>ERZ1673697.1715-NODE-1715-length-23101-cov-3.979997_pt1 | contig 23101 bp, 21 predicted proteins | sample MGYA00580227_ERZ1673697 | MGnify/ENA primary metagenome ERZ1673697 (study PRJEB41218, sample SAMN15661759) | gut metagenome | host: Homo sapiens | place: Canada: London | collected 2015-08-20/2019-03-30 | study: EMG produced TPA metagenomics assembly of...
ATTTGCCGTAACTGTAGAGGCAGACCAAAGATTACAGTGCAGTGTAATTTGATTCTGTGTGTCATTCAATAAAATAGAAGAGATAGGAATGGTCAATGTACCACCATTATTCTCTTCGCTGATGGTAAGTTCCCCGGCTAATACATGATTGACATAAATCGAAACCGTCATTTCGTCCATCCCAAGCTGTTGCAGCGGAATCGTACAGCCCATGTCAAATTGCAACAAATAATTGTCGGGATGCAGTGTACAGAATACAGAGGCATCCTGTGCCACACTCCAGCAAAAATCACCTTCCAGTGACCCAAACCCCACATATTCTGTTTCATAGCAATCCGCTGCTCGATAGGAAAGTCGGTTCGCTGTATACTGATATAGACAAATCGGTTCATCATACTCTAAAAATGCCAGCGGCATCGGGAAGAGTTTCCCATTGTGGTTCAAATCGTCTTCGCTGTGGTGTGCCGCATTGCGATAAACACAGCGATAAGAGTCACTGTACTGCAAAATAGAGGTATCTGTTGTCACATAATAAACCGTATCATACTGATCACTCAGCTGATCCACCTGCTCAACGGCATTTTCCAATTCTGGATATATCGCTGCACCTGTCATGCTGCGAATCGGTAAATAAAGCTGCGGCATCAGGTCAGTATCTACAACCACACAATCTGCTGCATCCATTTTTTCTGTCAAGTCTGTCAAAATCGACCACTGCATCCGTGTATCATCCTTTGCTGTTGCAAGGAATCGGTCAAACGGTGTGACCGCTAGGACACTGACGGTCAGCAACGGAACCGTTGCTTTCCAGTTGCACTTGTCCAGCACCATTGCTGCAAACAGCACCGCAATCGGAATAAATGGTGCAAGGTATCTTGCATAATAATAATAATATTCAATCTGAAACCGCAGAAAAGCAGAGTACACCAAAATGCAGTACACAAACATGGCATACAATACCATGGTTTCTGGCTTTTCCAACACGGTTTTCATCCGGAACAGTACAATGATACAGGCTGCCGGCAACAGGAAAAAACCTGTCTGAATGGCGTAACCTGTCAAGGTCAAATACCGCAGTTCTCCAACCATGCCCTGTGAAAGTGCTTTATATAAAATATAGATCACTGGCAGCAGCAGAAAGAAGAGAAACAAAACTTTTACCCAAGTACGCTGCTGTGCAGCTTCTAAAAATGCACTCGCCTCAAATGTCTTTGCACGATGATGTAAAATCAAACAATAGATCCCACAAATCACAAATGCAACAACACTCACCACGGTTACCACCATCGTAATCTGATAAACCGTAATACCGCCAACAAATAAAGAACGATAATTGTTCATCGTATAAAACGGCTGCACATGCCGCATAGCGAAATAACTTGCCAGATAAATACCAATGGTACTCATCATAAGAACGGCATACTGTGTCTTTCTTCGGAAGAGATACAGTGCCCCATAAAGCACCACAAACAACGGCACCATCGTATAAATTGAAACATGATAACAGGAGAAGACAGCAATTGGCAGAATAGAAAGTCCGTGAGAACGATTCGGTATCGTAATCAGCAGGATAAACGACAACAGAATCACTGCTAAAAACAATTCTGTCAGCGAGGATTTTGTCACCCAAATGACAATCGGCGAAACCGCACACATGGTGCAGGCAAGAAATTCCGTCAGGCGTTTCCACTGCATTTGCCGGCAGATAAACGAAACCAGAAAAATCATGCAAATCCAGATAACCGTTTCCAGCTGTATCATATGGGAAACGCCGAAAAGCTTCCCAAATAATGCCAGCATGGCAGGATAAGTCGGAATGCCGTGATAAATACCAGAAACGGGACTAACATCACGATCATAAACGGTTTCCGGATAGTCTTCAGGAGCAATATCATACCCGACTAAATACTTTTTTACGGCATCTGCAAATTCAGTTTGATCCGCACTGGAAAGCATACTGTATTCTGCAAAGTTTTGCTGGCGGTCAGTCAAACCATTCATAAGGTTCATAGCAACGACCTGATACACGCCCTCATCCTGTCCCATACCAAAGAGTTCATTTTTTATCAGAACGAGCGGCAACGCCAAAATGACAACCACAAGCGGAATCCAAACGGTGCGAATACTCTCTTCCCAGTGCAGCAGCCGCAGCAGGGTACCATGTCGTTTCCGGAGCACAATACAAGCACCTAACAGCAGAACAGTCAGGAAAATGGCAGTGCCAAGCACTGCACGAAACAAGGTGAACTGATTGGCGGTAAATAACACCATACTCCAAAGAATGTAGCAGAAAAAATAGAAGACCGTGCCACAGACAAATGGTTTGAGAAACGATCCCTTCCGGTCATACAGTCCTGTGCAGCCAATGGCAGCCAAAAGTCCAATGCTGCTGCAAATTGTAATTCCCATACTTTATGCCTTCCGCCCTTCTATGACAGTTTCAATGATCACACGAAAGCGTTCCAGAATCACATCCCAATCATAATGTTCCAGTACATATTGATACGCATTTTCCTGCATTTCCTGATAGGCATCCGGATGGGAGAAGAGATAGGTCAAAGCCCCCTCAAATTCAAAGAAATTTCGATAGTATAACCCACCATTGCTCTTAGTACAATGTCCACGCAGAACATCGCACTGTCCGTTGACCAATACCGGCACACCGAGTGCCATTGCCTCCAGAACAGCAATGGAAAGACTTTCATAGCGAGAGGGAAGTACTAAGGAAATCGCACCTGCCAGACCACTGAACTTGTCCTCCTCTGATACAAAACCAAGCGGAATGATGTCAGGATGCTTGGGAATGTTGCAGACCGCCTTTCCCATCAGCACCAACTTCAGGGTACTGGGATTGCGTTCCTTAAATTCCATGAAGTAACGGAACAGGGTCGGGCAGTCCTTGCCTTCATCAATCCGCCCTACATAGATCAAATAGGGATCCCGAATCCGAAACTTTTGCCGGAATGCGGAATCCGGCGGATAATCTGGAATATCCACCCCCGTTCCCAGTACATCACAGGGAATCCCAGCAGTTTTGAACTGCCGCCGCACGAGCATCCGTTCCTCTTCTGTTAGGAAAATATACGCCTGCGGCAGCCGAAATAACTTCTCAAAGGTTTTAAAATGCAGATAGGGTTCTTCATGTGCAGTGGGAATAAAGATTGCCTTATCTGCAACTTCCGGCAAACCTGCTACCGTCAGATAATATAAATACGTCACAAATAGAAACGCATCATATTCATCCTTGTGCTTCCGAATAAATTCAATGCAAGCTGGACAATATGGTCCTTGTTTTTCAAACCAGATTTTTTCAACACCCAAACTATAGTTGTCGTGCTCACATTCCGCAAGATAAGCTGCATTATAAGCATCGAAATCAATCGTTCGCTCCTGTGAAACGGAAAACCGGCGAACTGTTACCCCATGAATATTTTCTACATCCCGTACATACCAGTTTTTCCAAGTCGTATAATCCACTGCCTTTGTGGTCAACACTTCCACTTCATAATATTTTGCCAGCCGTTCTGCCATCAGACGTGTGTAATATTCCGAACCGCCGTTGACCTCTAATCCATATCGTTGATTAACAAATGCAATTCGCTTCACTGCATGTCCCCCTCTTCTATCAATTTTTGGAAAAATGAAAGATATTTTCTCGTGACAACGTTCCAGTCAAAATTGGCAAGGACGAACTGCCGTCCGTTTTGTCCAAGCTGGTCGGCTTCTTCTGGATGGGTTTCTATCCAGCGAACACAGCCCTCAAATTCAAAATAGCTGTTAAAGTACAGCCCACCTTCTGCACGCTGTGAGAAATCTTTTGTCACAGCACAGCCGGCGTGTACAAGTACCGGTCTGCCGCAAAGCCAGCTTTCCATAATGACAAGGGAAAAGCTTTCGTTTTTCGATGGCTGACAGAGAAACAGAGCCGCCCGTAACGCATCATATTTGTCCTGTTGGGAGACATAGCCCAAGTCGTGAACGGCATCTTTGACAGAAACCGGCACCGTCAATTTGCCGCCGCCAATCAATACCAGCTGCAATGGGTCATCGGGATTGCGTTTTTTAAACTCTGCAAAATACTGAATCAGCGTGTGAACATTTTTGCCTTGATCTTTCCGTCCCGCATAGATCAAAAATGGTTCTGAAATTCCATATTTTTCTCGAAATGTATCCGCATCGCCCGTAATGGTAGTATTCATTCCAATCCCCGTACAGATTTGTTCCACCTCTTGCAGATCATATAAACGGTTGGCAAGCTGCATTTCCGGCACGGAGTTAAAAATCATACCACGCAGATTGATATAAGTTTGTCGGAACAGACGCATATGTGCATAGGCTTCCTCATGAAAACAGGGAATCATAACTGCTTTTTCCGGACACGCCAGTACACCATGAAAGGTCGTACCAAACATATATGGAATAAAAATAAATAGATCATAGTCCGCACTATGGGTTTCGATATACTCATAGAGCAGGGGACTGTTGATCATTTCCTGTAGGAAGAGGACTTCTTCCTTGGTGGTAATCTGTTTGCCCTGCATGAGTTTGGCATTGATGCGGTCGAAGGCAGCGGTATCCCGTTTCCGAACAGGAAATCGACGGGTTGGGACATCATATACCATAGCCGTGCCAGCTGCATAATAATTTTCGTTCCAGTCGGCGGTAAAATCCCGCACACAGGTGGTGAGAATTTCCACATCAGCACCCGCTTTCTGAAGGTGTCCGGCAACTTCCCGGAGTTCCATTTCTGCACCACCGGGGATGCCTTCGCCGTACCAAGGGATGACAAATGCAAGTTTCATATGCGATGCTCCTTTCGAGAGGATTTTATACCAGGCTCTATTGCAAAATCTACAATTTTGCAATACCGGCAATCCATTGCCGGTGTTGGCTTTGCCACCACGAGCCGTCGTTCATACTGTCCTTGCAAAGCCGATGGCTTTGCAGCCGCTTTTAGTGGCATTGCAAACAACGGTGTTGTTTGCAATAGAGAACAGTATATGACAATCTAATATAACCTGAATCCGCAGGATTCAAATGGATGTAAAAAAATAGGATAAAAGTACAATCTGCCGAATGACGGATGTGGCGTTGATAGAAACAATCCCTTATGACACAGAAATCCATTTTCGAATTTCTTTTGGAAAATTTGTCCGAATCGTTCGGCAGATTCGCTACGCTGTCTGCCTATGCCCGCTGTCCGCCCTGTTCTTACTGCAATTTGCAGTCTAATGACACTAAATTTCTGCATTTCGTACCGTTTTGTTTTTTTAAATGGCGGACAGCGGTATCTTGTTTCTCATCCATTGACCGATTCCAACTCGTTTGCTTTGCAAGGGTGGCAGCTTGCCCCCCTTGCATCCGCCTCGCCAAGCTGAGCCAGCTTGACCGCAGTTGCCTGTGGCATTAAAATGGAAAGCATCATTTAAAAATGGATTTCTGTGCCCTTATAGTTTTTGATGCCCTGCCACCATCCGGACAATGCCACCAGCATCTATCCGCTGTACAACATCTGAAAAACCATTTTGCCACAGGATTTCTGCAACCGCCTGCTCCTGTCCCATTCCGATTTCATACACCAGCCAGCCGTCTGCTGCAAGGGCATCTTTCCAATACACTGTGACCTGCCGGTAAAAGTCCAGCCCATCTGTACCGCCGTACAGTGCCGTTTCCGGTTCAAAGGTCACTTCCGGCTGAAGCACCTGCATATCGGTTTCCGTCAGATAAGGAGGATTACAGGTAATGATATCATATCCGGAAAAACGCTTTGCAAACACAGCATCCAAAACATTGCCTTGAATCGGCTGCATTTCTTTTGCATATTGTTGGAGATTCTGTTGCAGATAATAAAAGGCAGCAGATTCCCATTCTACTGCACTGCCTGTTACCTGCGGCAAATGGGCAGCGATCGCAGCCGGAATGCAGCCGCTGCCGCTGCACAAATCTAACAGTTTCGTCTGTACTTCTCCCTGCCGACAGAAACGCACAAAATCCACTAATGTTTCCGTATCCGCACGAGGAATCAGTACACCTTCTCCCACTTGCAGGGACAGCCCATAAAATTCCCATGTACCCAGCAGATATTGCAGCGGATACCGGTTGGCACGCTGTTCACAGAGTCGTTCTGCCTGTTGTACTATTTGTTCTGCTACCGGCAAATCACCGTCCATCAGCAGCTGCGGCAACGGTTTCTCTAACAGAAATTCAAGTAAAAATCCCGCTTCTGCCGCCGCATCTTCCAAATTGGCAGCCGTCAACCGCTGCCGTATCCTTTGATAAAGCTGACGGCGTGTCCGTGTTACCACTCGTCTTCCTCCAGATTCTCCGGAATACATGGCTTTAACGCCGCAATGGCACATTCAATCTGACTGGCATCGGGTTCTCTGGTGGTAATCCGCTGAATTTGCAGACCCGGAAAAGACAGTGCACGGGTAATCCAGCTATCACTTCTCCCAGCAATGCGGATAAATTCATAGGAAATACCGACTACAAACGGCAACAGTAAAATGCTCACCAATACCCGCTGCCAAACGATCGTCAGCGGAACCAGACACATCACCAGAATGCTGACAATGAGAGTGATAAAAATAAAACTCGTACCGCATCGGGGGTGAAAACGGCAGTGTTTTTTGACGTTCTCCACTGTCAACGGATCGCCCGCCTCAAAACAGGCAATCGTCTTATGTTCTGCTCCGTGGTATTCATAAGTACGCCGGATGTCTTTCATACAGCCGGTAAGAATCATATACCCCAGAAAAATTACAATTTTAATAATGCCTTCCAGCAAAGAACGCACAAAGCGGCTGTCATCTGGAATGGCAGTGTGATCAATGAGCAGACCAATCAGGAATTTCGGCAGAAAAATAACTGCAAATACAGCAAAAGCAACCCCTATCACCATCGAAATAGACAGAATGCTGCCAAACAGCTTTTCGCCCAATTTGTCATTCAGCCACTGTTCAAACTTGCTCATTTCCTCGGCTTCGTTTTCTGCTTCCTCTTCTGTGACCTGCTTTTCTGCGGATTTCATCAGACAGCGATACCCATCCCGCATGGAAAAGACAAAGTTAAAGCTGCCTCGTACCAGCGGACACTTTCGATACCAAGGCATCTCTTTGCCATTGTGCTCCTCCCATGTTTCTACGTCAATCGTTCCATCCGGCAGACGGCATGCCATCGCACCCGTGTGGACGCCCTTCATCATAACCCCCTCAATGAGGGCTTGTCCGCCAATTTTAGAACGATGTTTTGCCTGTTCTGGTTTTGTTGATTGCTTCATAATGCTCCCTTCTAAGACGAGTTTTCTTATTGAAATGCGAATGATATTTTGATTGGATTCATGCAGAATCCAATCACGCATGGTTCCACTTTTGCAGCATCTTCAACAGTTGTTCTGCATTTTCCTGCTGCTCTTTTAAGTCCATTCCATAAACGTTTGGACTGATTTTGCATGCAAGCTTACAGGTTTCTCCCTGTGCACGAAATTGCATCTTGACAGAATACATATTCAGCAGTGTTTTGCTAATTTTTAAAGATTCCAAAGCTTGCAGCGGCAAAGCACCCTGAAACAGGGGAACGGTGAGAATATTATACTGTGCAATCAGCAGCCGATTTTGATTCGTGACTGCCAGAAAACCATAGCGGTTATCCAATGCAGAGGTGGAGAGTACACTGCCTCGTCCAAAGCCAGCATAAACGGCTCCGAAATATCCTTCCCCCGGCAGCAGTAAAGACTGCAATGTGGTTTCCATCAATTTTTGATCCAGTTTTCGCATACGATTTTACACATCCTCTTCTAATGCTTCAATCAAAAAACTCACTGGACGAAATCCGTCATTACAGGAAATCATTGCTGACTTTTTATTTTTCATCCAGCCGTTATAGAGATCTTCTCCGCCGTGTGCCAATGTCATGACAAACGGTGACATGCTCTCCCATGCACTGTCGCACATGCCTTCTGGCTTCTGCCATCCATTTGTAATCCAAACCTGCCCGACCTGCATATCACAGGCATGTTCCATGGGATTTTCATATTGTTCCATCAAATCCGCATAATGTGCCATTCTCATGACCGTGATTCTGCATGGTTTCATATGTCTTTCTCCTTCATTGCCGGCAGTGTAATGATAACAGCCGTTCCGGCACCCAATTCGCTTTGGATATCCAATCTGCCGTGATGCATGGTGATGATTTCATTTGCCACTGCCAATCCAATACCAGAACCTCTTCGGGTATGGTTCGCCTTGAAAAACTTCGTCTTGACTTTTGGTAAATCGGCTGCACTAATTCCCACGCCGTTGTCCGAAATCCGAACCTGTATCTGACTGCCGATTGCCTCGGCACTGACAGTCACCAATCCGCCGGGATTGGAATATTTTAACGCATTGTCTATGACATTGATAAATACCTGCCGAATCCGGTTTTTATCTCCGTATACAAACGGCAGCATCTCCGGTTCTTGATAGATCATGTGGATATGCTCCCGTTTTGCCTTTTCTGTGTAAATCAACACCGCATCGCCCAATTCTGCCAGAATATCCATTGGCATCGGCTGTAACGTCAGTTTTCCACTCTGCATTCTTGAAAAGTCAAGCAGCTCTTCTACCATACGGGAAAGCCGTTCTGTTTCATTTACAATGACATGCATGCCTTTTTGCATCGTTTCCGCATCCATATCCATACAAAGTGTTTCCGCCCAGCCCTGAATAGCAGTCAGCGGTGTCCGCAGTTCATGTGAAACAGAGGAGATAAACTCGTTTTTCATCGCCTCCGTTTCAGAAAGGGCAGATGCCATATCATTGACCGCTTTGCACAAATCGCCGATTTCATCCTCTGGAATGGGGGTAATTCGTTGAGAGAAGTCACCCTGTGCAAACTTCTTCGTTACTGCATTGATGCGATTGATGGGAAGAACAATCGAACGCACAAAAAAAGATCCTGTAATCAACAGCAATAATAGAATCCCGATACAAACCGCTGTAATCATGAGCATATATTCTCGCAGCGTAACGTCAATCTGTGTCATAGAAGCAACCACTCGAATCGCATTGTATTCCGGCTGTATCGCAGAAATATTGACACTCACTGCCATAATGCATTCACCATTCTGCGTACCAACCCAAGTACCATTTTCTTCTTTCATGGCTGTTTCATAGTCTGGCATAGCAACACTGGCATCTGGTGCAAAACCGGATGTGGTCAAGGTCACTCTTCCCTTAGAGTTGATTGCCATCAACTCCATGCGTTCTTTATCGGAAAAGTTTTCAAATGTGCTTCGCAGATCCGCAGAAAAATTTGAACTGCTGTCCTGTGCATATCGAGTCAACACAGTAGTGACAGAGGAAATCTTTGTGGTGAGATATTGTTCTGCTGAATTATAATAATAATGCTGCAAAGTATAAATAACTGCCAGTTCTACTATCAGCAACACCAAAAACACTGCCCCAAGATTGCTCACCAGCCAACGGGTTGTAATGGTATTTTTTCGCAGTGTGCGGCGTTTTTTCTGTTTAGTGGTCATTTGGGTCATTCCACTTATATCCATACCCCCAAATAGTTGTGATATATTTAGGGTTAGAGGGCTGATCTTCAATTTTCATGCGAATGCGGCGGATATTAACATCGACAATTTTGTCATCTCCGTCATACTGCTCGCCCCAAATATGTTCCAAAATACTAGCACGATCCAAGGCAGTATTTTTATTTTTCAAGAAATATTCTAGAACCTGATATTCAATTTGTGTCAGTTCAATCGCTTTTTCGTTCTTATGAAGCGTGCGGTTCACCCGATTCAGCACAAACGGACCGCTTTTCAGCATGGATTTTTGTTTGTTGCTGACAGAACTCATACAAACACGGCGATAAATGGCATCCACCCTTGCCGTAAGTTCGGAGGGAGAAAAGGGTTTTGTGATATAGTCATCTGCACCAATCATCAAACCATTGACCTTGTCCATTTCCTGCGTTTTTGCAGACAACATGATAATGCCGATGGTAGAGCTTCGTTTCCGGAGTTCTTTGCAAACTTGAAAGCCGTCTATCCCAGGCATCATAATATCCAGCAGCACAATGTCAAAATTTCCACCAGCAGCTTCAAAAGCACGCAGGGCATCTTCGCCGCAGCTGACATCATAAACATCATAACCGACTCGTTTCAGGTTGATGACTACAAATTCACGGATCACATCTTCATCCTCACAGACTAAAATTCGTTTCATAGGTCTGTCGTTTCTCCTTCCTATTTTTCATTGACCGCAATCAAGCAGGTGGGACTGCACACGCATCCATATTTTATTCCCATTATTCGTTACGATACAAACACAAAATATCCCAACAAATCGCCGACAGTTCTCGCCAATTCATCCGTACTGTTTTCCGGCACTTTCACAAAATAAAACGCATTGCCTCGGGAATACAGCAATTGATATCCCTCTTCTAAGCGGCTGTCCCGATTAGCAGTATCAGTTGCCACCGCAATCCGCATCAGTTCCGGCATAGCGGCAAAGCGATCCCCGCCATAATGATAAAAAACCAAATCTCCAGTCAGAATGTCATTCTGCACGGTAACGGTCTTTTTCCAGTTTGGCGGCAGCAGAAAGGCATATCCATCGCCTAAACTGTAATAGCCTCGGCTTTTTTCCTGTAGAGAGCCATCCCGTGCTACCATCATCCATCTTGTCATTCGAATGAAATCGGAATCGGTTTCGCTGTAGCCCGGAAACAGCCCCTGTACCGGCACTTCCGGAATGCCATCTTGATCAATGTCCATCGTCAGCCACCCGATCGGACGCAGGGTATTGGTATCTGCTGTATCTGAAAGACGAATCAGATTTTTTCCGTCAAACTGAAGAATTTCTGTCTGCATGGTCGTAGCACCAACAATACCATCGAGATAGATCGCAATCGTTCCATCCTGTATGCTGCCGCAAAGCACCTGGCTGTATTCCGTAAATTTTGCTTGTAACGTCAAGGCATATCGGGTATAGTTATCCCGTTCATCCGGCACATAGACAGCTGCCTCTGCATTATGTTCTCCTTCCGCTGCACGGAATACCATCAGTTCCGGTGTGGCATCTCCATCTAAATCTGCCACTTCAAAACTGGAATAGGAGACTGTGAAATTTTTTGTCAGACTGCCGTCAGTATAATCATAAAGCACCAGTGCCTTATCGGACTGATCCACCTGTGCATAGCCAACAATAAGCCGTTCTTGATGTCCAATTTTTGAGACAACTACCCGATCTACGACGGCGCCTTCTGCTGGCAGGTCACAGACGGACATCCATTGCCCGTCTGCTTGGTCAAGCAAATTCAGCCGAAGTGCATTTTCTGTTGTAAGCGTCCCCTCTTTCCGATAAAAAACGACCGCTTCATCCAACAAATCTCCATCTAAATCGGATATCATTACAGCAGAGAGATGTTCGCCAGTGCGAGGATATTGTAGTGTAATGCGATTGCCAACAGCATTTTGCAATGCCTGATAAATCTGCTCCTGTTCCCCACGCAGATGGGGCGGTGTCAGCAGAACATCTACTGTCGCCCCGAATGTGCAGCCGGTCAACAGGAGCAGCAAACAGCCCGTCAGCAACAAGCGAATCAGTGTTCCCGTTCGCATAACGGTACATAGGGTTTTATTTTCGTAATAGGCTTATAAGCCGGACGAATAATCCGCTTGCCGGTCATTAACTCTTCCATGCGGTGTGCTGCCCAGCCGACCATTCTAGCACTGGCAAAGAGCGGCGTGAAAAGTTCATCCGGAATGCCCAACATCCGGTATACTAGACCGGAATACATATCTACATTGGAACACATTGCCTTATCTACACCACGCACTTTTTTCATCAGTTCCGGTGTCAGCCGTTCTACCAGAGAGAGCAGTTCAAATTCTGCCTCGATTTCCCTGCCCTTTGCCATTTCAAACGCTTTTCGCTTCAAAATTACAGCACGTGGATCAGAAAGTGTATAAACAGCGTGTCCCATGCCGTAAATCAGACCAGAGCCATCGCCTGCTTCTTTTTTAAGAATTTTTGTAACAAAATCCGCCACTTCGCCTTCATCATGCCAGTTCTTGACATTCTCTTTGATGCAATCCAACATTTGTACCACCTTGATGTTCGCACCGCCATGCCGAGACCCCTTAAGAGAATTGATGGCAGTTGTATAGGCAGCATAGGGATCAGTACCTGAAGAGGTTGCCACACGACACGCAAAGGTGGAGTTGTTACCGCCGCCATGCTCTGCATGGATGGAAAGCATAATATCCAACAATTGTGCTTCCTGTTTGGTATAATTCCGGTCATTCCGAATCAAGGAGAGAATGGATTCTGCCGTTCCCTCTTCCGGTCGAATCTGATGAATAATCATGCTGGCGTTGTCAAATTTATGCCGCTTTGCCTGATAGGCTCCATCCATGAGGATTGGCATCTTTGCAATCAGACCAAGGGCAATTCGCATTTCACCCTCCAGAGACGGATGTTCCGGATCATCATCATAGGAATACAGCGACAAAATACTTCTTGAAAGCTTATTCATGATATTTTTAGACGGTGCCTGCATAATGCTGTCCACCAGAAAGCCCGGCGGCAGTTCTCTCCGCATGGCAAGAGACTTCCGCATGATATCCAGTTCCTCGGCAGTCGGCAGTTCTCCGAACAGAAGCAAATATACGACTTCCTCAAAAAGGAATCGGTCTTCCTGTTCGGCATGTTCTACCAAATCCTTGATGCTGTAACCACGGTAAATCAATTCTCCCGGTACGGGTCTGCGTTCGCCTTCATCAATGACATAGCCATGCACGCTGCAAATACGTGTAATGCCTGCTACGACACCAGAGCCATCGCTATGGCGTAAGCCACGGTTTACATTGTATTTTTCATAGAGTGCTGGTGCAATTTGAGCATGTTTTTTCAAACGGTCGCATAGTCTTTTAATATCCGACTGTTGAACGTTGGTTTCTTCCGTCAGGAAATGTTCCTGTAATGTCATAAGAAGGCCTCCTTTTCGATTCGGGCAAAAGCCCGATTGTGCGTAATCCATCTAAACCATCTGTGGGACTGTGCAGAGAAAACGATTCACAGACGGTCAGCAAACAGCAGCAAGGAAAAAATACTGAAGTTTGCACTAGTTTTCTCTGCTTGTATCTTATAATTATACACGAAATTGCAATGTCTGTCAACCAGCGGAAAGAAAGCTTTTTTTGGAGAAAATCATTTCTTTTTTCAGAAACATCTTTGACAGACAGGCATTTCTTCCCTGCAAAATAAAAAGGGCAGAGCAGCAGAATTTTTCTGCTCTCTCCATACAATTTCTTCTATCCGTATCTTCATTTTCAGAAAGGACGTTTTTATGAAACGGGATCGTATGATGCTGCTCCTATTTGCACTGCTGCTCACCGCCATTCCCGTGGTGCCAGCACTTCTGCTCTCTCACAAAACACCGCCTATTTCAGAATCTTCCGTAACTTCAGAGACATTACCGAATTTTTCTGTATTGGATGTTTCCACTGGAGAGGTACTAACCGTTTCCGCAAGAGATTATGTCATTGGTGCGGTTTGTGCAGAAATGCCGGCAACCTTTGAACCAGAGGCACTCAAGGCACAGGCTGTGGCAGCACATACCTATGCGATTCGACAACAACAGATTGAGCAAGAAAATCCGACGCCCGAATTGTGCGGAGCAGATTTCTCCAATGATCCGGCACAGTATCAGGCATATTTTACAGAAAATCAGGCAAAGCAATATTATGGTGAACAATTTGACACCTATTATCCCCAAATTGCAGATGCTGTAGAGGAAGTCCTGCCTTATATTTTAACCTATGAAGAAGAGCCGATTATTGCAGCATTTTGTTCCATGTCTGCTGGACAAACAGAATCCGCAGAAGTAGTATGGGGGCAGGCAGTGCCCTATCTCATACCGGTAGACAGTGCAGCAGATGAAACGGCACCGCATTTTCTGGAGGAGGTAACATTCTCCAAGGAAGAAATGCAAGAAGCCTTACAAACCCTTGCTCCAGATGCAAAACTAGAGGCAGAACATCCAGAAACATGGCTGACCGTACAGGAAGTTTCCGATTCCGGTACGGTCTGCACCGCAGAAATTGGAGGCGTTTCGGTCAATGGGCAGGATGTACGGGAAGCCCTGTCACTGCGAGCAGCTGCCTTTACCGTGGCATATGCAGATGAAACATTCACCATCACCACAAAAGGGTATGGACATGGTGTGGGCATGAGTCAATACGGTGCAAATGCAATGGCAAAAAACGGGGCAGAATGGCGAGAGATTTTGTCCTATTATTATCCGGAAACAGTGATTACCAATGTAACAGAATAAACAGAAACAGCAGCCGCATTGGGGAGAAGTTATCCCCATGCGGCTGCTGTTTTGTATAAAATGGTAAGGAGGTACTTTATCATAAAAAGTTTCCATCAAATGGGCATTGGAAGGTTCTTACAAAAGATGTGTAAGCTGCTGCCGAACAGCATCATAATGGGCATCCATCCATCCAAAATCCAACGCCTTGTACGTCCACACCGCTCTTGCAATGCCAAGCTGTACAAAAGCTTCATGAATTGCCTGATGCCACCGTACCGCCTCTTCCGGCGATGCCAGATCAATAACGCCGTATTCTCCACAATAAAGGGGAATTCCTCGTTCTTCTGCCACGGAAACTGCCTCTCGAAACAGTTCCAAGAAAAAATCTGTTCCCTGTACGTCGGCAGGGACGGTCTCCAGTACATCTATCATGTTGCTGTCCAGCATGGAACGAGACTGCTCTAAACAAGCACCAGCAGACAACAAACAGTCTGTACGGAAAGATGTCGGCATACCTTCTACCCAATAGGCACCCTGATGGGTAAAGAGAATGGGCTCATAGCAGTGAAACGTATAGACAATCTTCTCATCTGGCGGCGGTAACAATTCCTTGACAGACATCACACTGTTATACCGTGTTCCACCAACCAGTAAATAGGTATCCTTTGTGACACGGCGAATCCGCTCAATGGCACGGGCTGCCAATGCGTTCCAGATGTCGCTGACCGCTGGATTCACAATTTCATTCAGCAATTCCAATGCGACAAAATCGGAATACTGTCCATACCGAGCAGCCAGTTTGTCCCACAGGCAAAGAAACCGTTCCTGCAAGGCTTCGCTCTCAAAAAATGCCTCACAACTTTTTGCCTCATCAAAGGCATAGCCTGCGGTTTTATGCAAGTCAAGAATCACATGCAGCCCCGCTTTTTTGCACCATTCGAGACAGCGGTCAATATAAATAAAGTTTTCCTCTTTTGGCGTACCGTCTTCTTCTTCCAGCAGACAATAATCCACTGGCAGCCGAACATGATCAGCACCCATTGCCTGAATTTTCTGAATATCTTCTTCGGTTATAAATGTTTCCAAATGTTCCTTGTCGGTTAAATCCCACTGTGACAGCCAACCACCGAGATTCATGCCTTTTTCAAAACCATTCCATTTTTTCATATTTTCCTTTATATTTTTAAATAACATACAAATTTGAATTGTGTTCTATAATTTCTATCAGGACAGGAATGAGAACCATTCCTGTCCTGACAAAAAATCTTGGGAAAGTGCTGTTTTATTTACAATTTTATTATACCGCATTTTTTACAAAATTCATACAAAATTTGTTGTACTTTTATCAAATGTGTTTTATAATAAACAAAAAAGGAGGGCATATCCTATGACATATCACCGAGAACTCCAGCATCGGCTCTTCCAACAGCAGGAGGACAACATCACACATATGGAATATCAGCAGGAATGCAGTTATTACGAGGACATTGTTCATGGAAGATTGGACAGGCTGCACTTGCAGCTGATCAAACCAGAGAATATTCATGCCTATAATGCGAACGAATATGGACAGCTTTCTAAAGACCCTTTGCGAAATCTACGGTATCACTTTGTGGTTTCCGTTGCGATCATCACACGTCTTTGTGTGGAGCACGGGTTAGAACAGGAACTTGCTTACACATTAAGCGATTTGTATATCAATAAAATGGATGAATTGCCCACTGCGAAGCAGATTATCCAGCTTCAAAATGAAATGCTCCTTGATTTTACACAAAAAATGGCGAATTTGCCAAGGCAACACAGTTATTCTATGCATGTAACCAAGGGCATGGAATATATTTGCCGCCATCTGCACCAGCGGCTCACGGTATCTGAGGTTGCAGAAGTACTTTCTGTGAACCGCAGTTATTTTTCCGCTCTTTTTGCAAAGGAAACAGGACTTTCTGTCAGCTACTTTATCCGACGGGAAAAACTTCAGGCTGCTGCGAACATGCTTCGCTTTTCAGACTATTCCTATACAGAGATTGCAGCGTATTTCGGATTTTCCTCCCAAAGTCATTTTATTCATTGTTTCCAGAAAGAATTTTCCTGTACCCCCGCTGCCTATCGAAAACAATATTTTCAGAAGACCTTTAGCCATGCAGAAACAACAGAAAAATAGGCAAAAAAATATCCTGACGGCAATGACCGTCAGGAAAAAGAAGGAATAATAGAAAATAAAACAAAAACAAGGGGAATTGGGGATTATGAAATCCATTTTTACAATACCACAGAAACCTTAAAATAGTCTTAAAAACACAAGTAAAAAAACTAAAATTTAAAAAAGCAGAAAGGATAGATCGTTTATGAACAATATTGTATTTGATATGGATGGCGTTTTATTTGCAACGGAAGCACTCAGTGACCGTTTATGGAAAGAAATGATGGAAGAAGCAAATCTGCCAGAGATGGTGACGGCTTTACAGCAATGCCGTGGCAGAAACCGAACGGATACTCGTGCATTCTTTGCAACAAACTATCCTGATTTTCCCTATGTAGAGATGGAAGCGGAGAAACGACGGCGAATGTTGAACGAGTTGGACAAGCATGGCATGCCGGTGATGAAAGGTGCAGAAGCACTGTTGCAGGCATTACAAGCAGCGAACTGGCAAGTTGCACTGGCAACGTCAACCAGCCGGAACACCACCATGCATCATTTAGAGTTGTCTGGTTTTGTACCATATTTTAATGCCATTATCACAGGCGATCAGATCACACATGGCAAACCCCATCCAGAAATTTACCTGACTGCCTGTGAAAAGCTGCAATGCGATCCAACAAAAACCTATGCAGTAGAAGATTCAGAAAACGGTGTAAAAAGTGCCTATACAGCTGGCATGCATGTGCTGATGGTACCAGATCAGGTGGCACCGACAAACGAACTGCGGCAAATGGCAGAAGCCGTGCTGTCATCGTTAGAGACAGTACAGGAACGGCTGGGGTTAATGTGATAACCAATATGAGAGACTGATTTGCCGATACCATCTGTGATTAGCAAAGAGAAATAGCACACAGAAAAACAAAAGGGCTGCCCGTGTTTCGGACAACCCTTTTTATATTTGATTCATTTGCAATTTTTAGAAAGTAATGGAATCCAGAATTGGCTGTGCATAATTTATAATCGTACCGGTACCGCCAAAGTCTGTAAAGGTTACACCACAAATGGTATCGCCCACATAGAAGAAAATAGAAATATTCGTAGTGGATACGCCGCCAACATCCATGGTATAAGTCAGACCGTAAGCGTCTTCTCCATTTACTGTATCCCATTCATCTGCGATCACGGTAGCCTGTGATTCCATTGCACCACCAACTGCTTCCAAAGCCGTCTTGTGGTCCATATCACTGGAAATGCCCATTTCTGCGGTATCAAATTCCTGTACAAAGAATGCACCAGTCTCATCTTCCAGATACCACATCGGATAGCCCAAGGATTCATCCTTTGTCCAGTTCGGAGAAACGCTCAAAGAGAAGCTGTCTACCGTCTCTGTCTGGGTCAGCTCTGCTGCCAGTGCAGAAGCATCTACCTCTTCTGTTTCTTCTCCAACGGTTTCGCCGTCTGTAGTGGTCGTTTCTTCCTCTGCCGTTGTCGTTTCTTCTGTTGTTGTTTCCGTCACAGCCTCTGTGGTAGCCTCGGTTGTTACCTCTGTTGTAGCTTCTGTGGTTGCTTCAGTCGTTGCTTCCGTTGTAGCTGCTTCAGAAGAGGAATTTTCCTGCTCACCGCAAGCTGCCAATGTTGCCATCATGCCAAGTGCACAAAACATTGCTAATATTTTCTTCATTTTCTTTTTTCTCCTTTTTGTCCCAACAATGTATTTTTGAACGTTTCTTCACTATAACATAAACAAAGCACAATGTCAAACTTTTTTTCATTTTTCAGCGAATTTCACAATTTTAAATGCTGTCACGACGCAAAAAATAACAGGAAAATATAGAATTTATTCGCAGTGTATCAAAATTGTACGGTATCCATAATGTTGGTGGCATTTTTTAATACAGGGCTCACACCGGTATAATTGGAAAATGTCATACTGTACGGCGTATCTTCTACATAAAAGAGAATCGAGAGATTCATTTTTTGTGCAACATCAACTTCCTCTTCTGCTGGAGAGTAAGTAATGGCATAGGCATCCGCATCCTGTACAGTGTTCCAGACTTCGGAGATAATGGTCTGTCCTTCTGCCAGATTCCTTCCCAGATTTTCCAGTGTTTTCTTTTCCGTATCGCCTTCCATCTTCATAGCAGCAGGGTCAAAAATTTGTACAGTCAATGCACCACTGCCGTCCATCGGATACCATACAGAAAGATTTTCTACTTCCATCGTAGACCACATGAATGGCACTTGGAAAGAAATCTTTTCAAACGTAACTGGTTCAGGATCCAATTCCAGTTCCTGCGGCATAACCGCTTCGACGTCAATGGTAGTTGTTTCCACGGTTTCCGATGCAGCAGTTTCTGCTGTTGTTGTAGAGGCAGCAGAAACCGTAGAATCTGTTGTTTCGGCAGTACTACTGTCTTTGTCACTGCTGCATCCAACCGCAGTGAGCAGCATCGTTCCTGCTGCTGCGACAGTCAATATCTTTTTCATCATGATGAACGCATCCTTTCTTTTTACAGTGGTTGGAACATATTCTTATTTTGTCAGCATTTCGGTTCTTATTTATCTGTATTGATATAAGACCAGTACCCTTTCAGGTAAACACCACCAGATAAGATGGTCAATGCCGTAGAAATCCAAATCAAACCATTCAGTCCCCAAGTTTTGACGGCTTCTGGAATCGCACAGCCAAAGTCTCCTGTCAGCGAACAGTATACCAGCACCGCCACAATGGTTACCATGGTAAATGCAGTTTTCAGCTTTCCCCAGATACCAGCTGCCACAACCACTCCTTCGCTGGCAGTCAGCATCCGCAAACCGGAAACCATAAATTCTCTGGCAGCAATGATCATCACGGGAATCGCAGACATCTGGATTTCGTCCAACTCTACAAATGCCAGCAGTGCGGTCAGCACCAATACTTTATCTGCCAGTGGGTCAAGAAATTTTCCGAAATTTGTCACCAAGCCCCTTGAACGGGCAATTTTCCCATCCAACGCATCCGTAATGGAGGCAGCGGCAAAGACCACCAATGCCAGCAGAAAATGATAGGGAATCGCAGAAATGTACAAAAAAATCAGAAACACTGGAATGAGCAGCACACGCAAACAAGTCAATTTATTCGGTAGATTCATGCTTCCTCTACCTCCTCTGCCAGCAGATCATAATCCATAGTATCAAATACTTCCACTGTCACATAATCTCCGCACTGATGTTCCTGTGTGCGGCGAATGAAAATTTTTCCGTCAATTTCTGGTGCATCGGCTGCGGTTCTGCCAAAGTAACAGCCTGCCCAAGGGTCAAATCCCTCGATAACGGCTTCCATCTGTGTACCAATTTTCGCAGCATTTTTTTCAGCGTGAATATCTGCCTGCTGCTGCATGAGAATTTCTGCACGATGTGTACGGAGTTCTTCGTCAATCTGGTCTTCATAGGCAGCCGCTTCTGTTCCTTCCTCTTGGGAATAGGCAAAGCAGCCCAACCGATCAAACTGCATATCCTGCACGAAATCACCCAATGCATTGAACTGCTCCTTCGTTTCACCGGGAAAACCAGTAATCAATGTCGTACGCAGAGTGATGTCCGGCAGCTTTTCCCGAATGGCTGCAATCAGATTCCGCAGTGTGGTTTCGTCACCCGGACGATGCATCCGGCGGAGAATATCACCATCACAGTGCTGAATCGGGATATCCAGATACTTTACAATTTTGTCTTCTGCTGCCATCACATCCAATAATTCCTCTGTAATCCGTTCCGGATAGCAATATAACACCCGTACCCAATGCACAGTTGGAATGGCACAGAGTGCCCGAAGCAGCTGCGGCAAACGAGCTTCTCCATAGAGATCTTTTCCATATTGTGTCGTATCCTGTGCAATGACAATTAATTCTGTCACGCCACGTTCTGCCAACCGATTGGCTTCTTCCAGAACATCTTCCATCGGTACGCTGCGGTATGGCCCACGGATAGCAGGAATGGCACAATAACTGCAACGATTGCTGCATCCTTCTGCAATTTTTAAATAAGAATAAAACGGCAATGTAGAAATAATCCGGTCACCAGTCAGTTCCGCATCACTCTTTGGTGCAAACTGGATGACACGTTCCTTCTGTAGAACCGATTCCAAAATGGCAACAATATCTTTCTGATCACCAATGCCAACAACAGCATCCACTTCCGCAAAGAGATCTGCCGCCTCCTGCTGATACCGTTCTGTGAGACAACCAGTGAGAATGATTTTTTGAATCGTTCCTTCTGCCTTCAATTCTGCCAGTTCTAAAATGGTTTCAATGGCTTCTTCCTTAGCAGACTGAATAAAGCCACAGGTGTTGACTACAACCACATCTGCTTCACCGGGTTCTTTTACCAGTGTATAGCCGTGTTTCCGCAGCTTGAACAGCATTCGCTCGCTGTCCACCAGATTCTTAGAACATCCAAGGGAAACCATACCGACTTTAATGGGCATAGGATAACCACCTTTCTTTCTATATTTTTCTATTTTTTGCAGTGTCACTGCGGTTGATTTTCTTTCCGCACAAGCATTGTTAGTATAGCATACAAAAAGGAAAATTGTCAAGATAGAAACGCATTCCAAACATGGAAATCAATGTTCGGATTTCTTTTGGAAAACTTGTCCAAATCGTTTGGCAGATTCGCTGCGGCGTGCAGCCATCTCCCGCCCTTAAGGGCGGAAAAAAGGCTTTCTCTTCCACAACGTAACAATGGATAGGCTGTCAGCGGCGACTGGCCGCCTGCGGATGCAGGGTCACTTCTCCAGATTGCAAAACGACCTGCTCTCCGCTGTCCAGCTGCAACAACAATGCGCCATCCTCTGCAATGCCGGATACAACGCCCTCCAATTGTTCCATCCCTCGCCAAGCAATCACCCGTTCACCAGTCAGACAAGAACGGTTGCGATATGCCTCTAAAAATCCATGTTGCGGCAGGGTTTCTATCTGCACTTCAAAGCGATTCAAAATCTCCGCCAACAGTTCTGAACGATTGACCTGTTTGCAGCCACTTTCCTCCAAAGAGGAAACCATACCATGCAGTTCCGACGGCATGGTGACGGCGGTCTGCCGAACGTTGACACCAATTCCAACCACCATATAATCCATCTGTCCATCTTCACAATTCCAAGCTGCCTCTGTCAAAATGCCGCAAAGCTTCTTCTTCTGATACAGCACATCATTCACCCATTTAATCTGTGCCGGCAGCTGATAGAGTGCCTCTATCGCCTCTGCAACGGCAACCGCAGCACAACAGGTGACTTGCTGTGCCATCGGCATAACCAGATGTTCCCGTAACAGCACGGAAAAATACAACCCTGTATTGACAGGGGAATAAAAGGTTCTTCCCATACGTCCCCGACCGGCAGATTGTCCATCTGCCATCACCACGGTTCCATGTGCAGCCCCTTCCGCTGCCAGCTGCTTACAGACTGTATTAGTGGAACTGACTGTCGTATGATGATATAGCACGTTTCCCAACTGTTTCGTTTGCAGCCGCTGCCGAACAGCGTTCTCTAGAAGCAAATCTGCATCCTTGGGAATACAGTATCCCAACTTCGCATGGGACTGAATGGGAACATTGGATTCCGTACGAAGTGTCTGCACTGCTTTCCAAACAGCTGCACGGCTAATCCCAAGCTGCTGTGCAAGCACTTCGCCGGAACAGCATGTACCGGCATGTTCCACTAAAATTGCATAAAGTGCCTCTTTTCGTTTCATAAGCATCCTCCATTTGATCAGATATCTGTTCGGATTTCTTTGAAAAAAAATCTTACCGCAGTTCATCAAACCTACGTTAAATCAATATCCAATATGCCTTTCCATCACCCTTTCCAGCTGTTCTGCATACCATAGAGCAGAGGGGGTGTGCAATATGCTGCAAATCATTCTTCCGGCATGGACGGTTTGTCTGGATTTATTCTTCACAGCCGTTGCCTATGGCGTTAGCGGCATTCGGATTCCGCTGCGTGCAGCCTGCATTCTCAGTGGGACAGGTGCCGCATTTTTCTTTGCTGCCATGGAACTGGCAAAATGGTCAGGAACGCTGCTGTCTGCATCGTTCTGTAAAATTGCCGGCATCATCCTCCTAGCCGCAATGGGCGGTGCCATGCTGCTCAAAAGCTTAGTAGAACCTGCCCGAAAAAACGCTGCACCACCCAATTTGCGAACGGTCTACTTTGACACAGACACCGCAGATGCCGATCGGTCCCGCAGTCTCTCTGCCAGAGAAGCCCTGCTATTAGCGGTCGCACTGTCTGTAGATTCACTGGCAGTCGGCGTGGGGATTGGGTGGCAGAATAGTCAGCCCATTCCCATCGGTATCGTTACGCTATTATTTGGAATTCTAGGAATCCTATGCGGTACAAGGATTGGAATGCAGCTGCACCGGAAACAGAAACGGGATTATAGCTGGCTCAGCGGTGCGTTTCTGCTGCTGCTTGCCATATTACAGGCATGGTAACATGACATACGCCGCAGGCGACTGCGGTCAAGCCAATATCGAAAAAATAAAAACACCGCTTGCGGTACACGCAAATCCATTTTCAAATTTTTTGGAAAACTTGTCTGAATTGTCCGGCAGATTCGCTGCGCTGTCTGCCTGTGATCGCTGTCCGCCCTTCTGTACGTGATACCCATTTAC
>ERZ1673697.1766-NODE-1766-length-22656-cov-9.094819_pt1 | contig 22656 bp, 15 predicted proteins | sample MGYA00580227_ERZ1673697 | MGnify/ENA primary metagenome ERZ1673697 (study PRJEB41218, sample SAMN15661759) | gut metagenome | host: Homo sapiens | place: Canada: London | collected 2015-08-20/2019-03-30 | study: EMG produced TPA metagenomics assembly of...
TTTACTAAAGTTTTTGACTACAAAGAAAACATTCCGGTCGTTAATCCACAACAATACATGCATGCAAGTCGTCCGTTGGCGACTGTTGGCGTGCAATCCTTACGCCAGCCGCTCGTCCAGCATCCTGATATAACTTTTGCGAATGGAATCAATGAAGGGGGTAGAGGCCGTACAGCGGTCAAACACCTTTCCTCGTTTGGTGTATAAAGCATTTATTTTTAAATTGAAAGCATCCTCAAATACTCTGATGACATCTACAATGGTAAGTTTCTTTCCTTCCACACAGTCCACAACTCCGGCGGCCATCAATGCAGCCACCAATTCTATCAGGTCATTATCCGTACCATTCCAACGAAGAGTGGATTTCCGTTTATCACCCTGCCGGTGGATTTCCATTTTCATATCGGTATCATCCGCATGGTGACGAATATAATCTTTCATCATTTCTATTTCCGCTTCCAATAAGGAAAGAGTTTTGTTGATAAACACATCATAGAGTATATGTCGTCCTTCTTTTATAGTATTGCAGGTCTGTTGCATAAAAGAAAGTTCTATCCTCGTGTAGTTCAACCGTCTTAATAGCTTCATTCTATCCTTATCTTACGACAGTCCGGCAAGCAGGTTTGCAAAATCATCATAGGCGGCAGGTAATTCTTCCGACATAAGTTCAGAGCCTGTCATGTAGGAGGTGAACATATTGAATAGAAGAGTATTTGTCAATGTTCTCATGGCATTAAATTTTAAAGCTTGAAACTGTTCCAGTTTTCACCGTCACTTGTCATGACCATAAAGGGCAAGTGCTATGCCACAGAAAGATAAACATATTAATGCATTGACAATTAATATATTACCATGTATTATTTCCAAAGCGTGTCTGCATTTATTATCCCCATCAGACACAATGTGTTCAGAATTATGGACACATTCAGTTTAAACCGTATTTTTTCAGTTTCAAATAAAGCGTGCTCCGGGATATACCCAACAGCCGGGCGGCGGCTTTCCGATCATTACCCGTAGTTTCCAATGCTTTTACTATCGCTTCCAATTCCGTACGCTCCATGTTCAGCCGGTAATCATCCGATGGTTTTATCTCCACTGGAAGGTTGATGTCTTTAAGTGTAATCCATTCATCCTGCGCCAATACACACGCACGCCTCACCACACTTTTTAACTCACGGATATTACCCGGCCATGAGTAGGCCCTGAAAGCCTTCTTTACGTCCCGGTCAAATTCCTTTATCTCCTTGCCTAGTTCCTCATTCGCATAGGAAAGAAAGAATTCGGCTAGTGGGATAATGTCCTCTGAACAGTCTCTCAATGACGGAACATGAAGCGGAAACTCGTTCAACCGATGGAACAAGTCTTCCCTGAACCGCCCCTCACTTATGCCCCGTTCCAAATCCTCGTTGGTGGCCGTAAGCAGTCGTATGTCCGCTTGTATTTCTTCCTTTCCGCCAAGAGGCCTAAAACGTTTCTCCTGCAAGGCACGTAATAATAATACCTGAGTTTCCATGTTCAGATTACCAATCTCATCCAGGAACAATGTCCCATGATTGGCGGCAGTAAACATGCCGGTTTTATCTTCAATTGCTCCCGTAAAAGCTCCTTTTTTATGTCCGAACAGTTCTGATGCGGCCAGTTCACGTGGTAATGCCCCACAATCCACCGCTACAAAAGGAGTGTCCGAACGTCTGCCGAATGCGTGTATCTGACGTGCTACCCATTCTTTACCCGTGCCTGATGCGCCACGTATCAACACGGATAAACTGTCTGCGGGAGCTACCAAACGAACCATCTCCTGAAGTTTCACTGCCGGCGGACTTTTACAGACATAAAATGCCTGCTCCGGACTTTTCCTTTTCTCCCTGCGTTCCACTAGTTCACGAATGACACCAAGCACTTTTTCAGTCTGTACGGGTTTGGGCAGATAATTGTCAGCCCCTTTCTTTACAGCTTCCACAGCACCAGGTATATCTCCATACCCTGTCATGATAAGAAAAGGCATACGATAACCGTGTGCCCTCATCCATTCGAGCAGTTCCACACCATTACAGTCACCAAGGCGGAAATCCGACAAGACCAGATCTACTTTGTGACCGTTTAGAAATTCTTTTGCGGAATTTACCGACAGCACGTAACGCGCATCCATCCCGTTTTTTACCAGCCAGTTAGCAGTAGTATGTGCATATATCCGGTCATCCTCTACTACCAATATGGTTTTCATCCGGTTCACTCTTTAATTCTTTTGCTTTTTTAACGGCTTGTTTCACTGCTTCCATTAGTCTTTTAATGCGACCTTCCAATTCTTTACACCATTTTTCAGAAGATAGTGAAGCCATTTCTCCCAGTTCACTCAAGGGCACGTTGATACGTATCATTCCCCATAATGGAGCAGCTTTATGTATAATATGTCTCAACTGCATATAATTTGCCGTTCTCAAAGCATCCTGCATTTCAGAGAGTTCCTTTTCCGTGTCCTCTATGAACATATCCAATAGTTCCCTCGTATTATCTTCACCCTCCATGATAGCTGCAAAATTCGTTCTGTCTATATATGAAGTAACCGACACTAATTCTTTCTGCGAGAAAGGCTTATACAAGCAGTCCGCAAAACCGGCTTTTCTGAAATATTCCGGTTTCTTGTCCGCCTGTGCGGTTACAGCCAATACAGGAAGTGTTCTTGTTTGGCCGAGGTTGCTGCCACGAAGTAAGGCCAGTACTCCATAACCATCCATTTCCGACATCCTCATATCCGTAATCACAAGGTCATAACGGTTACGGCGTAATGCTGCGATCAGTTCACTTATATTCAGGCAGCAATCACATTCCACCCCATGGCGTGCATACATCTTTTGGATTACTTCCAGTTGCATCCGGTCATCATCTATTACCAGTACCCTCATTCCTGAAAGTTCACCACTTTCCAAAGGTGTTTTTATTGTGTCTGTTTTTCCATTTGTTTCACGCATAGGTAGGCATACCTCAAAAGTGCTTCCGTGTCCCGGTGTGCTTTGGACATGGATAGTACCTTCCAGCAATGTTACCAATTTATATGTTATCGCTAATCCCAGTCCGAAGCCTTGTTCCGTATTAGGCGCTTTACCCCGCTCAAAAGCGGTGAATATCTGTTCCTGACTTTCCTTATCAAGGCCTACACCCGTATCCCTGACGAAGAAGGACAACTTTCCGTCCCGATATTGTGCGCCAACTTGTATGTATCCGACATTGGTAAACTTTACTGCATTTGAAATCAGGTTATTGAGTATTTGCACCAACCGTCCGCAATCTCCCTCAACAAGTACGTCCGAGTCCATGACTTTCATTGTCAAGCCTAACCCTTTCTTTTCCGCTACCGGTAAGAATGAGTGGACAGCATCTTCAATTGTTCGTCCCAGATGAAAGATTTCTTTTTCCGGCTGTTCCTTTTTCGCTTCCAGCCTGTAATAATACAGCAGGTTGTTTGCCAACCCAATAACATGACGCGAGGCATGTAAAATATTCATTGCATACCCTTTGCTCTGTTCCAGGCTTTTTTCATCTTGCAATAATTCTGCATATTCGCTGATAGTGCCGAGTGGTACACGTAGGTCATGGCTTACTGTCAGTATGAGGTTTCGGCGTGCGGCCAGCAGTTCACGATTCCGGTGGTCAGAAGCTTCTAGTTTCAGCCGATATCCAAGCCTCTTCTTTATGTCCTGATGAATAAAAAGATAAAACACCATTATCAGTAGAATGGCAGTAGCGGCTATAAATAGAATAATACGAAATGATTGTTCCCTTAATGCAGTTACTTCCTTTATCTCTTTTTCAGCTTGCCTGATAGCGGCCTGCTCAAACTCACAGATAAGCGTGTTAATCTGTGAGTTAAGTTCCGTGTTCCGCCATTGCAAGCTGTCGGAGTAAGTGGTCAGCTTATTCCAGTAGTCGGTATATTGTGCATAAATTTCTTTTTGCCGGGAGTAAAGTTTTCCAGTTGTCTGTTTGGAAGTGGACGCCTGCTTTGTTTTTTCCTTCAGGCGTGCATAGGCAGATTTTTCTTCTTTCTTTTTAAACAATCCGAGGAAACCACTCCGTTTTTTCTCTGTTTTTTCAGTTTCGTCCAGTAACAGTGGTGCATGCACTTGTAAGGCGATAATAGGTATTCTCCGTTGGAGCAGACTATCTGTGCGTAGTAAATCCGTAAAGGTATTCATCATCCCGAACAACAGTTCTTCTTTTTCCTGCAATAACGAAGATATTTTATCAATTTGTGTATGTTGTATGTCGGACGGATAGTATGGTTTCAGTCCGTTCAAAGCTGCGGTTGTCATTTCACGTTTTATCCGGTATTCGCTGAATTTGTCCTTGTCTCGTAACAGCAGGAAGTCATCTGTAAAAGAGAAGTCAAGCAATTTCTCAAAAGTTCGGTTTACAGCTTCCCTCTTTTGCCTGATAAGTACTTCTCCACTGTTCAGCGTTTCCATTTTCCGATGTTCCAACCACACGAGAGAAACAATGATACTAAGGAATACGAGTAATAACACATATCCGGCAATAATTTTCAACCGGAGAGACACTGACGAGTTACTTGCCTGTATTTGCTCTGTTTTCATCCTGATTGTATCTGTTTCGTTTTTAGAGGGTGTGCTCATACCTTTACCCATCAGTTTTCTCCATTTCTGTTTCGGTTATCCTATAAGCTTGTATTAAGCTGGAGGCACTATAATTTTCCTGCCGCATATACCGATTCTACTCCTCTTCTTCCTGCGACTGCAAATACTGCGTAGGTGTCATTCCCCAAGTCTTCACGAAAAAACGATAGAAGGTGCTGCGGCTGTTGAAGCCGGATGCTTCCGCTATGGCATCGAGGGTCAGACGGGGATTCTCTTTTATCATTCGGATGGCATGTTCCGCACGCAACCTGTTCAAGTAGTCGTTCAGGTTGTCCGAATTGGCATAAGTACGCAACAGCGGCACAAGTTCGTTCTTGCCCACGCCCGTCATACGCAACAAATCATCACGTCCGAACTTGGGCTGCAGGAAGGGTTTCTTCTCCATAAGAATCGTTTCCATCCGCATAAAGGTATTATAGCCGGGCAGCTCCACATTCTCCGAGGCGGGCGAGGCGACCTCTGCGGCGGAAGCACGTTCTTTTTCAGCCTGCTCTTTCGCCTCCTTCATTTGGACGAAGGTACGGCGCAGTTCCTCGCGTTGTTTCATCAGTTCGTCTATCTGGCGGGCGGCTATGCGGTTGCGCTGTTGGGTCTTGCTCAGGTTTCGCCAGATGACCCGGAGCAGGATGCCCAATATCAGTATCACCACGCAGGAAGCCGCTATCAGGATGGTCTTCCGTTCGGAGAGGGTGCGGGCTTCGAGCAACTTCATCTCCTTCTCCTTGGTACGGAAGAGGTGGGCATACTCTTGCGCCTTGCTCTCCTTCTCGCGGGCATAGATGCTGTCCTGCAAGGTATAGCAACGTTGCATATAAGCATCCGCCTTGTCATACCGCTTCATGCCCCGGCAGGCACGTGCGCCCTGTTCCAGCAGTTGCTGGTATTCGTAGCCGATGGTATCGTTGCTGAATGCCGACAGGCAAGCATCGCTCTGCTCCAAGGCCTCACGGTAATGTCCGGCATCCAGCAGGTAAGGGATGCTGAACAGCTTGCCGTTCAGGCTTTGGGCGAAGCGGAGTTTCCGGTATTTCCCGTAAATATCCGCAGCCTCCTTCTCCTTGCCCTCTTTCAGCAGCAGTACCGCCATTTTGGCATAGAGGAAACCGTACTGCTGGTCGATGTACCCCGGGGGCGGTCCCGGCAGGCGGCTCATGCGGGCTATGACGGCTTCGCGTTTCTTTCCTGTTTCGATGGCTTTCCGGTTCTGTTCCAAGGTGATGAGTGCGGTCATGTATTCACCGTAGATGGTGGAGAGATTGGACATCTCGCGCACGTCTTCCGTACCTTCCAGCAGCCCCACGGCCTGTTCGAAGCTTTTCAATGCCTCGCCGTTCTCCTTCATGCCAAGGTAGATGCGTGCCAGGGTGGAGAACATCTCCGCCTCGTCCTTCTTCCGTCCCACCGTGCGGGCCATGTCCATTGCCTCGCGGCACACCCCGATACACTCTTCGTATTTGTTCTGCCGTTCCAGCACGCCTGCCAGCATCACGGTCAGGGTCAGACGGCGGTTGGTAATCAGGCGCACGGAGTCGTTTTGCAGCGCACGTCTCACGCATACCTCCTTCGTGGCGTAGTCGCCTTTTATCTCATGGCACATGGCACGCAGCAGGTCGATGCGCCAAGGCGCGATGTCGGATGGCAGGAGCCGCCCTTCCGCCCGGTCGAGCAGATGCAGGCAACTGTCCGGATAATTCACATAGCACTTTCGGATAACCTGTTCGGTCAGCAGGCTGTCTGTCTGTTCCGTTGCCGCCACTTGCAGCGACATAAGGAAGCAGCCTAAGAAAAGGAATACACAGATTTGTTTCATCTTATTCATTTATTTTAAGTGTGCAAAAGTAGCTAATTCCTTTTATCCTGCCAAGGAAATGCTTTCCTATAGCAAATTCATAAAACCTTGATTTTCATATAGTAGGAAGATTTGAGACATATTCGGGGAAGATTTGAGACAGCAACCGGGGCAGGTGTTCCCTCCCCAAGAGGCATTATTGCTACATTCGCCGCAAAATTGAGAAAGTATGAAAAAAGGGAATCCATTGCAGAACATCCGTTTCTTTCTGATGAGTGAAGAAGGGATGCTGGTCATACAGTTTATCTGTACGTTGATAGTGTTGCTCATTGTCATCGGATGTATTGTTTTATTGCTTGTCAATTCCCGATAGTCTTTCCAAATAAAGTACATAGGCATGAAAACATTCTTTAATAAATCCTGGTGGCAAAACGCACTGGGTGCAACATTCGGAACCATCGTGGGCATCCTGCTTACATTCGGCATCACTTTCTGGATGCAATACAGAGAGCAGGTGCACATGGCACGCAAGATTACCAAAATCACCCTGCGCAATCTGGACGTCCGCATCGGGCTTATGCAGCAGGAAATCGAAGCGCTTAAAATGAAAGATTCGCTCTTTCGGAAAGTGGACGGTTGTTATCCCGACCGTCTTCCGGCATTGGGGGCAGACACCTTGCAACTCTTCATGGAGAGCATGGAGCAGCGCATCTACACCATGACCGACCAGAAGTCGGAACTCATCTTCTCGAACAGCTTCGAGGTGTGGCAATATCTGGACGACGAAAAGGTAATCGGGCGCATCAGCAACTGCTATTCCATCATCGACTACCACAACCGTCTGATGGACGAAGTGTACCAACGTCTCTCCGCAGCCCGGCAGGCGGGATGGAATGCCTTGCCGGTTCATTATGCCCAAGACACGGTGGCGACGGCAAGATTCCTTATGGGAAGGTTCGACGTGCGGCAGGCCATGGAGCCCATTCCCCAAATCATCCGCCTGCTGGAACAGACCGCAGAAGTGGCGCGCCGGCTCAACGACCGCAACAAGCAGGTGATGGGCATCACGGACGAAGAGCTGGACGAGATAGGCAACCTGCTGGAACAAAACAAATATGAGATAGGCGGCTGACAAGCCACCGGAAGCGTACGACATTCAGCATACAACATTCAAAATTATAAACCCAATAAATATCAATGAAACCATACATCAAACTAACCAATGTGCTTTTCATCGCCTGCATAGCTCTTGCGGCATTGGCGGCGTGTCAGGATAATGAGGACCCTGTCATCCCCTCTGCGGTAGATGAGAAACAATGGGAATACGACAAGAACATAGACGAGACGTATGCTCCCGGTGATGATTTCTTTATGCACTGCAACGGGCGGTGGTGGAATGACACCGATTTGGGCAATCTGCCCTATAGAGGATTCCCTATCGAAGAAATGAACAAAGAGGTATATGCGCGCCTATACGCCATTCCCGACCCGCGCCTGACGAAAATCAATACCTGGTTCGACAAGTTCGGGGCTAACCGGGAAGAAGCCGAACGCCTCATCCGGGAGCGTCTGCATGAGTATGACGGACTCTCTTTGGTGGAATCGACAGCACTTTTCATCAAACAAGGATATAGTTATTTTATAGAATTGAAAGTAGGCGTCACTGAGGGCGGGCGAATAATAAACTATCTCGATTTGTCACCCTCTGTCGGGTATAGCGGAGGCAGTGCTGTCTCCATGCCGAAGACAAAAGCCGCCCCCTCTCCCGGCAGGCAACGGATGTGCCTGGAAGTGGGGAAAGACATTTATCCCGTTGCGGCACAGAAGACGAGGGCAGTCAGCGGAGACGATTTCTTGTCTGAACTTGCCGACCTGCTCGGGTATGGAAACGGAAATATAGTATATGTTGTTCCGGCCGTAAGCGATTTCCTGAATTCGGAGGCGTTTGCCAATTCCGACGAAGAGCAATGGAAAAACTATCTGCTTCAGTGGATAGAAACAGACTACAGCTATACATCGAGGGATAACCTTTCCCTTTATTATGGCGACATAACGCTGAACGAATTCCGCGAATCAATCATCCAGGACCAGGGCTACCTGAACATGTACGCCTACACTACCCATTATGTATCGGCTTCGTTAAGAGAGGAATATGTGCGCATTTGCGAAGAGTTCCGCGAGGCTTTCCGCCGATGTCTCGAGAAGATGGACTGGATAAGCGAGCCGACCAGGAGCCGCGCTTTGCGAAAGCTCGACAAGATGAAACTTTACGTGCCCGGTGCCGAGAAGTGGGAGGAAGAACTGCCACCCGCACTCGACGGGAATAGTCTGGTCGAAGACGTATATCAACTTCTGGAATCGAATTTCAAGCTTACGAAAGCCATGAATGGGAAAAAAATGGAAGATGCCGGGCTTGAGTATCTTACCTTAGAATATAAAAGGGAGTTTTATGAAAACTGTAGCTATCACTTTGATTTTAACCAGGTGATAATGTCTTCCCTATGGATGGTGCCGCCTTGCTACGACCCGACGGTTTCCGACGCCTGGAATTATGCCGCATTCCATGTAATCGCCCATGAGATAACACATGGTTTTGATTCTAACGGCTCATATTACAACGAGGACGGAGAAATGGAGGACTGGTGGACCGCAGACGACCGGGCGGAATATGAGAAGCGGCAACAGAAGCTGCTGGACTGCTTCGACCGGTTGGAAGTCTTTCCCGACGAGCTGCCGGGAGTTTATACGCCCCATTATTGCCTCGGCGAGAATATCGCGGAGCTGGGAGGGGTGCAGGTTGCATACGATGTCTATGTGAATCACCTGAAACGTAACGGCTACCATGGCGAGGAACTCGAAAAACAGGAACGCCGGTTCTTCCGCGGATATGCCGGATATTACCGCAGCAAATACAATACCGACTGGCTGATGTATGCGAACAGCATCCAAGACCCCCATCCCATGAACAAGGAGCGTGTCAACGGCATCGTGATGAACATAGACCGCTGGTATGAGCTGTTTGATGTCACGCCGGACAACAAGCTGTATCTTTCACCCGAAGAGAGGACGCGGCTGTGGTAAAAGACCGGTTGCCGCAATTTTTCAAAAGCAATTTATCAACCATAAAATAATAGAAATGAAAAAGATTTTATTCCTATTGACAGGAGTCACGCTCCTTGCCTTCACCGCTTGCAGCGACAACGACAATGTGTTCAAGGCAGAAGTGCAATATCCTGCCGGAACGGTAGAGAACCAGCTTACGACGGATGCCTGGCATTCCACCTACCAGCTCGAAGTCAAGGCGGACGGTGCCTGGCGCATCGAGACCAATGACTACTTCCTCACCGTCTCCCCTGAAAGCGGCACGGGCGATGCCACCGTCACCCTGACCTTGGAAGACAACCTGGGCGAAAGGCGAAAGGCGGGAAAACTCGCCTTCATCTTCGAAGGACACGAGGAGCAGAACCGCGAACTGCGGGTAATGCAGAAGTATGCGGGCGACTACGATGACAATGCCGCCGGAGAACTGGATACCTCCAACAAGATTTATGCCGTGGGCTACAGCTACGATGCCACCGGTTACTGGGCAAGCCCCAATTCGGTGAGAAAGCAGATATTCTGCACGCAGAACCTCATCGACGACAAACAGCTTGTGATAGGCCCCGTGCAAATCAGCACTTCCATCGAAATGCTTTCGGGTTCCATCATCACCGACATGACCAACCAGCTTGCCACGAAAGCCCACGTGGAGGGCGGCTTCGGCAAGTTCAAGGCAGAGGCGAACGCCTCGTTCGACATGAGCCATGCCAGCAACAACAACTACGAGTTCGCCTCCACCTACTATAACATGGAGGTTCGGAAAGCCTCCATCGAGACCGACTACAAATCCCTGATGCGCAGCAAGAGATACCTGAGCACCGATGCCTACTACGCCATCAACGGCGTGCCCTATCTGGACGAATGGACCGGAGAGGCGTACACCGACTATCCCTCGACCACCGAAGGCTTCAAACGGCTCATCAAGGAGTATGGCACCCACGTCATCGTCAGCGCCACCCTGGGCGGGCGCGTGCGCCACTCCATGGAAGTGGATGTCAGCAAGGTGAAGACGGACTACGACATCAAGGCTTTTGCGCAGGCAAGCTACGACGGGCTGTTTGTCAGCGGAGGCGCCAGCGTGGACAAGAAGTATAAGGAATCTTATGAAGAGAACAGAAACAACATAAACATCAAAGTAGATGTTTTGGGTGGAGATGAAAATGCCGCGAAGCAGTTGATGGTGACGGACGGGCTGAAAAAGGAGAACCTGGATGCCTGGGCAGCTACCGTGAAGGACAAGGACTTGGCATTGGTCAACTTCGACCAGTATTCGCTGGTGCCCATCTACGAACTGGTTAATGAAGGGCTGACCATGGAGAGAAACAACGTGGACGGCAAGGAGCGCAAGCAAAAACTGAAAGAGTACATAGAAACGGGCATTCAGGACGTAGATGATTATTCCAGTTATGACTGCGGAACGGTAACTAAGATTACAATTCCCGACTTCTTGGACCGCAACAACCGTGTGGATGAATCCTTGGTAGAAACCGTAAACCTCGATGGGCAGATTGTAGCCTTTGTCTGCCGCGAATACATCCCCAACATCAATTACAACAATCGTGTCACCGTGATTTATCCCGCCCGAAACAACAACCCGTGTTTCAATATGGGCTTCTTCATCGGCGGTTACGGGCACAAGCCTGCCCGTGTGTCATGGGACGGTACCAACGTAGCCGTGCAGGAATATCCCGACATGGACTTCGGAGCAGCCAAAGAGGTCTATTTGCGTGGAGCCACCGTTTATTCCAAAGCACCGGAAGGAACGAAGTCCTTTAGCGGAAGCTCCACCCCTTATACACTTGTAGATGTGGATAAGAATAGCTATCCCACCGTAAAGATATTCAACAACATCTGGACACGTCAGGACTACCGGTGTACCCATGCACGTACCGGCGGAAGACTTGAGTATAAGCGAGACGGAACCTATTACTACTACTCCATAGGAATGGCTAAGAAAGAGTTTTTCGCCCCCTCGGGCTGGCGCGTACCCACTAAGAAGGATTATGAAGAGATTAAAGAGAAACTGGAAGCCAATCTTGTCGGAAACCTGGGCGAAACCTTCTGGGCAGGTGACAACGGAATCCTTGGATATGGTGCCTACCAGACAGGATGGTGGCACGGTGGGCAGATAACACACATCAAAGGACAGGTAGATCACCTGACTCTGGATAACCACATTGTACGCATACAGGAAAGAGGCAGCTTCTTGATAGACCCTTGGGGAGATAACGACCCGCTACAGCTACGGTTAATCAAGGAGTTCTGAGAAACGATTTGTGAATGTATCAAATAGATTTCGTCCATGTATTAACCCATAAAAAAGACAACTGAAATGAAAAAGATTTTATCCCTATTGACAGGAGTCATGCTCCTTGCCTTCACCGCTTGCAGCGATGACGACGATGTGTTCAAGGCGGAAGTGAAATATCCTAACGAAACAGAACAAGACATGATGACCGTAGAGGTATGGGCTTCGGAATATCCGATTGCCATCCAGTCCGATGGTGCCTGGCACATCGAGAAGGACGAACGGTTCATCAAAGTGGAGCCTGCGCAAGGCACGGGCGATGCCGAAGTCACCCTCACCGTGCAGAACAACCAAAGCGAGTATCGCAAGTATGGTAAGTTCCGCATCGTTTTCGACGGGCACGAAGAGAAGAACCGCGAGATAACAGTGGAACAGAAGTACACGGGAGACTATGACGACAACGCCGCCGACAAGCTGGATAACAGCAACCGCATCTATGGCGTGGGCTACAGCTTCAATGCCGCCCTCGGCAAATACGGAACCGCCGATGCCTTGGAGGTAGAGGTGCTCGACACCAAAGAGCTTATCAATCTCAACCAAATCACGAAAGGACCGGTGCAAATGGAAATATCCAGCACCACCGCCTCGGGCAGCAGCATCGCCGAACTGAGCAACGACCTCGCCGTCAAAGCGAATTGCAAGGGCGGATTCGGCAAGTTCAAGGCAGAAGCCAGCACCTCCTTCGACATGAGCTTGTTCAATAACAGCAACTACGAGTTTGCCTCTACCTATTACAACGTGTCTATGTATCAAGCCAGCTGCGAAATGGCAATCGAGCAGCTCAGGGAATATCTGACCGATGATGCCTATGATGCCATCAACGGCTATCCGCGTGTTGACAGAAGAGGGCGTGTGCGCGTGGACTACCCCACCGACGACCCGTCCGGCGATTCCTTCAAGCGGCTTATCGACGCATGGGGCACGCACGTGGTGGTGAAAACCAAATTGGGCGGACGTGTACGCCACGCCATGACGGTGGATATCAGCAACATCAGTTCCAGCTACGACATCAAGGCGTTTGCCTCGGCAAGCTACGGCGGCTTGTTTGTCAGCGGCGGTGCCAGCGTGGACGAAAAGTACAAGACATCGCTCAAGGAGAACAGCAAGAACGTGCGGAACGAACTGACCGTGCTGGGAGGCGATGCAAATGCCGCGAGGGCTTTGGCGGCAGAAGTCAATACAGCCAACCTGACCAAATGGCAGAACAGTATTGATGACGATTGCATGACACTGGTGGAAGTAACAAAGGTGTATCCTATATACGAATTGATTGACCTGATAGAAGAAGATTACGTGGCTCCGGACGGAAAGACATACCACATCGACGGAAAGGACCGTATGAATAAGCTGAAGAAATACATGGAAACGGGCATTCAGGACGTAGGCGATTATTCCAGCTATGACTGCGGAACGGTGACTAAGATTAAAGTTCCCTCCTTTCCGGATTACAACGGATCTGAATCTTCGAGGCATTCATTGATAGAAACCGTGAAACTCGACGGACAAATTGTAGCCTTTGTCTGCAACGAATACATCCCCAACATCAATTACGACCGTCGTGTCACCGTGATTTATCCCGCCCGAAACAACAACCCGTGTTTCAATATGGGCTTCTTCATCGGCGGTTACGGGCACAAGCCTGCCCGTGTGTCATGGGACGGTACCAACGTAGCCGTGCAGGAATATCCCGACATGGACTTCGGAGCAGCCAAAGAGGTCTATTTGCGTGGAGCCACCGTTTATCCCAAAGCACCGGAAGGAACGCAATCTTTTGACGGAAAAACTGATTATTATACACTCGAAGGCATGGATGGGTATAAATATCCCACTGTGAAGATATTCAATAATATCTGGATGCGCGAGGATTACAGTGGTACCGGTTCACGTACCGGCGGAAATGACGTAATAGAATATGTGAAAGAATCCACCGACGTTTATTACCCCATAAGTACGGTTAAGAAATCTTATTTCGCCCCCTCGGGTTGGCGTGCACCCACTAAGAAGGATTATGAAGAGATTCAAAAGAAACTTGAAGCCAATGCCGTCGGAAACATAGGAGCAACCTTCTGGGCAAATGACAAGGGAATCCTTGGATATAATGCCTGGCGAACAGGATGGTGGGACGGCAGTCAGATAAGATATACCGCGGGGCAGGCAAATCACCTGACTATAGACGGCTACAATGCACGCATACAGAAAAATGGTGTCTTTGCGATAGTGCCTTGGAATGGAAGTGCTCCGATAAAGCTACGGTTAATCAAGGAGTTCTGAGAAACAATTTGTAAACGTATCAAATAGATTTCGTATTCATGTATAGTCACAAATCATTTACATTTAATACATTATTCAACATGAAACAATTAAGATTGATGATGATGCTACTGGCATCCGTTTTGTTTTTCGCCTGTTCGGACGATGACATCAGCATCCAAGGTGAAATTGATGTTCCACAAGAAATGGATTTGATGCAACTGGAGATGTGGTCATACGAAGTGCCCTTCTCCATCAAGAGCGACAGCGAGTGGCGCATCGAAACCACCGGCGGTTTATGCTACCCCCTGCCTGCCGAAGGCACGGGCAACGCTACCGTGAAACTTTGTGTTGTTGACAACGCCGAAGACAGCCGTCAGACTGGCGAATTGCGCATTATCTTCCCCAAAGACGAGAAAAAGAATATCACCCTAAAACTGCAACAGAAGTATGCCGGCGACTATGATGACAACGCCGTGGACATCAACAAAGGAAACCGTGTTTATGCCGCAGGCTACGGCTACAACACCACCGGTGGCTATGCCAATCCCGAATCGGTGAAGAGACCCATCCTCAAATTCGCAGAAATGGCAGAAGAGGAACTTATCGTGCTGGGTAGCGTTAACGCTAACTTCCACGAAAAGTTGTACAGCGGCTCCAGCATCTCACAACTCTCCAACGACCTATCCGTGTCGGCAAACGTGTCTGGCGGGTTCGGCAAATTCAAGAGTGAAGTGACAAGTTCATTTAACAGCAACTATTTCAGCAGCAACAACTACGAGTATGCCCTCACCTTCGTGGACCTTGCTATCTGCTATGTCCACGTGGAGGCGAACCTTGACGAAATGCGCTCCGAAGAATATATGGAGAAAAAAGCCTATGAAGCTATCAACGGTTTAAGTAACACTTACCCTTCAACTAACGAGGGCTTCAAGAGACTGATTAACGACTACGGCACCCACCTCTGCATCAATGCCCGTCTGGGTGGACGTGTACGACACAGCATGTCGGTGGATATCAGCAAGGTAACTGATGCCTACGACATCAGTGCGTATGCCGAAGCAAGCTACGATGGTCTGTTTGTCAGCGGCGGCGGCAGCGTGGACGAAAAGTTCAAGAAGAGCTTCGAACAGAACCGCAAAGCATGTGACATCCAGATCTCTGTATTGGGAGGTAACTTGGATGCGGCCTTGAAACTGAGTACCGATTTCAACAAGAACAACCTCGATGCTTGGAAAAGCACGGTGAAGGAACAGGACATGGCATTGGTGGCATTCAGCGACAGCCCCGCTGACCCGTCCCTCCTTCCCCTCTACGAATTAGTGGACGAGACCCTGTATCCCGAACGTGCCGCTAAACTGAAAGCCTATATGGAAGGTGAGGATATTGCAATGGATTACCCTCCCATCAGCATGAGCTACGACTGCGGCACGGTGACCCAATTCGATGTTCCTTCGTTCAGCGAGAGCGGCACATTGGTGAAGCAGGTGAAAATTGACGGTCAGGTGGTGGCGCAAATCTGCGAGGAATACATCCCCGTCATCAATAAAGACAAACGTGTCAAAGTCATCTATCCAGTCTTTAACAACCAGCCACGCATTAACATGGGCTTTTTCATTGGCAATGCGAGCCACCGACCCGCCCGCATAGCTTGGGAAGAATCGAGCCTTGTCGTGAAGGAATACAGCGACATGGATATGGGCGAGATGAAGAGCGTTTACATCAAGGGTGCCTCCGTCAGCACCACCCCGCCTGAAGACGGGCAGAAGGTTGTGAAAGGAAAGATCAACGATGAATTTATGGGAGGGTATCGCGGTCATAAGAACTCCGACTACCCCATCGTTAAGATATTCAACAACTACTGGACAAAAGAGGACTACCGGGGATTACGTTACAATGACACCCATTCAATAAACAAGAACTTGATTGCCGGAGAGAAATGTTATGAAGGAACGGTAGCCCAAAGCAAAGTGATAGCCCCTGTAGGTTGGCGTGTTCCCACCAGCAAAGATTTCGAGACCATTGCATCCACGTTGAAAGCAAACAATATGCAACAGATAGGAAGAGAGTTCTTTCCCGGTGGCGTGTTGGGCTTCTGTGCGGAAGCTGGCGGTTGGTATCAGAAAGTCGATTCTGAATGGAAGCATAAGGATCATGTAACAGAAGCGGATTATTGGCTTTCCGATAAGGACTATGATGTCGAGCTACGGAAAGATGGCGGTTTCAAGACTGATGAGTGGAAAAGAACAAACTGGGCACTTCCTCTCCGTTTCATCAAAGACGGAGCTGCTAAATAAAGCAGTGCAATATCCTTGTATGAGCTAAACAAATTTCGTATTCATGTATCAACAGCTACGCAATATTCTATTATTCTTCATCGCCGGACAGCTTCTTGCCTGTTCCGGCGATGATGTTGCCTCCTCCATCCTTCCCGAAGAGGAAGCGAAGACCCTCTGCCTGCTCTTCTCGTCCAACGGATTGGGCGATGCCTCCTACAACGACCCGATACTGGCGGCTGCCGCCAACTATGCGTTCACCCACGATGGCATCGACCTCGACTATCTCTCGCCCAAAAGCCTTGAAGAGGGCGAAGCCTATTTCCTCCGGTGGCTCGAAACTGCCCCCGGCAAGAACCGCTCCATGATGGTGCTGACGGACAACGTCTATGAAAGCCTGCCGGAGAAGTACAAGGAACGCATCGACCCTGAACGTCATTGCATCCTGCAACTCGACTCCCGGCGCGACGACCTGCCCGCCCACACCGCCTATATTCATTATTACGGCGTTTGCTACTGGGCGGCACGGATGCAGAGCACCCTCATGGGCACTCATGCCGAATCGGCCATCATGAAAGCCAACAACCGGAACCCTGTGCTGGGCGAGATGGAGGCGGGACTCATCCACGGCGTGGAGGATGCCGGAAGCAACGTCTGTTTCACCTGGGTGCTCGACCCCGACGGTAACGGAGGCTTCGACCTTCCGCAAACCGCCTACTGGCTGGTGGGCGAGGTGCCTGCCACCGTCAGCACCGTCTATGCCATTGCCGGAGGTAGCAACATGGGGGTATATCGCTTCACACGCGAGTTTCCCGGTATCTTCCTGGTGCCTGGCATCGACACCGACCAATCGGGACTTAGTTCCGATGTACCTTTCTCCCTGCTGAAACATACCGACCGCCTGCTGACGGAGTATATCGCCCGCTGGGATAACGGCGAGCCGCAACCCGCTTCGCCCTGCGTGGTGGGGCTGGCGGAGGGATACACGGACCTGCTTATCTCTGAAAACTACCGCCAATGGTATGCCGACTATCTGAAATTCAAAGAAACAGCCATCGAAAAGGAATCCGCCTATGACACCCTCGAATAAACTTGGAACACGGATAGCGGCTTTCTGCCTCTCCGTGTTCGCCCTGTTTTCCGTAGTCGCCTGTTCGGACGACGATCCGGCAACCCTCCCGCCCGAAGCGGAAGGCGCTCCCTGCCGCATAGCCGTGGTGCTGCCGCTGGACGAAACCCACAAACCTGTATGGGAAAACACCGTGGAGCTGGCCGTGGAAAACATCCTCCGTGCCCAAACAAGACTGGAGAAGCGCGTGCGCCCCGAAGTGGAATGGTATGACGAGAACACCGAAAACATCTCGCAACTGATGGAAACGCTTGCCAAGCGCACCGATCTGAATGCCATCGTTGGCCCTTACCATTCGGCGCACTCGCAAGAGGCGGCCTATCAATGCGCCAAAACGGACAAGACCCTGTTCACGCTCTCCACTTCGGCAGAACTCATCCGGGTATTCTCGCAGAAGCACAACTTCCTGTGGGCACTCTCCGAAACCGACATCTCGCAGTGCGAAGTGCTTCTCAGCAAAGCACTCTATTACCACGGCAAGAGCGTGTCGCTCCTTGCCAACGACGACATTTACGGCCGGACGTTCATCGACTGGTTCGCTTTCCAGGCAAAGGAGCTGGGATTGGAAGCGCGCGGCATGCACCTGCTGGGCGACAACCCGCAGAAAGCCTGCTGTGAGGCGTTTGTCGACGGCTCCGACTTCATTCTTGTGGCTGCTTCAGCGTTCAGCGAAGTGGAAGCCGTGCTGGAGGCATCCAAAGGAGAGCCATCGGGCACCACGCGCCTGCTCTTTTCCGATACCGCCTTCTCCACGGAACTCCAGTCCGACGGCTTCGCTTTCCGTCCGAGCATGATTGAAGGGGTGGCTGTCAGCCCCGACCCCAACACCGGCTTCGCCACGCTCTACGAAAGCCGTTTCGGCAAGTCACCCAGCAACGGTGTGCCGCAACTGTACGATGCCCTGATGATGACCGCCTACGCCGCTTTCTTGCTGGAGCAGGGTATCTGTACCGACATGAACGAGGCGTTGAAACAACTGGTGGACGGACGTGAAGCGTGCCAAGCCAACTGGCGTGCCGAGGGCATGGCGCGCGTCTTTGCCGCTTTGGCGCAAGGGGGAAGCCCCGACATCGAAGGCTGCACGGGAAACCTGGAGTTCGACACCATGGTCTATACCAACGTGCTGCACTCCACCTACGCCAACTGGCTTGCCTATGACGGCACGGTGACCGTCCTGGGGCATACGGGCAGCAACGGCGGCAACCGCGTGGACCCCACCCTGGCGGGATGGAACTGGGAGAACACCGTGATGCAGGATTTCCGCGACCAGAGCGTGGAAATCAACTATCCGGCATTGAACGACTGCTATGCCGTGCTCGTGGCTGCCTCGACCGGATGGGCCAACTACCGCCACCAGGCAGACATCCTTGCCATCTACCGGCAGTTGAAGCTGGCGGGATATGACGATGACCACATCGTGCTGATTATGGAGGACGACCTGGCGAACCATCCCAACAATCCCTATCCGGGCCAAATCTTCCTCACGGACGGCGGCGAGGACGTGCGCCAAGGCGTGCAGATAGACTACAAGCTGAGCCAACTCACCCCGAACGACCTGACCGCCATCCTGACGGGGCAGGCAAGCAACCGCCTGCCCAAAGTATTGAAGGCGGGAGAGCAGGACAACGTCTTCCTCTTCTGGAGCGGGCACGGCACGCCCAGTGCCCTGTGCTGGGACGAAGAGGCCAAAGGAGTGACCACCGACCTGGCACGTACGCTCCTCCGGACTATGCACGAACGGAAATGCTACCGTAAGCTGATAGGCTTCATCGAGACCTGCTATTCGGGCAGCGTGTTCAAGGCATCGGAAGGCATTCCCGGCATGCTCTTCTTCACGGCGGCGAACGAACAGGAGACCTCGAAAGCGGATATGTTCAGCTACGACCTGCTGACGTATCTCTCCAACCGCTTCACGCGCATCTTCATCGAGCGTATCACCGCCAACAAGAACATCGCCCTGCGCGACCTGTACCTGGACATGTTCCGCAATACGCTCGGTTCGCATGTGACCATCTACAACGCGCCGATGTTCGACAATATCTATACGTGCACGATGCAGGAGTTTATGAATTTCAAAGATACCTCAGCTACTGGGCACACATCGACAAGATAGCGTATTAATCCACTTATAAACAAAAACAACAACAATGAAGAAGAAACTTTTTCACCCTTTTTTTACCTTCTGTGCCGGCCTGTTGCTGCTGACCGGCCTGTGTACCTGTTCGGACGATGAACCCTCCTTGCCGGAAACCGACCCTACAAGCGAATGGACAGCGGAAACCGTTGTGGACGAGGCGAAGATTGAGCAGGCAGGCGGTCCGGCCAACTGGTTCAAGTCAGAGGAAATAAGCGACGAGCTGTTCAGCCGCATGTGGCTCAAGTCGTGGAAAAAGGACTGCCCGCTGGACCGCTCGGAACTACGCTACCTGAAAGTGCTGCACCGTAATGCCGACGGACAGCCGCAGCGGGGCGAGATGATGGTGAACGCTGCCATTGCCGACAAAGTGACGGGTATCTTCCGTCAGCTATACGAAGCAGGCTATCGGATTGAACGGATGGTATTGATTGACAACTACGATGCCGATGATGAAACGGCAATGCGGGCCAACAACTCCTCCTCGTTCAACTTCCGATTCATGACAGGGTCTACCACCAAAATATCCAAGCACGGCCTCGGGCTTGCCATCGACATCAATCCGCTTTACAATCCATACGTCAAGCAAAAAGATGACGGAACCTGGCACATCGAACCCGCCACAGGCGAGCCATACGCTTTCGACCGCGCGAACAGGACGGATATACCGTACAAGATAGACCACGATGACCTGGCATACCGACTTTTTACGGAAGCCGGATTTGAATGGGGAGGCGACTGGACTTCATTGAAGGATTACCAGCATTTTGAGATAACTCCGGAATAACTTTTAATATGAATCCCATAAACAATTGAACAAAATGAAAAAAGTAATCAAAATGATGTCGGCAATGCTCCTGATGCTTGCCGCAGTGTGTGTGACAATGACCGCCTTCACCGCTTGCAGCGATGACGACGAACAGGTGACGGAAGTGACCTACACCATGGGCTTCAGCCAAATGTCAAGCTCCGGCAGTCTCGATTTCATTCAGGAGATGGGTACCATCGAGGCGGCGTTCAAGACTGCGCTCGGCGTGACGGACACCCACTTCACCCGAACCGGAAACAGCGAGCAGTGCGACAAGGAGGTGCGCGAAGCCTGCGAAAAGGCATTCAACACGCTGAAAGGCACCAAATGGAAAGGAAGCTACGTCCTCAAAGTGACGAACATCCTGACCGGCAAGGCGGTTTGCGAAGCCGTGTTCAAAGCGAACGACGAGAATTTCGTCTTTTAACGCAAAGAAGAAGAGTGAATGACAAAACGAATACTCAATCTTTTTAAACATAGAAAACAATGAGAAAAGCTATCAAAACGATGTCGGCAATGCTCTTGATGCTTGCCGCAGTGTGTGTGACAATGACCGCCTTCACCGCTTGTAGCGACGACGACGAACAAGTGACGGAAGTGACCTACACCATGGGGTTCACCCAAATGTCAAGCTCCGGCAGTTTCGATTTCATTCAGGAGATGAGAACCATCGAAGCAGCGTTCCTGACAGTGCTCGGCGTGACGGACACCTACTTCACCAAGTCCGGGAACAACGAGCAGTGCGACAAGGAGGTGCGCGAAGCCTGCGAAAAGGCATTCAACACCCTGAAAGGTACCAAATGGAAAGGAAGCTACGTCTTCAAGGTGACGAACATCCGAACCAGCGAGGCGGTCTGCGAGGTCGTATTCAAGGCGAATGACGAGAATTTCATTTAAACTGACAGGATATGAACAACAGATTTCCTTTATTCCTTCGCCGATTGCCGCTGGTAGCGACACTGTGCGGATTTGTCCTGCTGACAGGATGTGACGGCAACGATGCCCCAGTGGTGGAAGAGTTTGTACCCGAAGGCAACTACCGCCGCGAATCGCTGCTCGCCCTCGAAGGCTTCGGCGAAGAGAAAGACGCACTGCTGAAACGCTGCAACGTGAGCAATGACCGGTTCGTCTTCCTGAGCACCGCCAAAGCCTGGGAACTGGACGAGAACGGACAAACGGACCTGAAACAAGTGCGCGACGGTGTAAGCAAGCCCGATGCACAGACCCTGCTCCAGAAAATTATCCCCATCGAGGACCTCTCTACCTACATGAACAACAAGTATGGAGGTACCATCGGCGGCTTCGTCAGCGAAGCGGCGGACGTGAAGGAACTATCGACCATGCATGATGTGTTCTGGGGAATGCGCCTCGACTACGAGGGTACCTACTTCAAGGAAGACGGCGCAGGCTATGCCGTGATACGCTTCTACAGCCGGCATGTGGACCGGATGGCAATCCCCTACGTGGAGGAACTGGGCGGCACGCAAGAGCACGCATGGCCCAACGGTGGCGGCGGCTTTACCACCTCGACCCTGGGCAACGGCGGCTATCCCGAATGGCGCTTCAACGGCTACTTTGCCCCCGAAGAGGGTGCCGAACTGTACGAGGTGACCCCGCAGGGTCGCGAGATGCTCCGCTCCGTCTATAAAGAGAACCGCTGGCAGACCTACGAGAGCGGCTACTACCCGCAAACCCGCACGGCTCCCGCTCCCGAAGGCCGCGTTTACGAAGGGGTATGTGCCACCTATCAAGGTCACCGCTTCATGCTGCGCGGCGAAGAGACCGACCGCTACCTGCTTACTACCTATGAGAACATCGCCTTGCCCGGCAGCTTCACAGTAGAGAAAGGTGTGAGAGGAGTATGGGTAGCGAAGGATGAAGTGGAAGCTGTACAAAGCGAATGACAACGGGCGGCATCGCAGCCGCCGGTGATACGAAGACAGAGGTCTTATAGAAGAAGCGTTCTTTGACAGATTGGGAAACGGGAAACTTCAATCGCTACATAAAAATTGTTGAGTATCAGTGTATAATTTTCCACTTTTATAGTGGAATTTCAAAAAAAGCAGTATATTTGTACAATAACATAACAATCAGCGATGGAAATCAGCTTCGATAAAGAATACCTGCGGCAGTTGTATGAGGAAGGAAAGACAACGGACAAGAAACACCGCTTCCAACCTCATATCATAACACGTTATCAGTTGCGTGTCA
>ERZ1673697.1772-NODE-1772-length-22534-cov-12.322968_pt1 | contig 22534 bp, 20 predicted proteins | sample MGYA00580227_ERZ1673697 | MGnify/ENA primary metagenome ERZ1673697 (study PRJEB41218, sample SAMN15661759) | gut metagenome | host: Homo sapiens | place: Canada: London | collected 2015-08-20/2019-03-30 | study: EMG produced TPA metagenomics assembly of...
CTCCAAAGAGTAATTTAAAGTAAATTCAGCAAAACAAAGCTCCTACCCGCGTTTCACTGCGGGCAGGGGCTTTTTGCATATAGAAACCGTCCCGCTTCTGTGATAACCCACAAAAGTGTATATTTTCGTTGTAATCCCCCTGTGATGCGGTATAAATGAAGCAAGCTGCGGCGTAAAAGAGGGGCGAGCATAAAACACACAGCGAATCCGAAAGTCCCGCTTATAAAGCGTCACACGGTAAGCGGCTTCCTGTTCACGATTACTGCGGTCAACTTCGTTTATGTAATCAACAATGTCCATGAAAACCGCCTGTCCATGCTCAAAAACAAACAAATTTCGATTACAAATCCGCCATTTTTCAATAATCGGTAGAATATCCCCGAAACGCTTGACTTTTCGTCCTAAATTGCTTATGCTATATCCTGTTGCTGTACGCCCATTTGTGCAGCACGGTCAGTCGTGACATCCTGACCTTAAACAAAACTAGCGCGGCCGGGGCGGCTCCCGGACCGCGGAAAGGAATGCTGAAATGAATAAGAAAACCTCAAAAGTCCGCTTTCTGGCGCTCAGCGCCGTGATTGCGGCGCTGTATGCTGTCCTCACTTACGCCGCTGCCGCCATGAATCTGGCGTTTGGCGCGGTGCAGTTCCGCTTTTCGGAAGCCTTAACGGTGCTCCCGGCCTTTACGCCGGCCGCCATCCCCGGGCTTGCCGTCGGCTGCCTCATCTCGAACCTTGCAAGTCCGCTCGGCGTCGTAGACTGGGTGTTCGGCACGCTTGCAACGCTGCTTGCGGGCATTTTTTCTTACCTTGTACGCAACATTCGCTGGAAGGAGATCCCGGTTTTGGCGCCGCTGCCGCCGGTCATTTTCAACGCCCTCATTGTCGGCTTTGAAGTGGCTTGCCTTGCGGATAACGGCACATTTGCTTTCGGCAATCTCTCCCTTGCAGGCTTCATCGCGGGTGCCGTTTCGGTCGGCATCGGCGAGCTCGTCGTCTGCTATGTGCTCGGCGTGCCGCTGATGATGGCGCTGCGCCGCACGAAGATCAGCGAACTCATGTTGGCATAAATCTGTTCCGGGCGCGCCCGGAGAAAGTCGGTCGGAGTTTATGAAAACGAGCAGATTACAAAAAATAGTAAAGCGCACGTCACCCACGCGCATGTTCGTCGTCAGCTTTTTGATACTTATTTTTATCGGCACCGTGTTGCTCACGCTGCCGATCTCGGCGAAAAGCGGGCGGTTCACAAACCCTGTGGACGCGCTTTTCACGGCAACCTCCGCCACGTGTGTCACGGGCCTTTCCGTGTATGATACGTTTATGCACTGGTCGTATTTCGGGCAGGGTGTTCTGCTTGTGCTCATTCAGTGCGGCGGTCTCGGCCTTGCCGCGTTTGCAACGGGTCTCACGCTGCTCGTCCGCCGCCGCATCGGCATTCGCCACCTTGTACTCGCCCGCGAAAGCGCCGGCGGCAGCAATTTGGATGTCATCTCGCTGCTGCGCATCGTGGTTGCGTTTACGTTTGCGGTGGAAGCTCTCGGCGCGCTTCTGCTCATGGCTCGCTTCGTGCCGCTCTATGGCGGGCTCGGCGTATGGGCCTCGGTGTTCGTCTCCGTCTCGGCGTTCTGCAACGCCGGCTTCGATATTTTAAGCTTCATTCCCGGCAATTCGAGTTTATCGGCCTTTAACGGCGACCCGCTCGTCACGCTGACGATTTCCATGCTCATCATCATCGGCTCCACGGGCTTTGTGGTGTTTCAGGATATTTACCGCAAGAAAATCTCGACGCGCCTGCACCGGCAGCACGTGGAAAAGCTGAGCTTTCACGCGCAGGTCTGCCTGCGTGCATCTTTGACGCTTCTGGTTTTCGGTACGGTGATGCTGTTTATCCTTGAGTACAACAATACGTACCGTGATTTAAACTTCTTTGAAAAGCTGAACGCGGCGTTTTTTCAGTCGGTGAACACGCGCACGGCGGGCTTTGCTTCCGTCAGCATTAAGCAGGAAACGGATGGTGCAAAGCTCCTCACGTCGTTCTTGATGTTCATCGGCGGCTGCCCGGGCTCCACGGCGGGCGGCATTAAGGTGACGACGCTTGTGGTGCTGTTTGCGGCGGTGAAATCCACTCTTTGCGGCGAAGACACCACTACGTTCCTACGCCACCGTTTTGACCCCGGTATGGTGTACAAGTCCCTTACGGTCGTGGCGTTCGCCCTTGTGGTCTCCGTTTTGAACGTGAGTCTCATTTTAGCGCTGCACCACGGTGTTTCCATATTGGATGCGATGATCGAAGCCGTTTCCGCCTTTGCGACGGTCGGCCTCAGCGCAAGCCTGACCCCGACGCTGCATCCGCTTGCAAAGCTTGCCCTGACGCTGACGATGTTCATCGGCCGCGTAGGCCCTGTCTCATTCGGCGTGGCAATTTTAATGCGCAAAAAGAAAAGCGGTTCCGTTCTGCCGGAGGGCAGAATGCTGATCGGGTGATTTTGGATCCTCTGTGCGTTTTGCACAGGGGATCTTTGCTTTCATCGCGCACATTTTAAGCCCGTTTCCTTGCGAAACAGGGGGAAAGTATGGTATACTATTTTGTACGTATTTTGCGTGCTGTTCAAGCTTCCTAAATGCGTTTCAATGCGGCAATTTACGATTTTGATATAGGAGTGATTTCAATTTGTCTCAGAAGACGGAACAGAAAGGACAGAGCTTTTTAAAGGGTACCGCAATTTTGACGGCAGCGACGTTTATCGTCAAATTCATCAATATATTTTTCTCTATTCCACTTGCGAATTTCCTCGATGATGAGGGCATGGGGCATTTCAACACGGCGTATGACATTTTTATATTTTTCAGTGTTTTGGCATCTTCCGGCACGCCGGTCGCCATTTCGCGCCTTGTCAGCGTGGCGTATGCACAGAACCGCAAGCGCGAAGCGGATAAAATTTTCCGCGTGGCATTCACACTGTTCTCCGGCATCGGTCTTGTCGGCTGCATCGTCATGGCGGTGTTTTCCCGTCAGTTCGCGATGCTCATGAACCAAAATGACCGCTCCATGTACGCCATTGCAGCCTTGGCACCGATGTGCTTTTTCATGTCCGTTTCGTCGTGTTTGCGCGGCTATTTCCAAGGGCGTTCCAACATGACGCCGACGGCGGTCTCGCAGGTTTTGGAGTCGCTCATTAAACTGTTCGTCGGTATTGCGCTGGCACTGTATTTCCTGAAGACCACCGGCTTGCCGGAGCTTGGCGCGGCAGGCGCGATCCTCGGTGTTTCCATCGGCTCGTTCTTCGCGGTTTTATACATTCTTCTGTACTACTTCCGCAAATCGCGCGATACGCGCTATTCACCTTTTGAGCCGAAGGTTTCGAGTGTTGGTGAAATTTTGAAATCTATCCTGACCTTTGCGGTGCCGGTCATCATCGGCTCTGCGTTTTTGAGCGCGCTCGACATTGTGGATTCCTCCGTGATGATGTATCGTTTGCAGGGCGCTGCCGGTGTGGACGCGAACTCCGCCATTGCTATGAAGGGCTGGCTCGGCACGGCGCGCAAGTATTTCGACCTGCCGAACGCCGTCATCGTGCCTATCTCTACCATCGTGCTGCCGATGCTTTCCGGTGCGATCGCAAAAAAAGAAAAGCGCGAAATCAACCGTATTTCCATGCTCTCCCTGCGCATGACGCTCATGGTAGCCATCCCGTCTGCCGCGGGTTTGTGCATTTTTGCAAAACCCATTTGCTCCCTGTTGCTTTACAGCCGCCCGGAGTTTGCGACAAATACCGCGCCGCTGCTCGCCGTTATGGCACCGGCAGTCATCACGGCGAGCTTACTTTACACTACGAACTCGATGATTCAGGCGGTCGGCAAGGTATACGTGCCAGTCATCAACATGATTGTCGGTACGGTGGTACGCATCGGCGTTGTGTATGTGCTGTGCGGTATCCCGGAGATCAACGCCATGGGCTCTGCTGTCGGTACGTTCGTTTCGTATCTTGTTATGATTATTCTGAACCTTATCGCGCTGCACCGTATGCTGCCGGAAATTCCGAGCGTGGTGCGCATGGGCATTCGTCCGCTCCTTGCTTCTGTCATTATGGGCGCGGTCTCGTACCCCGTATATCTGCTGCTCACGCGCTTTATGAGTGAGAAGTTCGCGGTCATTCCGGTTATTCTGCTTGCAATCCTCGTTTACCTCGTGGCGGCGGTGTTTACCAAAGCCATCACGCGCGAGGAGATCGTGCAGCTGCCGAAGGGTGAAAAACTGGCGGATAAACTGCATTTGAAGTAACTTCCTGTCTTGTAAAGGCCATGTGCCTGTGATAAAATAAAATTATAAGTTTTTGGGGAATTTCGCGGTGCGGAAAACGATTTTGCGCCGACGAAAGAAAGGATGGGTATTGTGGAAGCAACTGTGACAAATAAGGGCAAAAAGGGTCTTATACGCCGTTTTGCGCCGTACTTTAAAAAGTATCTGTGGATTCTCATTTTCGACCTGTTCTGCGCGGCGCTGACGACCGTATGCGAGCTGGCGTTGCCAATCATCGTGCAGCAGATCACGGACCGCGGCATCAATGACCTGGCGTCTTTGACGCTCAGTTATATTCTGCGCATCGGAGGGCTGTACATTTTCTTAAAGCTCGTCGACGTGGGCGCAACGTTCTTCATGGCGTCTATCGGCCACATCATGGGCACAAAGATCGAGACCGACATGCGCCGCGATATGTTCGCACACCTGCAGAAGCTCTCGTTCTCGTATTTTGACAACACGAAGATCGGTCAGCTCATGTCCCGCATCACGACTGACCTGTTTGACATCACGGAGTTTGCGCATCACTGTCCGGAGGAATTTTTCATTGCGGGCATCAAGATCATCGGCGCATTTGTGATTTTGTGCACGATGAGTGTGCCGCTGACGCTGATTATTTTTGCGGTGCTGCCGTTTATGCTGGCGGCCGCCATGTTCTTCAATAAGAGAATGCAGGCGCAGTTCCGCAGCCAGCGCCAACAGCTCGGCGAGATCAACGCGCAGGTGGAAGACAGCCTGCTTGGTGTGCGCGTGGTGAAATCCTTCGCGAACGAGCCGCTTGAAGAAAAGAAGTTTGAAGAGGGCAACCAGCGCTTTTATAACATCAAGCGTCTGCGCTACATGTATATGGGCGGCTTTGAAGCCTCCAATAAATTCTTTGACGGTCTCATGTATATCGTGGTCGTCATTGCGGGCGCCATCTTCATGATGAACGGCGCCATCGACCCCTCGCAGCTTGTGGCGTACCTTTTGTATATCACAACGCTCATCAATTCCATTCACCGCATCGTGCAGTTTACGGAGCAGTTCCAAAGCGGCATGAGCGGCGTGGAGCGCTTCTTTCAGGTTATGGACGCGCCCATCGAGATCAGCGACGCGCCGGACGCCAAAGACATTGGCATTGTCAAGGGCGACGTGACGTTCGACCACGTAAGCTTCAAGTATAACGACGACGGCACCGAGGTGCTTTCTGACATCGACCTCGACGTAAAGGCGGGCGAGAACATCGCGCTTGTCGGCCCTTCGGGCGGCGGTAAAACGACGCTGTGCAACCTCATCCCGCGTTTTTACGATACGACTGCCGGCACCATCCGCATCGACGGCAAGGATATCCGTACGGTGACGCTGAAATCCCTGCGCGACCGCATCGGCTTTGTGCAGCAGGACGTGTACCTGTTCTCCGGCTCGGTGTTTGAGAACATTCAGTACGGCAAGCCGGGCGCGTCGAAAGAAGAAGTCATTGCGGCCTCCAAAATGGCGGGCGCGCATGAATTTATCGAGGGGCTTTCAAACGGCTACGATACATACGTCGGCGAGCGCGGCGTGAAGCTTTCCGGCGGCCAGAAGCAACGCATTTCCATTGCGCGTGCGTTTTTAAAGAACCCGCCGATTTTGATTTTAGACGAAGCGACGAGTGCGCTCGATAACGAAAGCGAGCGTATCGTGCAGGCGTCGCTTGAAAAGCTCGCGAAGGGCAGAACGACGTTCACGATTGCGCACCGTTTGACGACCATCAAGAACGCGACGAAAATTCTGGTGCTGACGGATAAGGGCATTGAAGAAGCCGGTACGCATCAGGAGCTTATGAAGAAAAAGGGCATTTACTTTGACTTATATAAAAGCTATCAGGAAATGACGGCGGACACGGAATAAAGCCCAAAGGAAATTTTCGGGTATGTATATTTTGAAAGGACGGGAAAACTATGAAAACAGTGACACTCGGCAATACCGGCATCACGGTCAATCGCAACGGCTTCGGTGCGCTGCCCATTCAGCGCATTTCCGTTGAAGAAGCGGGCAAGCTGCTGCGCAAAGCATACGATAACGGCATCCGCTTTTTCGACACCGCACGCGCGTATTCGGATAGCGAATATAAGATCGGTCAGGCACTTGCCGATGTGCGCGACGACATCATCATCGCGACGAAAACGGCCTCGACAACCGTTGAAGGCTTTTGGAAAGACCTCGAGACGAGCCTTTCTATGCTGAAGACCGACCACGTGGATATTTACCAGTTCCACACGCCGTCCTTCTGCCCGAAGCCCGGCGACGGTACAGGTCTTTATGAGGCGATGCTGGAAGCGAAAGCGCAGGGCAAGATCCGTCACATCGGCATCACGAATCATCGCCTGCATGTGGCGCGCGAAGCCGTGGAATCCGGCTTGTATGAAACGCTGCAGTTCCCGTTCTGCTACCTTGCGAGCGAAAAGGACATTGAGCTCGTGAACCTATGTAAGGAGAAGAACGTTGGCTTCATCTGCATGAAGGCGCTTTCCGGCGGTCTCATCACGCGCAGCGATGCGGCGTATGCGTACCTTGCGCAGTATGAGAACACGTTGCCCATTTGGGGTGTACAGCGCGAGAAAGAGCTTGACGAGTTTCTTTCCTACAATGATAACCCGCCGGTGATGACGGACGAGCTTGCGGCGTTCATCGAAAAAGAGCACGAGTCCCTCGCGGGCGATTTCTGCCGCGGCTGCGGCTACTGCATGCCATGTCCCGCCGGTATTGAGATCAATCAGTGCGCGCGCATGTCGCTTATGCTGCGCCGCGCTCCGTCCGCCGCATGGCTGACGCCCGAGTGGCAGGCGAAAATGGAGCTGATTGAAAACTGCAAGCACTGCGGCCAGTGCGTGAAGAAATGTCCGTATACCTTAAACACCCCCGAATTGCTCCGCAAGAATCTGGAGGATTACCGCACCTTTTTAAAATAAAGGAGAAAGTTCCGAATTATGACAGCAAACGAATTTTACGCGTCTCTTTCCGGCAAGCGCATCACGTTTGTCGGCGTTGGACGCTCCAATCTGCCGCTCATTGAGCAGTTTAAAGCCCACGGTGCAGCCGTTTCGGTGCGCGATAAGCGCAGCGAAGCGGCGCTGGGCGAAGACGGCGAAGCGCTGAAAAAGCTCGGCGCAAAGCTCATCTGCGGCGAAGACTACCTTGAAAGTATCGACGAAGACATGCTGTTCCGCGCGCCCGGCGTGCCGTATCTGCTGCCCGAGCTGCAAAAGGCCCGTGCAAACGGTGTTGCCGTGACGAGCGAAATGGAAGTCTTTTTCGACCTGTGTCCGTGCAAAATTTACGCCGTGACGGGCAGCGACGGCAAGACGACCACAACGTCCGTCATTGCCGAAATGCTGAAAGCGGCGGGCAAGACCGTGCACCTCGGCGGCAACATCGGCCGCCCGCTTCTGCCGGAGATCTGTGATGTAAAGCCCGAGGATGTGGCGGTGGTGGAGCTTTCGAGCTTCCAGCTCATCTCCATGCGCCGCAGCCCGAATGTCGCGGTCATCACGAATCTGTCGCCGAACCACCTCGACGTGCACAAGGATATGGACGAGTACGTGAACGCGAAGAAGAACGTACTTTTGCACCAGAATGCGTTCGGCCGCACGGTTTTGAACGCGGATAACGCCCTGACGGCGGCCTGTGCCGCTGACACGCGCGGCATGACGTACATGTTCTCCCGCAGAAAGAAGACGAACGGCGCGTGGTGCAGCGCGGACGGCAAAATCTACTTCGGCGACGAATATATTATGGAGGAAAGCGACATTCGCATTCCCGGCAAGCACAACGTCGAAAACTACCTTGCGGCGATTTCTGCCGTGTGGGGCGATGTCTCGAAAGAGGTTATCAGGACTGTCGCGAAAGAATTCAACGGCGTCGAGCACCGTATGGAGTTCGTGCGCGAGCTGGACGGCGTGAGATGGTATAACGACTCCATCGCAACGAGTCCGTCCCGCGCAAGGATCGGCACGCTTTCGCTGTATGATTTCAAGATTGTTATGATTGCGGGCGGTGCGGACAAAAAGGTGCCGTTTGACGAGCTGGGCAAGGTCATTTGTGACAAGGTGAAGACACTCGTGCTGCTCGCGCCCGAAAAACCGCTTGAGGGCTTTAAAACGCCGGCCGCGGGGAAGATCGAAGCTGCGGTGCGCGGTGCCGAAAACTATAAGGACGGCGCGCCGGTGATTCTGCACGCAAACAACATGAAAGATGCCGTGCGCCTTGCAAGAGAAAGCGCAGAGCCGGGCGACGTGGTGTCTCTGTGCCCCGCCGCAACGGGCTTTGATATGTACAAGAGCTTTGCCGTGCGCGGTGATATTTACAGAGAAGAAGTGAAAGCACTGAAGTAAGCACAAGCTGACGTGAAAGCGGACGCAAAAGTCTTTGATTAAACTTTCTTCAGAAAGTTTATCAGATTCCAAAGGTGAAACCTTTGGTCGAGCTCCGAGGAAAGCGACTTAGGGCGCTGACCTAATAAACCCAACCGAACGCAAGCATTCGCTTTCAAGTTTTCTCGAAGAAAACTTGACTAAAGACTTTATTCGTTTTAAGACGAAAGAACAAGGAAACAACAAAACAAGAAATTTGCGCACTCGGCGCCGCTTCGCCTTGGACCGGGCGGGGCGTGATTGTGGAAGATTGGATAGGTATAATGAAACAGTATAACAAGGGAAATGACAGAAACAAGGGCTTTCAGGGCAGAAACGGTCGTTCCGACCGCCGCCGCGACATTCGCGATACGCCCCTGAACCGCATGGAAGAGACGATTTTGGCGACCATGCGCAGCGAGGAAATTCACGACTGGAGCGCACGCCAGCTTTTGAAAAAGACAGGTGTGCTCGACAAGCTTGCTTTTTACGATGCACTGCGTTCTTTAAAAGACCGCCGCATGATTTTACTTGACCGCGAGCACAACGCGAAGCTTATTCCGGTCGGCGAAGACGTGGAAGCGACGCTCGTTTCGCTCTCGAAGAACTTCGGCTTTGCGCGCCCCGATAGCGGCGGTGACGACATTTTTATTCACGGCAGCGCTTTGCAGGGTGCGCTCGTCGGCGACAAGATCATCGTCGGCGACATTCGCAAGGACGACCGCGGCCCCTCCGGCCGTGTGCGCCGCATCGTAGAGCACAAGCCCGCGCAGACGACCGGCACGGTGAGTATCACCGATGAGGGCATTGAGCTCATCCCGGACAATGCCATTCGCTATAATTTACGTATGCGCGAGCGCGATTTAAACGGCGCGAAAAACGGCGACAAGGTCATGGCATCTTTGGAGCAGGATTACCGCGGTGACTGGGCATATGCCAGCGTGAAGAAGGTCTTCGGCAGCGGCCGCACGGCGCGTGTCTGCGCCGATGCCATTGTAGAGCAGTACGGCATTCCGCATGTTTTCCCGCAGGAAGTGCTCGACGAAGCCGAGCGCGTTGGCAACGAGCCCATCAGCGACGAAGAATACGCAAAGCGCCTTGACCTGCGCGGCGAGCCAATCTTCACCATCGACAGCAAGGACGCAAAGGACCTCGACGACGCCATCTCCGTGAAGCGCACGGACTTCGGTTACACGCTGGGCGTGCATATTGCGGACGTTTCCCACTATGTGAAAGAGGGCTCTGCCATCGATGAAGAGGCTATCAACCGCGGCACGTCTGTGTATTTTGCCGACCGCGTGATTCCGATGCTGCCGGAGGTGCTTTCAAACGGCGCGTGCTCCCTGAACGCGGGCACGGACAAGCTGGCCTTCTCCGCGCTTATCGAGCTCGACAAAGAGGGCCACATCACAAAGTACGATTTTAAAAAGACGATCATCAATTCCAAGGTGCGCGGTGTGTACAGCGAGGTCAACGAAATTCTGGACGGCACGGCATCGGCGGAGATTTTGAACAAATACGCGCCCGTCATGGAGTCCTTGATGTTGGCGAAGGAGCTTGCCGATATTTTGAAGGCGAACTCCGCAGCCCGCGGCACCATGGAGCTGGACAGCGGCGAATCGAAATTCATTCTTGATGAAAACGGCATTTGTATCGACATCATGCCGCGCGTTTCCGGCGAAGCGGAGCAGCTCATCGAGCAGATGATGGTGACGGCGAACATTGCGGCGGCGAAATTCTCGCTCGACCATAAATTGCCGTTCCTCTACCGTGTGCATGGCACCCCGGACCCGAAGCGCGTAGAGGAGCTTGTGACGCTGTTGCAGCTCGTGGGTGTTCCGTGCAAGGAGATCGTAAAGCCGAACCCCGAAACGCAGGATTTCGCCGCGATCCTCGACCGCGTGCGCGGCCTGCCGTGTGAGACGCTTGTTTCTCAGCGTTTGCTGCGCACGATGGAAAAAGCGAGATATTCGACGGAAGAGACCGGCCACTTCGGCCTCGCGCTTTCCGATTACAGCCACTACACTTCGCCGATCCGCCGTTATCCGGATACGTCCATTCACCGTGTGCTTTCCGCGTTTGTGGAAGGCATGCCGGCAGAAGAGGTGCGCCGCCGCTACGCGCAGTTCTGCGAGACCTCTGCGACGGAATCCTCCCGCAATGAAATTCGCGCGCTCATCGCCGAGCGTGACGCCGAGGACTGCTACATGGCAGAGTATATGAGTCAGCACATCGGCGAGCACTTTGAAGGCACCGTGAGCGGTGTGACGATGCGCGGTGTGTTTGTGCGCCTCGAAAACAGCGTAGAGGGCTTTGTTTCGCTCGACGCGTTCGAGGGCGAGGATTTTGTGTACGACGGCCTTATCACACAGCGCAGTCCGAAGCGCGAATTGACCATCGGCACGCCGCTGCCGATTATCGTGGCTTCCGCCTACGTTGCGACCGGCAAGGTAGACTTCGTGCCGGATAAAGAGAAGCTCGACATTTAAGGTATGAAAAATTCCCCTGCATCATAAGCTTTTCCGACAGGATAAAAATGGGGGAGAGCGTATGCGGGGAATCAAAAGGCTCATCGGCTCGGCAATGCTGGGCGTTCTGGCGCTGGCGGTTTTGTATTTTACGGCGCCGTACACCGGAGTGTATATTCCCGTCAGCCGGCTCAGCGTGGCGGTATCCGCTGTGCTTGGCGTGCCGGGCGTGACGCTGCTCGTTTTGCTGAGCCTGCTGTAAATGTATAGATGTATTGAAAAGAAAACTGCGGTTTTGCCGCAGCGGAGAGGAGTTTTAACATGTTTCTGATCAACGCAAACGTACTGGACGACAAATTCTGCCTGCGCAAGGCGGATATCGAGATCGAAGACGGCAAGATCGTGCGCCTTGAGGACTCTTTGCCGTACAAAGAGGAAGACCTCGTTGTGGACTGCGCGGGCTATACCATTGTGCCGGGCTTTGTGGACGTTCACGTGCACGGCGGCGCGGGTGCAGATTCCAGCGACGGCGATGCAGAGGGTCTGCGCAATATGGCGAAGTTCCTGCTGACGAAGGGTGTCACGTCCTTCTGCCCGACCACGATGACCGTTTCCGATGCGGAGATCTTGAAAGCGCTCGAGACGATTCGCTCCTGCATGGACGACAAGGAAGGCGCGAAGATTGTCGGTGTGAACCTTGAGGGCCCGTTCATCTCGCCGAAGAAAAAGGGCGCGCAAGGCGACGAGTTCATTCAGGCGCCGGATTACGACGTGTTTAAGAAGTATTACGATTCCTGCGGCGGCATCATCAAGCTTGTGGACATTGCGCCCGAGTGCGACGTGCGCGGCGATTTTGTCGAAAAAGCCTCGAAGCTCTGCACCGTTTCCATTGCGCACACCGCAACGGATTACGACGGCGCGGTGGACGCGTTCAAAAAGGGCGTAACCCATGCGACGCACCTGTATAACGCGATGTCCGGCCTTGCACACCGTGCACCGGGTGTTGTGGGCGCGGTGTTCGACAACGAAAACGTCTGCGGTGAGCTCATCTGTGACGGCATCCACATTCACCCGGCTGTGGTGCGCACGACGTTTAAGCTCATGCCGGAGCGCATTTGCGTCATCAGCGACGCGATGCGTTTGAGCGGCGTGGAAGACGGCGGCCAAGGCATGCTGGGTGTGAATATGGTTACTGTAAAGGACGGCAAGGCGACATTGCCGGACGGCACCATTGCAGGCTCTGTTACAAACCTGCACGCGGAACTCAAGAACCTCGTTTCCTGGGGCATTCCGCTGGAGACCGCCGTGCGCGCCATGACGCTGACCCCGGCGAAGGAGATCGGCATGGAAAACGAGATCGGCAGCCTTGCACCCGGCAAGCGCGCAGACCTTGTTGTGCTCGATGAGAACCTCGAGATTGTCGCGGTCTACCACTGATGCTTTTGCCTTTGCCGTGCGGCCTTGACGGCGGGGCATGAGGATAGAATTAGGGAAGAACAGAAAGGAAAGAAAATATGTATTGCACAAATTGCGGAAGAAAGCTCCCCGAAGACGGCTCGCCGTGCGTTTGCCGGCGGCAGCCCGCACAGCCCGAGCAGCAGACGTACACACAGCCGGTGCAGCCGCAGCAAAACTACGGCGCACCCACGCAGAATTTTCAGATGCCGCCGCAGTATTACGCGCAGCCGCCGGTGCAATACCCGGTGCAGCGACCGATTACACCCGTGCACGGTGTGCTGAAAAGCTTTTTCGCGTCTCCGCTGTTCCTTATTACGGCGATCCTCTTTTCGGTGAATTTGCTGTTTCAGATCATCGCAAGCCTGTTCCCGCAGGATCCGGCGTATATCGTAAATCAGATTTACAGCAACCTGCCGTATGAAATGCAGTTTATCGTTTCGCCGGGCGACCTGTACAGTGCGCTTTCGGATGCGCAGAGCGGCACCACGGTCGGTACGGTCATCGGTATGCTTATCACAGGCGGCTTAATGGCTGCCGCGTACTGGATCACGTACATATCTGCGAAAAGCCCGAGTGTTCCGGCGGCAAAAACGGCCGGCCTCACCATCATGAAGGTGTTCAGCATCATCAGTCTTGTTGTGTTGAGCCTTGCGGAGGTGCTGTGCGTTGTTCTTGCCGTGATCTTCGGTGTTGCCCTTGCCGGCAATGACTACGGCTACATGGATGAGATGATGAGCGTTATCTTTGTCTTTCTCATTGCGGCCTGCATCTTCGGCTTTGTTGTGCTCATTTTTGAGATCATTTACGAAGCAAAGGTCATAAAGATGCTGAACAGCGCGAAGAACGCGATGCTGACGGGCATGGTTCCGAATAAGGCTTCCGTGTTTGTGGCGGTCATCTGCTTTATTTCGGCGGCGGTGTCGTTCTTCTCTGTTTTCGGCGATGCGGTACTGTACGGCTGGATCCGTGTTCCGCTCGGCCTGACGAGCGTTGCGCTCAACGTGCTTTACGGTCTGCTTGTTCTGCAGTTTAATATGATGCTGAAGAACGCAGGCATGGCTCGATAAAACAAAATAAGTGAACGCGACCCGCTCCCGGCCGCGGCGGGACGGTGTAGTTCCGCTGCGCGGAAGCGGGTTTTGCTTTTAGGGGACATGAAAGTATGGTGGAAAATACAACATATATCACCAAAGCGGAGCCGGCAGAGCAGCAGGAAAAGCGCGCGGAGGAAATTTTGCGGGACATGCTTTCTTCGCCGCTGTTCTTCATGTGTGCGGTATTGGTCACACTGAATGCCGTTATTTCGGTGATCGTCAGCGGTATGAACGGATTCGGCGATGTATACGGCGGTGCCGTGACGTTTACTTCGTGGGCGTTTCAGATAATCTTTACGGGAAAAGGTTACACGGGGATACCTGCGTATCCTGTATTGTCGGCGGTGCTTTCGGGTATATTCGGCACAGTAACGGCGGCAGTCTTTTGGCTTCTGTATATTGGCGCCAAAAAACGGAAGCTTTGCGGTGCGGGTTTTAAGACGATGAAGGTCGCTCTGCTTTGCCGCACGGTAGCATTTGCTGTGACGGCAGCTGCGCTGTTTGGTATCATAGTCGAACTTATCGTATATGAGATCACCACAGGGCCGAGCCCGACCGCAGATATAGTCGATTACCTTTTCGGATATTTAGGATACGGCATTATGTTTATCGGCGGCATCGTAAGTGCGTTATCAGCCGTTTGCCGTTTTATGATGGTGCGGTCGCTGCACAACTCGGAAAAAGCCGTGCGCGGGGACGGCGCGCTGCGGACGATCCCGCGCTTTGCGACTTGTATGTATTTACTTTGCGCGAAGCTGATCGTGCCGGTGATGCTCGTTGTGGTCGTGGTTATGGTTCCGACTTTTAAAATCGACGATATCGGCAAGTTATGGGTGTTTTTACCGCTCATATGCAAAGCGGCGTTGAGCGCTTTATTTGCCGCCTGCACCGTTAAATTTAATAAAATCGCCGATAAAGCGAAAGTTTAGACGTGTTTAAAAGGAGATTCGGTTATGTATTGCACGAATTGCGGGAGGAAGCTCCCGGAGGACGGTTCGCCTTGCATTTGCGGGGCGCAGAACGGGAATTTCAACACGCAGCCACCGCAGAATTTTCAGGCGCCGCCGCAGTATTACGCGCAGCCGCCCGTGCGCCCGGTCACGCCGGTACATGGGATGTTAAAACGGTTTGCGTCGTCAAAGCTGGTTTTCATGTGCGCGCTGCTTTTTACGGTGCAAATGGTCGTGTCGGCGGTCTCATCGGTGATTGAAGTGTTCACGGTGCTGCAAAATCAAGCGTATCTGCTGGAACGCACGCCCATAGGCACGAATTTCAACGTAGAGTTTAACGTAAACATTGTGCCCGTTCAAAATATTCTGGTGCTTATCGGGCTTTGGCTGCTGTACGCCTCCGCGAAGAAGACGGACACGCCGTTCATGAGCACAGCGGGCGTCACGCTGTTTAAAGTGACGGAAATTCTCCAGATCGTCGGGTGCGGTATTTTTTGCGGGATGTTGCTGCTCATCGGTCTTTTGGTGCTCCTCGCATCGAGTGGCGCCCCGAACGTGACGAATTACACCGGCTTGCCGGACAATATCGCTATTTTGATAGTGGGTATTGCTTTTGTGGTCGGTTTGGTGTTGGGCGTCCTGCTGCTTTTGTACAGCATCAAAATGCTTGGCGTGTGGACAAGCCTGCAGCGCGCGATACAGGTGGGCGTGCTGCCGAAAAAGCTGCCGGGGTACGCGCTCGCTTTGCAGGGATTTTTGATTTTCTGTGATGTCGCCGCGATGATTGCGTTTTTCGTGTTGAACGCGTGGATCCTCATCCCGGGCAGCCTGTGCAGCATGGCCGCGCGGGTATATGTCATCCGCTGTATGGCGGCGTATAACCGGGAGGTTGCGGGGATGGAAGCGGGTTCTTTCTAAAAGGCTTCGATTTTTGGGCGTTTTTGTGCTACCGTTTAGCTTTTATGAACTTGCGCTGCAAGTTCATTGGGAGACCCCCTAATTGGGTCTCCCACACTTTAACAGTCCACCGGACTGTTAAAGTTCCCGTCCTGATTTTTTGAATGCAAAAAGATTTCGCCATTTGCGAATGGCGACTTAGGACGCTGCCCTAAGAACCCGCCGCCTTTGAAAAGGCGGGCGAAACTTTTAACCATGGTTACCGCAGGCTGCGAAAAATCTTTACAAATCTTTTTCCGTGCGCTACAATAGGGGAAAGATTGTTTTGAAATGGGGTTTTATAGATGGTGAAGATTCCCGAAAATTACACGCCGAGCCTTGGCCTTTACGAGACGCAGAAGGCAATCGGTCTGATCAAGAACGTATTTCTCGTCAAAATTTGTGCGGCGCTGCATCTAAAGCGCGTCACCGCGCCGCTGTTCGTCGACCCTTCCACGGGTCTGAATGACGACTTAAACGGTGTGGAGCGCCCGGTCGAGTTTGATATTCCGGCAGTCGGCGGCAACGCGCAGGTGGTGCATTCCCTTGCAAAGTGGAAGCGCCTTGCGTTGCATGATTACGGCTTTTACGTGGGCAACGGCCTTGTGGCGGACATGAACGCCATTCGCCGCGACGAGGAGCTCGACAATCTTCACTCCATCTATGTGGACCAGTGGGACTGGGAGAAGGTCATCGATCGTGAAACGCGCAACATGGCGTACCTGGAAGACACGGTGCGCCGCATCGTCAGCGCCATCTGCGGCACGCTGGACGAATTAAAGTGGCAGTTCTCCGGCCTTTCCACCGAGCTTTGCCGCGACGTGTATTTCATCACGGCGCAGGAGCTTGAGGACCGCTACCCTGACCTCACCCCGAAGCAGCGCGAGAACGTCATCGTGCGCGAGCACCGCACGGTATTCATCGAGCAGATCGGCGGCGTGCTCAAAAGCGGCAAGCCGCACGACGGCCGTGCGCCGGACTACGATGACTGGAGCATGAACGGCGACCTGCTGTTCTGGCACGAGCCGCTTGGCATGGCGCTGGAAATCAGCAGCATGGGCATCCGCGTGGACGAAAATTCGCTTGCGGCGCAGCTTAAAATTGCGGGCTGTGAAGCGCGCGCGGAGCTGCCGTTCCACAAAATGCTTTTAAACGGCGAGCTGCCGCTCACCATCGGCGGCGGCATCGGGCAGTCGCGCCTTTGTATGCTTCTGCTCGGCAAAGTACATATCGGCGAGGTGCAAGCTTCCCTCTGGGACGAGGAGACCCGCCGCGTCTGTGCCGAAAAGGGCGTTATCCTGCTGTAATTGTGCTTGAAGCTGAATAAAACGGAAGCCCTCTGCTGCGGTTCTTACTTTGCAGCAGGGGGCCTTTTCTATGCCGAAAAAATCTATAAAGACGGAAAAGTGTTTTAGCGTTCGCGGAGTTCAGCTGAATTTTTAACCGACAAAGAGGTATGCTCAGCACTTCGTCCACTTCATCAAAAGCGATTTTGGCAGGATATGCGCTAAGAAGCGGTAGAACTTATAAAATCCGCCCATGGTGCAGGCGCTTTTGCCTTTTAATCCGGCTTTCAGGGCGCAGGTCGCCATTTTTGCGGGCGACTGGTGCGGCAGCATGTCGAGCGTGCGGCTTTTATGCGTGGGGCGGTCGGCAACCTGCCAGAACTCCGTGATCATCGGGCCGGGGCACACGGCAAGGACGTTGATTTTTTTGGGCTTTAATTCCTCGCGCAGCGCGCGGGAGAAGCTTTGCACGTACGCCTTTGTGGAGCAATACACTGCCATGCGCGGTGTGGGCGCAAACGACGCGATGGACGAGATGTTCAGGATAAGCCCGCCCGTTTTCATATACGGCAGGCTGTACCGCGTGACGGCGGTCAGTGCGCGGCAGTTCAAATCGATCATCGCGGTCTGGTTTTCGATGTCGCTTGTCGCAAAATCGCACAGCTTGCCAAAGCCCGCATTATTGATGAGCAGTGAAATTTCCGGCTTTTCGCGTTCAAGCAAAGCGTTAAATTGTTTTAATGCGGCGGAGTCGGTGAGGTCGAGCGCGATGGGACGCAGATTTTTTTCCGGGAACTGCGGCTTTAATGCTTCCAAGCGGTCTTCGCGGCGAGCGATGAGCCAATAGGTGTCGATCTCCGGGCAAAGGGTGACAGCGGCGCGTAAAAACTCGATGCCAAGTCCTGAGGAAGCGCCTGTGATCACGGCGATTTTCATAGTGACTGTCCTTTCAAAATTCTCCGATGGTTGTGTCTCCATTCTACCGCCGCTTCAGCTGCCTGTCAAACGCCTTTTTGGACAATTTGTAAATTCGCGCGAAAAAACGCAAAAAACGGTATAAATTTTCGTGAAAGTGTGGTACAATGACAATAATTACTGTGATGCGTACGCACCGTGTACGCAGAAAGGACGCATACATGACAAATCAAAGAAAAAGCATGCGCTTTATAGGCTGTCTGCTGGCAGTTTTCATGCTGGCAGTTGTTTTTTGTCTGCCGGCTTTGGCGGACAGCGCATCATCGAACACATACACGATCCCGGACACGAACATGACCGTCACAATCCCCGAGGGCGCGACGGTGCTTTCCGTCGATACCCCGGCGGGCGATGCCGCGTGGAGCAAGGCAGGCATTTTGGACGCGAGCGAGAAGATCAAGGAAATGCAGAAAAACGGGACCACGGCGGAGCTTGTTGCGGCAAACGGCGATACCATAGCCGTAGCGGCGAAGTCTTCCGATTACGCGAACTCCGTTTTTAACCTCAATAATCTGGATGAAAAGGGCAAGAAGGATTTTTTAAAATACATGGAGCCGTCTTCCATGGACGGCAGCACGACCGGCACCATCACGTGGTACGACCACGCACAGATTCCGTTCTTTATGATCGACATCTGTGCGGAGAATATCAAGGAGGAGGGACCCGTGTACGAGCGCCTCTATGGTACGCTGTACGACGGCAAGATTGTTTCGTTTGACCTCTTCGGCGATACGAAACAAATCTCGGAGGAGACGGACGCATTCATGCGCGCCGTGGTTGATTCCGCCGTCATCTCTGCCTTTGCGGAAGCACCTACGATTGAAAACGGTTTGAGCAGACAGAGCGCTGTGACGCTCGGCGCAGTGGGCGTGCTCATTGTGCTGCTCATCGTTTACTTTGTGACGACGCACAGCCGCAACAAACGTGAAAAGCAGCTTAGAAAAGAGACGGCGAATCGCCTTGCGGAATACCGCCGCTCGAAGCAGGACGACGAATCCGTCGGTACGGGCGCGTTGCGTTTTGTAAACGAGACCGACCACGACGACGCGGCAATCAAGACGTTCGCGAACTATCAGGCGTATCACTTGCAAATTTTCATGCCGGTGTTCACCGTGATTTTAAGCGTCATCGCGCTGTACGTCGTGTGGCAGCTCGGCAATTTCGACAGCAACTGGTGGGTCATGCTACTGCTTATCGGCTTTGCGATTTACAGCCTTTATAAGCTTGCGACGGCTTCCACCAACACGGCAAAGGTGCTTATGCGCTCCTACGGTAAGCTACGTAACCGCCGCGCCGCGTACTATTTCTACGATGGCGACTTCCGCATCACGGGTTTACAGGCTTCTAACCTGCACCCGTATTTCCAGATCAGCCGCATGTATGAGACGAATGAATATTTCTATATGTATTTCGGCGAGGGCAATACGTACTTTATCCGCAAGGACGGCTTTAAGCAGGGTGACGCCGATGCGTTCCGCACCTTTATGAAGGAAAAGCTCGGCAAGCGCTTTAAGTAAAAGCAACAAATAAACAACAAAATAATAGGAACGCGCAACAAATGAAAATCGACCGCGCGGGCTTTATGCGGTATAATAGGGGCGCTTTGAAAGCAGCCCCGAAAGAGAGGATTTCTTACATGATCGGTATTATCGGAGCGATGGAGATTGAGGTCGCGGGCATCACCGCGGCGCTGACAGACCATAAAACGGAAACGCTGTGCGGTGTTACGTTCCACACGGGCAAGCTGAACGGCACGGACGTTGTCGCCGCAAAATGCGGCGTGGGCAAAGTGAACGCGGCCATGTGCACGGCGGCGATGATCCTCAACTACGCGCCGTCCGTCGTCATCAACACGGGCGTTGCGGGCGGCATCGGCGAGGGCGTGAAGATCGGTAATATGGTCGTTGCGTCCCATACCGTGCAGTACGATTACGACACCACCGCCATCGGCGAGCCGAAAGGCTTTGTAATGATCGGCAGTGAGGGCGTTGTGCAGCTGCCGACGAGCGCGAAGCACAATGCGGTGCTCGAAAAGTACGCCGAGAAGATCTACAACGGCGTGCACACGGGCGTCATTGCGACCGGCGACCGCTTTGTGGCGGATCCCGCCTTCTGTTTGCAGCTGAAAGCCGAGTTCGGCGCAATCTCCTGTGAGATGGAGACCGGCGCTGTGGCACAGGTGTGCGCGGTGAATAAAACGCCGTTCTGCGGTCTGCGTGCCATCTCCGATAACGCGAACGACGCGGGCAGCGTCGATTTTGAGACGTTTGCAAAATCCTCTGCGGAAAAGTGCATCGAGCTTTTGAAAGATGCTGTGGGTGAGCTGAACGAAGTGCAGTAAGACAGTTTGGTTTAGAGCGAAAGGAAAGAATGTATGCAGAACAAATATCTTGCCATGACCCCGCCAATGGGTTGGAATTCATGGAACACCTTTACATGGAACATCAACGAAGACCTCGTGTGCGGCGCAGCAGACGCTCTGTGCGCAAGCGGCCTTAAAGATAAAGGCTATGAGTACGTCGTCATCGACGATTGCTGGAGTCTTAAACAGCGCGACGAAAACGGCCGCCTTGTGCCGGATCCGGAGAAGTTCCCGCACGGCATGAAGGCTGTGGCGGACTATGTGCACTCGAAGGGCCTCAAGTTCGGCATGTACTCCTGCTGCGGCACGCACACCTGCGCGGGCTACCCGGGCAGCTTTGAGCATGAGTTCGTAGATGCCGAGACGTTTGCTTCCTGGGGCGTCGATTACCTTAAGTACGATAACTGCTACAAACCGAAGCACATGGACGGCGAAGTGCTCTACAAGCGTATGTCTCTTGCACTGCGCAACTGCGGCAGAGACATTGTGCTTTCCGCCTGCAACTGGGGCAACGAAGACGTGCACAGCTGGATCAGAAGCTCCGGCGCACAGCTGTTCCGCTCCACGGGCGATATTCAGGATAACTGGGAATCCGTAAAGAACCTGTTCCTCTCTCAGCTCGATAAGACGGCATTCAGCGGCCCGTACTGCCACAACGACATTGATATGCTCATCGTCGGCATGCACGGCTCCAGCAACAACGAGTTCATCGGCAACATCGGCTCCTGCTCCGACCTCGAATACCGCTCGCACTTCGCACTGTGGGCCGTCATGGGCTCCCCGCTGATGATCGGCTGCGACGTGCGCAATATGACCGATGTGACGCTTGAAACGCTCGGCAACGAAGACCTCATCCGCATCAACCAGGATATCGAGTGCCGCGCGCCGTACTGCATCCGCCAGTGGAACAACCCGGAGAACGTCATGGCGCTCGTAAAGCCCCTTTCCGACGGTTCTCTTGCTATCTGCTTCGTAAACTTCGGCGATAAAAAGAGCGAAATGTCCCTGCAATTCTGGGATATGGGCATCTCTTATGCGGAGAACATCGGCCTCTCCTTCTACAACTGCTATACAAAGCAGGATGAGGGCAAGTTCGCCGAGCGCTACGTGGCGCAGGTGGAGCCGCATGACACCATGGTGTTCATTGCAAAGCCCGTGAAGCTGAAATAATGGCAAACTACAAAACCTGCCGCACCTGCGGCGCACCGCTCCACGATGACGACATCGCCATTTACCGTAAGCTCGTCTACCGCGGCGCGGAGGACTTTTTGTGCATACAGTGCCTTGCGGATTATTTCAAGTGCCCGAAAGAGGAAATTGAAAAGTGCATCCGCTATTACCGCGAAAGCGGCGTGTGCACGCTGTTCCGCTGATTCTATCCCGTAAATTAACACCGCCGGAGGATTTTTTTTGCCTTCCGGCGGTTCGGCGTTTTCATTTATAAGAAATCCATTTCGCAAAAAGGAGATACCACTATGGCCGATACCATATCTGTCAGTATCATCATCACGTTTGCAGCAGAGCTGCTGTTTTCGCTTGCGCTGCCCATCCTTGCCCTTGTCATCTGGAAAAAGAAGGAGGGCACAGAGCTCCGCCCGGCGTGGATCGGCGCGGCAGCCTACTTTGTGTTCGGCATGGTGTTGGAGCAGCTCATCAATGCCGCTGTGCTCGGCACGGGCAGCTCCGCCGTTTCCGCGTTCCTGCTTGGCCACCCGTGGCTTTACGCCGTGTACGGCGGTCTTTCGGCCGGCATTCTGGAGGAGACCGCACGCTTTCTCGTATATAGAACGATGCTGAAGGACAGCGTGGGCCGCGAAAACGCTGTTACGTTCGGCATCGGCTTCGGCGGGCTCGAGTGCATCATGGTGCTGGGCCTCACGGTGCTCTCTACGCTCATGATGTCCATCTCGTTCAATAACATGGGAGCAGAGGCGTTTGCCGCGCAGTATGCGAACTCGGAGTACCAGATCGTCCTTGAGACCATCGCGGAGATCAATGCCATCAGCCCTCTTGCCGGTGTGATGAACTGCGTGGAGCGCACCGCGGTGTTTGCACTGCAAATTGAGCTTTCCGTTTTGATGTTCGGCGCGGTGCGTTCGCAGAAATTCTGGCTGTACCCCGTCAGCATCCTGCTGCACGCGGTTGTTGGCTTCCTCGCAGCGCTGTATCAGACGAACGTGCTTACCTCCGTCTATCTTTTGGAGGCGCTGCTCGTTGTGTACGCCGTGGCGGTCTTCTTCCTCGCGCGCAAGGTCTACAGTGAGCTGCCCATGGAAAAACCGCGCGAGCTTGACCATTTCGGCAGAGTGATTAAGCGCAAATGAGTTTAGAGG
>ERZ1673697.1775-NODE-1775-length-22525-cov-4.707254_pt1 | contig 22525 bp, 27 predicted proteins | sample MGYA00580227_ERZ1673697 | MGnify/ENA primary metagenome ERZ1673697 (study PRJEB41218, sample SAMN15661759) | gut metagenome | host: Homo sapiens | place: Canada: London | collected 2015-08-20/2019-03-30 | study: EMG produced TPA metagenomics assembly of...
AGATTTAAAGGCAAAATCAGCTGCAGAATTAAATGAAGAATTAGTAGCTGCTAAGAAGGAACTTTTCAACTTAAGATTCCAGAATGCAACCAACCAGTTAGATAATACAAGCAGAATTAAGGAAGTTCGCAGGAACATCGCCAGGATTCAGACTGTTATTACAGAGAAGTCCAAGTTAGCTTAATCTGCATTTTGAGGCATAGAGAGAATAATCGAAAGGAGAATCTCTACCGTGGAAAGAAATTTAAGAAAAACACGTACTGGCAAGGTAGTAAGCGATAAGATGGACAAGACAATCGTTGTTGCTATCGAGGACCACGTAAAGCATCCTTTATACGGCAAGATCGTGAAGAGGACATATAAATTAAAGGCGCATGATGAGGAGAATCAGTGCGGAATCGGTGATACTGTTAAAGTGATGGAGACAAGACCTTTATCCAAGGACAAGAGATGGAGACTTGTTGAGATTATCGAGAAGGCAAGATAGTTTAATCAGAAAGGAGTATTCGGCATGATTCAGCAGGAATCCAGATTAAAGGTTGCTGATAATACAGGTGCGAAGGAGCTTCTTTGCATTCGTGTTATGGGCGGATCTACAAGAAGATATGCTAATATCGGTGACATTATCGTCGCTTCCGTTAAAGATGCAACACCAGGCGGTGTTGTAAAAAAAGGCGACGTAGTTAAGGCCGTTGTCGTACGTTCCGTGAAAGGCGCTCGCCGCAGTAACGGTTCCTATATCAAATTCGATGAGAACGCAGCAGTAATTATCAAAGATGACAAGAACCCAAGAGGAACTCGTATTTTTGGGCCGGTAGCAAGAGAGCTTCGTGAGAAGCAGTTCATGAAGATTGTATCTCTGGCTCCGGAAGTACTGTAAGGAGGTGCCGACTGTGCATAAAATCAAAAAAGGTGATCTCGTAAAGATTATCACAGGTAAAGATAAAGACAAGACCGGCAAGATTCTCGCCGTAAATACAAAGAAGAATACCGTAACTGTTGAGGGCTGCAACATGGTTACTAAGCACACAAAGCCAAGCGCTCAGAACCAGCAGGGCGGCATCGTTCATCAGGAAGGCCCGGTTGATATTTCCAACGTAATGCTTGTTGTTGACGGAAAAGCTACAAGAGTTGGCTTCCAGACTGTTGATGGCAAGAAGGTTCGCGTTGCGAAGGCTACCGGCAAGGTAATCGACTAATTACGGAGAGGAGGAACAAAAGTGGCTAGATTAAAAGAGATTTATCAGAGCGAAATCGTAGACGCTATGATGAAGAAATTCGGATACAAGAATATCATGGAAGTGCCGAAGTTAGATAAGATTGTTGTCAACATGGGTGTTGGCGAGGCTAAGGAAAACGCTAAGGTTCTGGACTCCGCAGTAAGAGATATGGAAATCATCACAGGACAGAAGGCAGTTTTAACTAAGGCTAAGAAGTCTGTGGCTAACTTCAAGATCAGAGAGGGTATGGCTATCGGATGCAAGGTTACTCTTCGCGGTGAGAAGATGTACGAGTTTGCAGATCGTTTAATCAACCTGGCTCTGCCGCGAGTTCGTGACTTCCGCGGTGTAAATCCTAACGCATTTGACGGAAGAGGAAACTACGCTCTTGGTATCAAGGAGCAGTTAATTTTCCCGGAAATCGAGTACGATAAGGTTGATAAGGTAAGAGGTATGGACGTTATTTTCGTTACAACCGCTAAGACAGACGAGGAAGCTCGTGAACTGTTAACTTTATTCAACATGCCATTTGCGAAATAATTAGGAGGATTATCATGGCTAAGACTTCAATGAAGATTAAACAGCAGCGCCCGGCAAAATTCTCCACAAGAGAGTACAACCGCTGCAGAATTTGTGGCCGTCCACACGCATATTTAAGAAAATACGGCATCTGCCGTGTATGCTTCCGTGAGTTAGCATACAAGGGCGAGATTCCGGGCGTGAAGAAAGCAAGCTGGTAGGCATTGAGCACTTGACGAGGTATTTTCGAGTCTAGTGCGAAAGCCCGTCCCGAGCCCTAGGCGAGTGGACGTGTAGCGGCTGAGAATACTTCGTGAAACGCCAAAAGAGGCGAGCTTAGTGCGAGGCCGTCCGCGAATCTTAGCGAGTCCAGGCTGCGAAGCGCCAGACGAGCTTAGCTGAGCGGATGTATAGTGGCAGAGAAAGTGTGGAGAGATGTACTCTGCAGCTTCCTCCGCTCCCAGCAGCCCCATATAGTCAGGGAGAAAGCCCCGTCCGAGCGGGAAGCTCTCCCGGGTTCACTGCCTGTTTCCAGGCTGAACTTTATAGAAGAGAGAATAAGGAGGCAAACTCAAAATGACAATGAGCGATCCGATTGCAGATATGCTTACAAGAATTCGTAATGCAAATACTGCTAAACATGATACAGTAGACGTTCCGGCTTCCAAGATGAAGTTAGCTATCGCTGACATTCTTGTAAAAGAGGGATACATTAAGAAATACGACATCGTTGAGGACAACGGTTTCAACACCATCCGCATCGAGTTAAAATACGGAAAAGATAAGAACGAGAAGATCATCTCCGGTATCAAGAGAATCTCCAAGCCAGGTCTTCGTGTTTACGCTAACACAGAGGATATGCCGAAGGTACTCGGCGGCCTTGGAATCGCTATCGTTTCCACAAACCAGGGAGTAATTACTGACAAAGAAGCAAGACGTTTAGGCGTAGGCGGCGAGGTTCTCGCATTTGTTTGGTAATCCAATCAATAGACAGATAACTGAAAACAGAGAAGCCGCCTTGGCTTCTCCGAAAATCTAAGTAGGAGGTAAACAGGCATGTCACGTATCGGAAGAATGCCAGTTGCGATTCCGGCAGGAGTAACTGTTACAATCGCAGAGAACAATTTAGTGACTGTAAAAGGTCCAAAGGGAACACTTGAGAGAGAGTTACCAGTTGAGATGTCCATCAAGGAAGAGGACGGACATATCATCGTTACAAGACCGAACGATTTAAAGAAGATGAAATCTTTACACGGCCTTACAAGAACCTTAATCAACAACATGATTCACGGCGTAACTGAGGGTTATGAGAAGGTTCTCGAGGTAAACGGTGTAGGTTACAGAGCTGCTAAGCAGGGAAAGAAGCTTACATTAAGCCTTGGATATTCTCACCCGGTAGAGATGGAGGATCCAGAGGGAATTGAGACAGTTCTCGACGGACAGAACAAGATCATCGTAAAGGGTATCAGCAAAGAGAAGGTTGGCCAGTACGCTGCCGAGATCAGAGACAAGAGAAGACCTGAGCCGTACAAGGGCAAGGGAATCAAGTACGCTGACGAGGTAATCAGACGTAAAGTTGGTAAGACAGGTAAGAAATAAATAAGGAGAGTGTAAAGATGGTTAGCAAACAGTCAAGAACAGAAGTTCGCGTTAAAAAGCACGCTAGATTACGCAATCGTTTTTCCGGCACAGCCGAGAGACCGCGTTTAGCAGTGTTCAGAAGCAATAATCATATGTATGCTCAGATCATTGACGATACAGTTGGCAATACTTTAGTTTCTGCTTCCACAGCAGAGAAGGCAGTTAAGGCCGAGCTTACTAAGACAAACAACGTAGAGGCTGCCGCATATGTTGGTACTGTAATCGCCAAGAGAGCGTTAGAGAAGGGTATCAAAACAGTTGTCTTTGACAGAGGCGGATTTATTTATCAGGGTAAAGTTCAGGCATTAGCAGACGCAGCACGTGAGGCTGGTCTGGAATTCTAGTAGGAAGGAGAACAATACAGATGAAACGTACAATCATTGATGCTACCCAGTTCGAGTTAGAAGATAAGGTAGTGGCAATCAAACGCGTATCCAAGACTGTCAAGGGCGGACGTACAATGAGATTCTCCGCATTAGTAGTAGTTGGTGACAAGAACGGCCACGTAGGCGCTGGCCTTGGAAAGGCTGCAGAGGTTCCGGAAGCTATCCGCAAGGGTAAAGAGGCTGCCGCTAAGAATCTCGTTGCCGTTCCATTTGATGAGAATAACAGCATTCCACACGATTTCCTTGGAAAATTCGGAAGCGCTAACGTGCTTTTAAAGAAGGCTCCGGAAGGTACTGGTATCATCGCCGGAGGTCCGGCACGTTCCGTACTTGAGCTTGCAGGATATAAGAATATCCGTACAAAATCCTTAGGTTCCAACAACAAGACAAACGTTGTTTTAGCTACATTAGCAGGATTATGCGCATTAAAGACTCCGGAAGAGGTTGCAAAGCTCCGCGGTAAATCTGTAGAAGAGATTCTGAACTAATAGGAGGAGATTAAAAATGGCACAGACATTAAAGATCACATTAGTAAAATCCCCTATCGGTGCTGTTCCGAAGCAGAGAGCAACTGTTGAGGCATTAGGCTTAAAGAAACTCAACAAGACAGTTGAGATGCCAGACAACAGCGCTGTTAGAGGCATGATTCAGAGTGTTAGACACTTAGTAAAAGTAGAAGAGAACTAAGATTTTGTAAGGAGGTGCAGTCATGGAATTATCCAATTTACAGCCAGCTGTAGGTTCTAAGCACAGCGACAGTTTCAGAAGAGGCCGTGGCCATGGCTCAGGAAACGGAAAGACTGCTGGTAAGGGACATAAAGGACAGAAGGCACGTTCCGGAGCTACAAGACCGGGATTTGAAGGCGGTCAGATGCCTTTATACAGACGTCTTCCTAAGAGAGGCTTCACAAACAGAAACAGCAAGACAATTGTTGGTATCAATGTAAGCACTCTTGAAAGATTTGAGAACGACACAATAGTGACAGTAGAGACATTAATCGAAGCAGGTATCGTTAAGAATCCGCGCGACGGCGTTAAGATTCTCGGAAACGGCGAGCTCACAAAGAAGCTCACTGTAAAAGTAGATGCAGTAAGTGAAGGAGCAAAAGCCAAAATCGAGGCTGTTGGCGGAACCTGCGAGGTGATCTAGTATGTTAAAAACACTCCAGAACGCTTTCAGAGTGAAGGAGGTAAGACAGAAGCTCGTATATACCTTTATGATGCTGGTTGTGTTCCGTATCGGATCACAGATGCCTATTCCAGGGGCAAATACGAGTTTCTTCGACGAACTGTTCGCAAGATACAACAATGATGCATTCGGTTTCCTCAATTCGATCACTGGCGGTTCCCTTACGAACATGTCAGTGTTCGCATTGAGCATTACTCCCTACATCACATCTTCCATTATCATGCAGCTTCTGACTATCGCGATTCCGAAGCTGGAGGAAATGCAGAGAGATGGCGAAGAGGGAAGAAAGAAAATCCAGGAATATACCCGTTATCTGACAGTCGGATTGGCCTTAATGCAGTCAGCTGCTATGGCAATCGGCTTCGGAGGACAGGGACTGCTTCTTGACTTCACAGCGTTAAACGTCATCGTGACTGTTGCAACCATGACAGCAGGAAGCGCGGTTCTTATGTGGATTGGCGAGCGTATTACAGAAAACGGCGTAGGGAACGGAATCTCTATAGTCCTGCTCTTTAATATTCTTTCCACGATTCCAAGCGACATGATTTCTCTCTACGAGAGATTCATGAAGGGAAGACCTGTCGGCGCAGCGGCGTTATCTCTGGTCATCATTGTTGCTGTTATCGCAGCTATCGTAGTATTTGTTATCATTCTTCAGGACGCACAGAGAGTGATTCCGGTACAGTATTCTAAGAAGATGCAGGGCAGGAAGATGGTTGGCGGCCAGTCCGCAAACATTCCGTTAAAGGTAAATACGGCAGGCGTTATTCCTGTTATTTTTGCCTCCTCCCTGATGAGCTTCCCGGTTATTATCTCTGAGTTTCTGAAGGTTGATCCTCTCTCTGTTCCGGGGCAGATTTTAAGAACCTTGAACTCCAGTTCCTGGTTCCGTCCGGAAGCTCCGATTTACACAGTGGGAGTTTTAATCTATGTAGGACTGATCGTGCTGTTTGCGTATTTCTACACATCCATTACGTTCAATCCTCTTGAGATTGCCAACAATATGAAAAAAGCCGGCGGCTTTATCCCTGGCATTCGTCCGGGAAAGCCTACATCTGATTATCTGTCAGGTATTCTGAGCTACATTATCTTAATCGGCGCCTGCGGTCTGGTGATTGTGTGCCTGATTCCGATTATCGCGTCCGGTCTGTTCAACATCAACAGACTGTCCTTCGGAGGAACGTCCTTAATTATTATTGCGGGCGTTATTCTGGAGACAATTAAGGCAATAGAGTCTCAGCTCCTGGTGAGAAATTACAGAGGCTTTTTGAACGACTAAATGATTCGCCTTCTGGGCGGGAGAGAAGGGAGGCATATTTTATGCTGACTGCTTCCGCGGGAAGGCGTTTCTTTTATTTCAAAAGAGAAGGGTGAAGGGGGATTTGGGGATCCACCGAAAAAGCGAATACGGGAGGTACAATCTATGAAAATCATTATGTTAGGCGCTCCGGGAGCGGGAAAAGGAACACAGGCCGACAGGATTGCAGCAAAACACGGCATTCCCCATATTTCCACAGGAGATATTTTCAGAAGCAATATTAAGGAAGGCACAGAGCTGGGACAGCAGGCAAAGAAATTCATGGATCAGGGACTGTTAGTTCCGGATGAGGTGACGATCAACATGGTTCTTGACCGCATCCAGAAGGACGACTGCAGAAACGGCTATGTGCTGGATGGATTCCCGAGAACCATTCCGCAGGCTGAGAGCCTGGAGAAGGCTCTGGCAGAGAGAGGACAGAAGATTGACTTTGCCCTGAACGTAGACGTTCCGGACGAAAACATTGTAAAGAGAATGGGCGGACGCCGCGCCTGCATCACCTGCGGGGCTACCTATCACATTCAGTTTGCTCCGCCGAAGAAGGACGGAGTCTGCGACAAGTGCGGCTCAGAGCTGGTGCTGAGAGACGACGATAAGCCTGAGACAGTTCAGAAGCGTCTTGCCGTGTACCACGAGCAGACAAAGCCTCTGATCGGCTACTATGAGCAGACAGGAATTCTGGCGACAGTAGACGGAACGCAGGAAATGGATCAGGTGTTTAACAGCATTGAGACGATTTTAGGATAAGAAATCAGGAGCAGAAAACTATGGCAGTAACCATTAAATCCCCAAGGGAAATTGAACTGATGAGAGAAGCGGGCAGAATTCTGGCTATCACCCACAATGAGCTGGAGAAGGCCCTGAAGCCGGGTATGTCCACTCTGGACATCGACAGGCTGGGCGAGGAGATTATCCGCAGCTACGGCTGTACCCCGTCCTTTAAAAATTATAACGGGTATCCGGCGTCTATCTGCGTATCGGTCAACGACGAAGTGGTTCACGGGATTCCACACAAGGATCACATTATTGACGAGGGAGACATCGTCAGTCTGGACGCAGGAGTCATCTACAAGGGCTACCATTCTGACGCGGCCAGAACTCACGGGGTGGGAGAGATCAGCCCAGAAGCCAGAAAGTTGATTGACGTAACGCGGCAGAGCTTTTTTGAGGGAATCAAGTTCGCCAGGCCGGGTAATCATCTAAATGACATTTCCACTGCCATTCAGGCCTATGCGGAGAGCTTTGGATTCGGAGTGGTACGGGATCTGGTGGGACATGGAATCGGCTCCCATCTCCATGAGGATCCGGAGGTGCCGAATTTCAAACGCCGCAGGAAGGGGATTCTCCTTCAGCCGGGCATGACTCTGGCCGTCGAGCCCATGATTAACGAAGGCTCCTACGACGTGGCCTGGCTGGACGACGACTGGACGGTGGTGACCGAGGACGGTTCCCTGTCAGCCCACTATGAGAACACAATCCTGATAACTGAGGACGGCCCGGAAATCCTATCTATGCTGTAGGACGCCGCCTTGACTTTTGAGGTGAAACATGGCAGAATATAAAGTCGGAAGCCTTGTCCGTTCCCTTGCGGGACACGATAAGGACAGCTTTTTTATCATAACAGAGGAAACTCCGGAATATGTTTACCTGTCAGACGGCAGGCTGCGCCCCTTTGAGAAACCTAAGAAAAAAAAGAAGAAGCACGTGCAGCCCACCCGCTACCGGGATCAGAGGCTTACAGAAGCCATTGAGTCCAGCCGTCCTACCGTAGATGAGGAGATCCGCCTCTTTATTAAGAAATGGAAAAAAGAGAGAGAAATATAACAGCCGGGAGGTAGAGCAAATGTCTAAAGCAGATGTAATCGAAATTGAGGGAATCGTTGCAGAGAAGCTGCCAAACGCCATGTTCAAGGTAGAACTGGAGAACGGCCATATCGTGCTTGCAACTATCAGCGGAAAGCTCCGCATGAATTACATCAGAATCTTACCGGGAGATAAGGTGACGATGGAAATGTCCCCATATGATCTTTCTAAGGGACGGATTATCTGGAGAGATAAATAAGATATAGCAGATAATAACAGCAGAAAAAGGCAGGTATTTTCTTCCACTGAAAGTCAGAAATACCTGCCTTTTCTGCTGTTTTTTCTACATGGAGGTAAGCAGAGCGGCCGTGTTTTTCTTTTCTGCTTCACCAAAAGAGAGGAACGGCAAAAAAGAATGTTTTTCAAACTCCACTAAAAGCTTAGTCGTTGAAAAACATTCTTTTTGCCTAGCGGTTTGCCATGTTTTCGCGAAAAAATCCCTTGCATTATATAGAAATAAATGTTATAATGCTCTAGCGAACTTTGTTGAGGCATCAGAATAGATCTGCCCTTTTTGAGCTGTGAACCCAGGCGGACAGGGGGGCGGGACTGTTTGATAGATGTACCTGTAGGCCCGCGGTTTGAGGACTGCAAGCTGTAACAAACGCGCTTTGTAAGTCCTTAGATGGACGGACTATTACGGAAAGGAGAATTACTGTGAAGGTTAGATCATCGGTTAAACCAATTTGCGAAAAATGCAAGATCATTAAGAGAAAAGGCAGTATCAGAGTAATCTGTGAAAATCCAAAGCATAAACAAAGACAGGGCTGATAAAAAGTCTGCCTGATTTTTTTCGCACACCGCTTTTCTTATGAACCACCAGGATAAGTTGTTCATATAGAATAAGCATTTAGCATTACTTGTGGATTGAATGAAAGAAAAACTAATGGAGGTGTACTACACACATGGCTCGTATTTCAGGTGTTGATTTACCAAGAGAAAAACGTGTAGAGATCGGTTTGACTTACATCTACGGTATCGGTAGAGCAAGTTCCAACCGCATTCTTACAGAGGCTGGCGTTAATCCTGACACACGTGTTAAGGACTTAACAGACGACGAGGTTAAGAAGCTGGCAGCTATTATCGCTGATACTCAGACTGTTGAGGGTGATTTAAGAAGAGAGATCGCCATGAACATCAAGAGACTTCAGGAGATCGGATGCTACAGAGGAATTCGTCACAGAAAGAGCCTTCCGGTTCGTGGTCAGAAGACAAAGACCAACGCTAGAACACGTAAGGGACCAAGGAAGACAGTAGCAAATAAGAAGAAATAATAAGTAACAAGACAAACGTGAATCAGGTTAGGTGATACGGTTTAACAGGATTCAAAATCAGAGAAAGTAGGTTAGTTTAAAATGGCTAAAAAAGTGTCAACTGCTAAGAAAGTGACAAAAAAGCGTGTAAAGAAAAACGTTGAACGCGGACAGGCGCACATCCAGTCATCTTTTAATAACACAATCGTTACTTTAACAGATGCACAGGGAAATGCTTTATCTTGGGCAAGTGCAGGCGGTCTGGGATTTAGAGGTTCAAGGAAATCTACTCCATATGCAGCTCAGATGGCTGCAGAAACTGCAACAAAGGCAGCTCTTATCCACGGATTAAAATCTGTAGACGTTATGGTTAAAGGACCAGGTTCAGGCCGTGAGGCAGCTATCCGCGCCCTTCAGGCATGTGGTCTGGAAGTAACAAGCATCAAGGACGTAACACCGGTTCCACACAACGGATGCCGTCCGCCGAAGCGCAGAAGAGTCTAATTTAGGAGGAGAGTTAAGATGGCAGTAAATAGAGTTCCTGTTCTTAAAAGATGTAGATCTCTTGACCTTGATCCAATTTACTTAGGAATCGACAAGAAATCCAATAGAAATTCAAAGAGAGCTAATAAGAAGATGAGCGAGTACGGTCTCCAGTTAAGAGAGAAGCAGAAAGCTAAATTCATCTACGGTGTGTTAGAGAAACCTTTCAGAAATTACTACGCAAAGGCTTCCAGAATGAACGGACAGGTTGGTACAAACCTTATGATCCTTCTGGAGCTCAGACTGGACAACGTTCTTTTCAGAATGGGCTTTGGCCGCACAAGAAAAGAGACAAGACAGATTGTTGACCACAAGCACGTACTTGTAAACGGCAAGTGCGTAAACATCCCGTCCTACCAGGTTAAGGCCGGCGATGTAATCGAGATCAAAGAGAAATTTAAATCTTCACAGAGATATAAAGACGTATTAGAGGTAACAGCAGGAAGACTTGTACCGGCTTGGTTAGAGGCTGACCAGGAGAACTTAAAGGGTACAGTTAAGGAGTTACCGTCCAGAGACGAGATTGATGTTCCTGTAAACGAAGTGCTTATCGTCGAGTTATACTCCAAATAATTAAGGGCAGTCCTTAATTAACTTCCCAAAAGGAGGGGTTAGTAGTGTTCGATTTTGAAAAACCGAAAATTGAAATTGCTGAGATTTCAGAAGACAAAAGATATGGCAAGTTTGTAGTGGAACCCCTCGAGAGAGGCTATGGCACTACATTAGGAAATTCTTTAAGAAGAATTATGCTCTCTTCTTTGCCTGGAGCAGCAGTAAGTCAGGTGAAAATCGACGGCGTTCTGCATGAGTTCAGTTCCATCCCCGGCGTAAAAGAGGATGTGACTGAGATTATCATGAATATCAAGAGTCTGGCAATCAAGAACAGCAGTGAGACGAACGAGCCTAAGACAGCTTATATTGAGTTTGAGGGCGAGGGCGTCGTGACAGCAGCCGATATTAATGCAGATTCTGACATTGAGATTTTAAACCCTGAGCAGGTAATCGCTACCCTCAGCGGCGGCGCTGACAGCAAGTTCTACATGGAGCTGACTATCACGAAAGGACGCGGATACATCAGCGCAGACAAGAATAAGAGCGATGACCTTCCAATCGGAGTTATTGCGGTAGATTCCATCTACACTCCTGTTGAGCGTGTGAATATGGCCGTTGAGAATACTCGTGTAGGACAGGTTACGGATTATGATAAACTGACTCTGGATGTTTACACAAACGGAACCCTGGCTCCAGACGAGGCGGTGAGCCTTGCTGCTAAGGTATTAAGCGAGCATCTGAACCTTTTCATTGACCTCTCCGAGAATGCCAAAACTGCTGAGGTTATGGTAGAGAAGGAAGACAATGAGAAGGAGAAAGTTCTCGAGATGAACATTGATGAACTGGAATTATCCGTCCGTTCATACAACTGTTTAAAACGCGCAGGCATCAATACAGTGGAGGAGCTGTGCAACAGAACTCCGGAGGATATGATGAAGGTGAGAAACCTTGGACGCAAATCCTTAGAAGAGGTGCTTGCAAAATTAAAGGAGTTAGGCTTACAGCTTAACCCAAGCGAGGAGTAGAAGACGCGTCTTCCATCCTCATTCAGACTGATTTATGGACAAAAAGCATCCGCCCAGTAAGCCCGAAGAAGCATGGACGGATGTTCCACAAATGGAGGATATTATAATGGCAGGATATAGAAAGCTGGGAAGAACTTCCAGCCAGAGAAAAGCATTATTAAGAAGCCAGGTTACAAACCTGTTATACAACGGAAAGATCGTTACAACTGAGGCAAGAGCTAAGGAAGTAAAGAAGATCGCCGAGGGCTTAATTGCACTTGCAGTTAAGGAGAAGGACAACTTTGATACAGTTAAGGTTACAGCAAAGGTTGCTAAGAAGGACGCTGACGGCAAGAGAGTAAAGGAAGTCGTTGACGGCAAGAAAGTAACTGTTTACGAGGAAGTAGAGAAAGAGATCAAGAAGGACAGACCGTCCAGACTTCATGCAAGAAGACAGATGTTAAAGGTTCTCTACAACGTAACAGAGGTTCCGACAGCTAAGGCTGGAAGAAAGAAAAACACAAAGTCTGTTGACCTTGTAGCTAAGATGTTCGACGAGATCGCTCCGAAGTACGCTAACCGCAACGGTGGCTACACAAGAATCGTAAAGATCGGTCTTCGTAAGGGCGACGCAGCTATGGAAGTTTTACTTGAGTTAGTATAATTTTCATATCTAATCAGAATAGTAAACCCCTTCGGGAATTTTCCTGAAGGGGTTTTTGTGATTTCCAGGACCTGCGTCCTGTGAAAGAAAAGACACGTCATTTCTCAGTCTGTTTTACAAATCGTCATCCAGTTTTTTCAGAGAATATTCAAGCAGCAAATCATTTCTGGGATATAAATCGCGGTACCGCTTCATAATACGCCTCACGGCCTGCTTTGCCCGTTCCTGGGAATTATCCTCGTCCACAGGGAGAAGCAGAAGATACTGCTCTGAGCTGTAGCGGCAGAATACGTCGCCCTTTCTCAGAGTCGTGGTAATGGCCTGGCACAGAGAATCCATAGCTTTCGAGAGAGTCTGAGAGCGGATGGATTTCTGATCAAGCACAGTCAGGGAGAAGAGGCAGAGATAGGCGCAGCCGCCGGCTCTGGATATGCTTCGTATGGTTACGCGGCAGAGATCTTTGAATACGGCGTACTCGCAGAAGTAGGCTCCTCTTTGATACCTGGGGGGGGGTACTTTCGGACAATTGAGATACAATCTCGTCGATATCAGAGGCCTGGGCGTGATTTCCAGAACAGATAATTTTGTAGAGAGAGGTAAAAGTATCTGACAGTGGTGGAAAATCGCCGGGATGGCTGTAAAAACTGTTGATAACTGCCTGATAGTGGTTGACCGCGGCAATCTGGTTTCCGCTGAGATACAGGGAATAGATTAGATTATAATGGGCCGTTTCATCGTAGGGGGAGAGGGCCAGCACCCGGCGGCACAGGGCAATCTGATGGCTGTAAGCTTCCCGTTGCATATACAGCTCCATGCACAGATGAGCCATCTTCAGAAAAAGGGAGGCATAATAGGTATTGACCGGGATCACCCAGGATTCCTCAGAAGAATTAGGGAGAAATTCACCGCGGTACAGATCCATTGCCTTCAGGCAGAGAGAAATCTGCTTTTCCTGATCCTGCTCCATAAAAATCTGGCTGCACATTTCGTCAAACTGCCTGGAATCCACTTCTGCAGGCAGAGCGGGATTCCAGCGGTAAACGCCGTTCTGCTGGATCAGAAGCTCAGACGCCGATACGGGAAGGGGAGCGAGAAGTTTTCTGGCCCGGAATACAAGAGACTTCAGGGAGCCGGAAGGGCTGGACAGCTCTGTATCCGGCCACAATATATTTGCAAGCTCAGACATAGATATCTCCCGCTTCTGGAATGCAATCAGGTACTGGAGCAGGAGCCAGGCTTTTTTAGAAGGGCTGTCGCTTTCACTGACTGTCACGTCTCCTATGGTAATAGAAAAGCCGCCGAACATTTTCACCTGTACGGCCGCTGAATGTAACATTTCTGGTTTCATGATACCTCACCTCCGCCAGTTTCATGGCTGAAAATTTCACTTTAATTATTGTAAAACGGCATCTCACAAAAGTCTAGCAAAAGTTGGAATTACCCCTTGTTTGTAACCGGCGTGTAACCGCCGCGCTTTATAATAACCGTATATTCTTAAGAAATTGTGAACATAACAGAACCAGAACTGAAACATAATAAATGAGCAGGGGTGAGGAAATGAGAAGAATCAGAAAGAAAATCAAGAGAAGAGTGGCGGCCTTTCTGGCAGCATGTATGGTGACAACTTCCTTTCCAGGCGAAGCGTTTGGCGCAGAGGCAGTCGATTACGGAACAGACGATACTCCGGAAAATGTGGTGCTTCACCTGGATCAGGATAAGCTGAAAGCGGCAGTAGAAGATGCCGTTAGAAGCGGAGACGAGTATTCAGAAAATCTTAAGTTTTACACAGAAGATGGAAGTGAGTCTCAGTCAGAGCTGTATAACCAGCTGTTCCGGGACGGAATTCTCTATGAGGTTTCCCTGGAGGATGCAGCGGCGGCTACCCCGTCAGACGCAGCAGCAGAGGACGGAGAGGTGACGATTCTGGTCCGCCCGGATCTGGGCGCAGAGACAGAGGCTGAGGACGGGAATCAGGCCACTGCTTCTGATGCGGAAGAAAAGGCGACTTCCTCTGACAGCAAAGTATCAGGAAGAGCAACTGATTCCGATGCAGATCTTTCCGATTATGAGGCTACAGGCAACGAGCAGATCATTATCCTGTTTAGAAACGCAGGAGACAATGAGGTGATTTATCAGATAGAAGTCAATGGAAATCTGACGCCGGAGATTACCGTACCGGCCGGTTCCACTCTTATCTCTGATCTGGCCAGTGAATCCGACGCAGAGGAGCTGGAAGAAACAGAAGAAGAGCTGGCAGAAGAGCCTGTTGAGGATGGCGGCGTTCCTGGCGGCAGTTCAGGAGGAGGATCTGGAAGCGGATCCGCAGAATCCGGAACAGACAGCTCTGAGTCTCAGACGCCTTCTGAAGAAGAAGATACAGAAGCGCCTTCTGAAGATGAGAAGACAGACGTTCCCTCTGAGGGAGGAAGCTCAGAACAAGAACAGGGGGAAGGAAGCCAGGAGTCAGGCGAGAGCACAGATTCCGAGAAGCCGGAAGAGGGCGGTACAGAAAGCCAGACGCCGGACAGAGACCCAGATTCCTCTGAGAATCAGGGCAGCCAGACAACAGATCCTGACAATGGAAAAGAGGAAGCAGATGGAAGCGGATCCGCAGAAAGCCATCAGGAAGATTCTTCAGAGTCAGGTTCCGGTTCTTCTGATAAAGCAGAAGGCAGTCACGACAGCAGTGAAAATAAATCAGATTCCGGAAGTAAGGATAACAGCAAGCCGGAATCTTCCGGAAGCGGAAGTGAAGACAGCGCAGAAAAAACTGCAGAGGCCCTTACCATTTCCAGCCATCTGGTTCCGAGAGTAGCGGCTGTAGGCCCATCCGGAGAAGAGTACGATCCAGAAGCCAGCGGTCTGACTCCTGAGGAAGAGTGGGAGCTGTTCCAGGAAGAAGGAGAAGACGAGGAAGAAGAGGATTACGAGGATGAGGAAAGCTATGAGGACGAGCTGGCAGCCATGGCTGAAACATCCGACACTGGCATGGAGGGAACTGTTCTGGAACCTGTGCTGGTGAAGAGAGAGAAGTTTTCCTTCTTCCGTTCTAAAATGTTCAGAGGCCAGCCGGTAGCGGCGGCAGCCTATGTGACCACACTGAATGGGCTGGGAACTCCATATGCAGCAGAATCTGAATTTACAGTGGACTTGTTTGATTACGGAACATTTACTGGTTGGATTAATGGAAATGAAAATAATACATACTATGTAAAGAGTAATGGAACTAAGCAGTTTAACGAATTAATCAGTGATTTTACACAGCGGAATAACAATATAGCTGGCACTACAGACTTTTTAATGGCTCCAGTGGACGGCGCACAAGGCATGCAGAACGGAGCAACGGTACAGAGTTCCCTGATCCGCGGAATTGTGGAAAGACAGTATGAAGAAGGCGCAGATGGATTAAGATTCGCAAAAGAACTTAATCAACTGGAAAAGTATGGAAATACAATCTTTCCGAATGAAGAACAGTATAAGGCTATAAGCAAAGAAATTAGAGGAGTTGAAGAGTATTTTAAAGCTTATTACGGCGTAGGGCTGCCGCTGCGGCCTATGGGTGAGAATCACTATAGAATTTCATTAGATGATGATTACATCGTAGGATCCAGCGATTGGTCTGGTAACAGAAGTATCAATTTATTTGAGTATAACAGCTATAGCGATCATCCATATACAACAGGAGCAGGCTTCTGGCCGTTAAATAACAACGCATACAGTTCCAGGGATGAAAAAACAGGAAATCAGTATTTCGGTATGAAATTTTCTACTGATTTTTACCTGCCGGAAGATGGAATGTGGAAGGGAGAGCCGCTGCAGTTTACCTTTACAGGAGACGACGACGTATGGGTATTCATAGACGGACAGCTGGTTCTGGATATGGGAGGACTTCACCAGAGAGTGGAGGGTGAAATCGACTTTGTAACTGGTTACACGAAAGTGAAAGGAAATGGTCATGCAGAAAAATATGTCGTGCTGGATGATTCTAATGACCAGGTACAGCAAGAGACTGTTAATAACAAGTATGTAGCAGGATATATTTACGGAGACAAAGATGCTGCTGAAAAGAATGCCCATGACAGCGGAATAAAGACAGAGTATCTGGAGTCAGTCAGATGTACAGACATTGATAAAAGCAGGAAAACACATACCCTGGATTTCTACCTGGTAGAGCGCGCTCCATATGGTTCCAACTGTACCATTGACTTTACGCTTCCAACTATGCCCAAAGGAAACTTAAATGTAGTAAAGGCAGTTGAAGGCGAGGAGAAGACATCAGGACAGAAGTATGACTTTAAGATTCAGAAACAGACATTGGATGGCGGCTGGAAAGATTATTTAGGCGGAAGCTTTACGCTGCAGAAAGATGGAACGAAGTCGTTCCCATTAAGTAAAACAGGGGTATACCGCGTAGCTGAAATTGACAATGGAGGCGCAGCGGCAACAACCTGGAGTGGAGAGGGAACTATAGAGATTGAAGGTGAAACAAGCTGGCAGGTGATAAATGTTACTGATACTGCAAAAGCCTATACAGCAGTCTGTACCAACAATTTTATCGACAGAAGCCAGATTCACAGCCTGACAGTGACAAAAGAGGTAAGAGGAACAAAGACACCGACAAGTGTAAAATTCCCGTTCCACATTACCTTAGATGCATCTGCATGTGAACAGGATAAGTTTAACGCAACATACAAAGTGGGAGATGGAGAAGCTCAGGAAGTCAGCTTCGATTCTGACAGGACAGCTCAGATAGACGTTAATCTGGCAGATAATGAGTCCGTTGTGATTTCAGGTATTCCTTATGGCACACAGTATCATGTGGAAGAGGATACAGAGGCCTTAAAGGATTCGCTATACAGCTCTGAGACGGATACTCCGCAACAGGGCGAGATTACTACACAGAATGAGGCGATTACCTGGAAGAACAGGAAACAATTAGGCGAGTATACCTCCTTCACAGTAAAAAAGGAGATAGAAGGTACAGCTCCGGAAGGTGAGACTTATCAGTTTGCCCTTTACCAGTTCCCGAGGGATCTGAGCGAAGATGGAACTACATTCTGGGCACCCTATAAGGGCAGCTACTATGTCAACGGTTTTAAACCAGAGGAACTTAATAATGACAGCTATCCGGAAGGAATGACAGGATTTGAGCTTAGCAAGGAAAAGGGAATGGAAGCTGTCATTGAAATTCCGAAAACAGAGAAGGATGGAATTTTCCTGATTCGGGAGATTGATAATGGGACGGCGGCCACTACACAGTGGACAGTAGATAAAGAGACTGTAAATGCCTTTGATACCCCTGCTTTCCAGCTGGAAGACATGGCAGGAGAAACGCTTACCTGTACGAACAACTACACAGAAGAGCGGACATTAGTAGTAGAGAAGAAGCTGGAAGAGGGAAGTGAAAACCCTGATCCTGAGACTAAGTATGGATTCTCAGTAACAGGAGGTGACGGTAAACCACATGAAGGCTCTATCAAAGTGGGAGACCATTTTGAAGTAGCAGTCGAAAAGGGACAGAGTTATACAGTATCTGAAACCATTCCTGCAGTAAGCGGATATGTTGGAAGCCTGTCTCACGTAGAGGGGGCAGAAAAAACAGATGGAAATACTGCCACAGTCACAATTGGTGATGAGAAGTCAGAGCAGACGTTTGAGAAGGCTGCTCATGCTTATCATTTTAAAGAAAAATCACGTACAGAAGGAAAGTGGCCTTTCAAGAAGACCTGGTATTATCTGGAACTTCAGGTGGTTGAGATGGGAAAGGATACGCCAACTTGGGGTTCCGGAACCACAGTGCTTTGTTCAGAGGAGTATCAAAAAAAGCCGGATTGGGGTGGCACAGATAACACGAACCGTACAAAGGCATTACGGGCAATGATCCAGGAGATGGAAGATTCCAGTGAACCTTATCACACAGATGGAACCTTCTATCCGGAAACAGGAGGACAGTTTGCTCTCGTTGAAGCAGTCAGTTTGTCAGACATAGAGTTCAATGACTCTCTTTCACGGGCATTCGTAATCTGCGATGGCGTCTGTTATGAGTACAATGAGTACATGAAGTTTGATGTGAAAGAAAAACTTCAGAAGACTTCTGGCGGAACAGTAACAGACATTCAGATGGTAGATGCGGATGGAAACACTGGCGTAGGCTACCATAAAGAGTCCTACAATGAGAATATTGATAATGCGGCTACAATCAGACTTCGCGTAACGCTGGATACTTCCTCTTCTGCAAAACAGTGGGTAACTTTCTACAATAAGTGGGAAGAAGGACTGGCTCAAATGATGATTGAAAAGACAATCGATGAGGCAGATACAGAAGATAACACCTTCCTGTTTGAGGTCAGCGGAACAGATGGAAGCAAGTTTTATACTTCGGTTGTAATTCCTGCCGGTGAGACGAAAGGAAGCCAGACACTTGAAAGTATTCCAGCTGGAACATGGGCAGTTAAGGAACTGGATCATATGAGATATGAGCTGGCAGACAGCATAGAAAATCCGCAGACAAAGGAACTTTCCGCGAAGGATCCTTCTCAGAATGTATTCAGCTTTGCTAACAGGAAAGTATCAGACGGCTATTTCTCCGATTCCTCTCTGATCCTGAATCAGGTGAACGAAGATGGAACCTACACACAGAGTAAAGACAATGGAGACACGGTGAAGGGACTTTACGAGGGTCAGCCGGCAGCGCTCCTCAGCACGAAGCACGACGACGATGGGACAGATGGAGACGGCCCGGTTCCTCCAACTAACTAGATGAAAGACAGCAGCAGGGAGGAACAGACGTGGCAAAAACAGTAACTAAAATTTGTAATTTGATTTCCACCTTGATGATTATTGCCTGCCTGGCCATCACAGCGGCGCTGATAGCGCCGCGGCTGGCTGGCCGGGAAGCGTTCGCAGTCATGAGTGGAAGTATGGAACCCTACTACCACGTAGGAAGTATCGTATATGTAGATAAGGACATTTCACCGGAAGAGATTCAGGTGGGAGATCCTATCACATTCCGAAAAGCGGACACAGCAGTGGCAACCCACCGTGTGATTGCCATAGACAAGGAGGCCAGACAGTTTACCACTAAGGGAGACGCCAATGAGGTTCAGGATATGGCTCCGGTTTCCTTTGACAATGTGATAGGGAAAGCGGGAATGTCCATTCCGCTTTTAGGTTATATTTCTTTGAATATTACTACAAAAAAGGGAATGATAGCAGCGGCGGCAGTAGTTGTAGTGTTTATCCTGCTTCAGCTGATCCCGGAAATTCTGAAACCAGAGGAAAAGGAGGGAAAATCGGATGAGTAAAATAAAATTGTGGATGCAAAAAAAGAAACCTCTTCTTTTTGCCGCTGCAGCGATTGCCGTCCTGACTGCAGGTATGTCTTTGGCATTTTTCACTGATGCAGAAACAGCTGCCAATACAATGAAGACAGGAAGCGTACAGATAGAGACAGAAGAAACAATCGATGGTCTCAAAAAAACGGATATCTCGGTGACAGGAACAGGAAAATCCCCCTGCTATGTGAGAATGCGGGTGGACGTGCCTGTTTTAAAGTACCAGGAAGAAGGAAAAACGGAAACCTTGTCTCCTACGGTAAAATACAACACACCAGATGATAGAGAAGCGACGGTATCAGGAGAAGAGTGGAACAGTTATGAAATCAGACAGGAAATAGGAACAGGAACTAATTCTTCCTCCCAGGTGAAGCCTGACACATGGGTTAAGAGGGAGGATGGATACTGGTATCTTTCTAAACCTCTCCCAGCAGGAGCAAAAGCCGTGTTATGTAACACCGTAGAGTATGAGGATCTTCTTTCCAATGGAACACTTGAGCTTCCGGCCGGTATTTCAAAGGATCAGCTGTCGATTCTGGTTTATGCAGAAGCAGTTCAGAGCGATCACATGGATGTAGGAGCGCTTGAAGGCGCAGAGGCAGCTTATGCGGCATTCCAGCAGCTGAAGACGGAACAACAGTAGGCAGCAAAAAATAAAAAAGTGTGATGAAAAGACTTGGAAGTAACCGGCATGTAAACGGAAGATTATATAATCTTAAATAAGAACAACCCCTGAAACATCCCGTTCAGGAGAATATAAAATGATTACAGGGACATGGAGGAAAAAGAATATGAAGAAAAGAACAAAACTTATCACAGCAGCTGTATCTTTAGGAGCATTAATGACAGTAGGCGGAACACTGGCATGGTTTACAGACAGCGAGACAGCTACGAACGTAGTGACAACTGGTTATGTAGATGTGAAGATTGAGGAGCATAAGCCGGAAAATAATGAAGACTATGGATACACCTATGAGGTAGAAGCGGATAATACTGGAATCAAGTATGGCAACATTACTCCAGGTGTGGTAATTGAAAAGGATCCGAAGGTTGTCTACACAGGAAGCGTTCCAGGCTATGTGCGCTATAAAGTAGAAGTTGAGATGGGCGATGGAGAAACTGGTGACATTGGCTTTGCAGCGGAACTTATTGATTCTCTTCATTTTATGAAGGATGGAGAGCTTGTTGAATTGTCTGACTTAGTTGGCGATGCAGATGGTTCCTGGATTTACGATACAACAGTACGCGAGCCAGGTGAAGAAGGCACACTTCTTTTCGATACAGTGAAGATTTCCAATGAAGTTGGAAACGAGATTGCAAACAAGAGTCTTAAGCTTGTAGTAAAGGCAGATGCGATTCAGGCAGCAAATCTTCCAGGCAGTGAGGATGAAACAATGACTGCAGAAGAGCTGGCAGCAGCTTTCGGAGACGGTGAAGTAGCAGTTTACAATGATGACGCAGAGGTTGTAGAAACAGAAGCTGCACAGCAGTAAAAGCGACGAAATGGTCCATGTTTAAACGAAACAGCTAACCATTGGGAAAATTTTCTGATGGCGCTTGATACCGGTTCACATGGCAGCGAGGAGGATAGAATGCTATGGAAGTAAAAAAAATACGCCGGGCGGCGGCTGGCATCTGTACCGCGGCCATGATGGCATTAAACAGCGTCCAGTCATTCGCCGCTGCGCCTTTGGTGATGAGAGCTCTGGAAGTAGATTATAATCACAGAGCGGAAGGCGGATTTACAGTATCAGCCCAGGATAAGGATTTATTCACCAATATGAAAAATCTGGTTCCAGGCGATGTAGTGGAAAATACGGTTGACATAACAAATAACAGCGGCCAGAGTCTTACGTTTTACATGAGAGCGTATCCGGATTTTGAGGCTTCCGGCAATGGAGCCAGAAGAGACGGAGGCGGGCTTGTGACAGCAGAAGGGAAGGAGTTCCAGTCAGACCTTCTCGATATCATGAAAATGAATATTACGAAAGAAGACGAAACCTATCTTTACGGCGACAGAGATTTCTCCCAGCCAGCTTCCGGTAAAGGAACAGAGTTTGAGGAAAGTGAGTATGGAATCGTAATAGGAAGTATTCCAGCTCATTCCAGCGAGACTCTTACAGTCACTGTAAAGCTTCCTGGAGCAGAATTGGGAAATGATTATGCCGACAAGTTCGATGCGGTTGACTGGGTGTTCTATGTAGAGGGAACTGACAGCAGCGGAGACGGAGGCAGCCACGGCGGCGGAGGCGGCGGTGGAGGAAGCCACAGCGGAGGCGGCGGCAATCCAACCGGCCCTGGTATGATTATCATTACAGATGATGAAGTACCTTTAGCATCTGGAGTTCCAGGAGACGGAGATGTTAATATTACCATTGAGGATGGAGCAGTTCCGTTAGGAGCTCTTCCACAGACAGGCGATGAAACTCCAATTCTTCCAGTAGTTGCAGTTCTGGGAGTCAGCGGGATCATTCTGCTGTATTTAGGAAGTTCTCTTCGGAATAAGAAAGAGGCTTCAGAAGACAAATAAAAATTTCAGGGAGGCAGCAGGTCTTTGCAGACCGCTTGCCTCCCTTTTACTGTCTCTTTTAAGCGATAGATTGTGTGAGTAGAGCTGAAAGAGAATCAATAGTTGAAACATTATAAATATTTGAAATTTTACAATTTTATAAAATAATTCAAATAAATTTATTCAGATACAGGCCAGAATTTATCCAGCTGTCTTTCAGCCTCTTCCTCAGAGAGGGAAAACTGCTTTTTAAGGGAGAAAAGAGCGACTTCCCGGGAAGCCCCCAAATCCTGACAGGTTTCAATAAGAGCCCTCATTCCCTGAGCCTTGCCCAGTTCAATGCCTTGGGTTTTACCCAGTTCAATACCCTGAGCCTTACCCAGTTCCATACCAGTTTTCATGCCCTCTTCTTTTCCGCACTCAAATTCCGCTTTCTTAATCAGTTCCCGTTCCCGCTCTTCATCGTATTCAAAAATGCTCATAGCAACTACCTCCGCCCGTGATTTTAAAAGAAAATCTTCCAGGATTCC
>ERZ1673697.1783-NODE-1783-length-22385-cov-11.648276_pt1 | contig 22385 bp, 15 predicted proteins | sample MGYA00580227_ERZ1673697 | MGnify/ENA primary metagenome ERZ1673697 (study PRJEB41218, sample SAMN15661759) | gut metagenome | host: Homo sapiens | place: Canada: London | collected 2015-08-20/2019-03-30 | study: EMG produced TPA metagenomics assembly of...
AAAAGTAGGATGCCTGCGTTTTAGCAAGCCTCCGAAAGAACACCGCGAAGCGGAAAACTTTTCTTTTTGCCCACTTTTCCTTTTTAGTAAAGAAAAAGTAGGATGCCTGCGTTTTAGCAAGCCTCCGAAAGAACACCGCGAAGCGGAACGCTTTTCTTTTTGCCTACTTTTTCTTTTTAGCAAAGAAAAAGTAGGTTATTGGGCAGCAGCGCGGGCAAAGGCTTTCTTGCGGACGGCAAAGTAGCAGATGAGATGAACACCTGCGGTCAATACCCAGGAGATAGGGTAGGAGATGTACAGACAGTCCAGAGTGCGGTCCATCTGGAAGATGGTGAAAATCCAGATGACACGGAATGCGCACGCACCGGTCAGAGAAACCAGCATCGGCATAATGGAATATCCCATGCCGCGGATGGTGCCGACCATGACGTCCATCAAGCCGCAGAGGAAGTAGGTTGCACAGACGTATTTGAGTCGAATCAAGCCGTAGGAAACGACCTCCGGGCTGGAGGTGTAAATGCCCAGCAGCGGCTCGCCCAGCAGGTAAGCGCCGCCACCCATCACCAGACCGATGGCAGTGACCACCAGCAGACACTGGAAGAGAATCTTGTTGATACGGTCAAACTTTTTGGCGCCCATGTTCTGGCTGGTAAAGCTCAAAGAGGTCTGGTAAACAGCGTTCATCGAGTTGTAGACAAAGCCTTCGATGTTGCCCGCGGCGGTGTTGCCCGCCATGACCTGAGAGCCGAAAGAGTTGACGGAGGACTGAATCAGGACGTTGGAAATGCTGAAGATGGCTCCCTGTAAACCGGCAGGCAGACCGATGCGCAGCATCGATTTGAGCTGCTCGGGGTGGAACTTCAGATGCTTAAAGTCCAGATGGCAGGGACCGTCCATCTTCATCAGACACAGGATAATCAAAAATGCGGAAATTGCCTGGGAAATAATGGTCGCCAGCGCAACACCTGCCACACCCATGTGAAAGACGATGACAAAGAACAGGTTGAGGACGACGTTGACCACGCCCGACAGGGTCAAAAAGTAGAGCGGGCGCTTGGTGTCACCGATGGCACGCAGGATGGCAGCGCCGAAGTTGTACATCATAAAAGCGGGCATTCCTACAAAGTAGATGCGCATATACAGAACCGACAGGTCGATGACATCTTCCGGGGTGCCCATCATTTCCAGCATCGGACGAGCCAGCAGGATGCCGACAAAAATCAAGATGATGCCGCCCCAGATGGCGGTCAATACCGAGGTGTGTACCGCGCCGTGGATGCCGTCATAGTCCTTGGCGCCGTAATTGCGCGCAACAACGACATTGGCTCCGACCGAAACGCCGATAAAAAGATTGATGATCAGGTTGATCAGCGCACTGGTTGAACCGACAGCAGCCAGCGCCTGGCTTCCGGTGAAACGACCGACAACGATGATGTCCGCAGCATTGAAAAGCAGCTGCAAAATGCCGGAGATCATCAGCGGGATGGCAAAGACCAGAATCTTTCCGAGGATTGGTCCATTGCACATATCCAGTTCATACGATTTCTTCATTGCTCCCATCCTTTTCTAAAAAAATAAAGCGTTTGCTATCATACGCTTCAAGACAACTTTTATTATAGCAAGCTGAATGTAAAATGCAAGAGAAATCTGAACATTCACATGTATAAAAATCACATAAAATCACTGTGCTTTTTGCGCAAAATAAACCAAAGGGCAGAAAAAACAAAAATGGATGGAGCTGCATACAGCTCCATCCATAAAAGGAAAAGGCAAACTTATTTCATCAGAAGGTCGGCGCTGGAAATCAGGCGCTGCTCGATGGTTTCAATCTGTGCCTTGTCGTTGGTCACGATGGTCAGATAAACCTTGATTTTCGGCTCGGTGCCGGACGGACGAACAATCAGTTTCAGGTTGTTCTCCAGGTCATATTCCAGCACATTGGAGGTCGGCAGCAGGATGTCGGTCTGTCCGCCGCTGCGGAAGTCCCTGCGCTTGGAAATCAGGTAGTCCGAGCAGCACAGAATCTTGTAGCCGCCAAAATCTTTCGGTGGATTTTCGCGCAGCTTCTTCATGATGCCGGTCATCTTGTCCATTCCTTCGGTACCTTCAAAGGTGTAGCCCTTGACCTTGGCAGCATAGACGCCAAAGCGGGAGAAGATGTCGTTGAGCGCGTCAATCAGCGTCTTGCCCTGCTTTTTGTAGTACTCTGCCATTTCGCAGATGATCATAGCGCCGTTGACAGCGTCCTTGTCGCGGACATGACCGCCGGTCATATAGCCGTAGCTTTCCTCAAAGCCCAGCAGGAAGCGGTTTTCTTCGCCCTTCTGCTCCAGCAGAGTGATCTGCTCGCCGATGTATTTAAAGCCGGTGAGGACGTTGATCATCTGGATGCCGTAGCTTTTGGCAACCACGTCTGCCAACGGGGTGGACACGATGGATTTGACAGCGATTGGATTTTTAGGCATGGTTCCCTGTGCGATGCGCTGCTTTGCAATATAGTCGAGCATCAGCACGCCGACTTCGTTGCCGGTCGGCAGGATGTATTCGCCGTGGTGGTTGACGGCGATGCCAACGCGGTCAGCGTCCGGGTCGGTGGCAAGCACCAGGTCGCCGTCGATGCTCTTGCACAGCTGGATGCCCAGCTGCAAGGTGGATTTTTCCTCCGGGTTCGGGTATGGGCAGGTCGGGAAGTTGCCGTCCGGTCGCTCCTGCTCGCGTACGATCTCGATGTCCTCGATGCCGATTCTTCCCAGGATGCGGCGGACCAGCTTGTTGCCGGTGCCGTTGAGTGGGGTGTAGACCACCTTCAGGTGACTTGGCTGTACCGGTGCCTTGCTGACACGCAGTGCAAAGACGCGGTCGAGATACTGGTCGACCAGTTCGTCGGAGATATACTCGATCATGCCGCTGCGCAGACCCTGCTCCAGAGAAATCTTTTTGACCCCATCAAAGATGTCGGTCTTGCTGGCAAGTTCCAGCACCTTGGCAGCAGCCTGCGGGTTCAGCTGGCAGCCGTCGTCGCCGTATGCCTTGTAGCCGTTGTACTGGGCTGGGTTATGGCTGGCGGTGATAACGATGCCGGCGCTGCAATGCAGCTGACGAACGGCAAAGGACAAGGTAGGGGTCGGCATCAATTCCTTGAAGAGATAAGCCTTGACCCCGTTTGCAGCAAAGACGCGGGCGGTCACACGGGCAAACAGGTCGCTCTTGATGCGGCTGTCATAAGCGATGGCAACCGATGGATTTTTATATTTCTCATTGATATAATCCGCCATGCCCTGGGTAGCCAGAGCGACGGTGTAGATGTTCATGCGGTTGGTGCCTACGCCAAGGATGCCGCGCAGACCGGCGGTGCCGAATTCCAGCATTTTTACAAAGCGTTCTTTAATCTCATAGTCGTTTCCTTCGATGTCGACCATTTCTGCAATCAGGTCCGGGTCCTCCAGCTGCTTTGATTTCCAGAGGTTGTATGTATCAAGATAGTTCATGCAAAATCATCCTTTCTGGCGGCGATTGACGCAGTTGGAACAACCGCCGTAAAACTATACAAAATCAATAGACTCTACTTTTATTCTATGCCTTTTTTGTTCAGAAGTCAACAAAATGCAGTCGAAAAAGACTCTTTTTCTGTTAAGATACGGTCAAACGGAACTAACAAAAGAAAAGATTTTGTCAAGAGCGAAACGGCAAAAAAGAAAAGCGATTGATTTTCCTACCGTTATTGTTTATAATAAAAGCAATGAAAAAAAGCTTTTCCCATATCCCGGAGGAGGAATCGTTTTTTAAAATAAGGAGGATCTTTATTATGTTAGTTTCTGCAAAAGAAATGCTGGACAAAGCAAAAGCGGGTCACTACGCAGTGGGTCACTTCAACATCAACAACCTGGAGTGGACCAAAGCCATCCTGCTGACCGCTCAGGAAAATAATTCCCCTGTTATTCTGGGCGTTTCCGAGGGTGCAGGCAAGTACATGGGTGGCTACACCACCATCGTCGGCATGGTAAACGGCATGATCAAAGAGCTGGGCATCACCGTTCCGGTTGCTCTGCATCTGGACCACGGCAGCTATGAGGCAGCAAAAGAATGTATCGAGAAGGGCTTCTCCTCGGTTATGTTCGACGGCTCCAAATACAGCATCGAAGAGAACGTAGAAAAGACAAAGGAAATCGTTGCACTGGCTCACTCCAAAGGAATCTCGGTTGAGGCTGAGGTAGGCGCAATCGGCGGCGAGGAAGACGGCGTGCTGGGCGGCGGCGAGATTGCAGACCCGGATGAGTGCGCAAGCATCTGCGAGCTGGGCGTTGATATGCTGGCAGCAGGCATCGGCAATATCCACGGCGTATATCCAGAAAACTGGGCAGGTCTGCGTCTGGACGTCCTGGCTCAGATCCAGGAAAAGACCGGCACCATGCCTCTGGTTCTGCACGGCGGCACCGGCATTCCTGACGAGATGGTCAAGGATGCAATCTCCAAGGGCGTTTCCAAGATCAATGTAAACACCGAATGCCAGATCGTATTCACCGCAGCAGTCCGCAAATACTTTGAGGAAAACATGGACCAGCAGAAGAAGGGCTTCGACCCAAGAAAGGTCCTCAAACCGGGCTTTGAAGCAATCAAAGAGAAGGTAAAAGAGAAGATGGAGCTGTTCGGCTCGATCAACAAAGCATAAGCGGCAAAACATACCACCTAAGAGCGGGGAGATTTTCCCCGCTCTTTTCTATCACAGCACAAGGGAGGAAAGGAACGGTGGAATATCAAAACAAAACCATCACCTTAAAGGACGGCAGAACAGCGTTGCTGCGTGCCGTTTGCAAAGAGGATGCTATACCGATGATTGCATACATGAAAGCCTGCTATGAGCAGACGCCTTACCTGATGCGCTACCCGGACGAATTTGCCGTCACAGCAGAGCAGGAGGCGACCTATCTGGAAAGGCAGCTTGTTTCTCCCGATGTGCTGATGCTCGTCTGCGAGGTGGAGGGAAAGTTGGCGGGGAACTGTCAGCTTGACTTGAACCGCTGGCGCAAGACCCGACACCGCGGTCAGGTCGCCATCGCCTTGCTGAAGGATTATTGGGGACTGGGCATCGGAACGGCGATGTTTGAAGAGATGATTGACAAAGCAAGGCAGGAGAAGCTCGAACAGCTGGAGCTGGAGGTCATCGAAGGGAACCAGCGGGCGATTGGGCTCTACCACAAGATGGGTTTTGTGTGCACAGGCGAAAAGCCCAACGCCATCCGGCTGGAGGATGGAAGCTCCTTAAAAGAGCTGATGATGGTCAAGGTTTTATAAGCTGGCGCAAAAAGGTTTTGTCTGGATTGATTGTGGCAGACAAAACCTTTTTGATTTTCTTTTACAAAATGACGACAATATCCGAGCGGCTTTGGTTGATTCGTTTGAAAAATCCGTTTATAATAAAGAGAGCATCCTGAAAAACTGGACGGATAAGCTGGTCGACAGCAGCGCACACTAGAGAAGGAAATCGAATCTATGGAGGTGTGCGCATGAGCCACAATCACAAGAAAAACAATCGCAGGAAACCGGTCGGTGAAGAATTGCCGGTCGACCAGCCGCAGGAGCAGCCGGAGGATTTGGAGGAGCAAACCAGCCAAATCATCCAGTCCGGCTCGGTCACCATGACCGCAGCCAAGCACGTCATCCACTGTCTGACCATCGTCGGTCAGATCGAGGGTCACTATATCCTGCCGCCACAGAACAAGACCACCAAGTATGAGCACGTCATTCCGCAGCTGGTCGCCATCGAACAGGACCCTTCCATCGAAGGGCTGATGATTATTCTCAACACCGTCGGTGGAGATGTCGAGGCGGGGCTTGCCATTGCCGAGCTGATTTCCGGCATGAAAAAACCGACCGTGTCGCTGGTGCTGGGCGGCGGACATTCCATCGGTGTGCCGCTGGCGTGCAGCGCAAAGCAGTCCTTCATCGCGCCTTCCGCCACCATGACGGTGCATCCGGTGCGGATGAACGGTCTGGTGCTGGGCGTCCCGCAGACCCTTTCCTATTTTGACCGGATGCAGGAACGCATCGTGCGCTTTGTCACCGACAACTCCGGCATCTCCTCGAAGGATTTTCGTCGGCTGATGATGAACACCGGGGAGCTGGTGATGGACGTCGGCACCGTTTTGGATGGAGAAAAGGCGGTGCAGGCAGGGCTGATCGACCATTTAGGAGGACTGAGCGAAGCCATCGCCTGTCTGTACCGAATGATTGAGAAAAAAGAAAAGGGAGCAAAATCTGCGGTCCGACCCAAAAAAGGAGGGCGCAGACGATGATCCTTCATTCGGTGACACCAATTTGGGCGATGCAGCAGATGATGGCAGAGCAGTCAGAGCAGCCGACCACTGTTTTGCTTTCGGAAACGGCAGCGCTGCAAGGCAGGATACAAAACGGACAGCTTTTGGTGGAACGCATCCTTTCCACCGACCCGCACGATTTTCTGCGGCAGGAGCTTTCCCCGGGAAAACAGGTGAAGCTGCCGCAAAAAAACAGATTTTTTTAGATTACTTTTTATGATAGAAACATGGACAACAGGGAGGCTTGGCAGACTATGGCAACCAAAAAAACATCCTCGCGCACCAAAAGCAAGAGCGCGGCTGCGACCGAACGGGAGCGCAAAAAACGCGAGCTGCACTCCAGACAGCAGTTTTGGGCAATTGTCGTTTTTGCAGTGGCAGTCTTTATTATGGCGACCACACTGGTGGAGGGACAGAACGTCTGGAACTGGATTCACAACTTCTTTCTGGGGATGTTTGGATGGAGCGCCTATCTGATTGCTCCCCTGCTGTTCTATGTTTCCATCATGACCGCGCTGGACAAGCCTATCGGTCTGGTCGGGCACAAGGTATGGCAGTCGATGCTGCTGATTTGCCTGCTCAGCGGAGCGACCCAGGTGTTCGGCTCGGGCATCCCAAACGGCAACCTGATTGAAAAGTTCCTCTCACTCTTTCAAAACGGCGTGGACGGACACGGAGGAGGAGCGGTTTCGGGGCTGTTCGGTCTGCCGCTGCTCTACTGGTTTGGTCCCACCGGAGCCAAGGTGACGATGGTCCTGCTGATTTTTGTGGTGCTGATGGTACTGACCGGCGGGACACTGATCGGGCTGTATCAGTCGGCAAAAAAACCGATGCAGAAGATGGAGGAGGTCTATGTCGCCCATTCGGAGATCCGCAATCAGCAGCGGCAGCTTCGCCAGGAGCAGATGATGGAGGAAGGGCAGGCGCCGACCAAGCCTCGCTTTAACATCAATATCCCGTTAGGCTCAGGCAAGCGCGCCGAGCAGGAGGACGGGTTGCAAACCGACAGCTTTTTTAATGCCAAGCGCAAAAAAGAGGAGGAGCTGGAGCGGCTGCGCCAGGCACAGGAGGACACCGAAAAAGGCAGAGTTGCCATGCGGGAAAAGCTGGAGTTGGAACGCGCCGAACAAAAGCGGCAGGAACAGCAGCGCGCCGAGCAGATTGCTGCCGAGCGACGGGAGCTGGAGCAGTCGGTGGAAAGCGACAGCTTCTGGAATCCGCCGGAAGAACCGGTGGACGAGCAGGAATCACAGCTTTCCTCTCCGTATTTGGACGACCTGATCAATCGGGTCGCACCGGCAGCCGGCAGCGGTTATGCGCGGGAGGACCAGGCGGTGCTGCACACCCTGAAATCCAATATGCCAAACGCAGGGGTGCGACCGGTGGTGGATTCTGCCGATTGGGACCACCCGTCTCACCTGCATGAAGAAAGGATGGGCGACCCTTGTCAGACCGGATTTTCCTGGGAGCAGACAGAGCAACAGCCGCTTTTGGAGGAAGAGGACATCGCTGATGGATTTATCTCGATGCAAAACTTCCACTTTGGACAGCATGTGCAGGAAGAACCGACGGAATCGGAGATGGATGAGATTTTCCAGCCAGCCGCACCGCAGGAAACGCCAATCGCCGAAGAGGAAGAGCCGGTATTTTTCCAGCCGCAGGAAATGCCGATGGTCGAAGAGGAGGAGCCGGTACCGTTTCACCCGGATAACATCCATCTGGAGCCTGAGCCGCCGACCGGCAGCCGCAGGGAGCAGCCGCATGAAATTATCCAGGTATCTGCCGACCGGATAGCGGCTCAGGGCATGGATTTGCAGGGCGCATCCCATTCGGTCGATGCGCCGCAGCCGGAAGAGGAAGAGCCGGAGTACATCAAACCGCCGATTGAGATTTTAAATGAGATTGAAAAACCCAACGAGAGCAATTTGCAGGAAGAGCTGCGCACCAACGCCGAAAAACTGGTGTCCACCCTGCAAAGTTTCGGCGTGCAGACCCGCATCATCGACATTGCACGCGGACCGGCGGTCACCCGCTATGAATTGCAGCCGTCGGCAGGGGTAAAAATCAGCAAGATTACCAACCTTGCCGATGATATTGCCCTCAACCTTGCCGCATCGGGAGTCCGCATTGAGGCGCCCATCCCGAACAAGCCTGCGGTGGGCATCGAGGTGCCCAACAAGGTGGTCAGCACCGTTTCCATCCGGGAGATCATCGACTCGCCGGAATTTCAGCAGGCAAAAAGTCCGCTGGCGGTGGCGCTTGGCAGAGATATTGCCGGAAAGGTCACCGTAGCGGATCTTGCCAAGATGCCGCACACCCTGATTGCAGGCTCGACCGGCTCCGGTAAATCGGTCTGCATCAATTCGCTGATTGTCAGTATGCTCTACCACTCCACTCCGCAGGAGGTAAAGCTGGTGCTCATCGACCCGAAGATGGTGGAGCTGGGTATCTACAACGGCATCCCACACCTGCTCATCCCGGTGGTCACCGACCCGAAAAAGGCAGCAGGCGCACTGTCGTGGGCGGTCAACGAGATGCTCAATCGCTATCAGTTGTTTAAGGATTACAGTGTGCGGGATATGACCGGCTTTAACCGCGCGGCAGAGAAGAACGGGCTCAAACCGATGCCGCAGATTGTCATTATCATCGACGAGCTTGCCGACCTGATGATGGCAGCGCCGGGCGAGGTGGAGGATTCCATCTGCCGCCTGGCACAGATGGCGCGTGCGGCGGGAATGCACCTGGTCATTGCCACCCAGCGTCCGTCGGTGGACGTCATCACCGGTGTTATCAAGGCGAACATCCCTTCCCGTATCGCCTTTGCAGTTTCCTCTCAGATTGACTCGCGCACCATCCTCGATTCCAGCGGTGCAGAAAAGCTGCTGGGCAGAGGCGATATGCTCTTTTCTCCCATCGGTTCCTCAAAACCGACCCGTGTTCAGGGCTGCTTTGTGACCGACGGGGAGGTCGAGCGCATCATCGAATTTATCAAGCAGTCCGGTCAGAAGATGACCTATGACGAGCAGATTTTGCAGGAGATTGACCGCCATGCCGTTTCCGACAACAAGAAGAAGGGCGGCAAGGACGAGGGCGGCGGATTCTCGGACGAGGACGAGATGCTGCCCAGCGCGATTGAGATTGTGGTGGAAACCGGGCAGGCATCCACCTCCATGCTGCAAAGAAGGCTGAAGCTGGGCTATGCGCGTGCAGCCCGCCTGATGGATGCGATGGAGGAAAAAGGTATCATCGGTCCGTTTGAGGGCAGCAAGCCCAGACAGGTACTGATTACTAAAGAGCGGTGGATCGAAATGAAGATGGTCGCTGCGGCAAAAGCCGAGGATGACCACAGAAATTATTGAGGTTGACAAAGCCCCTTTTTTCTAAATTTGAAAAAAGGGGCTTTGTGATTTTTTAATCAGAAAAATTTTAAGTTTTCCTCTCGACAAGCAAGGGTCGATTATGCTATATATTTATAGACAGGACCGATCAGGGTCTTGCAAAAAGCTTTTTGGAGGAGGAATCGAGATGGAAAATGTGCAGAACAAAGAGAATCGGATCATCAGCGGTGTGATTTGGAAACAGCTGCTGATTTTCTTTTTTCCGATTGTGCTGGGCACCTTTTTTCAGCAGATCTACAACACGGCAGACGCAGTTGTCGTAGGAAGATTTGTCGGTACCGAAGCATTGGCGGCGGTGGGCGGCTCCACCAGCCAGATCATCAACCTGATTGTCGGCTTTTTTGTCGGACTTTCTTCCGGTGCAACGGTGGTCATCTCCCAGTATTACGGCGCAAGGGAGAAGCAGGGATTGCAAAATGCGCTGCATACTGCGTTGGCCTTTTCGGTGGTGGGCAGCGTGGTCATCTCTGTGATTGGAATTTGGCTGTCTCCGATGATGCTTCGTTGGATGAACACCACCGAGGAGGTCATCGCACCGTCCACCACCTATCTGCGCATCTATTTTGCCGGAATCATCTTTGTCTTCATTTATAATGTAGGTTCCAGTATCCTGCGTGCGGTCGGAGATTCCCGCCGTCCGCTGTACTATCTGATTGTCTGCTGCTTTATCAATATTCTGCTGGACGTAGTCCTGGTTGTCTTTTTCCATATGGGCGTAGCGGGTGCTGCCATTGCAACGGTGTTTGCCCAGGGAGTCAGTGCGGTGCTGGTGGTGCTGGCGCTGTGCCGCTCCAAGGATATTTTCCGGCTGGAACTCAAACAGGTTCGCTTTCACCGTGATGCGTTGGAGCTGCTGCTGAAAATTGGTCTGCCGGCAGGCTTGCAGTCGGTGATGTACAGTGCATCCAATATCATCATCCAGACCTCGCTCAACTCCTTCGGAACCAACACGATGGCGGCATGGACTGCCTATGGAAAGATCGACTCCTTCTTCTGGATGGTCATCAGCGCCTTTGGTATCTCCATCACCACCTTTGTAGGACAGAACTATGGCGCGCGCAAGTTTGGGCGGATGCGCAAAAGCGTGCGCATCTGTATCGGGATGGCAATGGGCGCTTCGGTCGTCATCAGCGCAGTCTTCCTGATTTTTGGAAAGTATGTCTACCAGATGTTCACCACCGATGCCACCGTCATCGAAATCGGAATGCACATGATGACCCTGATGGCGCCGGCGTATGCAGTGTATGTCTTTATCGAAGTCTACTCGGGTGCGCTGCGCGGTACCGGCGACGTGCTGGTGCCGATGCTGATGACCTGCGGCGGTGTGTGCGTACTCAGAGTGCTGTGGGTTTGGTTCATCGTTCCGCTCAAGCCGGTCATCGACACCATCCTTTACAGCTATCCAATCTCATGGACGCTGACAGCGCTGCTGTTCATCTTCTATTATAGAAAAAAATGCCAGCAATTCCCGGACAGCGACGAATAACACAAAAAAGGACAGGAGGTTCTGTGAGCAGTTCGCAGAGCCTCCTTTTGATTTAAAAGAGGAGAATGAACGTTATGTCAACAAAATTGGTTTTACTTGGAACAGGGACCCCAAACGCCTGCCCGAACGCCAGCGGACCTGCCTGCGCTGTGGTGGTGGACGACCGGGCTTACCTGGTGGATTTTGGACCGGGCGTGGTGCGGCAGGCATCCAAGGCGTACTATAAGGGCATCGACCCGCTGCGACCGGATCTGCTGACCACCGCCTTCTGCACCCACCTGCACACCGACCACACGGTGGGCTATGCCAACCTCATCTTCACGCCGTGGGTGCTGGAGCGCAGCAGTCCGCTCAAGGTGTTTGGTCCCAAGGGCTTGCAGCGTATGACCGACCACCTGTTGCAGGCGTATGCGGTGGACATCGACTTTCGTCTGCATGGCTTTGAGCGAGCCAACGAGGTGGGTTATCAGGTGCAGGTGCAGGAGATACAGGAAGGCGTCATCTACCGGGATGAGCGGGTGCAGGTGGAGGCGTTTGCTGTCAGCCACGGCACACTGGAAAGTTATGGCTATCGTTTTGTCACACAGGATGGGGTCATCGTGGTCAGCGGGGACACCGCACCCCTGCCGGTGGTTGCCGAAAAAGCCAAGGGCTGCGACATTTTGCTGCACGAGGTCGAATATGCCGCAGGTATCCGCTGCCGCGAGGAAAAATGGCAGAAGTACCACCGCGAGGTCCACACCCTCAGCACCGACCTTGCCGCCATTGCTGCACAGGCGCAGCCCAAGCTGCTGGTCACCACCCATCGCATCTACCACATGAATATCCAGGACAACACCCAGGACCTTCAGGCGCAGATGGATGTGCGGTGCGCGGCAATTCTGGAGGAAATCCGGCAGGCAGGCTATGACGGAAAGGTGGTCAACGGGCAGGATTTGGACATCTTTCCAGTATAGTGAACAAAGTGACGAAAATAAGGAGATACCACAATAAAATTTTCCACACAAAATTGTCACAAAATATGTCACAACGTATTGTAATTGCCAAAAGCGGATGCTATACTAAATGAGAAAACAGGAAAAAGCCCGGGCTTTTTCCTATTCCAAATGGAATAGGAAGGGTTCCGCCGGCTTTCCGAATTTAAAAGGAGGAATCCCAACGATGAATGGATTAAAGAAAACACTGTCCATCATGCTGTGTGTGGCAATGATTGCAAGCGGCAGCTTCATGGCATTTGCGGAAGGGGAAAGCAATCCGCAGAATGTTACCGTTGTTGAAGGCGAAAATGCCGGTGAAAACGTTGGCGGCGAAGAAGGTGGCAACGAGGGCAACGAAGGCGAAAACGTCGACGAAAATAAAGAAGAAAACAAAGATGAGGATAAACAGCAGTCCGAGGCGCTTTTGGCAGCAATCGGCGCGCTAAACAATCTGCCGCTGTTTGACAGCCTGACCGAGGACACCGACGCAGACGCTCTGCTGGCACAGGTGCAGGCAGCCAGAGAAGCCTACGACGCGCTGACCGAAGAGGAAAAACTGCTGGTCGAGGAAGCAAAGCTCAACAACCTGCTGGATTTGGAATTCTTCTTTGAAAACCGTCCGTCCAACACCCCTGCGGATGCTCCGGTAAGCGAAGTGGTGGAAGCACAGAATGTGACTGAAGCGGCAGAAGCAGGAACACAGGAAAATCCAACCGTTGTAAGCAGTGCAGATGAACTGAAAACAGCTGTTGAAGCAGGCGGCTGGATTAAGCTGGATGCAAATATTACAAATATAACCGAAAATCTTGTAGTTGGGACAGGAAAATCTGTTACAATAGATTTAAACAACCATAACATCGGCTTTGCTTCTAAAAAGAATATTTCTCTGGTTGGAGGAAATCTGGAGCTGACCGGTACTGGTGAAATTAAAGAAGAAAATCCTTACTTTGGTCCTGTTATTGTAAAACCATTTGACGGAGACGGTTCCGCTAGTTTGACAGTAGGTCAAGGAGTAACTTTGACCGGATGGTCCTCGGTGTTTGTAGAAGCAAATAGCGGGAACAAAAATCATAGTACCAATATTACAATCAATGGAACATTAAAATCGGTAGCGGACTCTAGTGGAGATAAAGGCTCCGGTGTGTATGTCAATGGAACACAGACCAATATAGATCAATGTCCTACTATTACCCTGAGTTCTACATCTAATATCATTTCTGAGGGTAACGGAATCTACGCGGCAGGATATGCAAATTGGAATCTGGCAGGTGATATGACAGGCGAAACAGGTGTGGAAATTCGTGCCGGTAAAATGAATATCACTGGCGGTACGATTGTAGCAACTGGAGATTCCACCACAGTAGGTCCGAACGGAAATGGTTCTACAACCATCGGCGCTGGTGTTGCAATCGCACAGCATACAACAAAACTTCCTATTGAAGTTACAATCAGCGGAGGTACTATTAAAGGTGCTACTGCGCTGAAACAGAGCAATCCGCAGAACAATGATGATACATCTGTTGCACAAGTAGAAATTTCTGTAACAGGTGGAACCTTTGAAGCTACTTCTGCAAATGGTAACGCAGTTGAAAGCGAGAATGTCAAGAACTTCATCAAGGGGGGAAGCTTCTCTTCTCCGGTAGATAAAGAACATTTGGATGAAAGCCTCAAAGCAGGACTGTACAGCCCAAGTGCAAACCCAGATGCACCATACAGCTACTACACAAGCGTAGATGAAGCCAAAGCTGCTGCCCAGAATGACCCAGATGCTGTTATAACTGATGTTACAACCGGTAATGAAGAAGCACTTTATCCGGCTGCCAAGATTGGCGATACGACCTACAACACACTGGAAGAAGCACTGAAAGCTGCAAAATCGGGTGACACCATCGTTCTGCAAAAGGATGTTTCCACCGGTGCAGTCACCCTTCCGGCGGGTGTTACCCTCGACGGCGGCAATCATGTGATTACCTGCAACACCGAGATTGAAAACGGCGCTTTCATCACTGCGACAGGAGATAATGTCACCATCAAAAATGCAACTGTCAATGTAGATGGCAAGGCAAAACATGGTATCCAGTTCTACTGCGTAAAGGGTGGCAAGCTGGAAAACGTCAATGTGATGGGCGGCAGATATACTGCTGTTATCGTCAACGGTGCAGAAGCATCCATCAGCGGCGGCAACCTTTCCACAAACGGCTATGCAGTAGTCGAGTATGCGATGGGTGAAAAAGTAACCACAGTTCCAAAGCTGGAGATGAACGGCGTAACCACTCCGAACACCGATAAACCGCTGGTTTATATGGACAAGGATACCATCGACAGAATCAAAACAAACACCGACCTGGGAGCGAATGCAACAACAGAGCAGGTACTCGAACACCTCAAGAAGGATAATCTGACCGGCAACAATATCAAGGATATGCAGGTTGGAGAAAACGGAATGATTATTGTTCCAGCACCAAGCACACCGGTTGCTCCTCCGGTCGTTCCAGAAAAACCAAACAGCAGCACCGGCAGCACCGGCAGCAGCTCGACCGTTCAGCAGATGGAAGAGCGCGAAAAACCGGACCCGGCAGACAAGAAGGCAATGGAAGAGTACAACTTCTGGATGCAGGTCAAATCGAAAATCCGCGCTACCGCAGAGGGCAAGACCCTGCGCATCACCGTTAAGGAAGGCATCGAGTATATGCCGGCAAGCGTGATGCAGACCCTGTACGAGTGCAAGGTTGGCATTACCCTGTACTGGGACGGCGTGACCATCGAGATTCCGGTCGGCAAAGCACAGCCAAAACAGGCTCTGCGCGTCTACTGGACCAAGACCAAACTGATGGATTTGTACAACGCATAAGTAAATAAAAAAAGGGAACCGAGCAATCGGTTCCCTTTTTTGGTTTATTGGATAGATACGGAAAATTCCTCATACGAGTTTTTAATATACTCCATAAGGGCAGCAGAATCCCCATGGAATTTCTTTTCAACCAATCGAGAGCGTTCTTCGGACAATACCAGAGAATCAACGCATAATGCCTGATATTCTTCTAACGTTACTCCATAAACATCCGCCATTTCCTGTAAGTTTTCCATAGCCAGTTCGGCATATTTTTTCTCATCCTCAGAGCCGGTTTTGAAAGCTTCTTCCATCATGCAGTAGGTTTCCTCCTGTGCTTGGCGGATGCTTTCTATTTCGGCTTCGTTTAATGCAAGTCCTTCCCTTTGGGCGAATTGGCGGATGATTTCGTTTGCGATTAAATCATCCAGTACCTGTGATGAATCAACGGCAGCTTTCGAATCGCTCTTTTGAAGGATATATTTTTGCGCGTCGACAGCCTGTGAAAGCTCCTGCCGGGAAATGGAAACGCTTCCGACAGATGCAACGATGTCTGTGGACGAGGTGCGAATAGAACAAGAGATCAGGCAGAGGGATAAGGCTAAAATCAAGCAGATTGCAAGAATTTGCGATTTCTTTTTCATAGCAGGACCTCTTGCTATTCCACCAGCAGGCGCTTTTCCAGCTCCAGGTCGGGTGTGACATAGGCGGTCTGATAGCTGACATAGATGACCATGCCGGGCTTTGCACCGCGCGGCTTTTTGACATTTTTAATAAGGGTGTAGTCGACCGGCACCTGTGCGGAGTCGGCGGCTTTGGAGTTGGCTGCTGCCAGAATGGCTGCCTGATGCAGGGTGCTGTCGGGAATCTCCCTGCCTTCGCTGAGCACCACCGTATGGGAGCCGGGGATGTTTTTGGTGTGGAACCACATATCCCGACCATGGGCTTCCTTGAGGGTGAGCTGGTCGTTTTGCAGGTTGTTGCGTCCGACCAGAATGGTGAAGCCGTCGTCGGATAGGTAGCGCTTGGGTGCAAGGCGGGCTTCCTTGCCTTTTTTGGCAGAAGGTCCCTTGCGGCGCAGATAACCCTGCTCCACCAGCTCGCTGCGGATGGCGGAAAGCTCGTCGTTGGTCTGGGCGCGGGTGAGCGCATCAAACACCGAGTCGATGTATTCGGCTTCCTGCTGACCTTCCTCAATCAGCTGGCGCAGCTTTTTCTCAGCGGTGTCTGCCTTGCGGTATTCGCCGTAGTATTTCTGCGCATTTTGGGACGGCGTTTTGCGCGGGTCCAGCGGGATGGTGATTTCGGCTTGCTGCTCGTCATAGAAGTTGACCACCGTCGCTGCGCGGTCGCCCTTTTGGATGGAGTAGAGGTTGGCGCTGATGAGGTCGCCGTACATCTTCCAGCGTTCACGGTCGGCGCAGTCCTCCAGCTCCTTGTGCTGCAACGCAAGCTTGCGGGCGATGCGGTCGGAGGTGTTCGCCAGAATTTTGAGCAGGTCGGCGCTGCGGTGGCGCATCCGCTGGATGCTGTCCCGCTGGGTGTAGAAGTCATCGAGCAGCTGGCTGTAGGTCGGGTAGTTTCGGGTGAACATCATGCCGCCGTACTGGTGGATGTCCATGAAGGAAAAATCCACCGGCTTTTTGCGGGAGTCGATGACGCTGGTGGGGGTGCCGGTGTAATTTTTTGCCATCTCAATCACTCGCGCCAGAAAGAAGCGCAGGCGGTCGAAGTGGTCGGAGGTCATCTCAGAGATGACCCGGTCGTCGCCGGTAAAGACGTAGTTTGCAATCTCGCGGCAGACGATGGGGGACACGCCCTGCACCGCAGCTAGCAGCGCTTTGGAAAGCGGGGTGTCCTTACCCTGGCGCAGCCGCTCTTCGACCTGCTGTGGGGTGCAGTCGATCAAATCCAGCTTGTCCTGCGCAGGCGGCAGGGTGTAGCGGACACCGGGTAAAATCGGGCGCACCGAGGACATGGTGTCGTCGATGCGTTTGATTGAGTCGATGACCCTGCCGTCCTCGCCGATGAGGATGATGTTGGAATGTCTGCCCATGATTTCGACCGCGACGGTCAGTTCAATCAGGTCACCCATCTCGTTGCGGGTTTCAAAAATCAGGTGCAGGATGCGGTCCAGCCCAATCTGCTCTAAGCGCAGCAGCTTGGCGCTGCCCAGATATTTGCGCATCAGCATACAGAACATCGGCGGAGCCTTCGGGTTTTCAAAGGATGCGCCGGTCAGGTGCAGCCGCGGGCTGTCCGCTCCGGCAGAAAGATACAGCTTGACGCTGCGCGCGCCGTCTGCGGTGGGCTGCGGCAGGCGCAGGATGAAGATCATCTCCTCGCGGGAGATTTGGTGTATTTTATCAATGCGCGCGCCGATCAGCACACCTTCCAGCTCGTGGCGGATCTGGCGCAGCAGGGTACCATCCAATGCCATGGAAATCCTCCTTTCAAAAGGGGCGGGTGAAAAAAATTTTGTTTTAGCACAAATTTGATAAAGTTTCAGATGAAGTTATCGGTTACGATACAACATTATACCACAAAATGGGCAGGAAGGCGATAAAAGAATGGGGATTTGCAAGGAAATGAAAATTTGTAAAGTATTTCCTGCATTTTAGGCAAAGAAAACAGAAAAAATGCCCCGACACCGGAAAAATAAGTCGCATTGACAAAGGGAAAACGCAGGTGTATAATAGAAACAAGAAATTTATAGGAAACGGAATCTGCACCTTGTGCGAAAAAAACTTTCATTCCTGCAAAAAGCGGAACCGCTCTTTTTATCTAAGACATCTTCTACAATCAACATAATCCTTCCAAAATATCTTTGCAGAAAGGGGATTTTTCTGCAAAGAACAAAACGCCCTCTGCCAATTTGGCAGAGGGCGTTTTGTTTATTTGGTCAGGGTGCCGTTGGAAGTTTGCACCAGCAGCAACAGCTGTTCCTCGGCGCCGGTGGCGGTGTTGATATAGCACAGCACCCGGTCGCCGGTGGAGGAGGTGCAGAAAAATTCGTACACCGCCGCTTCGTTTTTGCCGGAGGTGGGGATGAGGGCAGGGCGCACGCTGTCCACCGTCAGCAGAGGACTGAGCATTTGCTGCGCCTGCTCGGGCGAAAGCTGTGGGGAAGGCAGCTGCCGCTGGTGGTGGTTGACCAGATAGCCGCGGGCATCCAGACCGAGGACGCTGCCGTCCTGCAAGGAAATCTCCACCTTGATGAGGTCGGTGTAGCAGATGGTCTGGGTGGCAGGGTCGAGGTAGGCAAAGTTGAGGGTCATCACCCCGTCGGTGGTTTCATAGTAGGTGTCCTTCATCGAGGAGTAGCCCTGCGCCTGCAAAAACTGCTGGGCTTTGTCCACCGCCTGCTGGTAGGAAAGGCGGGCGGTCAGCGCCTCGGGCTTGGCTGTGACCAGATAGCACAGAAAGCCGCCCTGACGGGTGATGGCAACCGAGTTGTTTTTGCCGTCGTGCAGCACATAGCAGGGCAGGACAGAATCCTCCCGGCGCAGCTGCGGCAGAGGGCGGTCGGTCACACGGGCGGCGATGGCTTTTGCCTGCTCGGGTGTGATGGCGGGTTTGTCCCGGGTCATCTGCGGCGTTTTTTCCAGCAGGTGGTCGGAGAAGGGTCCGTCGTAGATGAGGGTGGGATAGCCGGTGAAGCTGTCCTCCAGCTGGCGCAGGCGGTCGTCGCCGTCGGCGTGGACGGCAAAGGCAGAAGCGTCTTTGTTGGACGCTTGCAGCTGCTCGATGGTCAGGCTGCCGTTTTGCAGCGAGCAGGCAAGGTCGTCCAGCCGGACGCTCAGGCGGTCGGCATATTCACGCAGGGAGGCAAAGCTGCTGCGCTCCTCCTCGGTGAGCGGCGAGCCATTGGCAGTCTTGCGGGAGAGGTACATGGCATAGTCGCCCGCCTGGGATAAAAATTTGTTGGTGGCAGACAGGGTGGATTCCAGCGGCAGGGCGGACAGGGAGGATTTTGCGGCGGCGGACTCCTTCCACAGGCGGGCGCAAATCTGCGAAAGCTGCGGGCTGCTGCCGATGTACATCCCTTTGACCAGGTCGTCGGAGAGGTTTGCCAGATTGTCGGCGGCAGAATCGGCGGCGCGGCAGTAGGTGTTCTGCAAAGCGGTGCGATAGGCGCGCGCACTCAGGTGGCTGTATGCTGCCCAGACGCCAAGGATGATGGAAAGGGCAAGCATCAGCGTGACGAGAATTTTGTAGTAAAGTGGGCTGACCGGGGTATCTTTTTGATTCATGGGAGCTTTCCTGCCTTTCAAAGTAACGTTTCCTCATCAGTGTGAACAGAAATACAGCGGAATATACAGGAAATCCGCCGAAAAATCGAAAGAAAGTGAAAAGCGGTTGACAAACATTCTCCAGTCATTTATAATAAAATTGTACATTTTATGCGTGCGTTTTTAGTGATATTGAACATAATCCCGTTAAACTGAACAATATTAGACAAAACGGAGGATAAATGTTTATGAACGGAAATTTATATGAAGAACGAGGCGAGGACAGACGCATCCGCAAAAGCAAAAAAGCGTTGCAGGAGGCGCTGATTCGACTGTTGAGCAAAAAGAGCATCGGGGAAATCACCATCAAAGAGCTGACCGACGAGGCGGACGTACACCGCGGCACCTTTTACCACCACTATGCGGACGCGATGGATTTGAAGGTGCAGACCGAGCGGGAGATTGCCGAGCAGCTGACCGAAATCTTGAGCAGCGTGCCGCAAAGCAGACTGGAGCAAGGACCTTACCCGCTGCTGGTTCGGGTGCTGGAATATCTGGAGGACAACCGCGAGATTGCCAAGATGCTGGCAAGCGAGCACGGTGCACCGTGGCTGATGGAAGAGTTGTGTGCAGGCATCAGCGAGCGGTGTTTGGGAGCGCAGCTGTTTGGAGAGCAGCTTAAGTACGGCAGCCGGTTTTGTGCAGCGGGACTGCGGGAGATGCTGGTCAGCTGGATTGAGGACGGAATGCGGATGGCGCCCGGCGAGATGGCACGCATCATGGAGCGGATGATGGGCAGCCAAAGCCCGACCGCGATGAGCCGATAAGATTTCATACAATAGAGTGACAGCAGTGGTTAAGCAGACGAAAAAAACGGTCTGCGTTTATTTTTACTCTAAAATGTATAATTATTCTTTTTAGAGTGTATTTTATTCATATAGAGATAGCGGAAAAAGAACAATAAAAGACAAAAAAGGAAGAAAATGTATATTAGTAAAACGGGAAATATAAAAACGCACGCAAGAAAATACAAAAAGAGCGACTTGTAACCAAAATGCAATATTTACCTGCAAAAATCCCGAGTGATAGGGGAAAAAGAGCCGTTTTTTTAATCAAAATGTAAAAAATATTGAGAAGTGCGACAAAAATCCGGTGATGTGTTGACTAAACTGTATTGCAGCCTTTACCGATTTGAGATAGAATAATAGCAGACGAAAGCGGGTGTGTGGAGCACCCGCGGACGTCGAAAAACACAAGGGTTGAATTTGAATAAATATTCAACCTAATTTTATTTTAGGAGGAAGAAAGACTATGAAAAAAGTACTTTCCGTAGCACTGGCTTCTGCTATGGTACTTGGCATGGGCGCTAACGCTTTTGCTATTTCCTACAGCACTGGCTCTAACGACAAGGCTGATTGGCCGGACAACTTCAAATTTGATGGTGAACTGTTTGTAACCAACAAAGACGGCGACATCGTTGAGGAAGCTTCCACCGAGCTGAACGACGACGAAAACGTTAACTTCGAACCAGGTGACGTTATCTGGATGCCTCTGTACGCTGACGATCAGCTGTCCTATGACGCTAACTGGTCTGAAGGCAAAGACGATGTAGATGCTATCAGCGATGTTAGACTGGATAACAGCAAATTCCGTCTTTCTGAAAGCGACATTTCTCTCTACTACGATGCACAGGCAAAAGAGTGGTGGAGTGATTCTAATGCTAACGGCGGTCACAAACTGTCCGAAGCTGAAATCGCTGAAATTGAAGCTAAAGGCTTCAAACTGCCAACCAATCCAAAGGGTGGCGTCAACAAACTGACCAAAGAAGCAGAAGTTCTCGAATACATCGGTTCTCACTATCAGGCAAAAGGCGAGAAAATCGTTTTTGATGGCGTAGAAAGAGAAGTTAAACAGAACAGCCTGAGATTCTACATCAACGGCAAACAGTACAAAACTGTTGAAGCTTTCAACGAAGAAGTTGCTAAAGGTCACTACACAACTAAAGAAGCTTACGCAGTAGTAGATCTCGTTAAGATCGAAGGTACTGACGATCAGATCGGCAAACCAAACGTTGATTCCGAAAACGGTCACCGTGCATACGGTCACTACACCGGCAACATCGACAAGAACTGGTCCATCAACCTGATCGAAGCTTCCACCGGCGTTGCTGAGCTGATCGAGAAAGCTGAACTCTACAGAGCTACCGCTACCGATTACGCTTCCTACAGCAAATACACCGATGAAATCATGCCAAAAGCTGTATACCTCAAGGTTACTCTGAAGAAAGAGTGGAAGACCGCTGACGACGAGACCATGAAGTACTACGTATACGTTGCTAAGAACAACGGCAGCACCAGCGACAAGACCAACGAAGTTTGGGTTTCCGGCACTTACGAAAACACCGACTACGAGTATGTAAACTTTGATTGGACCAACAACGCTAACGAGGCTAAACTGTGGAAAGTTCGCAAAGGCGAGAACGGCACTGCTGTATTCGACTTCGCTGACAAAGCATTCTTCACCGTTAAAATGTACTCCGGCGAGTCCATGTACCTCGACCTGTCCACCGCTTACGACAAAACCATCGCTGGCGAAATGGACGTTGAAGCTGACAGCTTCTACAAATTCGACAACGAAAACGCTAACTTCTCCAGAACCGGCGAACTCGTAATCGTTTCCGACGATGACTCCCTGGTACCATACTCCATCGAAGATGGCGAACTGGTAAAAGTTGACGCTGAGTACGTAGAAAACTACGCAATCGCTCACACCAACACCAAAGTTAACGGCTTCGTATTCAAAACCAAACAGCTGGGCAACTACGTTCTGGCTACCGAAGAGATCGATGAAGAAGTAGAAGAGCCTGCTAAAGACGAGAAACCAGCTGAAGAGAACAAACCAGCTGAAGAAGTTAAACCAGACACCAAACCAAACCCAGAAACTGGCGCTGAAGACTTTGTAGGTCTGGCAGTTTCCCTGGCAGTTGTTTCTGTAGCTGCTGCTGGCGCTCTGGCTCTCAAAAAATAATTAAGCGATAATATCTTAGGATAACATCGTTTGATTGTTCGAAAGACAGTCTAAGCTCAAACCAGCCCACGCCGCCCGGCGTGGGCTGGTTTTTTTATGGGGAGGGTTCCCCATACCCCTC
>ERZ1673697.1787-NODE-1787-length-22351-cov-8.486903_pt1 | contig 22351 bp, 19 predicted proteins | sample MGYA00580227_ERZ1673697 | MGnify/ENA primary metagenome ERZ1673697 (study PRJEB41218, sample SAMN15661759) | gut metagenome | host: Homo sapiens | place: Canada: London | collected 2015-08-20/2019-03-30 | study: EMG produced TPA metagenomics assembly of...
AACCCTGGACACCCTGATTAAGAGTCAGGTGCTCTACCAACTGAGCTAGAAGCGCATATCTATATGCTTTAACAGCAAAATCTATTATAGATTACTTTGAAAAAAAAAGCAAGCATTTTTTATATTTTTTACAGGTTTTTTTTTGAAATATTTAAGAATTTCCTGTATCCTCCTCCGGTTTTTTGTAATATAATAAAGACAGTTTATACCATATTGCAGAAAGGCGGGTTTAGTTACAGTTCTAAGCAACTTAAATTATGAATAAAGATACGATATCTCAGATTTTGAATTTTTCGATCGGCCATTTTTCCGTAGAAAAATTATTCTATGTTTTACTTTTGATTCTTCTATGCTTTATCATCAGTAAGATTATCTTAAAAATACTAAAACGTATTATCAACCGTTTTCCTTTGGACCCTTCGATTCAGATTTTTATCATGACGGGTCTGAAAGTTCTGCTGGTTTTCATTTCCACGATTATCATTACGGAGTACCTGGGTGTTCCGACCACATCCCTTGTGGCCCTCCTGAGTGTTGTCAGTTTGGCCGTTTCTCTTTCCATTCAGGGACTGCTCTCCAACGTTGCCGGGGGCCTCACGATTTTGTTTACCCGGCCTTTTGTCGTGGGTGATTACATTGAACTGGACAGTTTATCGGGCCGGGTCGTACAGACCGGTTTGATTTACACCCAGCTTCTGACTCCGGAAAACAAAACGGTTTTTCTTCCAAACAGCCAGGTATGTGACGGACGCATTATCAATTATACGAATGAGACCATCCGCCGGATTGAGATTTTCGTCGGCGCCTCTTATAATGCCTCCGCAGACGATGTAAAAAAAGCGCTGTACGAAGCCATAAACACTTTTCCACAATTGCAGAAGGATCCACCGCCCGCTGTCCACATCCGGGATTATCTGGACAGCTCCATTCAGTATGTTATCCACGCCTGGGTGCCTACCGAACTCTACTGGGATGCTTACTACACCCTGATGGAAGAGATCAAACGTTCCTTTGACCGCCACCATATTGACATGGATTACCCGCATATGAACATTCACATGATAGGAGACAATAAAAATGAATAGACAGAAAAAAACATCAAAAAAGCATTTTCAGGCCAGCAGGAAATATTTTTCCATCTGCGTCTACACCGTAGCCACCTTTGCCATCTGCCTGTTTATTTACCGCCTAACCGGAAACTGGAAACATACCCGGCATCAGATTGGAAACCTTCTCTCTGTATTTTCACCATTCCTTATCGCATTTTTAATTGCCTATTTTATTAACCCGATGGTGAAACACATTGATAACTTCCTCTTTCGGAAGACGCTGAAAGACCGTTTCCGCCGCGGGCATCTCCTTCTCTCCATGATTCTCGCATATATCATTATGATCGGCGGCATTATTCTTATATTTATATTTATTGTACCGCAGATTATCAGCAGTATCAGCCAGTTGGTCCGCATTTCTCCGGTCCTTTACCAGAATGCGCTGTCCACACTGGAAACTCTGGACGACCGTTTTCCGAGCCTGGATTTATCCTTTATCTCCCAGGCTGCACAGGACTTTTTCCCGGATGTTTTTGATTTCTTCCGGACATTTATGTCGGACACGGTTCTTCCGTTCCTCTATAATGCAGGTCTTTCGATTATAAGCTGGTTTATTAATATCCTGCTTGCCTTCGTTATTTCCTGTTATCTGCTGTTCAGTAAAAATAAACTGATAAAATCTTTAAAGAGAGTGGCTTACGCCATTTTCCCTGAAGATATGGCCCTCCGGCTTTTTGATACCCTGAAAGACTGTAATCAGATCTTCAGTCAGTATATTATCGGCAAGACTCTGGATTCCGCGATCATCGGCGTGATCTGTCTGGTCTCCATGACGATTTTGAAACTGCCTTATGCTCTCATCATCAGCCTCATTGTCGGTATTACCAATATGATCCCTTATTTCGGGCCTTTTATCGGCGCCATTCCGGGGGTCCTGATTTTATTGATTCTCAATCCGAAATCTTCTCTTGTTTTTGCGATTTTGATTTTTGCCATCCAGCAGTTGGACGGCTCCGTGATCGGCCCGAAAATTCTCGGAAAATCCACCGGCCTCCAGCCGATTTCCATTATTTTTGCCATCACCGTCGGCGGCGCCGTTGCCGGAGTTCTCGGTATGTTCCTCGGCGTACCGATCGTTGCCGTGCTCACGTATCTGTTTGGTAAATTGATCGACTATCTTCTGGTACAAAAGCGCCTCGATCCGGACCTGCGGAATACAAAAGAAGCCCGGTCCGAAGGCGTTGCCGTTGATGAAGATTTCAAAGAAGAATTCGAATCCCTCACTTTTGAGGAAGATACAGCGGCTGAGGAAGAAAAACAGCCCTGACAGATCTATACACTATACCACGCGAAAGGAATGACATCTATGCGTCTACGAAACGTTAAAGGCTCCAAAGAAACGATTGCAGCCAGCCCCCTCGTGATCCAGAATATTACCGAAAAAAAAGGACACTGGAACGAAATTTTTGAAAAAGAACAGCCCCTCTATATAGAAATCGGTATGGGCAAGGGACAGTTTATTCTTGAAATGGCCCGCCGGAATCCGGATAAGGACTTTATCGGCATTGAGAAATACTCCAGCGTTCTTGTCCGTGCCCTGGAAAAATGCGAAGAATTTTCCGGAAATAACCTGCGCTTCATCCGCATGGACGCAGAAACGATCACGGATGTTTTCGACACCCACGAGATTTCCGGTATTTACCTGAACTTCTCCGACCCCTGGCCAAAAGACCGGCATGCCAAACGCCGGCTGACCTACAGGGACTACTGGAACCGCTATAATGAAATCCTGAAACCGGAAGGAAAGGTCATCTTTAAAACAGATAACCGGCCCCTCTTCGACTTTTCACTGGAAGAAGCGGCGGCAGCGGAATGGACGCTGGAAAGCGTGTCCTATGACCTGCATCACAGCCCTGAAGCCGAAGGCAATGTCATGACCGAATATGAAGCGAAGTTTTCATCCCTGGGGCATCCGATCCACCGTCTGGTCGCCAGCCGGTGACCCCACCGCCCGATGCCGCATATACTGATTAATAATACACTGAGGTGACTGTCTTGAAGAACAACCGGCACTTACACAAAAAAGTCTCCTGCTTATGTTACGATCATAAATGTGTGGACCGCCGTCTGATCCAATGCCATAAATCCTGGAAAGAGGTCTGCCATTTTATTTTGAATATCGGCAAAAAAAAATGTCCGTGATTCCCTTCGGAATCACGGAACAATTAATTTTACAGCTTTGGGAACAATGGAAAGCTCCACAGGGAGTTTTCCATACTCCCGGCCATCAAAATCTACGATAACATCTGTTTCTTCTCCGGACTCGATCCGTATGTGGTTCGTCCGGAAATGGCGTACCTTCGGATGCTTCGGCATCTTCTTTCGAAGGGCCTGCACCCCCAGGATCGGCATCTGACCCAGATCCATTTTTTTCACGATCAGCACATCAAACAGCCCGTCATCCGGGTCCATCTCCGATAATCCCCGATAAAGTCCAAAACTGCCGCAGGCATTGATTACTGTAAATGAAATCACTTCCCGGTCGCCCTTAAACTGATCGGAATCAAAATGAACCTTCAATGTCTTAACGCCCTTTCTGGATACATCCAGAGCGCCTTCCATATAATAGGCCATTTTACCGAGAACGGCTTTGGATTCCTGAGATACTTTATCCCCGACATTGGCTCCGACGCCGCCGCTGACCCGGTTCACAAAATAGCGGTCATTAATCTTTCCGACGTCAATATCCCGTATTTTAAACTCCATAATCATTTTGCAGAAAGCTTCCGGCGTCTGGGGCGGTTTTGCATAGCGGGCAAAATCATTGGCCGTCCCAACGGAAATGACCGCGAGGGGCGTCTGACTTCCGCCCGCCATCAGGCCGTTAACCACATCATTGATGGTTCCGTCGCCGCCCACAGCCACAAGAAAATCATATTCGCCCTTTCCGATATCCCGCGCTTCCCGAAGGGCGTCCCCCTCATGCTGGGTATAGACCACATGAATCTGTTCAACCACCTGGTTCAGCACCAGACAGCCCACAACACTCTCAATACTCTTTAAAAAATTTTGTTTTCCGGATGAAGGATTGATGATAAATTTAGCCTTCATGCACACCCTCCCTGTGCCGTTTTTCCTGACGCTTCTGGCGTACCTCTTCCTTCATGGCTTCGATATGCTCCGCATCTTCACCGTCAATAAGCCGCAGGGTCTTGACGACAAAAATCTTTTCCGCATCGGTCTTTTTCAACCGGATTTTCCCCCGGATATATCCGTGTTCCGGACATTCCGCCAGACAATAATAGGTCCGGTTTTTTCCTGAAAACCAGCGAATCCGTTTCAGCGCCGTTTTTCCGCACTTATAACACCGCGTCGTCCGCACCTCCCGGTCGGCCATGGCGGCTTCTTTTGTTTCAAATTCCTTGGATACATATTTCGCATACGTATCATAAACCAGCTTAATTTCCTCTTTACGGTTCTTCGGATTCTGATAATAATCCATCGTATACCAGCGCTTTGCTTCTTCTTTATCCATCCCCGCAAAGATCGCCGCTGTATATTCCGCATCGCAAATAGCCCTGTGGAAATCCTTCTTTTTCTCCATCCGGAGATAGTCGATCGCATGTTCCAGAGACATCACACTGTTTTCCTCATCGTAAAAGATCCGGAACAGTTTCTGTACGTTATAATATTTAATCGGCCCCGGAAGCAGGTTTTCCAGATGATAAAACTTCATATTTCTCTGCAATTCCAGTAAATCCAGGTTCCCCCAGGTACAAAACATATAGTCTTTGCCGCACCACAGCATAAAATCCTCAAGAACCTTCGGAAACCGGGCTCCATGGTTCAGGTCCTTTTCCGTAATCCCTGTCAGGCTTTTTGTCACATGATGCATCTTTCGATAAACCTTCGGTTTAATCACTTCACTGAACCGGTCAATCTCCCGCCCGTCCTCATCCAGCTTCACCGCGCCGATTTCGATAATTTCAAAAGGCAGGCGCTTATTTGAGGCGCTTTTCCCATAAGGTGATTGATTCCATTCAAAATCCACCACAATATATTCCATAATAATCTGTCTCACTCTCTAAGTAACATTCTTTATCATTATATCATATGTTATCTGTATCCGCGAGGATTTATCTTTAGATAAAAAAAAGGAAAACAGCCGCTAAACTGTTTCCCAATCTTTCAGAACCCTTACTGTCCTTTAATCTGGTTCGCGCTGACAACCACCGAATGTGGAATCGGCTTCCAGTTAATCTTCTTAAATACTGCCACAATGGAAATCGGCAGATACGTAAACATGAATAATGGAAATGTAAATAAATACATAATCTTTTTCTGCGGGCTGCAGTAAATCCGCTTCCATTCCGAAAGGGTCGTCAGCAGTCCCATCACGAAAAACGAAATATATGAAGCAACAACCGAGTAAGCAGCCAGAGACATTAAGACATCCATCACCACTTTACCGCTGCCGTCTCCGACGATCAATGCGCTGACACAGGCCATAAGGATCGCCGCTGTAACCAGCAGTCCCGGAAGCAATGTCATAAACATGTCGTAGCAGGAGAACTTGAATTCCGTAAAGACTTTCTTCATCAGTTCTTTTCCATAGCGGAAGAATACCTGATAAAATCCCTTTGACCAGCGCAGGCGCTGATTCCATGAATCGATAAACCGTACCGGCTGTTCATCGTAGAACATGGCGTCGGCACAATATCCGATCTTATCACCACGGATGATATTTTCTGTTGAAAACTGGATATCCTCTGTCAGGAGGAAGCAGTTCCAGCCGTTATTCCGGTTGATAATATCTTTATGAACCAGAAAACCCGTACCGGAAACAAGACAGCTTGATCCGAGGATCATCCGGGCATTGTTTAAATACCGGGCTTCCCGTAAAAACCAGAGGCCATAACCGGAGGTAATCCAGTTATCGCTGTAGTTTTTAGAATTCCGGTAGCTTGTCACAAGCGCATAGCCGTTATCAAAAACCGTATTCATCTGTGTAATATAATCTTTCTCAAGAACATTATCCGCATCAAAAATGAAGAAGCCTTCATAGTATTCCGGACCGTACTGCTGCTTGATCCGTCCGAGCAGATAGTTTAAAGCATATCCTTTGCCCTTTTCTTCCTGATTAAAACGTTCAAAGACAATCGCTCCCGCCGCTCTTGCAGCGTCTGCGGTATCGTCCGTACAATTGTCTGCAACAACAAACACATCCACCAGCTCGGAAGGATAATTTTGATTCCTTATACTCTCGATCAGATGTGCGATCACCGCACTTTCGTTTCGTGCGGATATAAGTACGCCATATCGATGCTGTTTTTTCGCCGTAAACCGTTTTGGCTTGCAAAACAGTCCGACCAGCATATAAATGGTCTGATATAAATACAATAAAACAAATATGCGAAGTATGCATACAATAATAGTATCCAGTGTACCACCCATAAAAATCACCTTTTACATCCCTTTAATCTTAATTAATACATTCTTAATATAAATACTCCTTGGATAGTATATCACTTTCCTATTATTTGTCTATGGACTAATTTATAAAAAATTCTTAAATTTTTCCAACTTTTTTCGTCACAGACAACAATTCCCGGCTCAATTATGCTAATATAATTACATATATCCAAAATACACGACTTTATTCAGGAGGATAACATGGCAGTATTAAAACCTTTTGCAGCCGTCCGCCCGGTGCCGTCTCTGGTGCGTCAGGTCGCCGCGCTGCCCTATGATGTAATGAACAGTGACGAAGCCCGTGAAATGGTTCGTGACAACCCCTATTCTTTTCTGCACGTCGATAAGGCTGAAATCGACCTGGACCCGTCTGTCGATCCCTACGATGACCAGGTTTATGCCAAAGCTGCGGATACATTAAAGCGGATGCGTGCGGACGGTATTTATATCCAGGATGAAAAACCATGCCTGTACATCTACCGGGAAACGATGCTCGGCCGTGTTCAGACCGGAATTGTCGGCTGTACATCCATTGACGATTACGCCGAAAATATCATTAAAAAACATGAAATGACCCGCGCCGAAAAAGAAGCGGACCGGATCCGCCATGTCGATACCTGTGATGCCAATACCGGCCCTATTTTTCTGACCTATCCTGCCAGCCGCAGGATTACAGACCGGATGAACGCCTGGGCCGACAGCCACACCCCGGTTTACGACTTCACCTCCGGGGATGATGTCAGCCATACCCTCTGGGTCATTGACGATGATAAAACGATCCTCGAATTTCAGAAGGACTTTGAAGCGACCCCTTATTTATATATTGCCGACGGACACCATCGCGCCGCATCGGCCTTTCATGTCGGTATGAAACGGCGTGAGGAACATCCGGACTATACCGGAAATGAAGCGTTTAATTTCTTTCTCTCCGTACTTTTTCCGGATGAACAGCTTCATATCTGGCCTTATAACCGTTATGTCCACGATCTGAACGGCCTCACCGATGCCGCTTTTTTATCCGCTCTCGAAACATGTTTCGAAGTCATCCCGGTATCCGAACCTTTTGAACCGGAAACCAGACATCAGACCGGCATGTATCTGAATGGACAGTGGTACTGCTTATCCATGAAACCGGGCACATACGATGAAAACGATCCGGTGGAACGGCTGGACGTATCCATTCTTCAGAAAAATCTCCTCGAACCGGTGCTTGGCATCGAAGATCCACGGACGAGTCCGCGCATTGACTTTATCGGCGGCATCCGCGGCCTTTCAGAGCTGGAACGCCTTGTCGACGAAAACCGCGGCGTGGCTTTTGCCATGTATCCGACCACATTGGATGATCTGATGCATATCGCCGATTCCGGCAAGGTCATGCCGCCAAAATCCACCTGGTTTGAGCCGAAGCTCCGAAGCGGTATTTTCATCCATGAGCTTTCTTAACGGACCGCTTTATTTACATTCAACGTCAAAGGACGGAGTGTTCTCTGCGATGCCTGCAGTCACTCCGTCCTTTCTTATACCGTTTTCATCATCCGGTATCCGACACCGATATGGGTCTGGATATACTGGGGTGAATTCGGATTTTTTTCAATTTTCTTTCGCAGCGTAGCCATAAAGACCCGGAGCGAAGCGATATCATTTTCCCAGCTGCTGCCCCAGATCTGCTGCGTAATATAGGTATGGGTCAGCACTTTTCCGACATTTCTTGCCAGCAGACACAGCAGCTTATATTCGATCGGCGTCAGATGCAGCTCCTCGCCGTCCAGATAGGCGCATCCGGCGGCATAGTCCACCCGGAGATTTCCATTCTGAAACACCGGAGATTCCGTCGCCGGATCGTTCTGCATCACAGAAAGACGCCGCTGTGTCACACGAAGTCTGGCCAGAAGCTCTTCCACAGAAAAGGGTTTCGTCAGATAATCATCGGCTCCCGCATCCAAAGCATCGATTTTATCCCGGTCTTCGCTCCGCGCGCTGATAACGATAATCGGAACATTGGACCACGTACGGATCTTTTTAATCACTTCCACACCGTCTATATCCGGCAGCCCCAGATCCAGAAGAATAATATCCGGATTGTGGGACGACGCCTCCATAATCGCAGATTCCCCATTGGCCGCCGTCAGATAACGGTAATCATGGGCTTTCAGTGTGGTCGTCATCAGATTCCGCACCGGTGCGTCATCCTCGACAATTAAAATCAATAATTTATTCATGCAGAAAAACCTCCCCTGCCGGTAATGTAAATGTAAATATGGTTCCATGAGGTTTATGATCCGATACGGAAATTTCACCGCCATGGGCATTGACAATGGATTTACAGAGGGAAAGTCCCAGGCCGAGACTCCGCCGGCTGTCAGCGATTTTATTCGCCCCGCTGTAAAACATGTCAAAGACATGGGCCTTTACCTCATCGGAAATCCCCGGTCCGTTGTCCGCAATACTTACAACGACCTGATTCTGTCTCTTCTCCGTAAAAATTTTTATTTCCGATCCCTTCGGCGTGTACTTAATGGCATTGTCCACGATATTGATAACGACCTGTACGATCAGCCGGGCATCCACCTTTGCAAGAATGAATTCCTCACTGCTGTCCACCGAAATTTCATGTTCGACACTTTTCCGGTTGACATGATGCAGCGCTTCCGTAATCACTTCATCCATCAGCTCCGCCGATATATTCAGATTCATCCGCCCTTCCTCGATCCGTGTCACCGCCAGAAGATTTTCAACCAGATTGATGAGCCACATGGAATCATCATAAATATCTGTATACATCTGCTGCTTTGTCAGCCCGTCGAAATTTTCTCCGTTAGACAGCAGATTGCTCGCATTTCCTGAGATGGACGTCAGCGGTGTCCGCAGATCGTGGGAAATCGCCCGAAGCAGATTGGCCCGAAGCTGTTCATTTTTCGCCATAATCGCCGCCGCCTCTTTTTCCCGGGCATTCTGGGCATTTTCCAGGGCAAGGGCACACTCGCCGAGAATGGACAGCAGAACGCTGTTTTCGAAAACATCCAGCGGCTTCTCACCGATAACGATGCCGACGACGCCGTAAACCCGGCTGTTGACCCGTATCGCCAGATACAGGCATCTGGCGCCGGAAAGCGTATCCGTTGTCGCCCCCGCATGTTTATTATTTTTCAGTACCCATAATGCGGCGGCCTTCTCACTTTCGGAAACACATTCTTCATCGACCGGATCTTCACCTGCCGGAAAAACCCCCGGCGTATTCAGCTCGCCCTTTTCCGCGAGATAGACCACGATATCTCTGCCCAGCAGCTTTGTCATCTGACTTGCCGCCGCTGTGACGATCTGGTCTCTGTCGCCGGACTGCTGCAGAAGCTGATTGGTATCGAACAGTACCTTGGTCCGGTAGGCCGCCTGAACCGCCTGTTTTGCATGACTTTTAAGCTTTGAAGCCAGAGAGCCGGATATGAAGGCAACCACAAACATAATGACAAAGGTTGCCGTATAGTCTTTATCATAGGCGCGGAACGTAAATTTCGGCACCGTGAAAAAGAAATTAAATATCAGCACGCTGACCATCGAAGAAATAAGGCTGTAGGCCCGGTGATTTGTAACCACCGATGTAATCAGCACTCCGAGAATATAAACCATAATGATATTGGCTTCGGTAAAGCCCAGTCTCAAAAAGGTATATCCGATCAGCGTCGTCAAAAGCAGTATCAAAATACTTTTACATATATCTTCAAAGGACAGGGCCGGCCCATGGGGCCCTTTCTTCTTCTGTCCCCGGTAACCCGGGCTGGCATTATTATCCGGAATAATATGAATGTCCAGATTCGGCACATTGGCGATCAGTTTATCGGTCAGTGTCGGTTTTCCAAACAGATGCCGCCGTGCCACGGTACTCCGCCCGATAACGATTTTCGACACGGCGGAAAGCCGTGCAAATTCAGCGATCTGAAGCGATACATCGTCGCCGTACACCGTCTCCACCGCTGCGCCGAGCTGCTGGGCCAGGCGGATATTCGCCCGAAGCCGCTTTTTATCTTCATCGCTCATCTCCGGAAATTCCGGTGTTTCTACAAACAGCGCTGTAAACTCGCTTCGAAACGCACTGGCCATCCGGGCCGCCGTACGGATAATTTTGGCATTGGACGGCGCCGATGACAGACAGACGAGCACATGCTCATCGGTATGATAATCGCCGTGCTTTTTAATCCGGGCGCTTTCCGTAAGAAGATTCACCCGTTCCGCACACCGGCGCAGCGCCATTTCCCGCAGTGCCGTCAGGTTATCCACCGTAAAAAAGTTCTGCACGGCCTGCTCCGCCTGGGTCTCTTTATAGACGTCGCCGCTGTTCAGCCGCTGCGTCAGTTCCTTCGGTTCGATATCCACCAGTTCGACCTGATCCGCATCATCAAACACCGAATCGGGAATCCGTTCCCGGACCACCACGCCCGTAATCGATGCCACGGTATCATTCAGGCTTTCAATATGCTGGACGTTCACCGTCGTATAAACATCGATCCCTGCCTGAAGCAGTTCTTCCACATCCTGATACCGCTTCGCATGACGGCAGCCCTCCGCATTCGTATGGGCCAGCTCATCCACCAGAATAAGCTGGGGCTTTCGCCGGATCGCCGCGTCCAGGTCAAATTCCCTTAAAGTCATATCCCCATGCCGGACAGACAGCTTCGGTATCTGTTCCAGCCCCTCCGCCAAAGCGGACGTCCGGGGCCTCGCATGGGGTTCAATATATCCGGCCACAACGTCGATGCCCCGTTCCTTTGCGGCATGGGCCGCTTCCAGCATCGAATAGGTTTTGCCGACGCCTGCGGCATAACCGAAAAATATTTTTAAATGGCCTTTATCGTTCAATTGTTCTTCCCGATGAATCGCTTTCAGAAGCTGATCGGGATTTTGTCTCCGGGATTCCATTCCTTCACCCCCATGGCTCATTATAACATACCTGCCATATCCCTGCCATCTTCTTCCTGTGCCGCGCACCCAAGCAGACAGGAGGCGAAACGGTCTGCATCATTCGGAAATCCATTTTCCGGCCAGAGCACCTGTTTCATCGATACATGGACACTGTTACAGCCGCCGTAACCGCTGACGTCCACATCCTCCGGCAAAATCGCCACATCCGCCATGCCCTTGCTGAGACGGTTTAAGACCGCCTCACAGCTTCCCGTGAATACCTGTACTTCCGTAGATTCATATAATTTTGAAAACTTATCCAGCGTTCCGGATATAGATTCCGCCATCAGCGGATTTCCAAGGGCGATCCGAAGACTGCCTTCCGTAGAATAAAAGCCGTTACGCACTTCTTTTTCATTTTTTTCAATAAAAACGCCGAATCGTTTCATCAGATAAAGTCCGAAAATAAATAGAACACCGACGCCTGTCATCAATAAAAAGTTTCCCATTCGATCACCTCCTGCAAAGAATACCGCCAGAAAAAGCCCGCTCAGAATTAAATATGGAAACATTTCTGTATATCCTTATTGCTTCCCAGGACAAGCATTGTTTCCTCCCCGGAAAGCAGTGTATCGGAAGAAATTGTCATATTCAGTTTTCCTTCGGTTTTAATGGCCATAATATTAATATTGTATTTTTTCCGTATATCAATCTGCCCGATCGTTTTTCCTTCCCATGCTTTCGGCACGGTAATCTCGAAAATCGCATAGCCGTCATCCAGCTCGATATAGTCCAGAATACTGTCAGAGCTGTACCGGATCGCCGTCCAGTAAGCGAGCTGCTTTTCCGGATAAACGATTTCATCCGCGCCGTTGCGGAGAAGGAATTTGGCATGGACGTCTCTGGCCGCCCGGGACACCACCATTTTGGCCCCAAGCTCCTTTAACAGCGATGTCGTTTCCAGTGAACTCTGGAAATTGTGACCGATGGCGACAATACAGACATCAAAATTCCGCACGCCGAGGGAAACAAGAAAATCCTCGCTGGTACTGTCACCGATCTGGGCATTTGTGACGATCGCCATCACATCTTCCACTCTTTCTTCATCCTTATCGATCGCCATCACCTGATGACCGAGCGCGTTTAATTTAATCGCAATATGCTTTCCAAACCTTCCAAGACCAATCAATAATATCGACTTCATAAATAACTCCTTTAACCCACAGTGATTTTTTCCTTAGGAAATCTTGATACATTTTTATGGACGCCCGGCAGCGCCGCAAATACGAGGGTCAGTCCGCCGACCCGTCCGAAAAACATCAGTAAAATGAGAATCAGCCGGGATATCAGACTGAGACCCGGAGTGATTCCGAGGGACAGCCCCACCGTTCCGATGGCGGACGCCGTTTCAAACAGACAGGTCAGTATCGGAAGTCCCTCAATGCTGCTGATTACAATGCCTCCGGTCAAAAACAGCACCAGATACATAAGCAGGATCGTCGCCGCATTTTTAATCGTATCCTCCGGAACCCTCCGGCCGAAAAAATGCGCTTCTTCTTTTTGACGGAAGACTGCAATGGCGGACGCGAAAAGAACCGCCGCTGTCGTCGTTTTCATACCGCCCGCCGTGGATCCCGGCGAACCCCCGATAAGCATCAGAATAATCATCATCATCTGGCCGGCCTCCGTCAGCGCCGTCAGTTCTACGGTATTAAAGCCCGCCGTTCTCGGCGTCACAGACTGGAACATGGATGCCAGCACCTTCTCCGGCACAGAAAAATCCGCCCATGCGCCCTTTGAAAATTCACAGAAATAAAAATAAACCGCGGGGATAAGAATCAGAACGCCCGTCACCGAAAGGATGACCTTGCTCTGCATACGATACTTTTTAAAATGCAGGCCATGAACCGTAATATCTTCCCATGTCAAGAACCCAATACCCCCAAATACAATTAAAAACATAATCGCCAGGTTGATTACCGGCTGACCTGCATACGTTGTTAAAGACGAAAAAGCGGCCCGGACCCCCATCAGATCGAAGCCCGCATTGCAAAAAGCGGACACCGAATGGAACACCGCATACCAGATGCCCTTCAGGAAACCAAATTCCCGGCAGAACACCGGCGCCATCACGGCCGCACCTAAACCTTCAATTGTTATCGTCATTTTCAATATAAATTCCGTCAGACGCACAATTCCGCCGACCTGGGGCGCCGCAATGGCTTCCTGCATCGTACTTCGCTGCATCAGACCGATTTTCCGTCCGGACACAACGGCAATAGCCACCGCCACGGTAACTACGCCCATGCCGCCGATCTGGATCAGAAGCATAATTATGAACTGGCCGAAGGGCGCCCAGTAGGTCGCCGTGTCATGGAGGACCAGACCCGTCACACACACCGCGGAAGTGGATGTGAACAGCGCATCAGTAAAAAGCGCTCCGTGACCGTCGGTTGTCGCAATGGGCAGGGTCAGCAGCAGCGCCCCGGCAAAAATAACCAGCATAAACCCGAAAATAATAATCCGAAAGGAAGAAAAATGTTTTTTCTCAAACAAAAATGTCATAGCACACCTTTAAAATCCTTTATTTATTTCTTTATCGTATCTTAATTATCCCATTCGCCGCATAAAATCCGTATTAGCATGACTGCGCTGGTATTAAGATTGTATAAAGATGCTTAAGGTATGCTATGACGCCGTTCCTCTATTTCAGGATGCCGTCCAGCATCAGATTGACCTTGAGAACGTTAACGGTCTCTTCCCCGAAGACACCTAAAAATTTGCCTTCCGTACATTTTTGGATGATTTCCCGGATTTCTCCGGCGCTCCGGTGATTTTCTGCAGCCAGCCGTTTCACCTGATATTCCGCCGCTGCCGGAGAAATGTGAGGGTCGAGGCCGCTGCCGGAGCAGGTGACAAGGTCCACAGGGACCGCCCTGTCCGACATATCCGGATTTGCCGCCCGGAGCATCGCCACCCGCTCGGCCACGCGCTGTTCATAGACTTCGCTGGCCGGACTCAGATTCGATGGCGACGCATACATCTGTATCTTTCCCTCCGCATCGGTATAGGTGGATACATCCACATTCATCACCCGCCCCCACATATGGGCCGGATCGGTATACTGCTGCCCCAGAAGTTCACATCCGTATTTCTTTCCGTCAACTTCGATGATACTGCCGTTGGCCTGATGCGGAAAAATCAACTGGGCAAGCCCCGTCACAATGCCTGTATAAAGAACGCCGCAGATGAGCGTGAACAGAATAAAAATCCCCGCCGCCTTCGGCAGAACCTGTTTCAAATTTTTCATGATGATGTACCCCCTTTATGCGATTCCAAATAAAACTAACAGCCCGTCAATACATTTAACGAAGATAAACGGCGCCGCCAGGCCGCCCAGCCCGTATATAAGCAAATTCCGTCCCAGCAGCCTGCCTGCGGGAACTTCCCGGTATTTCACGCCTTTAAGCGCCAGCGGAATCAGAGCGATGATAATTAAAGCATTATAAATGATGGCGGAAAGCACCGCGCTCTGAGGGGAATGAAGCCCCATAATATTCAGAGCGGACAATCCCGGATATAATCCCATAAACAGGGCGGGAATAATGGCAAAATATTTTGCCACATCATTGGCGATGGAAAATGTCGTCAGACTTCCCCGGGTCATTAAAAGCTGCTTACCAATCCGCACAATGTCGATCAGCTTTGTCGGTGATGAATCCAGATCCACCATATTTCCGGCCTCTTTTGCCGCCTGGGTTCCGCTGTTCATGGCAACGGCAACATCCGCCTGCGCCAGAGCCGGGGCATCGTTGGTTCCGTCGCCGGTCATTGCCACCAGATGGCCTTTCTGCTGAAAATCCCGGATCATCGCCAGTTTGCCCTCCGGCGTCGCCTCCGCAAGAAAATCATCCACGCCGGCCTCCGCCGCAATGGCGGCTGCCGTCATCGGATTGTCACCGGTAATCATAATGGTCTTAATGCCCATTTTACGCAGATCCGCAAATTTCTCTTTGACGCCCTGCTTAATAATATCTTTTAAATAAATGACACCGAGGATCCGATTGTTTTTCGCAACCACCAGCGGTGTGCCGCCCTGGGATGCGATATCTCTGACCACGGCGGCACATTCTTCCGAATAAGCGCCTCCCGCCTGTGTCACATAGGCCTGCATGGCGTCGGCAGCGCCCTTTCGGATTTCATTGCCGTCATAATCCACCCCGCTCATCCGTGTGACCGCGGTAAATGGAATAAATTTCATATTTTTATCCCGGAGGCTTCTTCCCCGGATACCGAATTTTTCCTTTGCGAGAATAACGACGCTTCTTCCCTCCGGCGTTTCATCCGCCAGCGATGAAAGCTGGGCCGCATCTGCCAGTTCCTGAACCTCCGTACCATCCACCGGAATAAAGGATTCCGCCTGCCGGTTTCCCAGGGTGATCGTTCCGGTCTTATCCAGCATAAGAATATCCACATCCCCTGCGGCTTCAATAGCACGGCCGCTCATGGCGAGCACATTGGCCTGGTTCAAACGGCTCATCCCGGCAATACCGATGGCCGAAAGCAGGGCTCCGATCGTTGTCGGCGCCAGACATACCAGCAGGGCCACCAGGGTCGTCACCGAGGTCGGATTTTCGATTCCCGCCTGTTTCGCTGAAAAATCCGAATACGCATACAGCGATACCGTGACGAGTACAAATATCACCGACAGGGCGATCAGAAAGATCTGCAGCGCGATTTCATTGGGCGTCTTTTTCCGCGATGCCCCTTCAACCATGGCGATCATCTTATCCAGAAAGCTCTCCCCGGCTTCATTGGTCACCCGGACAACGATCCAGTCCGAAAGGAGTGTCGTTCCGCCCGTCACCGCGCTCCGGTCTCCCCCGGCCTCCCGAATGACCGGCGCCGATTCTCCGGTGATCGCACTCTCGTCGACCGAGGCCGCGCCTTCGATCACTTCGCCGTCGGCAGGAATCTGCTCTCCGGCTTTAACAAGGACCAGCGTTCCTTTTTTAAGAGCCGCTGATGAAATAATGTGTCCCTCCGTTTTTTTATCCGTTGAAGGAATCACACAGGCATCCACATCCCGTTTGGAGGCCCGCAGAGAATCCGCCTGCGCTTTGCCCCGGCCTTCGGCAATGGCCTCTGCAAAATTGGCAAACAGTACGGTAAACCACAGAATGACCGCAATGCTCAGCGTATAGCCCGACGGCGCATCCTTAAAGCCAAAAAAGGAAATTATCCACAATCCGGTCGTCAGAATGGCCGAGATATACACAAGCATCATCACGGGATTCTGTACCTGAACCCCCGGATTCAGCTTTATAAAAGAATCTTTAATCGCTCTGCCCAACATTTTCTGATCTGTAAAGGCGCTTTTTGTTTTCGCAGACATATTTGAACCTCCCTATCCGATACTCTCGAAAAATTCCGCAATCGGTCCCAGCGCCAGCGCAGGGAAAAAGCTGAGCGCACCAACGAGTAAAACAATAAAAATCAATAAGAACACAAACATGGCATTGGTTGTGGACAACGTCCCTGCCGTTGCCGCCACCTTCTTTTTAGACGCCATATTTCCGGCAATGGCCAGCGTTCCGACGATCGGCATAAACCGGGCAGACAGCATGACCAGTCCCAGTGATACATTCAGAAATACCGTATTGGCATTAAATCCGGCAAAGGCGGAACCATTGTTGCCGCCGCAGGATGAATAGGCATAAAGCAGTTCGGAAAAACCGTGGGCGCCGCTGTTATTTAAGCTGTCAGCCACCGACGGAACAACCGCTGCGATGCCGCTGCCGATCAGGATCGCGACCGGAGTTGCCAGACAGACGACGACCGCCCATTTCATTTCAAAGGGCTCGATCTTCTTTCCGAGGAATTCCGGCGTCCTTCCAACCATCAGTCCCGCAATAAAAACGGTCAGAATGGCAAAGGCCAGCATTCCGTACAGGCCGCAGCCCACGCCGCCGAAAATAACTTCGCCGAGCTGCATTAAAAACATCTCAGCCATACCGCCGATTGGCGTATAACTGTCGTGCATGGAGTTTACAGAGCCATTGGAAGCTGCCGTTGTAAACGCAGCCCATGTCGCCGATGTCTGAATACCGAACCGGGTCTCCTTGCCTTCCATATTGCCCCCGGCCTGGGAGACTTCGGAGATATCCACCATCCCGTCCTGTGCCAGTTGAGGCACGGCCATCTGCTCGCTCCGGCCGATAACTGCCAGCGCTGCCACCAGACAGATGAACATGGCGGCAAAAATCGCAATGCCCTGCTTTTTATTTTTTATGCTGCGTCCGAATGTAAAGCACAGCGCCGCAGGGATCAGAAGAATCGAAAGCATCTCGATAATATTTGTAAATGCATTGGGATTTTCCAGAGGATGGGCCGAATTCACGCCCATATAACCGCCGCCGTTGGTTCCGGTCTGCTTCACGGCGACCTGGCTTGCGGCAGGTCCCATAGGTACAAACTGCTCAGTAACGATCACCGCTCCCTCTACGGTCCGGCCGTCCACGGTCACTTCCCCTGTTTCTGTATGGATCTCGGCGCCTTCGATGATTTCACCTTCCGCGCTGACCGCAATCGGTTCGACCAGCGCCACGGATTCGGCGCCCTCCAGGTTCTGGATCACGCCCCCGCCGACCAGGCACATCGAGACCACCAGATTCAGCGGAATTAAAATATGGACCACAATTCGGGTCATATCCACCCAGAAGCTTCCGAGACCGTCGGTTTTTACTTTAATAAACCCACGGATCAATGCGAATAAAACAGCAATCCCCGTCGCCGCGGAAACAAAATTCTGTACCGTAAGGCCGACCGCCTGGGTCAGATAACTCAATACCGCCTCTCCCGTATAGGCCTGCCAGTTCGTATTTGTAATAAAACTGGCCGCCGTATTAAAGGACAGATCCCACTTCACCCCCGGAAGATTCTGCGGATTTCCCGGCAGAACCCCCTGAAGCATCTGGAGCAGCATAACTGCCAGCAGGCCGATGCCTGAAAATACACCGACGCTGACCGCATATTTCTTCCAGTTCATCTGTTCGTCTGTTTTTATGTGCAGTACCTTATAAATAACATTCTCACAGGGCGTTAAAATCTTTGAAAGAAACGTCCGCTTTCCATTCATAACCTTTTCAATATATGTCCCCAGCGGAATTGCCAGCAGAACAAGTATTGCGAGATATAATACATATTGCATCCCATCGTCCTCCTTAAAAAATAAATATCTATACCCAGCCAAATATCAGAGAAATTGGCAGAATAATCACTGTTGTACTGACACAGACCGCCCCCAGTATGAAGATCGGCATCCCGATAAACATTGCCGCAAAGCCCATATAGGGATGGCGGAGCGTAAATCTGGCCGCCGCGGTATCAAACTTATTGCTGAATTTATAAATGGATTTTTTAAGATGTGCCATACAGCCTTCCTCCTTACGCCATTAAGGATAACATTCCGGAAATTAAAACAGGAAAAAGGTATGACCCTGAGATATTAAAAGAAGTTAAAGAAAAAATGCTGAAAATCTTCAAACGAAGATTCTCAGCATTTTCTGCGTTTCCAACCAAAGCTTTTCATAAATTTTTTATCCAGACGCATAACCCATATACCATGTCAACAGTTGTTCACCATATACCAATCCTATCACCATTCCCACGCATAAAAACGGACCAAAAGCAAATTTTTCCTTCCTTGCGGCCTTTTTTGCCGCCATCAACCAGATACCGTAAATACCGCCCCCCAATATGGCCAGCACTGTGGATACCAGCGTCAGCCGCCAACCTAGAAATACACCGCAGGCAGCCATCAGTTTAATATCGCCGCCGCCAAATGCCCCGGGAATCACCAGCGCCAACGCCAACATCGGTAAGCTGACGCATAAAAATCCGATACCTCTGTCTATGAACGTTATTCCCCGCATGGTATACAGCGAAATCACAGACAAAATCAATATGGCAATCCAGCAGCCGTTTTCTATCTCCATTGTATCTATATCAAGAAACGTTACCACGGTCAGCAGACTGAAAAATGCAAACACTGTCAGAGCCGTTTCGATATTTTCATATTTAATGATGCAAAAGAGAGCTGCTATTCCCCCAAGCAGCTCAATCCAAGTATCACGGCTTCCGATCGATGCCTTACAGTAACGGCAGCGACCCCTCAGAAGCACATAGCTGAACACCGGTATTAAATCCCCCGTGCTCAGCCGGTGTCCGCATGCCGGACACATCGAAAATTCTCTGACAAAGGACATTTTTCTAGGAACCCGATATATAATGACATTCAAAAACGAAAAAATGCAGGTGCCCGTAAAGAATACAATGATGCCCAATATCCATTCACATAAAATCAATTTCATATGCCTTCATCTCTCCTTTTTGCCCGCACATGCGGTTTTCCCTCTCAATGGTATCCATCTAATCTCTGACAAATTATGCGCTCCGTCCCTGTCCTTATCCGGCGTCAGAGACCTTATCCTTTTTCCGGGTCGCTGCTCTCTCCGCCGCCCGGTCAATGGTTATTCGATGAATACTTTTAATATCTGAAAGTATCCCCTCTTTAATCAGCTTTCCCAGATTAACCGGGCTGTAACTGCATACATTCGCCGCCAGATTCAGATGGCTGCATCCTTCCTGATAGGCTTCTGTATTATGGTGGTCATGTCCATGGATATTCAGGCACCATGGCAGACCATATACCGGTTCATGGGAAAGAACAATCTTTTCAGCAATAAAAAGCGGTCCATCATAGATTTCATCAAAGAGCTCCCTGTAATCCTTCTTCTTATCATGATTTCCCAAAAGCAAAATCTTCTTTCCGGCCCTGATCTGCCTGACATATGCCGGGTTCCCCACATCCCCCAGACAGACAAAGGTGTCATTTTTCATGACCGTTTTATTAATGATCGCGACCTGTTCCTCCGGCTCAACCCATCCCGGATCCATTTGTTTACAATCTGCATCTGCAAAATGCAGATCCGATAAAATATATACCGAACCGGTTTCAGACCAATGTCTGAATGGTTCATATAATGTTAAAATCATATCCTCATCCCCCATCCATGCATACGCCTTGGCTTCTGCAATAATTTTATCTATTCACTGTAATATAATTGTTTTGGACTTTTTGGCTTATCCGGAATACTCATTTTTATTTGTCCGGCTTCAACCAATGGCATGATATGTTTTTGTATAGCATAGGTCGTGGATGTTAAACCTAAATAGTCACATATTTCCTTTCGGGTTCTCGGTGTCCTGCAAAACAGAACAAGGTTGTTTTCATCCTCCGTTTGTTCTATTTTCTCCTTTGCTTCTTTATAGAACTTAACAACGAAGTTTCCTCTTTCTTCAAGGAATTCCGGTGATATAAGATGATATTTTTCTAATTCCTTTCGGATCGTTGGTATTCCGGAGTATCTATTCTCCGTAATTCCTAATACTTCAAGTTCCGATGCCAGCACCAGGTTTCTTGTATCCGGCTGCACTTTTCCTAATTGATCTATACGGATTCTCCCATATAACCCCCCTGGATTATGAATCTCTATTCGATTATCAAACATCAGAATCTGTATTGGCATCCCTTCTGTATGGATACTATAATCGCGATGTACCAAAGCATTAATCACAGCTTCCCTTATTGCGGTAATCGGATAATCTGTGCGGTCATCCCTCATTCCTGTCTCCGGATTTATAATCGTTCTGGTACGCATATTTTTCTTTACAAATCTTATTGCACCATTCAACATATCTGCAATATTACCTTCAATGCGCTGATTATCCAAAAAACGTTCGCCATTCTCTCCTAAATCCCCTATTTCGTTACCCGGCACAACAATTGCCGTTATACATAGCTGCGGGAAATATGCCTGCGGATACGGGCTAAATACAATCGTTGCACTCAATGTGATCTCATCATTCCGCTTAATGCTCATAAGATCATAAATTGCCTCCGTGTTCATCCCTGAAAAATTTGGCTTTCCATCCTTTAAGGCGTTGATATATGTTTCTAATAGCTGTTGATTCAAAGATGTTAATGATACTCTGCTTACACCTCGAATGTCATCCTGATATTTCTTACGATAAGCTTCATAGCTGTACACTTCATATTCTGTCATCGGTTCATCGCTGTCACCGACCCTTGTATATGCTCCCTTTACTCTTCCTTTTCCCTGGTAGAAGCAAGGTCTCTCTGTCAGATCAACGCCCGGTATTTCAGCAGAAACAAAATATTTGCCATTTTTTTCAACAACGGTTAACAGTGGACGGACTTTGGGCTCCATTTGTAAACACTGCTCATTTATTTTTTTTTGAATATCCTGTGGATCATAAACGCCAACTTCTTTATAATTGTTTTTTTCATCTATTCCAAAATAAATCACGCCGCCTTCATCTTGATTCGAAAAACTGGACAAAGTATCATAAAGTCTTGTTGGGCATCCTTTTTCTGCACTTTTTAACTCAACAATTTGAGATTCGCACTTCATTAATTGAATCTGATTTAACTTTTCATATAATTCTTCACTTGTCATTTTAGTTCCTCCATCTTCTATTTTAGATTCTATCACTATCTTAAATTTTATTCAAGGAACTCAAATAACATTCTTAAACATCTAAAAAATGCTTCTTCAAATAACTCTGCATTTTCCCTTCTGTCATCATCTAGAATACGAGAATACACATCTGTCTCCATATTGACCTGCGCATGACCAGAATCACCCTGCACCGCTTTAATATCTCCACCATTTAATTTCAGTTTGAATTACAACAAAAGTAAAATTCTCACTCAAAAAGCGGAGGCCCACTGTCACATAAGTAACGTGCGCCTCCGCTTTAATTCAGCGTTCCCGACGGGATTCGAACCCACGACCTACCGCTTAGGAGATGGACCCAGTGCATATATTCCCTATCAACAGGGATAAAGAAAA
>ERZ1673697.1789-NODE-1789-length-22341-cov-53.216997_pt1 | contig 22341 bp, 17 predicted proteins | sample MGYA00580227_ERZ1673697 | MGnify/ENA primary metagenome ERZ1673697 (study PRJEB41218, sample SAMN15661759) | gut metagenome | host: Homo sapiens | place: Canada: London | collected 2015-08-20/2019-03-30 | study: EMG produced TPA metagenomics assembly of...
TGGTCGTCCTTGCCGGAATTTTTATGATCACAGGCAGCATCAACAGCAATGTAGCGCAGCGTACCAGCTATTATGGAATGCTGCGTTGTCTTGGGGCAGGAAAAAATCAGGTTCGGATGCTTGTCCGGCTGGAAGCCCTTTTCTGGTGTAAAACTGCTGTTCCAGCAGGATGTGTGCTGGGAATCGTTTCCACATGGGGATTGTGTTCCTTCCTGCGTGGATTTATCGGCGAGGAGTTCAGCTCTTTACCAGTACTTGGCGTCAGCCCGGTCGGTATTATCTGTGGTTCCGCGCTGGGACTTATCACAGTTTGGTTCGCGGCATCTTCTCCGGCATGGCGGGCGGCAAAAGCTTCTCCGATCACAGCAGCAAATGGGAATGCGGTGGAAAATGCAGCGGATTCTCCGTGTCATGCTCGGTTGTTTGGAAGGCGTGCAGAGCTTTCTTTGGGCGTGAGCCATGCAATCTCGTCCAAAAAGAACTTGCTTCTGATGACAGGTTCCTTTGCGTTAAGCATTCTCCTGTTTTTGAGCTTTTCGGTTTTGCTTCGATGGGTTGGATTTGCGCTGAATCCGTTGCAGCCCTACACACCGGACTTATCGGTGGCTGAAACATCCGGGCAAAATGTCCTTGACCCGGTGCTGGTGGAGCAGCTGGATGCTCTGCCGGAAGTCAAACACGCATTCGGGCGGATGTATTGCCCGCTCCCGGCGGAATATCAGGGAAAACAGGGGTCCATCGACCTGATTTCATACGATACCATACAGTTTGGCTGGGCGAAAAAAGACCTGATTGGCGGAACCCTTCCGCAGGAGCCGGAGGATGGCACATACCCGGTGCTGACAGTATTCGACAAAAGCAACTCCCTGACCGTGGGTGATACCATTCAGCTGGAGGATGCAAAGCTCACAGTCGTGGGTGTATTGAACGACAGCCCGTTCAGTAGTACCGATTCCCCGATTGTTATCTGCACCGAAGAAACCTTCCATCAGCTGACCGGGCAAAACCGCTATGCGGTGATCGATATTCAACTAAAAGATACCACAGCAGACGCAGCCATTGCACAAATACACACCCTGCTGAGCGACACGTTAAACAAGCAGGTTGTTTTTTCCAACCGAATCGAAGGAAATCGGATGATACAAAGCACCTACTGGGCGTTCCATCTGGTGGTCTATGCGTTTCTCATCGTGATTGCAGGAATCACCATTCTGAACATCGTCAACAGCATTTCCATGAGCGTGTCGGCACGAATGAAGCAGTATGGCATCCTGCGTGCCATCGGGATGGATGATGCACAGCTGAAACGCATGATCTCTGCCGAAGCTGGCACCTATGCGGTGTCCGGTCTTGTGGTGGGCATTGCGCTGGGTCTTGTGCTGAATCGGAAGCTGTATATCCTGCTCATCACCCATTATTTCGGTGCAGCGTGGCAGATGCCGTGGGGCTGTCTTGCCGTGATTGTCGTAGTCGTGCTGGCGGCTGTGGTGCTGGCAGTATATAACCCGGTCAGGCGAATCCTCATGCAGCCCATTACTGCAACCATCAGTGAATTATAAACCAGAACAACAGATGCCCACCAGCTTATGGCGAAAACCATAGGTCGGTGGGTATCGTGTTCTTTATAAGGGCTTAATCTTCCAGTCTGCCGTGGTCACAGCCAAGCGACAGATAACGCTCCATCTCCCCTCTCAGCATCATCTGCGCATACTCCAAGGGCTTGTTATAGAGCAGCCAGTCCAGCTCTGCCCGCTGTGCCGGGGTGCTGCCGTACTCATCCTCGACGGCGATGCAGTCGATGGCAAGGGTGGTGTATGACGTTCGCAAACGTAGCAATGGCCAAACCCCTTTAGCATATAATATGATTGAGTGCTTTTAAATTTAAGCGCTTGAACTTACGTCCTTTTGTGGTATAATAAAGCTAGAGGATAGCGGCATTGACCAGCTATCGGTGGCGATGAAGCAGTGGACTGGTTCGGTATCAGCCGATTGTGGAGCCAGACCGTGGGTTGAGCGATAACCACAAGCCGAATAGATTCGATGAATCGAAAGAAAACGCTTAATAGGAGCCTTGCCTTTCGGCAGGGCTTCTATTTTTTTGAGGGAAGGCGAAAATGTGCAGGACGAACATCAGGATATTTTGTATCGGGCAGCAGAAGTCTGGAAAGAACTGACCGAGTACCACTATGTTTTCACCTACGGCTATAAGGGTGAACTGCACGAGATCAAGCTGACATTTTCGCCAGAGGACTTCCCTCACCTTGCTGGGTTCCACTACCTGAAAGACATCGCCTTGCCCCGCTATAGTCCACGCAAGACAGTTGATATGATTCTGTCTGATAAGATCACCTACGACAAGGTAAAGAAGGGCACACTCTATCAGGAGTATGTGAAACCACGTCTGCTGGCACTGGTGCGGTTGAAAGAAATACTGGAACAGGAGTTCGATCTGTTCTCCTATATGCCCCAGTTCTATCCGTTCGTGACCAAAATCAAAGCGGATTACTTGATTTCCAGCCGGATCGAACCAACTGCCTTTGTGTTCATTATCCGGGAATCCCCTTCCGGCAATGCGGTATGTGACTTTCTGTGCTGCTCTGCTTTTGAAGAAGGTGGCCGTGACTACCGTGCAAACCAACGTTCTCGAACGCTCCTGAAGAAAGAGCGTGTACATATTGAAACGCAGGATACGGTGGTTCTGTATGACCGCTTGCCGAAAAATCTCGATTAACAAAACGATGCCCACTCACTCATGGAAAAACCATGGGCGGGTGGGTATCATTTTCTTTGCAAATAAAAAGGACATCTACAACACCGTGGTGCTGTCCAATGTCCCTTGCGACTGATTTTATCGTTGTCCGCCAACCTCAGGCTCCTATGTCCTGCATCGCTTTCGGGTTTTATCGCTGCCCGCCAGCCTCAGGCCCTTACGTCCTGCATCAGATCGGATTTTAGGTGTCAGCCACACCAGCGGAGTGACGTCCGCTCTCCTGTTTATAGTATATTCGATTGGTACTCAAATGGCAATGGCCTTTCAAAGTAATCAATCTTTCAGTCTGCCGTGGTCACATCCCAGCGACAGATAATGCTCCACCTCCCCACCCAGCACAAGCTGGGCGTACTCCAAGGGCTTATTGTACAGCAGCCAGTCCAGCTCTGCCCGCTGTGCCGGGGTGCTGCCGTACTCGTCCTCCACGGCGATGCAGTCGATGGCAAGAGTGGTGCCATCCTCGAACCGAGCTTCCACCCGGTTGGTGTCCATATTGAAGCGGCAGGAAAGCAGTTTGTTCATGGTGAACCTCATTTCTATATCAAACGGTGTCTGTTCGGATGTCCTAAACCCTGCCATAAAACCGGTGGTTGATTTGTCCATTGGGCTTTGTTTTGCCCGTCTGCACATTTTTGCACACTTTTTGCACACCTGAATAGCTGGATAACGGTTGCAAAGTATTACACTGTATGCAAACAATGCGGTGTGTGCAAAGGCGTGTTTTGCGATGATGCGATAAAAATAGCGTTTCTTCGAACTTTTGAAATTTGACGAATGATGCACCTTGGATTCTTTTAATCAGAGGGCCAGGGATTCGAGTTCCCTCGAGCGCACCAAAATCCCACGAGGAATCGTAAGATTCCTCGTGGGATTTTCTTTTTGTACGCCGTTTGCACGGTCTCTGCACGGTTTTTGCACGGTCCGCATTTTTCGTGTCAGATAGAGTAAGTCTGTGAATTACTCTGCAATTCGTGCTATTTTTTGCAATTCAGGTCAGCAGAGCAAGGCGAAGCTGCGCTTTTATAGAGGGGTCTGCGTCCTTCAGAAGCTCCAGCAGTGCCGACACGGAGATGGTCGGTTCTGCTTCAACCGGGGCAGCCTGCACAGGTGTTGTTCCCGACTTGTAGAAGCCTTTCTCGAACTTTTTACCCAGCTTTTTGCGGGAATCCTGCTGGATGTGCGCATAGGTGTTGACCAGCAGATTGGCACTGGCGTGGCCCGTTGTGCCTTGCACCGCTTTCACATCGCCGCCGGAGATCATCAGCTGGTAGGTGGCACTGGAATGCCGCAGGCCGTGAAACACGATGCGAGTGAACTCCGGGTGCTCGTCCTGCCACTTGATGAACTTCTTGCGGATGAGGATCGGCTCTACCGCCAGACCGTTGGGCAGACGCAGGAGCATTCCGCTGTTGCGATAGCGTTCCGGCTCAACGGCTTCGTCCATTTCCAAACGCTTTAGCCAGTGTTTCAGTTCTTCTTTCAACACTGTCGTCATGAAGATGGTTCGGTTGGAAGATGCTGTTTTAGTCTTTTTGAGCACCAGCGTTGTGGTGCTGCCCTCGCGCTTATCCTCAAACTCCTGCAAGATGCAGCCCTTGCCCGTTTTTGCCAGCGATGCCTTTTGGACACGCTGCATACACTTGTTGATGCGGAATGTGCCGGTGCCGTCTGCTCCCTCAAAATCAAGGTCTTCCGGGGTCAGACCAGCGACTTCGCCCTCACGCAGTGCACCCACCAGCGTAAGATGGACTGCCAGATGCAGAATCGGGTCCTCCATGCTGGCAAGTGCGGCCCACATCTCGTCCGCGTCCCAGATGGCGCGCTCCTGAATCGATTTCTTGGGGCTGTCCACCGGAACGGGGCTTTTGATGAGGATGCCCCACTCCACCGCATACTGGAACGCTGTCTGCAGCAGGCGGTGCACCTCGTGGATGGTTGTTCCAGAGAGAAGCCGCTGCTGCTGTTTTTCCGAAAGCACCTGCTTTTTGCCCTCAAGATATTGGCCACAAGGCGTTTTGCTGAGGGTAGAATACAGGTCTTCCAGATGGTAAGGCTTGAGCTTTTGCATCTGCATATCGCCGATGTACGGAATAATGAGGTTCTGGACCGTTCCCAGATTGGATTGATAGGTCTGCGGTGCCCACTTGTGCTTGTTGCACTGTTTGGGAAGCCACTCCATCAAAAACTCTTTGACGGTGATGGTGGACGGAATCAGAAACGTTCCGTTTGCCAGTTCATGTTCGATTTGTTTTTTGCGGTTTATTGCCTCCTCTTTCGTGGAAAAACTTTCCCATTTGTTGCAGTTTTTACCCTGCTCGTCTTGGTAAGTATAGCGGACGCCATAGGAGCTGCCGCGTTTCGTAATATATGCCATACGTTATCTCCTTTTTCAAGCTGCCCGGAGCCACGCATCGAAGCCGCCTTTCGGGATGCGGATGCTTCCGCCGACCCGCAGGACACGGAATTCGGTGGTGCTGTTGCACAGGTTGTAAGCAGAGCGCAGGCTGATGGACAGCATCTGCGCAATTTCCTCCACCGTGTACACCAGTGTTGTGGCTTTCAGGCTGTCAGTCGGAGACTTGACGGCATTGGTTTGAGTGACCACTTCCATTGTATCGTTATTCGGAATGGTCTGCAAGATATTTTTCGTATAATCCAAGGATTTCACAGTTTCGGTCGCAACAGGCCGAGATTTGTTCATAGGCAAAACCTCCATGTTTTATTTTTGATATAAATTCAAAATCACCTGCTCACTCTGCTCATCCTGCGCCTATTGCACACTGTGAGCAGGCTGAGCAGGGCTTTTTCAAGTTGATTCTATTTTTTAATCCCACGGACTGGGAACATCAACGGGTAAAAACAGGTCAACGTCTACATTGTGAAAGCCCCGATTTGTGCCAATGCACTTATCATCATAGACGATGCCCAGACTTTTTTGATTATCTTTCAGGTGATGGATAAAGGTAGAAGCCGCCAGTGGCTTTTCCAGATTGTCCAGACACCAGCGTTCATAGACCTTATAGAAATCGGTAGACTTGCACTTGGTCCCCTGCCGAATTTCAAAGTAACCCTCGGATTTGAGAAAGCCCAGGATATTATTGCCCTGCTCCATTGCTTCTTTCAGATTTGCCGCAGTGCGTTCGCTGATGGTAAACTGATAGTTGTTCCGAATCAGCCGATGCAGCCCCTCCAATGCCCAAAGCAGGATACCCTCTTTTTCACCCCGCATCTTGTCAATGAGGAAAGGATCATCCACCCGGCCAACAGGTTTTTCCTTAGTGGTGAGCAACAGCTGGCGGCGATAGAAACCGTTGGACTTGTCATAGAGTGCGTGTAAGCTGCCATTCCCGAAGCAGGCAAACCGCACATACAGCGTACCCTGCACACTCTGCTGACCCTTGCGCTCAATGTCGATTTTATCTTCCAGTGTAACAAGGGTCTTGATGTTGTTGGTCTGCGGCAGGGCCTCAGTTTTCATGTCATCGTCCACCAAAAGCAGCTTGTACTCCAAGTCTGCACGGGCAAAACGATTGGTTTCCACTTTTTGCAGACTGCCTGTGTACATACTGCTGCCGAACAATTCTCGCAGGATCAGCCCGATTCTGGATTTTCCCTCACCGCCCTTGCCGACCATCAGCAGCATTTTCTGCGCTTTGGTAACAGGCAGCAGGCAATAGCCAATGTATTCTTGTAAGGCCGGAATATCTTCTTCGTATAGCAGTTCGTTCAAGAATTGCAGCCAGCGTGTCGGTGCTGGTGCTTCTGGCACATAGGCGATGGGCAGTCGGTTCATGCAGTATTCTTTTTCAGGGGTAAAGTGACCGTCCACAAAGTATGTGCCGTTTCGGACATGGATGCGGTCTGTTTGAATCTCCGGTGGTTCGGATGCACAGGCCAGCTTGATGGCCTGCATGATATGTTCAATACGTCGTGCTATGCTGGTGGTAGCGTAATAGCGGACTTGCTCATAGATTTCCTTTTTCAATGGGGCTTCATCCTCGATCATGCCATCCACCGTGAACAATCTGCCTTGAAAGCAGCGCATGGGGTGCAGGCTCAAAAAGTAGTCTGCAAACAGCGGTTCGATGATTTTTCCGTTGTCACCCACCCAGTTCCGAGCAGGTGTGTTATGCTGCTTCTTCGGTTTCTTTGCATCGTTCGATTGCTTCTCCAAGGGCGGTCACTTCCTTTCCGTTCAATAGTTGTTGCTTTTCATTTGGACTTTCCTGCAAAAGAATATCCAGCAGATATTGCACACGGTCTGCATAGTGTAGACTTGCTACAAAACAAGGATGCAGGGATACTTCTGGATTTTTGGGTGCATAGGCCATGCGCCAATTTACTAGCAGAGAACGATAGCTGCACAAGATTTTGTAAAGTTGTTCTTTCGGGCTTAGTGGCTTTTCCACGGGTTTGCAGAGGAATCGTGGAGAATTGCCTATTGCAGAAAGCCCAAAATCTGTAGCCAGCTTTTCAGCCGCTTGTAGCAGGGACAGTTGAAACAGTTTTGCGGTGAAGTCTATCACATCACCATCCGCTCCACAGCCAAAGCAGTGAAACCGAGAGTCCACTTTCATGCTGGGATTACGGTCTGCATGGAATGGACAGCAAATCATGCTGCTGCGGTTTGGACGAAAACCATAGGCTTCTGCGGCCTGCCGGGTGGTGATATTCAGCTTTACGACTTCAAATAAATTGTTGTTCTTGAAGATTTTCCTCCTTTACAGTTCCATGCCATGACTGCGCTTCTTCGGTTTGGTGCATGTCTGCTCACGCTGATTGATTTCTTCCTGCCTCTGATGCAGCTTTTGTAGAACAGACGGACGAGTATTTTCTTTGATTTGCTCGATGGCAGGCTTTTTGATTTCCGGCTTTATAAGGACAGTTTTCAATCTTGCGGTAATCCTGTTTACTGCTGCAATAATATTTTTCCGCAGCGTTGTGATTTGATATGTGGTGTAGTCCAATGTTTCCTTGCTTGCCGTTCGCCCCGGCTCTTTCAGCCAGTCCAAATATATATCGACCTGTTCTGTGCTTGCTTTCAAAGCATCGTTCACAGCGTTTTCTGAAACAACAGCCACAGCTTTGTCGTAGGCAACCGCAGAAATCTCATCCAACAAGTTCTCGGTATCTTCAATCTTCTGAGAAAGTTCACTTAACTGTTTTTCCTGCTTTTGAATTTTTTTATCGTTGCTCAGAAGTGCTAGGGACTGATAGGTTGTACGGCGAACCTGCTGATGATGTGCTTTCTCATTCTCTTGTTTCAAATTTTCAAGCTGAGCGGTCTGTTCCTGTACGGCTTTTTCCTGTTGAGCAAGTTGTTCTTTTTGCTTTGCCATGATATAGTCCCGCTTTTCCAGATAAGCCCGTCCGCCGTATTCCGGCACTTCGTCCAGTTCCAAGCCGTGGCGTTTGGCAATCTCGAATAGCATCGTGCGGCAGGCTGCATCAAATGTGATCTTACGATTGTTGTAGCGACCAAGGGGCTTGTCTGGTTTTGGCAGTTCAAAACCCAGTGCTTCCAATGCCTTTTCCTGCTGCGGAGCAATCTCTCCATACTTATTTTCACAGTCAAACACATGGCGTTCGTGGATGTGCGGCGTACCTTCATCCAGATGCAAGGCCCAATCCAGAATGTGAACGTGTTTGCCGAAACGCTCATGGAACTCATCCATAAATTCTGTGGCGATTTGAAAAAGCTCTTTGGGCGAAGCGTGGCTCTCCAGCGTTCCAAGCTGATAGATGCTTTCTTCGGGGCAGGTTTTCTTGCTGGTAAGCAAATCTTCGGGAGAACGGTTTCGTTCCGTGTGCCGGATTTTGGCGTTGCGCTCATTCTGCTTTTCGGTGAAGTTGGTGTAATGCAGTTTGTAGTAGAGCTTTTCAACTTCTTCAAAAGTGTCAGCCAGACTTTCCTCACTCTTGGGCTGCAGAGCAGAGCGGATGCCGTTGTAGCAATCCCAATAGATGTTTTGCTGGACACGTTCCGGGTCGATATGCTCGCTGTTGGTAATTTCAAAACTGCGGTCATTGTGCTTTGGGTTATAAGTGCCGTGCTTTCCGGCGCGGCCATTGTGTCGGGTCAGTTTCAGCGACCATCTCTCCTTTCTGGGGTCACGCAGAGAGCGCCGTGCGCGGGGTAGGGGCAACGCGGTGCAGCGAAGCTGCAAATCTGCCGCCTGCTATGCGCCAGATAATACCCAGTAGGATATGACGCAGGGCATCACATCCACTGGGCAAGACTGCCGCCCTTGACCCGCGCAAAGAGCCGGTCTCGCCTGTCGGCTCGGTCGGTGCTTCAAAAGGCCAGTGGCCTTTTGAGGTCGCCGCAGGCGACCCGCACCTCTCTGCACTCTTGCGCCGAACAACCTGACAGACAAGACTTGTGAAGTCCTCTCTGCCAGCTTGCCCGGTTCTTCCTCGGTGTCGGTCTGCCTGCAAGCGGTTCCTGCCCGATTTCCTCCGGCGTATGGCTTTTTCTTGGTGCGCTCGTGTCGTGGCGGCACTTCCCCGAAAAAGCATATTGACTTGCAGCCGATCATGTGGTTTTCAAGGTGCACTGTGATTTTGTAAGAAGTTGAGGGCTTTCAAAAATGCGAGTAAGACTGCTTTTGAAAGTAGTTCCCACACCTTATACAAACTTAAAGGGGTGTTTTTAAACGGGGGCTTATGAAAATTCTGAAAATTTTCACTTTTTCAAACAACCTCCTATACCTATAACATTCTAAAATGGGTGTTTGGCATACAGATTTTCAAATTTTGTTGAACTGCCTAATTTTAGAATATAGATTTTGTTCATTATCCACTTATAGAACTAGCGGAAAGCCGTTTTACAAAAGATTTTGAAAGCCTCTACACTAATAGGAATCCGCAGGACCGTTTTGGAATACAGTTTTGAAAATTTCACAATTTTAGACAAAAAGAAAAACGGCAAAGCGGATAAAATCCACTTTACCGTTTTAGAAGATATTCTATTACGCTGCGATTGCGTTGGCGTTGACCTGTTCAATGGTCTTGCGAATACCAAGCCATACACTCAAATCTGTAAAGACCTCTACGATGCTTCCCTGGTCTGTAAAAGGTGGTTCCTGCAAAACAGAGAGGTCCTTCATCGTACCATTATGTACGATGTACTCGACAATCTGGTTGACAAAGTAAATCTGTCGGCTGTCGAGGTTAGCACCATCCAGATATTGCGAAAATGCAGCTTTCGCCGCAGCCATATCAAGACCAACGATTTCCCGCACGAATTCTCCCAAAGGCTTTGTGCCATATTCGGCTTCATAGTCCTCTTTTGTGCCAACCTCACTCCAAAGAATTTTTTCGAGTTCCTTGACATCCTCGGCAGTGAGCGGGATGTTGCCTTTCAGCTTGGCGATGGCTGCATTATCCTGATGCTGCCGTACATAGTACTCAGCTTTTGCCTTGTAATTTTTCAGATCATCGTTTTCCAGCTCGGCTTCTTTCCATTCTGTCGAAAGAATTTCGTCAGAGAAATCTGTGGTGTACCGTACCCGCTCGATGGGGATGTACTTGATCAGGTCACGCAACTCTTTTCGGATGTGCTCAAACTCGTTCACATCGGCAGTTTTGATATAGTCGGTCTGGATAATTTTTTCGAGCAACGCGCGTTTTTGATCAATCTCTGGAATATTGGACACGCTCGCAACCGCTTTCGCTTTTTTCAGCAGCTCGCTGCGGCCACGAGTGTAGAGCTTCCCGGCAAGGTATGCCAATTCGATGCCGTACAGCAGAGCATCAAAACGCAGTGCTTTCGGGTCATCCGGTTCCGGTTCGATCAAGGGGGCAAGTTCTTCCCGGGCAATCAAGGTATCTGCATAGGTCAGCGCATTGTAACTATTTTTATCCGCATACAACTCAACATATTTCAAATGCTGTTTGACCGCAAAATTGTCACGATTCAGCTTTTGCACCTGACTGACCATGTGCTCCACCAGTGAAGTCCGGAACGCTTTCAGTTCTTCCGTTTGGAACTGCATATCCTGCAATTTATACGCGATTTCAAACTGCAAACCGAAAATCGCACCCTGAACGGCAATCATATTCGGGGTAGCATTTCCTTTGTTCATGCGGAAGAACTCAAAATTCCCGCAGAAGTCAAAAATGTAAAACTTCTTCTTGTCCTCACCATCCAGAAGCCCCGGACACAGGCGGGTTCCGCGACCGATCATCTGCCAGAATTTTGCCTTGCTCAGAACCTTTTTGAAAAAGACCAGATTCAGAACCTCCGGCACATCGATGCCGGTGTCCAGCATATCCACCGAGATGGCAATCTGCGGCAATTTCTTCGGGTCAGAAAATTCGTCAATGGCACTCTGCGCATAACTAAGCCGATTGTCGATCACCATGGCATAGCCGTTCATGTGCGGATATTCCTGATTGAACACTTTGAGGATTTCTTCTGCGTGGTCGTGGCTCTTGGCAAAAATAATCGTTTTTCCAATTTTGCTGCCGTAGTCGATTTTCAAGGCGTTCTGCATCACGACATTCAAGACCTGCCGAATGGTGTCCTTGTTGAACAGCCAGCTGTTCAGAGCAGATGCATCAATGCTGGCCGGCAGGTTGCCGTTTTCATCCTCAAAGGTGTTTTCGTAGGCTTCCCGTTCTTCGTCCGAAAGTTCATCGTAGGTGATGCCTTTCTTCATGAACTTTACTTCGCTCTCCACCGAGAGGAAGTCAACCAGAAAGCCATCCTTGACGGCCTGCGCCAGCTCATAACCATAGGTGGGCACACCGTTTTCGAGGTCAAAGATCTCGTAGGTGTTTTTGTCGATCTCATCCTTGGGTGTGGCGGTCAGGCCAACCAGCGGTGCATCGAAATAATGGAAGATGTCGCGGTATTTATTGTAGATGGAACGGTGTGCTTCATCGCAGATGATCATATCAAAGTGGCCACAGGTGAACAGCTTGCCCTCTGCATCGTGAACGGAATCAATGCAGTTCATCATGGTCTGATAGGTTGAGAACACGCAGTGTGCCGTAAAGTTGTCTTTGTCCTCGCAGAGATTCGTTACGGAAAGCTCCGGCAGGAGGTTGACAAAGCTGCGCTTTGCCTGGGTCACAAGGCTGTTGCGGTCAGCCAGAAACAGCACGTTTTTGACCCAGCCATGCTGCAATAATACATCCACCAGTGCAATGACGGTACGGGTCTTGCCGGAGCCTGTTGCCATAACAAGCAGAGCCTTGCGGCGGTTCTTGCGGCCAAAGCTGTCACAAACAGCCTTGATGGCACCCTCCTGATAGTACCGTCCGGCAATGTTTTTGTTTACATCCACATTGGCAAGGCTGGTGCGCATGGCTTGCAGATTGAACCATTTTTCAAGGTCGCGCTTGGAGTAAATGGAAGCGACCTTGCGCTCGGGATAGATATTGTCCACAATGCGGGTGTCGAAACCGTTGGTCAGGAATACCACCGGGCGGCGGCCAAACTGCTTTTCGAGAATATCTGCATACAGCTTTGCCTGCTGACGGCCTACTGCAACATCCTTACAGGTGCACTTTGCTTCGATCACAGCCAGCGCACGGCCATCATCGCCGTACAGGACATAATCTGCATAGCCGGTGCCGCTCTTGTTGGGCATCCCGGGCAGAGGGACCTCGTTGACCCAGTTTTTGCCCTCGACCCACCCGGCATCGGTGAGCATGGAGTCGATATACAGTTTCCGGGTCTTGTATTCCGAAAGTTCCAGCGGCTTGGGTACATAGGTGGGCTGCTGCGTTTCGCGGCGGGCGGTCAGCTGCGCCTTGAGCTCAGCGTTTTCTTTGATAAGTGCATCCAAATCCACATCCGGCAGGGCGGGCTGTGCAACGGGTGCAGCAGGCTGTTGTGTGAGCAGGGAAGCGTCAAATTTCTTTTCCTGATAGCTTGTTCCATAGCAGTACGCTACGAAATCAAGGAACAGAAACAGGTTTTCGAGGCAAAGTTCCGCCTGTTCCCGGCTGATGCTGCGGCTTCCGTGGGCGGCATCATTGCCGCGCTTGCGAATAAAATCCATCCGCCGCCACAAATCATCGTCTACAATGTCGTGAAATTCTTCGGTGCTCATCAGGCTGATGAGCTTATCATCCCACGGCTTGACGAGGGAGCTGTCCACCGAATACATCCATTTGACTGCAAATTCCATGGCACGGCGGCAGTCCAGCACAGCGGTGGCCGCATCAATGGGCAGAATCCTCTCCGCAGCGATCGCGGCATCCGCAAAGCCGGAAAACTGCGGGTCGTCTTTCAGAAAGTCAAAGTTGGTCATAGTGGAGAACCCTTTCGATTAATCCATCCTGGTAAGTCGAACTAATAAAAAAATTCATATAAAATCCTCCCATTTCAATTTTCTTCCAAAAACTTTTTCGGAGTTTTTAATATCTTCTTTTTATAATATATTCCTGCCGAATCTTGAATATAGAAAGATATTCGCTGATCGTTTTCATGCAAGTGTCTAGTTACCAGCAAATCCCGGAATTCATCATTACTCCATATGCATTTTACAAACTGCTCGGGCTCTAATTCAATTGGAAATCCGTATATTGAACTTTCAAACTCGATATCATCACTTAAATTGTATCTAAATCCGTCTGGAAGTTCTATACCCAACTGCTGAACAACGATTTTTCGATTTCCTGTATTTACAATGTCTATTGTTGTATAACGGTAGATATCATAATCTTTTCGAACAATGCTGCTATACTGAAACTGTTCACCATAAATAAGCTTCACACGTTTCCTATTTGTGTATTTTGTCTGCCATAGTGCAACTATTACAGCTGCTGTTGTTGCAATCGCACTAGCAGCTTGCCAAAACATTCCCCAATTAAACTCTTGTGGCTGTACTTCCATTGTTTTTTCACCCAAGTACCTACGTGTCATTTGAAATCATACGATATTGTTTCGTTAAAAATAATCGAATCAGCGTTATTGGAAATCAACACTCTAACTGTTTCAAAAAGAAGTGACATTGCCATAAATGCTGTATCCGAAAATTGATCATAGTCATCCAATGTTTCAGAAAGCAAATCACAATTACTAATTGAAAGTTCCCCGTGAACAAATTTTGATCGAAGACTATACATTCTTTTGATTTCATCTTTGGAAACCATTGGGAATATGGCATTTATTCTTTTTTGTAAAGTATACGAAATTCCGGATTTTCCTGGAGAGTAAATACTTTCTAATCCAATAATCGAATAAATTAATCCTTCGTGATATTGACGATTAAACACATACGTAATCGCAGAAAAAGCACTTGGAGATTTTTCACATTGGTTACATAGACTTGTATGCTTTTTTATCCAATCCAATGCTTGCGTATAACTTACAGATGCCTTTTTTATCGCTTGATATTCTTTCAGTGTTCCTATCGGCATTATTTCTTTAACATAGTTTTCATCTGCATATTGTATATCGTTGATATACACATTACTATTCCATATGTGAATATCGGGTTTTGCAAAAACAAACGCCATTACCAATGCCATATTCAACTTTGCAATGCATACATCATAAAAGCTATCAAAATAGCCCCATTCACTGCCAGATGTTTCTGTTGACTTTTCTTTCGAAAATACAATTTCATTTTTGTCCAAGTTCACGCTCGGCGATATTAATAATCTAAAAGTAACTAACGCTTCCCAGTCACTATCATCCTCTCGAAGTCTTTCATACTCAAGTTTCAATTCCTTATCGCATGGATTGTCTTTTAACTTGTCTTCTGCCTTTTTTGTTTCACTGCTATATAAATATTTCTTTTCAAATGTAATCTGTGCGCTTATACTAACTATTTCTTGGTCTATTTGCCACGAAAAAGAAAATCCATCAAAACAATCTGTTATTGATGTTTTAAATTCGTCGCTTTCTTCATCACCTTGTATAAATCTCGTTTTAATTTCTATTTTTGTCATATAATCACCCAAAATATTCCTGCATCAGTGCATTTTTCAGAAGTTCCAGCTTATCAAGGCTCTGCTGTACGGCCAGCTTCTGCCGGTCAACACGCCCCACAAAGGTATCGAATTCGTCCTGCCTATCTTTCGGAGGAATAATAAACTCTAGACTACCCAATATTTTTAGTGTAAGATATTTCGTTAATCCCCCCAAGGATTGCTGCTGGAGGTATTCTAGTTTGTCCTCTAACTGATATTGAAATAATCTATACGACCAATTTTCTTTCAACCCAAGAACATATGTACGTTGATAAGCATTAAACTTCCCGTTATAATACTTCACATCATACTTTCCTGCAGCATTGTTTCCAGCTAAAAGTAATGCTTTCTGCTCAAAAGCATACTTATCAATTCTGAGGATTTCTTTTGAACAAGTAAAAAAGGGATATTCTCCATTTTCAACAGCTGCATTGGAATCCAGCTTTCCAGTTGTAGTATTGAAAACATCATTCCATTTCAAAACAGGATAACCTTGTCCATTGAAGAGTTCCACAAATCGAGCTTTGATAAGTTCGTCCAGCTTGGTAAGCTGCTCTTGGCGCTGTTCAATGATGGAACGAACATATTTTAATTTATTTGCAATATTACATTGTTCTTCGTAAGACGGAAGGTAGAACGGCAGGGCGTCAAACACTGGTTTCGTCAGATGCTTCATAGTCGCACCATGTACATCCTGAGCTGCTTTTTTTAGAATTCGTTCGACTTGAAAAACAAAAAAGTCTTTCGAAACCGCTTCTTTATTGAAAACAACTTTAAAAATATGCTGATTTAAAAGTGCTTTTTCTCCCTGCCAAATATATACGCCCAAACTTGCCGACCACGAAATCAGAACATCGCCTGCATTCACTTCATATTTTGGCTGGTACTCACCTTTATATCTGTTTGCTTGGTATGAATTTCCTGTTAAGTCTTGAATACGAATAATTGGAAGACCTGTATCAGACCAGTCATCTGGTTTGAAAGGGTATCCGTTTATATATGTTGCAATGTCTCCCAGTTTTGCCATCTGTCTCTCCCACAAATTAGAATTGTTTCATTTCAAAAGTTCTTCCAAAGCGTCCATCTCTGCGTCGATCTTCTTTTGCAAATCACGCAGCTGTGCCATAATTTCCTGTGTGGAAGGATACTCCACCGGCACATACTCGGTCTTTTTATACTTGTTGATGGACAAATCATAGTCGTTGCCCGCGATCTCGTCTTTCGGAACAAAGAAGCTCTGTTCCGTGCGCTCACGGGTGGCTTCAGCCTCCCGGTTGTGGAACCGGGCGATAATATCGGGGATGTCGTTTTCCGTGGTCGGGCTGCGCTTATCGTCCAGAGAGAAGCCGTCGGCCTTCATATCGTAGAACCAGACGTTATCGGTGCCACCGTGGCCGGTCTTGGTGAAAATCAGGATGGCAGTAGAAACACCCGCATAGGGCTTGAACACGCCGGAGGGCATGGAAATTACGGCTTCCAGACGGTTGTTCTCAATGATCTCCCTGCGAATCGCCTTGTGTGCAGTGGAAGAGCCGAACAGAACGCCATCCGGGACGATGCAGGCACAGCGTCCGCCGACCTTCAGCATCCGCAGGAACAGAGCGAGGAACAGCAGCTCGGTCTTTTTGGTCTTGCAGAGCTTGAGCAGGTCGGTGGAAACAATGTCGTAGTCCAGACTGCCCTTGAACGGGGGATTTGCCAGAATCAGGCCGTATTTGTCCTTGTCGGGGTTTTGGTCGCTCAGGCTGTCGCGGTACTCGATGAACGGGTTGTCCACGCCGTGGAGCATCATGTTCATAGCACCGATGCGCAGCATGGTGCGGTCCATATCGAAGCCGTGGAACATGTGGTTCATGTAGTGGTCTTTGTTTTTGCGGTCAAAGAACACTTCCTGCTTGCGGTTTTCGCGCAGATATTCGCCAGCGGCTACAAGGAAGCCCGCCGTGCCGCAGGCCGGGTCGCAAATCACATCGTCAGCGCGGGGCTGCATCAGGTCAACCATCATGCGGATAATGTGGCGCGGCGTGCGGAATTGGCCGTTGACACCTGCCGTTGCCAGCTTGGAAAGCAGGTATTCGTAGATATCGCCGCGAATGTCAGTGTTGGAAAGCTGCGCCGCCTGCTCATACATTCCGTCCATGGCAGTCACGATTTTATCCAGCATCAGCGGCGTGGGCACTTTGAAAATGGCATCACCCATGTACTTGGCGTAGGCACTGTCCTTGTCGCCGTGCAGATTCTTGATGAAGGGGAACACCATCTCCTGCATGGTGGAGTACATTTTGCCTGCCGGGAAATCGTGGAAAACGCTCCACTTGAGCTGTGCTCCATCCACAGTGCGCTCTCCGACCTGCACCTCGCCCGCAAAGATGCTCTTGTAGGGCAGACCCAGCATAGCGGCTTCTTTGGCGTGAGTGTTGTCGCTTTCATCGAGGTCGTGAATGAACATCAGATAGGTCATCTGCTCGATCACATCCAAGGGATTCGTCAGGCCGCCCGTCCAGAAAATTTCCCACAGGCTGTCAATTTTGCTTTTCAGTTCTCCGGTTACCATGTATGTTCCTCCTGCGTGTCGAGAAAATGAGCTCGACAAACAATAATTTGTTATACTGTTATTATACCGTTTCTTCGGGATCGGTTCAATCTGCAAAAGGGGGAAGCCCGGAGTTTTCTACATTGTATGAATTTGATGTTGAAAATTCGATGTTTCGTCCTATTGACGGTTTTGTGCAGAACAGTTATAATATAATCGATATTATCATAATCCAAATTATATTAAGCAAGAGGTGAACGGTATGGACTTCATCGGCAGAACATCCGAACTGGCAACGCTGAATGCAGAATTAGAGCGCGGCAGCGGCTTTGTGGTGATTTACGGCAGGCGGCGTGTTGGAAAAACGACGCTAATCAAAGAGTTTATCAAGGATAAACGTGCGTTTTACTTTCTGGCAACCACAGAAAGTGAAGCCCAGAGCATGAAGCGGTTTGCCGGGGTGCTTTCCCGTACCACAAAGAACCCCATGCTCAGCAAGGTCACATTTACTGACTGGCTTGATTTATTTCAGGTGGTAACAGACGACCACCCGGATGAAAAAAAGGTGCTTGTCATTGACGAATTTCCGTATCTGGTCAAAACGAACCCGGATTTTCCGTCCATCCTGCAAAACGCATGGGATGAAGTGCTGAAAGACCACAATGTGGTGCTGATCCTCTGCGGTTCCCTGATCAGCATGATGAAAAAGCACGCTCTAGCCTACGACAGCCCGCTCTATGGCCGCAGAACGGCGCAGATTCGGCTGATGCCGCTGCAATTCACGGACGTGTATGCGGCGCAAAACCTGTCGTTTGAGCAGGCGGTGGAGCAGTATGCCATTACAGGCGGTGTACCGAAATATATGGAGTTTTTCCAGACGGAGGAACCGCTGGTAGAACAGATTCGGCGGGTGGTACTGTCGAAAAACGGCTTTCTCTACGAAGAACCTGATTTCCTGCTCAACGAAGAAGTGCAGACGCCCATTAACTATTTCTCCGTGCTAAAAGCGATTTCGGATGGCAACCACAAGCTGAGCAAAATCGGCATGACGATGGAGCAGGACACGTCAGCTATTACGCCGTACCTGAAAACGCTGATCGACCTTGGTTTTGTTATCAAGAACGTTCCCATCACCGAAAAAAATCCAGAGCGTTCCCGGAAAAGCCTGTATTATGTCTCGGACAACTTCATCCGCTTCTGGTTCCGCTATGTGTACCCGTTCAAGGGAGAGTTGGAACTGGACAACCAACAGATCGTGCTGGACGAGATGGGCAAAGACTTTAAGCAAAAATTTGTGGCTTTCGCTTATGAGAGCATCTGCCGGAACATCTTTGCGGAGCTGTGCCGAAAGGGGCAGATCGACTTTGCACCCTCACGCATTGGCTCTTACTGGCGTAACGACAACGAGGGAGACACAGAGATCGATGTTGCAGCTGTGGACAACCAGCACAAACGGCTGTTCCTCGGTGAGTGCAAGTACCATGCGAAACCTGTGGATGTGGCGGTCTACTCTGCTTTGCAGGAAAAGGGGCAGTCCAAAGAACTTACAGCGGCGTTTAAGGGCTACGAAATTGTGTACGGGCTGTTCTCCAAGAGCGGCTTTACAGATCGACTGGTGAAAATGGCAGCGGAGAATTCCAACCTGATTCTGATTCATGAAGATGCAGTTCACAAGAAATAATATAATCCGAATTATCATAATTTTAATTATATTATTGTGGGGTTTTCTGTGCACTATGTTTAGCGACCTTGGACTAAGATGTAGCATCCTTTGGGCAAGGTTTAGCAACCATACCCCAAAAAAGTAGCAATCTCTGAAAAAGTTTGGCGAGGAGACATATCCTGTGGAGGGCGGAAACTTGCGATACTCTTGTAAAACGCATCCACTTTGACGAAGAAAGTATCGACCTTCGATTGAGCATATTATCGTGTATCGCGTTTTTTCCTTGCAATGCCACATCAACGGTGTATAATACTTTTAGAGGATAGCGGCGTTGACCAGCTATCGGTGGCATTGAAGCAATAGACTGGTTCGGCATCAGCCTGTTGTAGAGCCAAACCGTGGGTTCAGCGATAACCACAAGCCGAATAGATTCACTCGTATCGAACAAAAACGCAAAATGCCCGCTCACTGTGGAGATTCAACTCCATCGGTGGGCGGGCATTCTTTTGTTACTTGGTGGTGAACTGAATGCCAACAGTATAAAAAGGACATCTACAACACCGCAGTGCTGTCCGATGCCCCTTGTGACTGATTTTATCGTTGTCCGCCAACCTCAGACTCCTATGTCCTGCATCGCTTTCGGATTTTATCGCTGCCCGCCAGCCTCAAGCCCTTACGTCTTGTATCAGATCGGATTTTAGGTGTCAGCCACACCATCGGAATGACGTCCACTTTCCATTTAAGATTATATTCAATTTACATCCAAATAGCAATGTTTCATATAGAAGTTTAGCAAGGCGGGCATATCCAATGATATATGGAAAGTGTGGAAAGTAATGCGGAAAGTGCGGAAACCTGCCATAGAAAAGTGGCAACTTCATCTCAAAAATGGCAACCTCTATGCTAAAAGTGGCAAGTTCCCTGAAAAAGTGGCAACATTAAAATAAAATGCAGCAAGAGGCATATAAGAACCACCATTGTATAGAACCGCCCACTAATCCGAGTTCTCCTTAGACGAGTGGGTTGTTTCGCTTTTGAACCTCTGATTGGTTACTTAAGATACCCTCAAGTTCTAGGTCAGAATGTTTTCTTGGGGTCATACTGTGGAGCATCCCATTAACGAATTTACAATAACATAGTGAACAAATCTGAATAATTCACTTGAAAACAGTAAACAATTCCGGTATAATAGAAACAGGTATACCCAGATTGGCAACGCATACAAAGGACTGTTTTGACATATGAAAGAAACGGTTAAAGTTGAATTATTGAAAGATCCCGAGTGCTTGATGGGATTTTCATGTGGAGAGCCGTCAATTGATGAGTTGATCAAGAAAGCATACTACGAAACACTTCTTGAAAAAGGATATACGTATGTTGCTATTTTGAATAATCGCGTGATTGCGGTATACCAAATCGCATTTATTACACTATCGGCAGAAGAAATCAGTGAAGACACGAATGACCACAACTGGTCTGGAAATTCCGAGTTAAGGTATGGATGTCTCTTAATTCATTATCTTGCGGTAGAAAAAACGTGTCAACACAGAAAAATCGGAAGTACGATACTGAATGGTATACTAAAAGAGATTTCTCTGCTTGGACGAAAGTGGCCTGTTCGTTTTATAATTATTGATGCGGTAAATGATTTAGTATCGTGGTACAAAAGTTTTGGCTTTGAACCGATTCGCCAAATGGCAGTTGAAAATGCTGGTTTTACAACGCGAATGTATTATGACTGTTATCACCATGATCGGGCCGAATTGGAACGGTATGAAGAGGCCTGTATCAATGATCTTATATAAAAATGAAACGAAGGAGGGCAGTTTATGCGTTATGTGAATGAAGATATCGTTTTGCGAGGCGATGAAGCAAAGCAGTTTGTGTATAATCTGCATCATCCCAATGTTGCTAAAATAGTGGAAGAGAATAGACGACGGGATAAGGCACTTGATGAAGTGAACTATCAGGAAACAGATGATGGTTTTACGTTTGAACTGGAACCTTTGGATTGGGCCAATAGTATAGAAACCATCCAGAAGTTTATAAGCACAATCGAGGTCTGCAATCTGCATTCTTTTCGATCTCAAATGAACTTTATTTGTTTGGACACGAGTGATTCGTTTGAGCAACAAAGTTTAACTGCAGTAGATTCTTTCTCGGCGACAGTTTCATCTGTAGAATCTGCCGTCAGCCGAGATGACGAAATGCTGCTGGCTGGTTAAAGAAAGTGGTGCAAAGATGGATTTGAACAGTAAGAAAAGTGGTTTCAGATTTTCTAATCCAGAGTTGGTGCACTTAGAATATGAAACGAATCAGTCTTTTTGTGAAGAATCTGAAATTCAATTGCGTATAAATCTGAGCACGGACGTAAAGCCTTATGAAGGAAAATCAAAGGCTGAAGTGATCTTAACTATAACTTTAGGTGGAAAGACAGAAAAAGATCCATTTTATCTCGAAGCATCGGAACAAGCAACGTTTGATTGGTCCGGAAGTCAATTCAGTGATGAAGCGCTTGAAAGTCTTCTGAGTAAAAATGCCCCTTCACTGTTGTTGAGTTATTTAAGACCTATCGTTGCAAGTTCAACAAATTGGTCTCGATATGGAAGTTATAACATTCCTTTTATCGATTTTACGAAGGCTGTAAAAGAATCTGATTAACCTAGGCTTGAGGAAACAGTTCTATTAGATGATGGGGCTGTTTTCTTTTTGCCTATACAAGCTATTACACAAAATGCCCACTCTCCTGAGAACTCCTCAGACGAGTGGGCATTCTTCTTTCCGTGTATCAAATTTACCTTTGTGGTCACTCAGATCGCCACCAAGTCATGGATCAAAAATCATTATTTTTTATTTGTCCAAGAGTAAGTGCACGGTTTCTGCACTGTTTTTGCACGGTTTCAAGGGATGCAATGGGTACTCTGACTTGCAAAATACGACAAAGGGTGCAGAAATTACAATGTGAAAAATTACGATGCTTTGCATAAAAATGGTGCAAACTCGAAAGTTTCAAAATCAGAGTACCCAGCCCGAGGGGCTCTTTTAATCAGAGGGCCAGGGATTCGAGTTCCCTCGAGCGCACCAAAATCCCACGAAGAATCGTAAGATTCCTCGTGGGATTTTCCGTTTTCTGGGGCTCTGCACACTTTTGCACACTTTTTGCACACCGGCGGGAAAGCCGTGTTTTTCCTTGCATTGTCTGCATTCTGTGCATCGTGAGCGATTTTTCCATACTTTTTTCAGGCGAACAGCAGGCGGGTGAACTCACGCCGCTGTTCGGGGTTCATCTGTCGGACGACTGTCAGCATCACTTCAGGGGTGATTTGAGAGGCATCCGGCAGATTTTGTTTTTCCGGTGCGGAACCGGGCTTGCTGCCGACATTCTGTGAGTAGAAGTCGGCTTCGATCTTCTCGGTCAACTCCAACCGGGGTTTGTCCTGCGTG
>ERZ1673697.1820-NODE-1820-length-22017-cov-106.662645_pt1 | contig 22017 bp, 20 predicted proteins | sample MGYA00580227_ERZ1673697 | MGnify/ENA primary metagenome ERZ1673697 (study PRJEB41218, sample SAMN15661759) | gut metagenome | host: Homo sapiens | place: Canada: London | collected 2015-08-20/2019-03-30 | study: EMG produced TPA metagenomics assembly of...
AATACACAAGAAAGAAAACGATAACAAAAAATATCTGCCCGCTCTACGATTATATTTAAATCTGTGCGCTGGTTCCCGATCAGGATAAGGATAAATTTGAAACGTGCTTTGTTTTCAATTCGGAACAGATGGATTCCTTCGCCAGCGGAAAACAACGATCGCGCTCAAATATCATCCAGATGCTGGAACGATGGATACTGTAACCATTACATAGCGTTTATAGTGGGACTGCAAAATAGTAAAAAGTGGATTCCCTGAAAGTTGATTTGCGAAAAAGCTATAAAAGTGTGTACTTAAAATAATAAAAGCCGTAGACTCTAACGAATCTGCGGCTTTTATTTTGCAAAGGACGGTTAAAATCGATATTTTTGTTTTTGGTGCAGAAGGCGCCGCAGCTTATAAAACAGGGCCGGTCTGCTCAATGCCAGCTTCCTGCACAGGGGTAATATCCATCTCAGGCAGATCGTTCAGATAGCGTTCCACATTCCGGTACTGCACTCCATTTTCCAGTGCGGCATCCTCACCCCGATACAGGACATAGCGTCCCCGGATCGGGCCAAATCGCCGCTCAGTTTTATCGCATTTTTCCTGATCGGCCAAATGCCGGTATTGTGCGGGAACCTGTTTGTCACTGTGTTTGATCTCGAAAATCTCGCAGCAGTTTTCCTTCTCGTCATAGATCACCATGTCAAACTCGCCGACCGCAAACTGCAGCTTGAACACCCGGTGTTCTCTGTCAGCCGACTTCATGGTTTCCAGCAGGACAATATCCTCCAGCATCCGTCCCCGTACTTCTTCGAGGATCCTGCCCGCAGCCTGGGTCTTCTCCAATTCGCTGAGAGCTGAAAAGGTCTCGTCCTTCATCAGCGAGTGGACAAGAGCCTGTGCCTGACAGTATCGCATCCCCGGCTGGGTAAACAGGATGTGTTCCACAGACTTTGCTCCTGGGTCAGCGGTTTCAATGGGACAGTTTACGATCAGTTCCAATGCGGAGAGATACTCTTTGATCTCCCGGATATGGGTATCTGTGATACCGATGGACTGTTCCTCTTTGTTGCGGATATCCAGCAGCTCCATCAGGCGCTGGGTGACCGATTCCGTATCGATATGATCCAATATCTCGGTACGCTTTTCGGGGTCACGCTCTTTCCGAAGATTCGAGGCGGTCAGCCGTAGATCGTGAGATTGGAAGTCATCGGTCAGAACCGAGAGCAGGAACCGGTGGTTCATGTCCTCGATAATCCGGTTGATGGCGCTGGTCAGCTCACCGGCCTCATACAGAGAGTACAGGTGGCGGAAATGTCCGCCTGCCTCATAGCAGGCCAGGGAATGCTGAATGTTTTTGCAGATCGCTGTATCGATGTACCGCCGTGTGGACTCATCATCCCGGAAGGAGGCGTCTTGGGCGTTGACATCTTCATCATCAAAAGCAAGCTCACCGGCCCGCAGCGTCCCGCCATAGCGGATATATTCATCAATGCTGTCGATCCCCAGCAGGCGGCTGTATTCCCGGTATGGGATGAAGGTGGTGTGGATGGGCTTTGCCCGGTCGTAGAGCTCCTGATCCATCGCCAGCCAAAAACCGAGGGAGTCCGTACCGGAGAGGATGATCTTCATTCCCATCGCCGCAAACACATCGGAGAAGAGAGCCGCAGAATCGATGAAATCCCGCATCAGGGTGACCTCATCAATGAATACATAGCGGAAGCCCGCATCGAACAGTTTTTTCAGATCCCGGTTCATCATGGCCATGGTATCGCTTCTGCGGGCTTTGATATAGGCCGTGCGGCTGAGATCCTCTTTGCTCATTCGGGCGATGGCCTGCCGGAGCATGGTAGTCTTTCCGGTCCTGCGTAGGCCAAAAACCAGGCAGACCCTGTCGCTTTCATTGCTGTAGAGATAATCCTCCAATTGCCCGAAGCAGTCACGGAGGCCCCAGCCCTTTACGCCCTGCGACATGGCGGCCAATCCTTTACCAACAATTACACTGGTTTCAAAGTCCAACTTTGGCTGGCGCACTTTGGGCATCTTGGCTTGCAGCTCTTTCAGCTGTGCCTGCAATACTTTGCGCTGCTCTATTTGCTCCTGCAGCGGCTCCAGTTCGCCATCCCGCAGATATTGGCTGTGCTTCTTCCCATTTTCTGTCCACTGATGATAGTAGCGCGTCTTTCCGTTGATCGTCTTCTTGGAAATATAGCCGATGGGAAGGGCGGCGATCTGCCGCTCCAGTTCCTGAATCTTTTCTTTCATACCGCACCTCCATTCTGCTAAATTTATTATACCCCATTCCTCTTATATATTCAAGGGGTTATAAGGGGTTATATTGTTGTAAGCAGTACCGCACAGAGCAATTTCTGTGCGGCACTGTTATGATTTTCTCGTTTACTCAAATTTCTAATCCGGAAATCTGCTCCCACTGGAGGATATATCTGTCATTGATGATCCGGTTGTCGTGGTAATGCCCGAAGAACCAGTATGTAAACTGGCACCGCTGATTGACCGTTTCCAGAAAATCGGTGAGCTGGTCACTTCCATAGGAGGGGTCGATTTTCCGCACGACACTGCTGGGACCGCAGTGGGACAGGATGCAGTCTACCTTCCAGTTTACCTGCTCCAGATTTTTCAGTGCCTCTACATATTCACGGGCATTTGGCATTTCTTCCGCCCACCAGGAGCGTCCTTTGACCCGGAACATTCCCCGCATTCGGCGCAGCAGCCAATACTTTTGTTCGAAGTCGGGGTCCTCCGGATCAAGGACGCCATCCTGAATGTCGTGGGAGGAGGCTCCTCCCATCGTGAACCATGTGAGACCGCTGAAGGTGAATATCTGGCCTCTCATCAGGTGGAGGATATTTTCCCTCACCTCATGTACTCTGCCGCCGTGCCATTCTTTTTCCGGCAGGGCATTCAGCAGATCAAAGTTTTCATGGTTTCCATCCACAAACAAGGTGGTGAAGGGTTTCTCAGCCAGCCAGTCCAGCCAATGCTGGTCTTTCTGGCCGCCGTCCCACAGCCCTCCAAAATCACCACAGATGATCATGTAGTCATTTCGGCCCATCTGCGTTTGCTGGGGGAAGTATTTGCTTCCGAACCGCTGGAAGCCGCCGTGGGTGTCACCGGTGATATAGATCATGCGGCCTGCCTCCTTTGCATGGCCTGAGTGATCTCTGTTCCGTCCTTGAAGCAGATGAGCAGGCTATCCTTGTCCAACACCTTGATGTTGCTGACCAGCTGACGGACGGTGAGTTCATCAAAATCCGTAAGGGTACCGCTGGCCTGCTCCAATGCCATGTCAAGTTCTGCCAGCCTGCTCTCGAAGGCCGCTGCGCCTCGCTGTTCCTTTTCCAGCTCCGCTTTTTGGGCCATGAGCCTCGTCTTGGCTATGTTGACCTGTTGAAGCTCCTCATCATAGTCGGTACAGTCAGCGCCGGCACTGACGATCAGCTGGAACAGCTCCAGCTGTCGTTCCTGCAGGTTCCGGATCTGAAGCTCCACGGCAGGCAGGCTCATCGTCTGTTCTTCTCCGGCAAGGACGGCCGCAATACCGGCTTTCACCGCGTCCTTGGCGGCCTGCATCCGGAACAGCTCGTTCATAGCGGAGATGACGGCGTCGTGGATGTCGCCCTCATCCAGAGTGGGAGACTGCTTACAAATCTTCCTGCCATGCTCCAGCCGGTTCTGGCACCGCCAGACGACCCGTTTGACCCCTTTCTGCGTCCAGATCACCCGGCGATAAGGGCTGCCGCACTCCCCGCAGACCAGCAGCTCGCTGAGCACATACTTTCCGCAGTATTTCCCGAGCTGCGTCTTCGCTTTGGAGGATGTTTTCTTCAAGCTGGACCGGCGGGCCAGCTCCTCCTGTACCTTTTGGAAGGTCTCCCGGTCAATGATGGCCGGGTGGCAGTCATGGACATAGTATTTGGGAAGCTCGCCGTTGTTCACCCGCTTCTCTCTGGTGAACAGGTCAGCAATGTAGGTCTTCTGGAGAATGGCGTCACCAATATATTTTTCATTGCAAAGCATCTTCTGGACCACGCTGTCATGCCACACTGTTTTCCCTGTGGCTGTTTTGATCCCATCCGCCATCAGGTCGGTGGTGATCTGCCGGACGCTGTGTCCCAGCAGAAACCGGGAGAAGATGCGCCGGACAATGGCTGCCTGCTCCGGGTCGATCTCCGGCTGTCCGTCCGCACCCCAGCGGTAGCCGAGGAAGGTCTTGCAGTGGTAATAGACCTTTCCATCCTTGAAGTTCTTCCGGTGGCCCCACCTCACATTGCCGCTGAGGGATTCGCTTTCCGCCTGGGCCTGGCTCATCATGAAGGTGAGTATCATCTCGTTGTCCATGAAGAGGGTGTTCACATTCTCTTTCTCAAAGTAGACTCCCACGCCGTGCCGTTTCAGGCGGCGGACATAGTTCAGGCCATCCAGTGTGTTTCGGCAGAACCGGGACACCGATTTGGTGATGACCAAGTCGATTTTTCCACGCTCACAGTCCCGGATCATTTGGAGGAAATCTTTGCGCTTTTTGGCCGAGGTGCCGGTGATGCCCTCATCCGCATAGAGGCGGACCATTGTCCAATCCGGATTGGCGTCGATTTTTTCCGTGTAGTATTCGATCTGTGCCTCGTAGCTGGAGAGCTGCTCCTCCTTGTCAGTGGATACCCGGCAGTAAGGCGCAACTCGCAGGTGCTTTTTTCGAAGATCCCGTTCTGTCATCTGAGGGTCAGCCGGAATCATAGTGACCAGTTTGGGGGTGGGGGCGGTTTTCTGTATGTTCATGAGGCACACTCCTTTTGATCTTTTTGGGATAGGCTGATCTCTCCGCCTTTGCCGATGCACACATGGGTTACTGCCGACTCAAAAAGTTCCCACAGGGTTTCTTCGTTCTCCGGCTCCAGCTCCAGCTTCTGCCGCAGCAGTGCCCGCCTGTGGGCCGGCGTTGGATCGTTCAGGCCGGCATACCGCTCGGCAGCGGCGGCCATGATCAGTGTTTTCATATATTCCGGGTTGATATCGGCCCGGTTAAAGCAGAGGGCCAGTTCATTTTCGATGCGAAGGGCATCTGTTGAGGCAGGGGCGGCTTTAGGAAGCCGGATACACTCAGGAGAATGAGCCAGCACTTTGAGCTTCTGCACCACTCGTTCCAAAATGATGCTGTCATCAAGATATACACTGCCGCCGCACTCTGGATTTTTACACCGCCAGCGTGGGCGGCCACGGGATTTGGTATCCCGCGCCATCTTTTCTCCACAGAGGGCGCAGACCGCCTTGTCCCGTATAGGGATGATCTCGCTTGGGCATGGAGCGTAGGTGTTCTGTTCTCCCCGCCGCAGGCGGACAGCGAGAAATTCCTCATCTGTCACCAGCTGGGGATAGCCATCCATCCCGAGATACCGTTCATTCTCCAAAATCCGCTTGACCATGTGTTTGTTCCACTGGGCAGTATGTTGATGATAGCGCACACCTTGCCGGGCCATCTCGTCAGCAATCTGACTGTAGGAGCCGCCCAGCAGATAGCGGGAGAAGATAGCCCTTACAAGCTCTGCTTCCTCCGGATGGCAGTTGATCCTGCCGTTCTGGACCTGATAGCCGAAAGGAATTTTTCTTTGCCACGCCATTTATCGCACCGTCCTCTCTATGTTTTCTGCCAGTTCCATCCCATTCAGCAGGCGGAACTTCAGCCGTTCCGGGCTGATAATGATGATCCGCTCAATCAGTTCCCCAAACAGTTCCGCGGGAACCTCATCCAGCCATTCCGGACCATCCTCCAGATACTCCATCATTCGCTCTGTGTCATGGATCTGCCGGTCTTCACCGGCTGCCTCCAGAAGACGGCGTCGCAGCTTCCTGAGCTCCCGCAGCTTACGGTCGATTTCATCCATCTGGGATAAATAGAGAGCAGAATCCACATACTCTTTCAACTTCAGCCGAACAAGGACGAGATTCTGCTCTGAGATACGGGCTATTTCATTGTCAATATCACTGATCTTGCGATTGGAGCGGAGTTCCCGTTCCCTAAGCTCCTGCAGTTGGCTGAGGACAGGCCGCAGGACGGTTTCCTGACCAAGTTTCAGCTTGTGGTAGAGCCGCAGGACAGCCGCCGCAATTTCTGGTTCTGGAATCTGCGGGGTAGGGCAGTCTGCTTTGTTTCCATCGTGGCGGCGGCAGACCCAGTAAGTCTTTCCCCCTGTGATTTTTTTGCGACAGAGAGAGCCGCATCCCCCGCAGTAGATGTGTTTATCATAGCGGCTGCCCTTACTTATACGGTGCGTCCCATGGAACTGCCCCTTGCGGGAGGACATCAGTTCCTGTACCCTCTGAAAATCCGCACAGCTTACGATGGCCGGGTGGCTGTGCTCCACAAAGTAGCGGGGCTTCTGGCCAAGGTTTCGAACCTGCCGGAATGGAATCGTATCTGTGGCGCAGCTTTTTTGCCAGATCATATCTCCGGTGTAGGAGATATTGGTCAGGATGTAGGCCACCGTACTGGGATGCCACTTCTCGCGGTTTCGGCCTCGATCCACCCCGAGCTGGTTCAGCTCCCTGGCGATATCATCCTTTCCCTGGCCGCTCAGATAAGCGGAGAAGATGCGGCGGACCACCTCAGCCTCCTCCGGTATGATCTCCAGATCCCGCCCTGCCAGCCGGTAGCCATAGGGGACGGAAGATGGGACAAACAACCCCTTTTCCATCCTCATACGGACACTGAAGCGCATATTACTGGAGTGGTTGGTCGATTCCATCTGGGCGAAAGCCCCATAGATTTGGGCAACCTGTTCCGAGGTCATCTTCCCGGTATCGATGTTCTCCTTTTCAAAGTGGATCGAAATACCCAGCCGGAGTAGTTCCCGCACGAACTGGATGTATTCCTGTGTGTTGCGTGCAAAGCGTGAGATCGATTTGCAGAGGACCCGGTCGATCTTTCCCTCCCTGCAATCGGCCATCATTCGGTTGAAATCATCCCGATTCCTGGCTTCCAGCCCAGAGATACCTTCATCGGCATAGATATCTACCATCTCCCAGTCCTCTTTGCCAGCGATGTGCTTGGTATAAAAGTCTACCTGGGCGATATAGGAGTTGACCTGGTCTTCGGAGTCACTGCTGACTCGGGCGTAGGCTGCCACCCTCAGTTTTGCTTTTTCGGGGATTCTTGGGTCGATCACCGTGACCTGCGGAACTCTTGCGATGCTTATGTTTGTTTCCGTCATATCTTTTTTGACCTCCTCTCAGCAACACACACTACCACAGTCCTTCCGCAATAGCCATTACCAACATCAACGAAAAAGAAGCGGGAAAACTGGGCAATCAGCTATTCTCATATAGAGCCTGTTCAGGCGAACAGCAGAGTGGGCCGGAGCTTCCGCTCCAGCTCAATGCGGGACTTCTCCGCTTCATCCACTGTCAGTAGGCCCTTTTCGGTGAGCTGCTCCAGCAGCTTCAGCGCGGAAAGAAATACAAGGTTATCTTGAAGTTCTATCTTAGTCATAAAACACCCTCCTGTTATGGAGGGGCCGCCCACCGGAGCCGATGAACGGCCCCGATCGTTCCTGGTCTATTTTTAAATGGCGGTATCCTGAGTGCGGGTAAAATCAGATGGTATTATAGATTGGGAGAAGCCCAACGCTGACTTCCAGCGCATGGTCAAGCTTGCACATTTGGTCTTCTCCAAGAGAACCAAGCTTATCCCTCAATCTGCTTTTATCGATGGTGCGAAGCTGTTCCAGCAGGATGATAGAGTCGCGGTAAAGACCTGGGACTGGAGCATCCAGGTTCACATGAGTAGGAAGTTTATGCTTACCTTTCCGGCTGGTGATCGCGGCTGCGATCACTGTGGGACTGTGCCGGTTGCCCACATTGTTCTGGAGAATGACCACAGGACGGATTCCGCCCTGCTCGGAGCCAACTACCGGCCGCAGGTCTGCATAGTAGATATCACCCCGGCGGATGTCCTCTTTGCGGTATGTTTCCATCATTTGCACCCCCTGTTTTTCTGGCTTAATACCACAAAAATAGGGATCGCTTCTCTGATAACCAGATCCCTTGCAGGATTGGAATGGTGACTCATACAGCAGTCATTCCGGTCAGTGAAAGGGCTGGCATAGAGCAGAAGCGATCCCCATTGCTTCTGATATTAAGACTTCACATTCGTGTTGTCTTTCTTTGGCGCTCGTATTCGACACTACTTCCCCAAGCGCAGGAGACTGTGCCACTGGCATCAGCTCCATAGGGCGACCATCTGAACCGCGGCTGGCTTCACCGCGTCATGGGACTCTCACCCCCGGCAGGATCTCTGTCGGCCGCCCTCATTGCTTGATCCCCATTTCGGTGGGGGCTGTGACTGGACGGAAGTATCATTGTCCCTGACGGAATCGTTGCGATACAGCTTGCCACAGGCTGTTTTGTGGACGGATGGACCCGCTTGGCACCTTATTTGGCCGTCGTTGATAGATGGTGATCAGCTGATTGACAAAACCGAACAAAAATGTATAGGTGTCTTCGTTTTCAACCCATGCCGCTCATCTACAGGTGGTCTTGGCGCATCCTCCAGCGTCGCTTGCTTTTTTCAAAAGCCCCGCCAGGAAAGTATTCAGACAATCGGATATTTGGTTTTCAAGGAACAAGTGAGAAGCAGTTCCTTCTCGCTTGTATAGGGGAAGATGTCGGCATTTTAATAACCCTCCAATTTCAATTTTCCAAAAGTTTTTTCAATTGTTTGAGGATGCGGACTTTCCGCTTATGGACCGCAGGCTGAGAGATGCCAAGTTCCCCTGCGTAATCCAGTTCGCTTTGGCCCTCAAAAAACAAACCCTGCACCAAAGCTTGATCCGCAGCAGACAACGCTGAAATCGCTTGGTACAGGGCCTCTTTCTTCATTTGTTCAAGGACGATATGTTCCGGGGTGTTGATGGCGTCAATAAACTCCCGGAAATTTTCATAGGCGCCATCCTGACCGCCGATCATCCCGCTTATCTGGATCTCATGGTCAAAAAAACTCTGATCATTGTCCTTGATATTCCACCGGGTTCTGCAGTAAGTGCGATAGACCTCCTCAGTCACCATGACTTCTTCATATTCCCGAGTGCAGGTGTTAAAAACAATAAGGGTAAACTTCCCGTTGGATTCCATGTGCCTTTCCTCCAAATTTCAAAATTTTGATGGCGAATCAAAATCTTGAGATCAGGGGTACTTGGCAACATAAGCCTCCCAGCCCATGCTGGCCCTCCCAATGCCGGGCAGAAAAATAGCCGGGGACGCATTTCTGCATCCCCGGCTGATCCCTGCCGCCATATTGCGGCAGGAATACAGCGGGCCGAGACACTTTACAGCGTCCCGGCCCTTCTCAGCTGGTCCTATTCATTTTTTCGCATACCTGCCACTGTACTGAGTATAGCAGAGGCAAAGTCGGAAGGGAGTAGGGATTTCGTCGGTTTTTCATCGGGAATCAATCGGGATAAAGTCGGGGCATCTCCAATTCTTCCTGAAGTTCCGGCACAGCATAACCAAAAAGGCAGAGGGACAATAAGAAGATTGCCTCACGCTTCCGGTCATAGAATACGCTTCGCTCCATATTCAGCTCATCCAGCAGTTCCTTTTCTGTGCTGTTGAAACGGTGGATAAATTGTTTGGTCAGGATCTCATAGTAAAGTTCCCCCCGGTCAGGGTATCGTTTCAAGCGGAGAAGGGCACGGTCGATCACATCCACCAGCATCCGGTTTTCCATCACGCAGCAGACCCGTTCCTCAAACTCCTGCAGATCCATATCCGGGGCGAAGCTCTGTAGATAGATAAGCCCGGTATCAACGTCTTGAGCACCCAGCTCCCAGGCATACTCATGCAGTTCTTCCATCCGTTCACTGAGGACCCACACCACATCCCGGTAGATTTTCAAAATCAGCTTTACCCGATGATAGGCCAGCTGGCTGTCAAATCCAAGGGTCGCCATCTGTCTTTTGCATTTCTGCACAGTGGCGCTTTCTTTCCTCATGCCATTCTCCTCCTTCCTTGTTCGCTAAGCTGCGAACAAAATGCATACAACAAAGCCTGCGAACAGCGGAGCGGCTGCGCCCCTCTCTCAGGAGGAGGGGCCTTGCCGTACCAAACTTATATGAGATTGCGTGTTTCCAACCGAATACGCATGGCCTGCTTGGAGACTTGGAAGGTCCGAGCCATTTCCGCAACCAGATGTTCATGGCTTCTGCCTGCGCGCAAACGGTAAAAACTCCTTTTTATTTGCGGCAAGGGCATGAGGAGAGCAGTAGCCAAGGCGTCAGCCTGCCATTCGACCAGACCATAGCTTTCATCCAAAGATGTTTTTCCTTCATAGGCAGCCACATCGCCTGTGCCAGAATACAGCTTCTGGTGCAGGACCCAGTGCCCCAGTTCGTGGGCGCAGGTGAACCGCAGCCTGCCGAGGAGCCTGTCCACACAAAGCCGCTCCTCCACTAAGATCGTTCCAGCTTTGACGGCGATCAAGCGGTAGCGTTTTTCATCTTGGTCATACAAAATGGCAGCGCCCTCATCGAAAATTGTTTCCCCAAGGATGCTCCCGTTCTTGCGTAGGCAATGATATTCCAGAGTTAGATCAAACTTGGTTTCTATGATAGTTTCAATGGGGACTGCCTGGGGAGGTCCGTCCAACAAAGCGGGATCGTACTCTTGCAGGATCTTCCGTCCAATGGTTTCAATTGCGTCCAATCGATACTTTGGTACAGACAAGAAAATCCCCCCTTAGTTCTGGCGGTTCTGCAACATTTCCATAAATGCTTTCCATTCCTCATCGGTAGCATCTACTTCTTTTGCCACTCTCAATGCTGCGCGGACGATGTCATGTTGGCGGATATAGTCAGGTAGATCGGCCGGAACTGTCTTCCTGGAATCTGCGGCTAAATCCAGCAGTATTTCATGCTCCTGCTTATCCAATTCCAGAAAAGAAGAGATACGCTCTACAAACGCTTCCTCTGGCGCCGGCCGGCGCCCCTGCTCAATATCACACAGGTACCCATTGGAGATACCGAGGTGTTTCGCGGTATCCCGGAGGTTTAATTTGGCCTCTTTGCGCCGTGTGCTGATGAAAGCTCCAAAGGTCACTGGTATCCCTCCTTCATAGAGTTTCGCTGGTTTGCGAACATCTTGTTTATATTATAGCCAGTACATCTGTTCGATACAAGGATAAAAAAGGAAACGGAGGTCAGGTGTTAAAATTTCATAACACCTGACCTCCGTTTTAGAGAAAACTGCGGGCGATCCGCTTCATTTCTTCCACACACTTCTGGGGTGCTATGATCTGAATACCGCCCATAAATTTGAAGACCCAGCCGTAAAAGGTGCTGCTTGGATCGACTTCGATTTTTGCAGCAAAGTGTTCCTCGTCATATGGACGAGTGGGTACAGATTCTCCATAATGGTCTATGATGGTTTTCATCAGTTTGTTCTCGCAGAGCAGTTCAACAGAAATCGTGCGGTCAGCAGCAAACATATCAACGATCTTGTTGGTGTAGCCCGCCACATCAAAGCCTTCATCGGGTGTAAAGCCGGCGGGAAGTATCTTGATCCCCGACAGGCGGTCTACTCGGAAATGGGCCATCCGCTGGTGCTTGTAAGAAAAGCCAATCAGGTAATAGTGGTCATTCTTCCATTCCAAAGCATAAGGCTCCAGTTTATAGAGGTAACCGCCATGCTTGAGAACTCGTTTTTTCTCGGGCGTATATTCATAATACTGGAACTGTACCTGCCGCTTTTCCAAAATCGCCGTTTGGATGGCATCAATGATGTAATAGACTTGCTCATTGTCCGGTTTCACCCGACTGGATAAGCTGGCGAGCTGCCGAAGCTGCTCTGCCTGATATGTGCCGGCTAAACGGCATAATTTCTGCACCAGCTCCTCGGATTTCTTGGCAGAAATGATCTTCGAGGATGCTACTGCATCTGTCAGCATTTTCAGTTCTGGATACTCAAACAGGCGACTTCCCATAAAATATTGGTTTTGGGTGCTCTTGACCACCACAATATCAATCCCTGCATCGATCAGCGCATTGGTATCCGCGTAAACAGTCTGCCGCACTGCCTGAATTCCTTTTCCATTCAGATGGGCAATGATGTCAGATACTGTGGCGGGATGGTTTTCATCGGTCCTCTCATAGAGAAACCGGAGTAATTCCAGTATCCGCATATTTGTTGAATTCTGCATACTTCACCTCCTCGATTCTTAAAATGGCCTATTTTGTATGGTGTCCAGCCCCAAAGACCAGAAACAGGGCAACAACACAGAGAAGCAGGCCAATCCAATTTCGATCCATAATCAGCTTGATTACCGCCACAAGCAGCAGTCCGCCCACCAGGAGCACAACGCCGTTCATTCAGCGTCCTCCCGAGGCATAGTTCCCCATGTGGATGTCCAGCACCTCTCTGGGCGGCTGGATCAGGGCGTCCTCATACTGGCACTTCCACTGGATCTCCCGGCACATCTGGCCATCCGCCACGCCGTCTATGGTTTCCCCATCCTGAATGGAGTTATCATGCTCCAATATGTACGATGCCACATTGTAGGCGTGGTTTACCACCCAGTTGGGGTCCATGCCGTGGAAGTGGTACTGGAGGTCGGGCAGGAGCAGGGTGCTCATACCCACCGTGTCGATGAGCATATCTTCGGTACCCTCAATGTTAAAGAAGCGGACATTGACGCCAAAGCGGATGAACCGATCCGGGCCCTCGATATGATGGGAACGCACATCCTCCGCCAGAAACAGCTTGCCGCAGTTCTGGAAATAGAACGCCTCACAGGTAGGATACAGCTCCGCCAGAGCCTCCAAAAAGTCGGCATCCAGGTTGGCACGCTCCAGCGCCGGAAGCGCCGCTGCCAGCATATCGGTGGCTACCACCTGATATTTACACTCCCGGAAGATCCGCTCCCGGTCCTTCTGGCAGTCCCACATCTGGCTCATCAGGAAGGCATCAAAGCCTTTGCCCTTGAACTTGTCGCATTTCATCACCATCAGCTGTACCGGACACTTGCCGTCCTGAAATTCCGCGATATGCTCCTGTGCGGCAAAGCCGGCCATTTTCTTATCATAACAGAAGCACTCTGCTGATCCGATGTGCTTCTCCATTACGGCAGTCATTTTTCCTTTGTCCGGCATGGGCACCGGTTCTTTGAACAGCATCTGAATGAGATAGGGGCCTCCGGGCTGGGGGCCTTTTTTGTCATCCAGGTTTTGCTGGAAAACTTGATTGCTCATTTGGTTTCCTCCTCCTGACGAATCCTCTTTAATAATCCAGCAGAATGGGCACCTGCTGCTCCTCCGCAAACCGCATGGCCCGCCAGAACATGGAGAAGGCAAACTTGGCAAGAGATTGGGTGTCATACCGGGTGTGTTCCGGGATGTCCGCCTTGCTGTACTGTCCATCCGGGCCCAGGGTCCCGTCTACCGGGTATCCCTCGGTGTCTGCCCAGCCAAGGATGGTATCCTCATCGGCCTGCCACGCCAGCTTGTTCAGCTTTTCCAGCTCCTTCCGCAGTCCGCCCAAGGTGGCGATAGCGGCGGTGTCATCGGTAGGCAAGGGCCCTTGAAACAGAAAGCTGTCGGAAAGAGGCAGCCACCAAGTTGCCCCACGGAACAGGGACCACACCCGCTCCTCGTCCGATGCAAGGCGGGCAATCAGGGGATGCTCCCCGAAGATCCAGTCCTTCTCCACGGTGGGAGGCACCGGTTCCTCGTATGTACGGCAGGCGGCCACCAGCAGCATAGCGCCGAAGGCATCCCAATCCGGCTTGTCGGTGTAATAAGGTTTCTCATTATCTTCAAGCCAGGGAGCGTAGGGGGGCTGGCCCGGCTGAGAAATGGCGCTCAAGATCTGATCCCGCCAGTTCTCCACCGCCGCCTGGACCTCAGCCGGGGACATTTCTTCCTCGTTATCAGCAGCTTCTCCATCCGGCGTGATCCGGTTAAAGGCATATCCGTTTTCCTCCGCCCACTGCTGAACAACAGTTTTCCAGTTGTGAGAATAGTACCGGGTCAGCGTCCCGGCGTAAATATCAAGTCCCATAGCAATGCCTCCTCTTTTCTGTTATGCGGTCATTCTTTTGCTGCAGCGAACATCTGGTCAATCTTCTCCAAATCGTATTCCAAGAGCCAGTCATGAAATTGATGATAGAGAGGCAACAGCAGCTTCTGTGAGCCGCCCAGCACATCCAGCCCACGGTCATCGTACAGGTGGTAGAGGAACGGCCCCGGCCCTGTCAGATAGACGCTGGACACAAAGCCGTTCCAGCCGCCGATGTCCCCCAGAATGATTTCCCGAAGAAGCAGCTCTGGTTGAAAGCTGATCTTGCTGAGATCCCAGTAAAACTGCACTTGTGCATGGGTATCCCCATCTTCATCCAGCTCTGTGGCCGAAAGTTGCTCATCAGGAACTGGGAGTCCCACTCGCTGCCGGATAACGGTCAGCAGGGACTCGGCGGGTTCTTCATCGGGATACCCGTCGATCCGCAGAAGGTCCGGCACCGCCGGAAGTGCCCGATAGATCGCGGCGGCTCGGTCCAGCGCCCCCTGAACATAAGCGGGGTTGGTTTTCAGCTTCGCCGCACGCCTGTCCAGATAGATTGGTTCCTCCCCGCCGATCTCAAACCGAATGCCTACCGGCGCATGGTAGAACAGAGGGTGTTCCAGCTCAGCCATGCCCAGATCATGTAAAATGTGTTCAAACCGCTTTGCCAGCATGGTATCCCTCCGTTCTCATGTCATTTCATACAGCAGAGCAGCATCGCCCTGCACCAGCTCCAGATGGGAGCGCAGCGTTTCCAGCCCGCTTTGCACCGCCTCGGTGGGCAGGTCCCACTCCGGGGCAATTTCAGCGGCCACTTCCGGGAGGTCCTGCTCCCGCAGGGCTGCCAGCACATTAGATGCCAACTCTCCCTTCAGCAGAGCGCAGTCCAGGGTGTCCTCCGCCTGGGGAGCAGGAAAACGGACATCCAGATCCAGCTCGCTCTCACACCAGTCCCAGATGGCCATATAGACTGCGCCGGAGCAGTCGCCGTCGGACAGTTCCTGCCGCCGGCCGTCTTTGAGCAGATAAAAGGATGCAATCTGTGACATGGTGATTCCTCCTATATGTTATTCGCTTCCATCAGCCCTTCTGCCTGCATCCGGATCACATAGAAAGCCCGCACCCAGTCCAGTTCTTGCTCCATGGATTCTTCCAAAGCCAGCAGGCGGCGCTTTCCCAGCCTGCGGTCCAGGAGGGCAAAGATGTGGACAAGAGGATTCTCGCTGACAAGGTTTTTCTCAATGCTCTGGTTGTCAAAGATACCAAACGCCTTATAGAACACCTTTTGGTCGAAGGTGCCCTGCTCCAGCGCAAAGGCATGAGCCTGGTTGATGGCCTCTTTTGCGGAGTCGCAATCTTTCAGCGTTGTGGACCGCAAATGATGAAATTTCGTCCACACATTCTCAAAATAGGTGTAGTAGTTGCTCCGCAGCACTTCCACGCCGTCCATGCGAATGGCTGCCCGGCCCTCATGGTCGGCGCTTTTGCTGTAACTGGTGGCAAAATACTGGATGTGGCCCCGGAGCGCCGGGCACAGGTAGTCATTCTCCAATTTGTTCCGGATTCCGCTCCAGGTTGACATAGGTACTTATCTCCTTTCTGATGCCGCTGCGGGCGTTGCCCCTTCCGCAGAATTTGCCTTTTGTGTTTGAAATGTTATCCGTTGAATCCGCCGACTTCAATTTTATATTTGCAGTCGACCTCGATACAAACTAAATGTCCCATGAAATAGTCGGGTTCCGCATCCAAATCGATGTAAAAGCCAGTTTCGCTTCCATTTACAAGTACCGTTACATTGTTTACAAACAGTGCTTTTACAAACTCATCTTCTGAAATCTTCCCATCCGCTTCCAGCGTTCCATCTTCGATCATTTCATTCACGGCGTCTATGCAGTCATCGTTCTCATCCAAAAATGCTCGGATAATGGTATCTTTATTGTCATTGACCCAATTTACCTTTTCCAAAACGATATCGCCTATATTTCCCTCTGTGCTCTGAAACTCAAGGAGAATTTTAGTCTTTCTATCCCATACGGTCCATTCTCCAACATGAAAGCCGAGTTTGCGATCAAATACAAATTCCGTATTTCCCAAAATCATTTTATCCGGCATTTCGACCCTTTTCTTCAAAAACAGTCCCATAATACACCTCCAAAGATTCCAATTGATTGCTCAGTAGGATAACCCATTCGCTTGCTGCTTTTGGAGATACTCCCGGAAACATTCGATGAACTCCCGATTCCGCTTTGGGACATCGAACCCCTTCCGATCTCAACCGCCGCGTTGTTTTTATTGCTCATTGAGATACCTCGCCAGTTTCTTCTCCAGCAGTTCTGTCATATCATTGCAGAGGCGCTTTACCTTGTCCTGCTCATGGGCGTAGTACCAGATGGTTTCCTCTCCGGGGCGGAGCAGGAGCTGGTCGCCGTCCGCTTCTTTCCAGAACTCGCCCAGCATACAATACCGCTCTCCATGGATGGTCAGATCAAACATCCCGGAAAGGGAAAGGATCACGCCTGTGGATGCCTGGATGCCTGCGGTCAGCAGGAAAAACTCCCGCACCTGGGACGGGAGCGTGAAGTCCAGCACGCTTTCTTGATTCCCAATCTGCTCCTCCGTGGCGGCGGGCTTGATCTCATCAGAGGTGTCCAGCACCTTTGCCAGCGCCTTGGAGAACTTGGGGTAGCGTCGAAACATCTCCGGGTTGTCGGCCTTGAATTTCGCTTGCTTTTCCCGCTGCACCCGCTCCTGTTCCTTGCAGAAAACGTCCAGCTCGGCCAGATACCGCTCCTGGTAGAGGTTGCTGGCTTCAAATGCTATGCCGCTCTTTTCCAGAATGGCGATGGCTCCCTTTTGGCTGCCAAACACCGGAACCCACTGAAAACCGTGTCGACGGGGCTTCAGTTTCAGAAAGTCCTGCCTACCCAGCAGAGTTTCCAACTCCGCCTCATGTTCGTCCCACCAGTTCTGCCAGGTTTCAGGTGTTTCCCGCCCCTCGACCAAGTCCAGGAGTTTTATTGTCAATACTTCACTATTCATAGGTCAATTCTCCGTTTCAGAGGGCGCAGGAATCCCATCAATCCCACCAGAAGTACCAGACGGTGGACTGCCACAGGGCATCTGCCAAGGAGCCAATGCTTCCATCCTCATTCTGATCCAGATCCGGGCAGAAGCCATACAGTTCTACCGCCACATCCATGGCCTTCTCCTTGGGGACGGGGGCCGGGAGCAGGAATTCCAATTCATCGTGGCTCATGGCGGCAGGAACTGCGCCGTACTGCTCGAACCAGTATTTGGCCGCAGCCATCAGGTCCGGTGTGTCGGGGCAGTCGTTCCAGTTTCCGAAGGGCAGGTATGCGAAGATCTCCCAGGGATTCTTCACCGGGATCTTGGCCAGGATGAGCGGATAGGTCATCTCCGTATCATCATCCCAGTAGCTGGAGAAGCGGTCGTTTGGTTCTCCGCCCTCCATCTCGCCCAGGATCTCCTCCTCCCAGTCCATATCATCGTCCTCGGCTTCTTCCTTGCGCTGGCCGGTCAATTCCTCCAAAATCGCCTTTCCGTCCTTAACAGGAGCGGAGAGCATCTTCTTCCGGTACTCCTCTACCGTTTTGAGGTCAAATTCATAGCAGTCCGCATCATGCTCCGGGTCGGCGTTCATTACCAGACATTCCAACAGCGTTTCATCATCCGCCTGGATAAGTACGGGAACAAAGCCCTCCCGTACCCCCAGCCGCTGGGCGTAGCTGTATGCCGACATGATGGGGTCATCATCTGCCATGGATGGGAAATAGGTACACTCGCAGTCCAGATACTCCATGATGGCATGAGCAACCTCGGAAGGCTCCAGCGTGTCCTCGTCGAAGTCCTGTCCCTGCCAGTTTTCAAAGCGTTCCTTAATCACTTGAGCCATGGTCTGATAGTATTTCTCATCAAATGGGATGAATAAGTATGCCTCCTGTTGAAATTCATTGGAGTGGTATCGGGACGGACCAAAATATTTCAGGGCATAGTCATCAATGTCGGCAGGATAGTAGGGGCTGTCGCCCTCTCCGTAGTAATAGCCTGCAAAGGCACGGCCTTGCTGATTGAACAGCACAGAGAACAGACAGCCGTCCAGCTCATCCCGGATAAACTCCCTCAGATCCACATTGGCAGGATCAGCTTTGACCTGTTTGGTCACTTCGCTGTATTCTTTCAAGAAGTCCTCGCCCATCAGGTCGTGCTCCATACACCAGCGCAGGTAGATGGCCATGTGGTTATAAGCATTGATGGGGTCAATAGGCAGTTCCTTCTCCTCAATGCTCTCAAGGTGATAGGAAGCGTCGTCCATCTCACCGTCAAAATCATCATTGGAAAGGGTGCCACGAGTGATAGCATCCTGACGATCAGGCTCCACCACAAAGCTGATGCCGTTCATTTTGTCCAGCAGGGCGTCCGCGTCATGGGCCAGCTTGTATTCCAATTCATCCCGGTAGAGAGGGATCACCTGATAGAAGTTGACCTCCTCGCCACTGGGCAGGATGCAGACCTCGCTGCCATCTTCGGTATCCTGGGGACCGGTCAGAATGGCAGCGCACAGCTTTGTATCCTTTGCAAAGTCCTCCTCATTGTCCATGGTATGACCGAAGCCCAGCCAGGTATCGCTGGCAATGGGCAGGCGGGCCAGGGCTTTCAGCAGACGAATGGGCCAGTACCATCGCTCATTCTTCAGGTCCTCATGCTTCAGTTTCCAGTTCCTCGGCAGCGCGATGGCAAGCTCCGCCCGCTCCAGCTTGTATTCGGCCAGTTCTTCCGGCACATTCATCCGGTGGGCACCCATGCCCATGGTGACCAGGGTGTAGTAATCCCGTTCCTCAGAAGGCGGAACAACGCAGATGTCCACATGAATGTCTGGGGAAGAAAGCTCATGAAACACATTCTCAAACTTGCCGAAATACTGCTGGATATGCCCCTCGACGGCCTCCATCTCCTCCTCGGTGTAGACCTCGGGAACACCAGTATCTTCATCCTTGGGCACTTCACCGTCCGGGCCATCGTTATCATTGTCCTGGTCACCGTCCGATGACGCCCAGGAGATTTTCAGAGTCATCTGCTCCTCCGGCAATCCAACGCCAGGGCTGCGGGTGATGGTGTGCTTATCATCTGCCGCAAAACCAATGGTCTCCCCGTCATGGAGTTCCACATCATTCTCCAGCACATAGGAAGCAAAACTGGCCAAAAAGTCCCGCAGATCGCTCGGCTTGGCATTGGTGCCCAGCACCTCCATCTCGTCTTTGCCGAACACATCCAGGCCGTAGGTGTAGCCGTTCATGCCATTTTCATCCCGCCAGAGGCCAAACCAGATCCAGTTGAAGATGGGCAGTTCGTCATCCCGCATCATGTCGGCAAAGCCCTCATAGAACCGGGGCTCAAACACCACGCCGCTGGTGTAGACACCGGTGGCGTATTTCTGCTTGCAGCACACTGCCATCGCCTTGGTGAACAGCTTACCTCGTTCCAGCAGTTTTTCCTCCTCGCCCAACACAGCCACCATGATATGGGCCTTGTGCGTTTTGGCCACTTCTACGGCCTCTGGCCACATATAGTTGTTTTCGGCGTTGATCTCTGCTTCATTGTCAGGGATGTGACCGTGGAATAGTGTCACAATCAGCATCATATTGCCGACCCGCATTACCACAGCGTCATCGCTGTTCTCAACATCTTCGTCGCCCTCATCCGGCTCCTCATCTACGATACCCCATTCTTCCCGCAGATCTCGAATCAACTGCTCCTTGTCCCACTCTGCTTTGGAGAGGAGCACAGATCCGGCAAAGGAACCCTTATGGTCGGTTTCCTCCTCGTCGGCGTCATCCTCAAGACCCTCTGCATCTTCATCCGGATCATAGAGGGATTCATGCTCCAGTCCGCGGATAAATTCCTCAAAGCTATCTGCCAGATGGGTAATTTTATAGTCATTTTCCTGATCCACATGGACTACCGCAGGCTCTCCCTGGGGACCGCAAGCCCGGTAGTCCAGGAAAATCATATCGTGTCCGGCGCTTGGACAGTCGCAGATGGCCACGCCGATGGCAGGATACTCCCACTCATCGATCATAAACTGGCTGCCCAGCTCTCCACAGAGGGAGCAGCTCTTTTCCCGTCCGATGCCGAAAATGCCGGTGATGGCCACATGATCATCTGACCAACAGGTAGGCTCATCGCAGGGATAGCAGGTGTTCACCGGAATGCCGCCGTTGTGCTGCTTCATCAGCCAGATGTAGGCGGCGGGCAGCTTGTAGCCCAGTTCCTCCTCCACGCTGGCAATCAGCTCATCGGAAGGCGGATCACTGACATATTCTTTCAGTGCATACCAATTATCATCCCAGAAGTTGGTGAGGTCGAAGCCCTCAAATGGGGTATCACCGGGCACGAATTTGGCCTTCTTCTTCCGGCTGCGCTGGCGTTTCCGGATCTCCGCCTTACACTCCCGAATTACCGCCGGAGCATTTTCATCCTCCGGGTCCAGCTCCGCCCACCGCTCGGCGTAGGGAATGGCCTTTTCCTCCTGGCCGTAGAGATACTGATAGCCATAGGCCATCCGCATATTCCACTGCGCCTTGTCCTGGCCTTCCTCCCGGACGGACTCCAGCACCTCAATGGCCCTCAGAAGGGCTTTGTCTCCCTTGGATTTCAAAGTACCTTCGTCATGGTCCCCGATGATGGCGTAGTTCTCCAGTGCACGGGCCAGGGCGTAGGCGGTGCGGTAGTTCCTCCAGTTCTCCGGGATGGCATTCAGTGCCTGGATACAGCGGGTGTACTCGTCTTCGTCGTTCCACTGCTCCAGCTGAGCGAAGAATGCTTCGGCGTTCTGTTGGGTGTAAGGAATATAGTCCATGCCCGTCAGCGTTTCGTCCAACTCGTCATCCTGATTCTCAGTTTCTGTCCCATCATCTTGTTGCTTTAGGGATACAGAACCGGCTTCACGGCGGAAGGTGTGGAAGATGGCCCATGGGATGTCCGTGCCTTCAAAGAACTCTTTCGCCATGTTCAGCGCCTCTTGGATGTCCCAGGCGATGAAGTCCACATAGCCACAGTAGAGGCCGGTAGCCCCGCCGGTGAGAGTGAGCACTTCCGATCCTTCATCAGTGGTAAACACTTCTTCCAGCTTGTCCCGGAAGTCGAAGATCTTCTGACTGCCTTCCTCCTCCCGCAGGGTATCCAGGGGATAGCAGAAGAAGCCCGCTACCGCGCCGTCGGCATGGAGATCGTCCATAAAATCATTGTCGGCATTCAGATAGCCGTTGATGAGCGGCACACAGCAGGTGGAACCGGCCATTACATCCAGCCGCCAATCGGCGTCCGGGTCCTGTTTGGGTTCCATTTTGTAACCAAGGTAGCTCTCCAGATAGGCTTCCGGGTCGGTGGAGAGCTCCAGGCCCTGCTCCCGCAGTTTGTCGGGCAGCTGGGACAGGAGGAAGGACGGCTCTGCCTTGGGTTCCTCCAGCACATCAAAGCTGTCTATGTATCTCATGTGGGAGATCTCGCCCAGCACTTGGTCGGTGAGGGTGGTGAGCATCCACCAGGCCCGGCCTTCCTCATCCCGGAGCATAGGCAGCAGCTTTTCACAGTAGGCGGAGATGGCGAAGCTGTTTTCACCCTGCTCCTCCAGCCAGATCTGCACATCCTCCCCAGAGATATCCCATCCATCCTCGGTACGCAGACCGATGTTCTGGAGGGGCTGACGGCCCACAAGGATGTTCCAGTGCTCCAGCACCTCCTTGGGGGCGTGTTTCTGGAAGTAAATCAGCTCAAACAGCTTGACCTTGTCCCCCTCCGGGGTGAGAATCAGCTCGTGCTTCTCACCGTTAAAGCCCATTTCAAAGGAAATCTCATCAAAAACCAGATTTAGAGCCCCTTCCATTTGGGCCACGAGTTCGGCGCCGCGGGTGTGATCTTTGTCCTCATCCATCATCTGGCGCAATTCTGCTTCCA
>ERZ1673697.1832-NODE-1832-length-21913-cov-6.000457_pt1 | contig 21913 bp, 17 predicted proteins | sample MGYA00580227_ERZ1673697 | MGnify/ENA primary metagenome ERZ1673697 (study PRJEB41218, sample SAMN15661759) | gut metagenome | host: Homo sapiens | place: Canada: London | collected 2015-08-20/2019-03-30 | study: EMG produced TPA metagenomics assembly of...
TCAAGAAATACAAAAATCGCTTGAAAAAAAGGAGCTACTAACAATTCATATTCTTGAAATGCAAAAAAAGCGGCAACGTTTATCAACTCTGATATATTAATAATTTTACCCAGCGAAAAATAGTTTTTTCTAAATATCAGCAGTACTGCTTTGACTCCAGCAAGTAGCCCTACCACCACAGGAAAAATCAAGAATATCAAAAGAAGATAAACGTTACCTCCCATATCTGCCATAGTATATAATTGTTTCTCAAAAACTGCCTGTTTATAGAACTCTATAATAGTATAGCTTTCACCATTCAGCACCGTCCACGGATAAAAAACAGACATAAAAATCCCTACTAAAAAAATAATACATAAAATTCTAAACACTTTCTTACGCATATGTATGCCTTTCTCCAATATCAGATTTCAAATAAAGAATTAGTGAATTTATAGTTTCTTATCAGATTTTATTTATATAATTCTATATTATTTTAATATTTTTAATATTATACGACATTTTAAGCAAAAAGTATATATCTTTTTATGATATTTTTAGAATTTTTTAGATAATTATTACCACATAAAACTGCAAAATTATCATATGCTCACCAGTCTAAGTCATAAACATCTGCAATTTCAAATACAACTGAGTATCTTCTAATTTTTTTGTGAACGTTACTGAATAATCAACTTTTGCCATCTAAGGCAGCTCTTTTATCATAGATCGTTTTCCATTGGAAATAATAACTTTTGTTAACACAGCGTAATTACACATACTATAATATAAGTACAGAATATTGCACGTTTTGTCTTGGGAGGGGTGAAAGATATGTTAGCAGTAAATTACCCAGAACTAAGAGGAAACATGAAAGAATATATGGATAAAGTCTCAGATGATTATATTTACTGGCAAACGGAAGACCGAAAAACACTCAAAAGAACCATTAGTCGGAGATCTCTCCGGATTTTGGAGTCGCAGAATCAAGGCGAAGGATCGATTGATTTATAAGATAGCTACACAAAATGTCTATATTCTTTCTTGTCGTTATCATTATTCCAATCACTAAATATTGAAAAACAGGAAGTCCCTGCACTTCCTGTTTTTCATTTCAAAGAAACTATTCTTGATCATTGGTCAATTTCAGCTTATCCAGCACGTAGAAAATCAGACTTAAAATCATGGCAACTACACATGCAAGCACCATTCCTGTAAGCTGAATGTTGCCAAAATTCACTTTGATACCGGACAGACCTGTCACAAACACAATTGAGGTCAGCATCAGATTTCTGGATCGTCCGTAGTCCACTTGAGAATCTACAAGAATACGAATACCGGAAGCGCCGATCATACCATATAAAAGGAATGAGATTCCACCAATTACCGGTCCCGGAATCGTCTGGATCAACATTGCCAGTTTTCCTACAAAGGAACATATGATAGACAGCACTGCCGCTCCGCCGATCACTCGTACACTGTACACCTTAGTTACAGCCATAACTCCGATATTTTCGCCATAGGTCGTCGTTGGTACAGAACCGATCAAACCGGATAACATGGTCGAAAAATTATCTCCGAATAATGAACGGTGGAGTCCCGGCTTCTTGAGAAGATCACGCCCTACAATCTTACTTGTCACAACCTGATGCCCGATGTGTTCCGATGTAATAACTAAAAGAACCGGCAAGATCATCATAATCGCTCCGAGATCGAACTTCGGCGTCTGGAAATTCGGAACCGCGAACCATGCTGCCTCTGCTACCTGTGAAAAATCAAGAATACCACAGGCAAGCGCCGCAATATATCCCGCAATAACCGCAATCAAAATCGGAATGACAGATAAAAATCCGCGGAATAAAATATTTCCAAAGACAGCAACACCGAGCGTTACCGCAAACACAATCACATTTTTCATATCTATAGTTTCATCCAGAAGTCCGGCATTACTTGCCGCAGAACCAGATAATTCCAGTCCGATCAAAGCTACAACCGGACCCATCGCCGCCGGGGGCAGAACAATATCAATCCAGTCTGTCCCACATTTATAAATAATAAAAGAAAGAACACAGCCACAAAATCCTACTGCAACAAAACCACCAAGTGCATATTCATAGCCCATTTCAGCAATGACAATTCCCGCCGGAGCAAGAAACGCGAAACTGGAGCCAAGATAAGCCGGAGCCTGTCCTTTCGTCACCGCGATAAAAATTAAGGTACCAACTCCGTTCATGAATAACACGATTGCCGGATTGATACCAAAAATAAACGGTACCAGCACAGACGCTCCAAACATTGCGAACATATGCTGAATACTCAGAGGAAGCAGTAGCTTAAAAGGTACTTTATCCTCAACTTGAATAATTCTCTGATTTTCCATTTGATTTCCTCCTACTTGTATAAACTCTCACTTTTTATATTCTATCATACAAGCAGGAGGAAAGAAACTATCTTTTTCTTCCAGCTACAGCATTTGCATCCTTCCATCTTCCACCCTGCATATTTCTGCCCTGCTGGCTAAGAAGAAGTGACACGATGTTAAACATACTGGCTGCCGATGTAACTGCGTAGAAGCGGGTATAATTTTCTTTGTTCAAATTTGCCGATACCAACCCGAATCCTGTAAATACATTTACCAATATTAAGATTACAGTGAGTATCAAAAATGCTTTCCTGTCGCCTATAGAAAAATACAGACCAACTGCTGCCAGCCCACTATATATCACCGCTGCCACAGCTGTATTTCTGTAGTTTCGCAAAAACTCTCTCTTCTTCATACTGATCAATAATATCAGAAGTAAAAAGATTGCAATCAGTAGAAATTCCAACGCCACTTGTTCCTTCGTTATCACTTGAAGCCCCATGACGCCCATTCCGATAAATGCGTGGACAGCAGGCGCCAGAAGGAGTGCTAATATCTGGAACAATACAAATTGAATTCCAAGCTTTGATGTACATTGAAAGACCAGCTCTGTCGCAATAGAAATGATACACCACGCCGCGAAAAGCCATGTGAAATGTCCGTTTCGGAATATATTTCCAAAAAAGAAACTTAACACAGCGCTTAAAACAAATCCATAGATTAAAATCAGCCCTATGGTCCGATTTAATTGACGCACTGTAATATATTCTTTCTCCGTGTCCATACTGAGCACATCTTTGAATACTTCCGTGAGACGCCCCATCTTCTCTTCAAACACTTCACTGTCCATCGTCTCGTACTGAACATTATGCTGTCTGATATATCGGCACATCCACTCGATCTCTTCCAGATTCTTTTTTTCTTCTTTCAGCTCTTCTAATCTATATTCTGCTGCTTCCGGAAGTTCCAATTCGTTTTCAATGATTCTTTTAATATCCTTTACCGAAATTCCAAGAATTCTCAGATGTTTGATCTTACGGAGCGCCTCTACGTCTCTGTCACTATACGCCCTATAGTTATTGGCTTCGTTTCGTTCCGGTGTGATCAATCCTTCTTTTTCATAAAATCGAATATTAGCTCTTGTCATTCCCGCAAGCTTTTCTACTTCTTGTATCGTCATATCTAACACCTGCCTTTCCTTGTTAAGGAAATCATAAACTATAAACCTTGTTTACAGTCAAGTGTTTTCAAAATTTTTCGCTTCCCCTTACTCCATTTTCTCTAAAAACGCTTTGTATCCGCGATAGCCCTCGTAAATATCCGCTTTACTTGCAATTTCCCAAGGCGCATGCATAGACAATACTGCCATTCCACTGTCGATGACATTCATTCCATAATTTGCCATAATATAGGCGATCGTTCCGCCGCCGCCCTTATCTACTTTACCGAGTTCCGCTGTCTGGAAGGCTACGTCTGCCCCGTCAAAGACACCTCTTAATTTCCCGATATACTCAGCATTTGCATCACTGGAACCACTTTTTCCACGACTTCCGGTATATTTATTAAGGCACAATCCATTTCCGAAAAACGCCGCATTTTTCTTCTCAAACACACCGGCAAACATCGGATCATATGCTGCACTCACGTCAGAAGACAGCATATAAGAATTCTGGAGGGCACGTCTCACTTTCAGATCAGATTCTCCAACCGTCAACGCTATAATCTCTGCCACTGCATTCTCGAAAAATTTGGAGTGCATTCCCGTTGCGCCCACGCTTCCGATTTCCTCTTTGTCCACTAAAAGGCAACAGCTTGTACGTCTTGGATTCTTCACTTCCAACATGGCAAATAAAGACGTAAATGCACAGATTCTGTCATCCTGTCCGTAAGCAAGAATCATACTCCTATCAAGTCCGCAATCTCTCGCCTTCCCAGCCGGAACCACTTCTAATTCTGCGGAAAGGAAATCTTCCTCCTCCAGATCATAATTTTCTTTCAGATAACGAAGAATCATTGCTTTCACCAGTTCTTTTTCCTTCTTGCCTTCTTCGTCCTCTCCTTCTTCTACCAGTGGTCTTGAGCCCACCAATACATCCAGAACCTCTCCTTCAATGACAACACTGGCTTTTTTCTCCATCTGTTCTCCCGCCAAATGAATCAAAAGATCTGAAATCACCAGTACCGGATCGTCCTCTTTCTCTCCGATGGTAATATTGACAGTCGTACCATCCTTTTTTGCCACCGTTCCATGAAGTGCAAGCGGGATTGCCGCCCATTGATATTTCTTAATTCCACCATAGTAATGAGTATCAAGATATGCAAGCTCTGATTCTTCATATAAAGGATTCTGTTTCACATCCAATCTTGGAGAATCCACATGTGCACCGAGAATATTCATGCCCTTCTCTAATGGTTCCTCGCCGATCTGAAATAAAGCAAGCGCTTTTCCCATCTGATTGACATATACTTTATCTCCACATTTTAATTTCACATTTTCTTTCACATACTCTGCAAGATCTCTATATCCGGCTGCTTTCGCCATATCGACTGCAAGACTGACACTTTCTCTCTCCGTCTTTCCGGCATCCAGACATCTCTTATAGCGGCTGCTGATTTTTTCCACTTCCTTCAACTGTTCATTGGTGTATGTTTTCCAACGATTTACTCTCTCCATTTTTATGCCCTCCGTTTCCGTCTTATATTTCTTTTTATTATATACTTAATATGATACGCTTGCAAACGGTTCATACACCACTTTCCTGTAAACTAAAAGAGCAGCAACTCACATCGCCACTCTTTCGTCTCATTCTCTTAAAACAACTCTTTCACTGTCGGATAAATCTTGCGGAATTTCTGATACCTATCTTCATACTTGGCAACCAGTTCTTCTTCCGGCTCCACGGTATCAATCACTTTTACTATTTTTCTTGCAATCGTCTCCACATCAGGATATTCGCCACATCCGACAGCTGCAAGCATTGCTCCTCCAAGGGCAGGACCTTCCTCGCTTTCAATCACATCCACTTTCATGTTCATCACATTAGCAATAATCTTCTTCCAAAGCGGACTTTTTGCCCCGCCACCGCATATTTTTGTCCGTTCGATCTGAATACCAAGACTTCTTGCAACTTCCAGAGAATCACGCAGTCCAAACGCAACTCCTTCCAATACCGCCTGCGTCATATCTTCCCTTGTAGTGTCCATAGACATTCCAATAAACATTGCTCTTGCGTCCGGATTATTATGCGGAGATCGTTCTCCCATCAAATACGGAAGATAAAAGACATTATTTTCTCCAAGCTTTGTAATTCCACTTTGTTCCGCCGCAAAATCTTTCGTTTTCAAGATTTCTTCATTCCACCATTTATTGCAGGAAGCAGCACTCAACATACATCCCATCAAGTGATAATATCCATCCGCATGAGCAAATGAATGAAGCGCATTATGCTCATCCACACCGAATTTTTTGCTGGAAATAAAAATAGTTCCTGATGTTCCAAGAGAAATGTTGCACATTCCTTCTCCTACCGTTCCTGTTCCCACTGCCGCCGCGGCATTATCTCCGGCTCCGGCAATGACCTTCACATCTGAAGATAATCCCAACGCTTCCGCAATCTCATGCTTCAAGGTTCCAACCACTTCGAAACTCTCATATAATTTTGGAAGCATCTCTTCTGTAACGCCGCAAATGTCAAGCATTTCCTTAGACCAACAGCGTTTCTTCACATCCATCAGAAGCATTCCCGACGCATCAGATACATCTGTACAAAATGAACCGGACAGCTTATAAGCAAGATAATCTTTCGGAAGCATGATCTTTTTAATTTTCGCAAAATTCTCCGGCTCATGCTTCTTCATCCATAGAATCTTCGGCGCTGTAAATCCGGCAAATGCAATATTTGCGGTATATTCCGATAGCTTTTCCTTCCCGATTACCTGATTGAGATAATCCGTCTCCTCACCGGTTCTTCCATCATTCCATAAAATAGCCGGACGAATCACTTCGTCATTGTCGCCAAGCGCTACCAGACCATGCATCTGCCCGCCGAAACTAATCCCTGCCACCTTCTCTTTGTCACACTCGGCAGTTAACTCTTTGATTCCGTCCATCGATTGTTCGAACCAATCCTCCGGCTTTTGCTCTGACCAGCCCGGATGTGGGAAGTACAAAGGATATTCTCTGGAAACGATTTTTTTAATATCGCCTTCTTCATCCATCAACAACAGCTTTACCGCTGAAGTCCCTAAATCTACACCTATATATAACATCTTTCTGCCTCCTCATTATGCACCATATACATCATATTATTCACAATTATAGCATATTTACAAACTCTCTGTCTCTCCGATTACACTCTCTGCCAAGATACTTCTCCTACTTCAATCATATTTCCATCAAGATCATAGAGCCTAACTGCACGTCTCTTGCATTCTCCTTCTTCCGGTAAATAAACATACTGAATTTTCTGCTCATACTGTTGAAGCTTTTCCAAAAACAAATCAAGGTCTGTCTCTTCAAAGTAAAGTTCTGAAGCATGATTTTTCCAGACAACGTCTTGCCCGATCGTCTGCTCCCACACCTTGACTTCCTGCAATACAAGTCCTTCTGTCAGGATTACATTCCCCTCTTGATCAAGAATGACATCCAGACCGAACAGTTCTTTATAAAATTGCTTGGATTTCTCTATATCTTTTACCACGATCACAATATTTTTCAACTTCATTTCTCCGTCCTCCCTCTTTCTTCCATCATAAAAGACTGCCCGCCATATGGCAAGCAATCCTTTTATAATTTAATTACTTTTACATTTCTTTTAATATCTAATTCCTTTCATTTTCCAAATCTCGAATCGGTATCAGATCTGTATTTTTATTTGTTCCTTATACACACAATAACTCTGTTAATTTTGAATATATTCGTTAATATATACATTTTTTCTATATCTTAAATCATAAAAAACTCTCTTCCTCCTATTGCGTCAAAAAAATAACAATGTTATAATCAGTTTGTCAAGTAATTAACAATTTCAAAAAAGGAGATGGATGTTATGAGATTTACATTACCAAGAGACATTTATCATGGAAAAGGCTGTTTGGAAGAATTGAAAAATCTGAAAGGCAAAAAAGCAATTCTTGTAGTCGGTGGTGGTTCTATGAAACGCCAAGGCTTTCTTGACAGAGCGGTAAACTACTTAAAAGAAGCCGGAATGGAAGTTGAAGTATTCGAAGGTGTTGAACCAGATCCGTCTGTAGAAACTGTTATGAAGGGCGCTAAAGCTATGCAAGCATTCGAACCGGACTGGATTGTATCTATGGGCGGCGGTTCACCAATTGATGCTGCAAAAGCAATGTGGGCATTCTACGAATATCCTGATACTACTTTTGAAGAATTGTGTATTCCATTCAACTTCCCTGAATTAAGACAGAAAGCAAAATTCTGTGCAATCCCTTCTACATCCGGAACAGCTACAGAGGTTACCGCATTTTCCGTTATCACCAACTACGAGACAGGCGTAAAATATCCTCTGGCCGACTTTAACATTACACCTGATGTTGCAATCGTAGATCCTGATCTGGTTGCAGGTCTTCCGGTAAAACAGGTTGCATATACCGGTATGGATGCACTTACACACGCAATCGAAGCATATGTTTCTACACTGAACTGCCCATTTACAGATCCGCTTGCACTGCAGGCTATCGAAATGGTTTTAGATTATCTCCCGGCATCCTACAACCACAATATGGAAGCAAGGGAGCAAATGCATTACGCACAGTGCTTAGCCGGTATGTCATTCTCCAATGCACTGCTTGGTATTGTTCACTCTATGGCACACAAGACAGGCGCAGCATTCTCTACAGGACACATTCCTCACGGATGCGCAAATGCAATCTATCTTCCATATGTCATCAAATATAATGCAAAAGATCCAGTTGCTGCAAAACGTTACGCTGAAATCGCACGAAGAATGGGACTTGAAGGAACCTCTGAAAAAGCACTCGTTAACAGCTTATGTGCAAAGATTGACGACTTCAATGTAAAACTCAACATTCCAAAAACATTAAAAGAATTTGGAATTGATGAAGAAGAATTCAAATCAAAGATCACTAAAATTTCCGAATTAGCTGTCGGCGACGCGTGCACAGGTTCTAACCCAAGAGCAATCGATCCAGCGATGATGGAAAAATTGTTTACATGTACCTATTATGGAACAGAGGTAGATTTCTAATATCCTTTTCATTAAAACATATCATTCTATGAACACAAATTAGGGACGGGTTTTATAACCCATCCCTAATTTATTAAATCATAGAAATCTCTTTGTATTCTTTTTACTTTTCTTCGTATTTCTTCAATTCACCCAGAGCTTCATTGCCCATCAAATACAGGATTCCAATGTTAAATATCGTCATCAATCCGATTCCCACATCTCCGAGATCCCATACAAATGTGTACGTTGCAATTCCTCCGATAAACAACATAACAAGCGCCAGTACTTTATACGCGGTCTGCCAGCCCCACTTATCCCCAAATAAGTAGGATACATTACTTCTCGCATAGAACAAAATGCCGAGGAACGTAGAGAAGCTGAACATAAATAAGGTCGCTGCAATAAAAATCACACCAAAATCACCTAAGTGGAACTTCATTGCTGCCTGGAGAAGGTCCATCCCCTCCTTGCCGGCTACAAGATTCTCCGGAACGAGAAGCATGATCATTGCTGTACAACTGCAGATTACGATTGTGTCAATAAAGACACCCAGCGCCTGAGCAAGACCGGATTTTACCGGCATGTCACACTCTGCTGCCGCTGCCGCACACGGTGCGGAACCGGACCCCGCCTCATTCGAGAACAGCCCACGCTTCACTCCGTTCATAACGATCGCACCGAACCCTCCCGCTACAACTTGACGCAGACCAAAAGCCTCTTGAAAAATTCTGCCAAACACTGCCGGCATACTTCCGATATTTTTCACAATAATGAAAATAGTAATGACAAAATAACACACTGCCATAATCGGCACCATAATATCCAATACCTTTACGGTAGCATTTTTCCGAAGAACAATGATCGCCGCTCCGATCACAAGTACAATCGTTGTATAAATTGGCGGAATGTGAAACGCATTTTCGAAAGAGGACGCCACGGAATTACTGATTACCTGGCTGATTCCACACCAGCAGATAAGTCCTGAAATAGCAAAAAGAACTGCCAGCCAGACATGGTTTTTCTTCTTCCCGCTCTTGCGCTCAAAATATCGATGGATATAATATGCCGGTCCCCCTCTGAACCCACCGTAGAGCGGGTCTTTTTCTTTGTACAGTTGTGCCAGCGTTGCCTCGACAAATGCGGTAGATGAACCAATCAGCGCTGTTACCCACATCCAGAACACCGCTCCGGCACCTCCGGCAGACACTGCCGCTACTACACCGACAAGATTTCCCATACCTACCCTTGTTGCTGTAGATACTACAAGTGTCTGAAACGTCGAAAGACTATTCTTCTCTTCTTTCTTTCCCTTCAGCGCACGTACCATATCCGGAAACAGTCGAATCGGCAAAAACTTCGTCCTCACTGTAAAATATATTCCTGTCGGTATCAACAAGATTACCAGAAGAGAAAGCCCCAGACTATTCCCTCCCGGCAACGGGATTGTTACAATGTCTCCCCACAGGAAACGATATACTGCCTCAATCAATGCAACCATATTTTCTCTTATTCCTTTCTTTGCTTTTCGCACTTTAACGCTATGAAGCATCATACCATAAAAGTCTTTTTAACGCAAGAGGTTGCACCCATTTCTAACGAACATCCATTAATCTTCTATGTAATTTTTCAAATTTTCAAGTACCTTCTGGTTCAGTCTCACCACCGCCTGTCTTGTCATACCGGAAGAACGCTTCTGACAGAAGACATTTTCACGATTAAGAAGCCTCTCTTCTCCCAGTCCCATCAATGTATCGCAGAAATACCATGTATTATCTTTTTCCAGCCATTTTTCTATTGCTTTCTGATCAAAGCATGGGCTGAGTGCAGTATTGAAAAGGATCTTATTTTCCCCCATTAATGCAAACTCCTCTTCATAAAGCAATTTTACATTTTTACTTAAACAGCTACAGATAATATCACATTCCTGAAGGAGACTGTGAAGCTCCTGATACTGATAGCCTTGCGCCTCTTCAAGCTCCGGTTTTCTTGTCCGGCTGTAATATCTTACATCCGCGCCCATCATTTTCAATGCCCGCGCGACTGCCTGTGCACTGGCGCCAAGTCCTAAAAGTCCCACTTTTGCACCCGATACCTCAGAAATATCTCCGAGAAGTGGTTGATAACCATCCGCGCCATGCAGACGACGGATACTGTTCATCAGTACATACTCTGCCACGCCTTCATCCCCGTAATCGCGGATTCCGGTCACTACGATTCCATGTTCTCTGGCGTATGCGATATCTACATTGGAGCTTGCCTCGGAATACAGACTACAGCACATGCCAATATATTTTAAATTCGGGCATTCAGACAAAATGTCTCCACCGATCGCATGTGTGTAGCTTACAAAAATTGCATCCGCATCACCAATTCTTGATACAATTTCTTCCGCACTCTCCGGCTGTGTATCATAGAACACTACTTCATCACAGTAATCATTCAACAACGGTTTGCTCTCCTCTAAAAATGACACCGGTTGAATTGCTACAAGTTTCTTAATCTTTTTCATAGTCTTTTTTCCTTTCTTAACTTTCTTAAACATATCATACCGCTTTTTTATCTATTTTTTCAATCTTACACCTATACAAGCTCTAACAACTCATAAAAGGTTTTAATTCTCTTATAGTCTCCCTCTACTTCCCCAAAACCATATTCCGCACAGATCATCGGAATATCCGCTTTCCGGCAGGCATCCGCATCCCCCTGTGTATCGCCAACGTAAATCGCTTCCCGAATTCCATTTCGCTCCATAATAAGCCGGATATTCTCAGCCTTTAACTTTCCGGTATCTCCCGGGCATGTATGGTCTGTAATCGCGTCTCCCAGACCTGTATTTTTCAAAAATGCTTCGATATATCCTTCCTGGCAGTTGCTGACGATACATACTTTATATCTCTTTGCCAGTTCCCGGATTACTTCCGGAACTCCTGCATAGACTTTGCATGGCGCAGTCTCCATCCATTTATTTTGATAGCGGAATAAGATCTGCGACAGCTTTATCTGCTCTTCCTTTGCAAGCTCCGGAAACAGATCCGCCATAATCTCTTCCAGTGGCTTCCCGAATTCCTTCTTCAACTCTTCCGCTGTCACTTTCCGCCTTAATTCCGTTTCCCTTTTAAGCGCTTCATTCCATGATACAGCCACTTCATCTGTGGAGTCCCATAACGTACCGTCTACATCAAATATAATTGCTTCCATTTTCCATCCTCCGTAGATATCTATTTTTCAGGTGTTCAATCCTCGTCTTACCCCATTATATCATTGTCTTTTATAAAACTAAATGATATAATTGAATCAGTTGAATTATTTTCTTAATATGTACTACAAAAAGGAGGAGTTAAGGATTATGAAACACGGAATTTATTATGCCTACTGGGAAAAAGAATGGGCTGCGGACTACTTGTATTATGTGGAAAAGGTTGCCCGTTTAGGTTTCGATCTTCTGGAGATTGGTGCAGCGCCACTTCCTGAGTATAGTCCGGAACAGATCAAAGCGCTTCGAGACTGTGCTTCCGCAAATGGAATCCAGCTGACTGCCGGATATGGTCCTACTTACGACCATAACATGGGCTCTTCAGATGCGGGTATTCGTGCCGGTGCATTAGAATGGTACAAACGTCTCTTTGATGTTATGGAACAGCTTGATATCCATCTGATTGGTGGCGCTCTCTATGGATATTGGCCGGTAGACTTTAACAGCATCAACAAAGAAGAGGATTGGAAGCGAAGCGTTGAAGGAATGCAGCTTCTTGCTCCTATCGCCAAAGAACATGATATCAATCTCGGAATGGAAGTACTGAACCGCTTTGAATCCCACATTTTAAATACTGCCGAAGAAGGTGTTTCCTTCGTAAAAGAGGTCGGACAGGAAAATGTGAAAGTGATGTTAGACACCTTCCATATGAACATCGAGGAGGAAAGTATCGGTGATGCGATCCGCACTGCCGGCAATCTTCTCGGTCACTTCCACACCGGTGAATGTAACCGTATGGTTCCGGGAAAAGGGCGCACCCCTTGGAGAGAGATCGGAAATGCTCTCCGCGATATTGAATACGATGGAACTGTTGTCATGGAACCATTTGTCAGCATGGGCGGTCAGGTTGGTCGCGATATTCATATCTGGCGCGACATCAGCCGTGGTGCATCTGAAGCAGAATTAGATAAAGACGCAAAAAATGCAGTTGCATTCCAGAAATATATGTTAGATTGGAAATAGGCAGCCAAAAGGAAACCAGAGTGGTCAGCAATTGACTCCTCTGGTTTCTTTTTGCTCTTCTTTCCGTATTCAATTGCTTCCACAAAAAAATTTCCTTTAGCGGAACATAATCATTTTTTTATATTTTTGTAATTCTTTTTGAATTTTTTCAAATTCCGGCATCCGCCATTCCCAGTTGGGGCTTCCTACCGTTCCCGGCGTATTGATATGACCTTCTCTGCCCTGTCCCAGAAAATCTGCTGCCGGCAGAATTGCATACTCAGCACGGCTCTTTAATGTATAAGCAATCAGTCTGTCCTTGACACTGCCCTGGCCAAATCCTTTTCTTTTCAAAAATCTACGCACCTTACACTGCGCTCTGCGCGAAAGCCCTTTGTACCACTCCATCAAAGTATCATTGTCATGAGTCCCCGTGTAAATAATGATATTTTCTACATCATCGGAACAGTCGTATGCATATTTTCCCTTTGTATCAATATCGAACACGAGAATCTTCATGCCTTTTAAATGATAGTGATCCCTTAAGGCAAGAACTTCCGGCCGCAGGTCACCCAAATCTTCGGCTACCAGATTGACGTCTGGAATCTTTTCTTTCAAAGTATCAATAACCTGATACCCCGGTGCCTCAATCCACTGACCTTCCACCGCTGTAGGACAGCTTGCCGGAATCTTCCAATATGTATCAAATGCACGGAAATGATCAATTCTGATAATATCAAATAACTTACTACTGTAACCAATTCGGTGCACCCAGAACCGGTAGCCATTCTTTGCCATATACTCCCAGTCATAGATCGGGTTACCCCAGCGCTGACCAGTCGAGCTAAAATAATCAGGCGGTACTCCTGCAATAAAAGTTGGATATCCGTCCTCATCCAGAAGAAAGTTATCCTTCCCCGCCCATACATCTACGGAGTCCACACCCACATAAAAAGGCACATCCCCCATGATCTGAATGCCACAACTATTTGCCGCATCTTTCACCTTCATCCATTGAGTATAGAAGATATACTGCAAAAACATCTGGTATGCAGCTTCTTCCTCAATCTCCTTTGGAAGAGGAGTTCTGGTTTTCGGCCAGTCTTTTTCTTCCCTGCTCCATTCATTCCAGCACGTTCCGTCATTAGAAGCTTTCATAGCTTTAAACACACCGTATTCATATACCCATTCCATAGAAACAAATTCTTTGTATTCGTCTGTCTCTGTCCCGTTCTTTTTTTGGAACACTTGGTATGCCTGCCTCAGGTAAGGGGCTTTGAATGCGCGCACCCCTTCATAGTCCACACGTACCTCCCGCTCCCTGAAAGAGGGAATCTCATCCTCCAAAAGCCCTTCCTCCTTCAGAAGATCCAGGCTAATGTACAATTCATCCCCTGCACAGGAAGAATAAGGCTGATATGGGGAGTTTCCGTATCCAACCGGATTCAATGGCAAAAGCTGCCAAATCTTCACCCCACTGTTTTTCAATATTTCAATCCAACGATATGCAAATTCGCCCAACTCTCCTATCCCCGTACGTGACGGGAGGGCGGACAAAGGCATCAAAATCCCTGTCTGTCTCATGTTACGTTCTCCTTACTTTATAAGTGCCAGATATCCTGATTATACTCTGCAATTGTTCTGTCAGAAGAGAAGAAACCTGCTTTTGCAATATTCACAAGCATTTTCTTTGCCCATGCATTCTTGTCTTCATAATCCTTCAACATCTGCTCTTTTGTCTGAATATAATCCTTTACATCAAGCAACGCCATGAACCAGTCTTTTTCCACAATTTCCTTGTACAGACGTCCTAAATTAACCGGATCTCCGATACGCATCAGGTCCTTACTTATAATAAAGTCCACCAGTTCCTCTACCATCGGGTCATTGTCGTAAATATCCGCAGCACAGTATTCTCCGGTTTCATACAATTTGATAATCTTTTCGGATTTCTCACCAAAAATGTAGATATTATCATCCCCTACAAGCTGGTGAATCTCCACATTCGCTCCGTCCTCTGTTCCAAGTGTCACAGCTCCATTCAACATGAATTTCATGTTTCCTGTACCGGAAGCCTCTTTTGAAGCCAATGAAATCTGCTCAGATATATCGCAGGACGGAATCAGTTTTTCTGCCTTTGTCACATTGTAATTCTCTACCATGACAATCTTGAAGTACGGACTCACTTCCGGATCGTTATCGATGAGCTGCTGCAGGCAGAGGATGAGATGAATGATGTCTTTCGCAACCGTATAAGCCGGCGCTGCCTTTGCCCCGAAGATCATTGTAAGCGGTCTCTTCGGCAGGTTACCTTTTTTAATCTCTTTGTATTTCCAGATTGCATACAATGCATTCATCTGCTGTCTCTTATATTCATGCAGACGTTTGATCTGGATATCGAATATTGCATTTTCATCAATATCCACATTCTGCGTCATCTTCAGATAATTTTTCAATTCTTTCTTGGCATTTCCCTTGATCTCTCTGAGTTTTTCCAGCACTTTTTCGTCATCTTTGTACTGCAGGAGTTTTTCCAGTTCTTCTGCATTTTCCATATACCCCGGTCCGATCAGTTCTTTGATATACTCTGCCAGATCATGGTTGCAGTGCACAAGCCATCTGCGGAATGTGATTCCGTTTGTCTTGTTGTTAAATTTCTGCGGATAGATATCATAAAACGGTTTCAGTTCTGATTCTTTAAGGATCTCTGTGTGAAGAGCTGCAACACCATTCACTGCATATCCGAAGTGGATATCAATGTGTGCCATGTGCACTCTGTCCATGTTATCAATAATGTAGACTCTCTCGTCGTGGAAATCTCTTCTCACTCTTCTGTCCAGATCGCGGATAATCGGCATCAACTGCGGAACCACTTTCTCCAGATAACTGATCGGCCATTTTTCAAGCGCTTCCGCAAGAATCGTGTGATTTGTATATGCACATGACTTGCTTACAACATCCACAGCCGTATCAATATTAAAGTTCTTCTCCTCTGTCAAGATACGGATAAGCTCCGGTATCACCATTGTCGGATGTGTATCATTGATCTGGATGCATACATGTTCGTGCAGGTGATAGAGATCCACACCTCTGTCCTCCGCTTCTTTTATGATGAGCTGTGCCGCATTGCTCACCATAAAATACTGCTGATATAATCGCAAAAGTTTTCCCGCCTCATCGCTGTCATCCGGATAGAGGAACAGTGTGAGATTCTTTTTGATATCATTTTTGTCAAACTGAATACCATCATGAATGATCGACTCATCCACACTGTCCAGATCGAACAGATGAAGCTTATTACAGCCACTGTTGTACCCCGGCACATCAATATCATACATGGTAGATTTCAATGTGAAATCTTTGAACGGTACTTCAAAGCTCACATCTGTCCTTGTCAGCCAGCTTTCGTCTGTAATCCACGGATTCTTCTCTTCCCTTTGCTTATTATCCTTAAATTTCTGCATAAAAAGGCCTTCATGATAATTCAATCCTACACCATCTCCATGAAGTCCCAACGTAGCAATGGAATCTAAAAAACACGCCGCCAAACGTCCAAGACCTCCATTACCCAAAGATGGTTCCATTTCCATCTCTTCTATCTCTGTCAGGTTATGACCATGATTTTTCAGAACATCCCTTACTTCTTCAAAAATTCCCAGATTAATTAAATTATTGGATAACAATTTCCCAACAAGGAATTCAGCAGAAATATAATATAGCTTTCTATCTCCGCTATTTCTTTTCATTTGTTGTAATTGTTTTTTTGTGAAATTTAACAATGCAATGTATATTTCTTCTTTAGAGGCTTCATCAAGAGATTTACCCAAAATAACTTTCAATTGTTGCTCAATATTTATATTCATCTTTTACTTTTAGCCTTTCATATAATTTTTAGCCTTTTACTGCTCCTGCTGCCACGCCTTTAATAATATGTTTCTGACAGGACAGATAAAAAATAACTACCGGTATCACTGCCAAAATCAAAGCAGCCATAACCGCTCCCATGTCTACGCGTCCATAACTTCCTTTCATGTACTGGATTGCAATTGATATTGTCTTATATTTATTTAAATCCAGCACTAAATATGGAAGCAAGAAGTCATTCCAAATCCACATAGTCTCTAAAATACCCACAGATATATAGGTTGGTTTCATGATTGGAAGTACTACACTAAAAAATGTACGAAGCGGAGTACAACCATCAATCATAGCAGCTTCTTCGATTTCCAATGGAATAGATTTTACAAATCCACAGAACATAAACACAGCAAGCCCTGCTCCAAATCCCAAATAAATAAGGATAATTCCCCATGGCGTGCGCAGTCCTGTACGGTCCGCAACCAGAGACAGTGTAAACATAACCATTTGGAATGGAACTACCATTGAAAACACACAAAGAAGATAGAATAATTTCGTAAATTTTGTCGTAACCCTTGTAATATACCAAGCGCACATTGATGTACATACTAAGATTACAAGCACGGAACCAACAGTAATAAAAACGGTCCATCCAACTGCACTTAAAAGTTCATATTTATCAATCGCAGATATATAGTTTTCAATACTTGCAAATGTCTTCCCGGAAGGAATTTGGAATGGCTCTTTGTTGATATAAACTTTCTTCTTAAATGAATTCAGGAGCACAATCAAAATAGGTAAAATATACACAATACCTATAATCGTAAATACGCCTGTGCCTATCCAGCTAAAAATACCTTTTTTCGTTTTCATTTATTGCTGAACCTCCTTTGAACGTGTCATACGCAATTGAACCATGCCAATTGCTACCACAAGTATGAAGAATAATACCGCTTTTGCCTGTCCTACACCTTCCCATCCAGTACGTCCATAAAAGGTATTGAATATATTAAGAGCCATCATCTCCGACATTTTAGATGGTTCACCTGCTGTCAATGACAGGTTCTGGTCAAACAGTTTAAATCCGTTTGTGATAGACAGAAATACACAGATTGTTATGGACGGCATCATCATGGGAACCGTAACTTTCCACAGTCTCTGGAACCGGCTTGCCCCATCAATCTGGGCAGCTTCTATTACGTCTCCCGGAATGGATTGCAACCCTGCTATGTAAATGATCATCATATAACCGATCTGCTGCCAGCTCACAAGTATGATCAATCCCCAGAATCCGTACCATTCATTTAACGCAAGCGCTGTTTCATACTTTGCAAGAATACCGTTAAAAATCAGCTGCCATATGTATCCAAGCACAATTCCGCCGATTAGATTCGGAAGAAAAAATATAGTACGGAAAATATTGGTTCCCCGAAGTTTTTGTGTCAATGCCATCGCAAGAGCAAAAGCAAAAATATTGATCACAATTAATGATGTGACCGCAAACAGAGTCGTATACCAGAACGAATGTCTGAATACAGTGTCCTTTAAAGCTTCCACATAATTTGAAAAACCGATAAATTTTGCATCTGTTACAGTTGTAAACTTACAAAATGACAATCCAACTCCCAAGATGAATGGAATAATAAATCCAAGTATAAATGCGAAAAATGTTGGAAATACAAAAATCGGCATATATCGTTTCATAGATTTTTCCATTTTTATATCCTCCTAAAAAAAACGGCGAGGACTTCAAAACCGCCTCGCCGTTTCATTATGTTTGTCCTCTTCTATTTTGCCGCTGCTGCCTCTGTTGCCCATCCGTCTACAAAAGCAGTAACCACCTTATCCCAGTTGGCGTCTGTCTGATCAGCCGCATATGCTGTAAGAGCAGACCCAACACCATTTTTCCATTCTTCTGAAGGCATTGTTGAAAAATTCCATGACACAGGTGTTTTTCCTTCATCCAGATACTTATTAGCTTCATTTACAAGTACGTTCTCAGATTTAAGATTCGCATCAAACGGAATTACAAATCCCATATCTTTACACATAGATTCCACGCCTGTTTCCGATGTCACACACCAGTTCATGAAATCCAGTGTTGCCTGAATATCCTCTTCAGATGCTTTTGCATTTACACACCAATAGTTTTCTGTTCCTGTGCAGACACCCTGTTCTTCTTCACCTTCCACACCAATATAAATCGGAAGCATTCCAAGATTCTCATCACCAAGATCAACTACGTTATTGTATTCCCATGTTCCGTTTTGATAAAATACTGCTTCTTCTGTAACAAACTCTGCTGTAGCATCATCTGCAGTTTTCGTTGAAATTTCTGTCGGCTTACATGTTGCATTATTGATATAGAGATCCCAAATCTGGCGATAATTATCAAGATAAGTTCCCTTGATTGCCTCTGTGTTGTTTATTCCTTCGTCTTTATATTCATAATAAATCGGAAGATTTGCTAAATGTGTTTTAAATCTCCAATCGGAAGATCCGTCCATTCCGGCAGAAGTAAATGCTGAGAATCCAAGTTCATCTTTACGTGCTGTAATGTCTTCTACAACCTTTTTAAAGCTTTCAAAATTCGTGATATCTTTTGCTGAATATCCTGCCTTTTTCAGCAATCCTTTATTATAGATAATACCGTAATTTTCAATCACGTATGCGATTCCGGACATTTTATCGCCATCCATCAGCGCAAAGCTATCATCTGTAAGCTCCTTAGCGATATCAGAATCTTTCAAATCATAGCAATAATCCTTCCACCCCTGCAAACCAACCGGTCCATTAACCTGGAACAACGTAGGAGCATCTGTCTTTGCCATCTCTGACTTTAATGTTTTTTCATACTCACCGGAAGCTGCTGTCAGTACAGTAACCGGAACCCCTGTTTCATCTGTGTAAGCTTCTGCCAGTTCCTGCCAGTACTCATCTGCTTCTGGCTTAAAATTTAAATAGTAAACCTTTCCGCCTGCTTCTTTTCCGCTCGCTTTTTCATCGGAAGAGCTACCACAACCCGCAAGCATACCGGTAGCTACTACAGCTGTCATTATGACAGCCAGCATTTTTTTCATTTTCATAATTTTTCCTACCTTTCTTTGAACAATCCTGTTGTCCCTTTGCTAAGTATAATATTATCAAAATTAAAAAAAATGCTATAATAATTATCCAACTCCAAATACAAAAAAATATACTATTTTTCATTCTCACATTGCTGAATACTTTCGTCTGCCCTTCTGACAAACTCTTCCTCTGTCATTTGATCTTTCGCTAATTTAGGAATGATCTCTCCTAGTGTTTTTTCCTGCAGAACAGAGTTCCATTTCACCTGATAGTTCGGAACAATCTGCGGATTTTCCGTATAAGCTTTAATATAATCATTCAACAACTGAGAGTTATTCTGAGGGTCTGCGCTTAAAAGTTCTTCCTTCTGTTTGAGATTAAAAGCCGTACGATATTTCAAGAAAACAACTGCCGCCTTTTTTACTTTCTCGCTATAGCCTGACACGACTCCCCAGCCGAAAGTTTCCGGAGAAGAGATAAGTTTATTTCCCGGAAACGGCGAAAAGCGAACACTGCTTTCCATACTTTCAGGTATCTGGTCTATCATCCAATATCCGTTGGGTATCATAGCCACTTTCCCTGACACAAAATTTTCATAGGCGACATCAAAGTCATTGTACATTGCATTTTCCGTCGTATACTGAAATAACTTTTTCAGAGTGCCTGCCAACTGCAAGCCATTTTCATTTTGATAGCTGTCGGGATACAATGCGTCCATAAACTGCGCCCCCTCCTCTGAATCTGCCAGCTCGGCTGTCGCAAGGAGCATCGGCGCCCACGCAGTCCCTTCCGTATGTAAAGCAAGCGGCGTAATTCCGCTATTTTGCAATTTGTCGCAACAATCCCAAAACTCCTCCCATGTTTGCGGGAATGCTTCTATACCTGCCTTGCGGAAAAGCTGCTCATTCCAAAACACACCAGAGCAGGAATAGAAGGCAGTGCTAAGCGGAGCAAGATAGATACTTCCATCAGACTCTGTACAAGCCTCAAGCACCGCAGGCTCGATCATCTTTTTCCATTCCTCATCTTTATTGATCACCGGTGACAGATCTTCAATCCGCTCATCTTGTAACATGAGCTGATAAAAAGATGGAAGCAGGCGAAGATCTGTAATGATTGCCGGAAGTTCATCCGTCACATTCAATCTTTTCAGATTGGTACGATATTCTTCTTCTGTCTGAAGCGCCCACTCTACATCTATCTGATACCTGCCTTTATATTCTTCATTGAACGCAGTAATCACGTCCTCATCATTTTTATTTCCCGTACTCGGGTCAATAGTCAGAAGCATCGGAATCTTTACTTCTTCGGTATACTCTGTGCGTTCTGCATCCTCTTGACGGGAACACCCCGCCAGACCCAGAGAAAACATTATACTAATAAATATTACAAAGACTTTTTTATATTTCATCATTCTCTTTCCCACTTTCCGGCAACTGTATAATACACCTTGTTCCACACGATTCAATTTCATAGTAAAAGCGAACTTCATCACCATATTTTAAACGAAGCCTTGTAATAATATTTACCACTCCATATCCATGCTTCTTATCAGGAAACACTTCTTTCAATTCAACTACGGGCACGTCTGACAACGAATTAATTCTATCAACCATTTCCGAATCCATGGGAATTCCATTGTTGTAGACCGTAAAAGTCAATTTCCCTGACAGCTCCTTCACCTCTATCCGAATGATGCCCCCTTCCTCCATATCGGCAAATCCATATTTTATTGCATTCTCTACTAACGGCTGTAAAATGAGTTTTAGAATCCATCTTTCGTTTTTTTCCACTTGACAATCTATTTCGTAAGTAAATAATCCACTGTTGCGAATCTGCAAAATCTCCATATAACTTTGCACATTTTCCAGTTCATCCCCTACTGTCACAATGTCTTTGCCTTTGCTTAACGACAGCCGCAGATATGTTGACAATGACTGGATCATCTTCATAGTTGTTTTTTCTCCGTTAATCCTTGCCAGCATATAAATAGTATCCAATGTGTTATATAAAAAATGAGGCTTAATCTGATTGATGAGCATATTCAGTTCACTTGTCCGAAGCTCCTTCTCCTGTTTCTTAATTTCATTCAGAAGATTTTCTATGTTCTGAAGCATCTCATTGTACGAATTTCCTATTTTGTCCAATTCTGTATTTGTCTCTATTTTTACCGTATGAGAAAAATCTTTTCCGTCAAACTGCTCCATTTCTTTACTGAGCATTAAAATCGGCTTTGTAAAT
>ERZ1673697.1838-NODE-1838-length-21800-cov-40.456749_pt1 | contig 21800 bp, 8 predicted proteins | sample MGYA00580227_ERZ1673697 | MGnify/ENA primary metagenome ERZ1673697 (study PRJEB41218, sample SAMN15661759) | gut metagenome | host: Homo sapiens | place: Canada: London | collected 2015-08-20/2019-03-30 | study: EMG produced TPA metagenomics assembly of...
AATGTCCAGACTGCCCGGAAGTGGGTCAGGCGTTTTCTCTACGCCAAGGGCTTTCAGATGAAAATTCGGAACCTGCTGATAGCAGGACATTGCATCATCGAGATTCCCGAACTTCTCAATTTTCATCGGATTGGTCTGCAAATCTGTCACAACATAGAACTGCTGGACAAACGGTTTTTCTGGCTCCCGCTGCTGTTCAGCCGCAAGTTCTTTACGGTACATATCCACAAACCCGTTCAGCACAGCCGGGTGACTGCGCACGATCCAGTCGGTGCGGATATTGCTGCCCCGTTCTCCCTTGCAGGTGGTGTCTGCCCATTCCTTATTACTGTGTGAATAGCGTCCGTCATGGTTGTTATAATTCAGCGTGTACGCCAGAATATAGCCCATGCGCTCCATGCCAAACTGTTCAACGACGGACTTCGTAGCATCATCTGCAAGGTTCATTCCGTCGAAGTTGTCTGCAATCGCTTCTTCAATGGCGTTTCTGCACTCTTCATTGAGCTGTCTGGAAATGCGGTACAAATCCACTTCGCCATTCTCTGCTGCATAGCCGAAAGATTCGTAATAGACCGGGACATCCGAATCATCCGTGCGGCTTTCCTCCTCCACAGGCACAACCTGTTCTTCTTTTTGTGAAGTCGGATTCTTTTCAGCAAAATACTCCTTTACGGCATCCTGGAAATCCTCATCAAAGCCATTCCACAAATCTTCTGCCACAAGTTTTCCCTGCTCATTGACCGCAACGCAGGCAGCTTCATCCCCGTATTCCTCATGCTCCAGCAGGAAGAACTTCTCGCCACCGACCTCCGTTTCATCAATCGCATACCATGTACCAACATGACCCTCAACTGCAATCTGGTCGGAGTCACCGTGTATTAAGCCATCCTTTTTATGCTCTTGTTCTTCCATAAACTCCCGCACAGTCAGCAATCCACCCGTGAAGTTCAGCCCTTCCTCGCCCAGTTCCAGCCGACCGCCTGCGCCAAGGTCAAGTTCTTCTGCCATCAGTACAGATGCCGCATGGTTTACGATCACTGTTTTCTCCACCAGAATCGGCTGCCCCGGATCATAGTCCGACCCGCGCAGGTCATAGCGGTACAATCCATCCGGCACATCCTCATCCCGCAGTCTGCTGTTGCTGAAAAGACCGGGCTTATCAAAGATTTCAATTTCCTGCAACTGTTCATCCAGAATCGTTTCTTTCTTCAAATCCATCTTTCTTTCCTTGAAAAAATCCGGCAACTCTGCAAAGCCGATGCTGTCCACATAGCAGGCTTTGATCGACTTGCCATCGTTCAGCACCACAACATCACTGACGGAAAGCGAATGCCCGGTAAAATCCGTTGGACGCTGGATATTGAAACGTTCGTAAATAGCTTCAAGTGTATCTTTTTCCGTAAGAGGCTCGATATAGACCAGCTCATAGTCTGCACGGTTCACTTCCATCCCATGCCGTTTTACAAAGTCCAGATTCATAAAGCGATAGTCGTGTTCCGGGTCACGGGCAGTGATCTGGTAGATGCCAAACTGCTTTTCGCTGCCGGAAAGCAGCTTCTGCTCCTTAACTACTGCATCCATACGAGTTATCAGTTCTGCCGCCTTTTCTGCGGACTCTCCCTCTGATTCCTCCACTGCGGCTTGCAGCCATTCCCTGATCGGCTGAACATCCCCAGCCTGAATCTGTTCTTTCAGTGCTTCAACTGCCTGCTCCCGATCCTCTACGCTGTCCTTATAGTGGTAGAAATCGAAGTCAAAGGCAAAATCGTCAAGGTCTACTGCCAGCTTTTCAACGGTTGCTTTCTCGCCGTTTTCCATTGTTTTCTGCTTGTCCTTTTCCAAATCTTCCATAGCGATCTGGAAATAGTCACTTCCACGTTCGATTTCTTCACGCCCTGTGACAAGAACTGGCCACGGGCTGATACGGATAAGATAAATCTGCTTGCCCTCATCAAACAGCCGCAGAGCCTGCTCCCGACTTATCACCGTCAGTGCGGCATCCGGGCGGGAATACTCATCTTCCAGATACTCTTCGTTCTTTTCCAGCAAAATTGCACTCCATGCGTCAGCCTTGATTCCGAAAATGCCATCATGCTGTTCGATCTCTTCCTGACTGGCGAAATCTCCTGCCGTGCCATCCTGAAACAGCGGGTAAATCCGTTCGCCCAGCCGATGCCACTCCCGTGCGCCTTCCTTTGTCAGCGGCAGAACATCATCTTTCAGATACCCATATTCGTGCATTTCCGAAAGACCGATCATGCCATCCGGCAGACTTTCGATCTTCTCCTCTGCTTCCCACATCAGGCGATTGATTTCTTCCGTGTTTTCAGCCGCAACCGCAGCCGCCAGATTGTTGGCAAGTTCTTCCGTTGCCGCCCGGTCATCCAGCTTGTAAGCAAAGTTTACAATGAGATTTCGCTGGCTGTTGTCAAAAACGGTTTTGTCCCGTTCCTTGTCCGCAATCAGCTTTTCAGCATATTCCATCGCCGTCATGCGCTCCACACTCCTTTCTGTCACCGCCGTTTCCAGTTTTTCAAGAAAATCAGCAGCGGTCAATCGAATCGTATCCATCGAATCTTTCAATTCTTTCAGTTCCTTGCCGCTTGCCCAGCTTGCTACATACGGGAACGAGTAGTCCGAAGTATCAATGCCAAGTGCCGAGCAAACCGTAAATGCAATGCTTTCCGCTTCCGTTTCTTTGGTAAGCTGGTCTTTTTCCTCGCCGCGCTGTTTCATCTGGTCGCTGTCATGCAGCATGGCATGAGCAACCTCATGGATCATCGTCTTGATGGTCTGGCTCTCACCCATATCGGCACGAACACAGATTTCTTTGTCCATGTGGCTGTAATAACCTTTTGCGTTGCCCTCGATCTCTCCAAAACGAATTGGCACAGGAGATACCTGTTCGATTGCCTCTTTCAGCAGGGTATAATCCTTGACACGGGCAGTCAGTTCATTCACTTCCAGCGTAGGCAGCGGTTCTCCGTCTGTCTGGGCATAATCGAAAACCGTTGTTACCCGGAACCGGGGAATCACCCTCTCCACCACTTCGATTTCCGTCTCCCCGCTCTCATTCAGCACCGTAAGCCCGGTGTCCTTGTCGATTTTCTCCCTCTCTTCCCGTTCCTTTACCGGGGCAGGCGCGATGATCTGGATGCCCTTTTCACCCTTTTTCACATAGCGGTTAAACTTATTTTTCCAGGCATGGTACCCAGCCACCAACGTAGCATCTGGACGCTGCATTGCGATCAGCAGCGTATTATTGAAGCTGTAATTGTGGAATTTCGACATTGTAAGCAGGTACTTCGTATACATTTCCGAAGTAAAAATGTCCTTTACGCCCTGTTCCAACCGTTCCGTGATTTCTTTGAGCTGGTCTGCCCGCTTATCTGCCATTCATGCCCTCCTTTACAAAATCTGCCCCATCAGATTCCCTTTCGGAGATCTGACGGGGCATTCTCAGTTATAGTTCCATATCGTGACTTTTCTTTTTCTGCGGTTTCGGCTCTGCCATGCGTTCTGCCTGCTTTTCGTGAAGCTGTGCAAGGATCGACGGACGTTTTACGCTGTCTGCACTCCGCTCAATCTCACGTTTCGGCGCAGGAAGTTCGCTATCCGTTACTTCCTCATCCATGCCAAGAGCCGCATCATCCCCCTTTTCGTCCATATCCAGCAGGGCATTCAATTCTGCAAGCCGTGCAGATTTTTCGTTTAATTCCGACTCCTGCGGGAACGGACGCTGCACTTCTTCCTTTGCTTCTGCCAACTGCTGCTGTAAGGTTTCCAATCTGCGCTCCACCTGCGGCAGTGTCTTTTCGATAGATGCCAGCGCATTGAGAATACGCTGGATATTGCCAGCCGGATCACTGCCAAGTTCAATTGTATAACTGCTCTGCCGCTTGATGGTCAGCTTGAATGTCTGGGCGAACGCATCAAACCGGGAACTGATTGCAAACCCTCCCAAATCTGCGATTTGCCCCTCTGTCTTAGCGATCTTCATTGCGGCACAGGCTGCAAGAATTGCCGAGCCTGCTTCCTTGCGGTCGGTATAAACCCTGTCCTCCACCGTGATGGAGAACTTCTCCTTATCCTGTTCCAGCAACGGCTTTGCCACTGCAAGGTCAGCTTTCAGACCTGCTATGCGCTCTTTCGCTGCCGTGATCTCTGCCGGATACCGCCGTGCAATATCCGATTCCAGACTGTAAATCTGACTGGTGTGGTTGGCCCGCATCAGCTTCAGTTTGCTGACCTGAATATCCAAATCCATCTTTTCCTTGATGTAGGGATTTCCCGTTGCCAACGCTTTGATTTCTGCATAGGTCAGCGCGGTATCGTCCACATCATCACAGGCACGGACAGGAGATTTCGAGGTCATGATCTGCGAGATGAATTTCTGCTTATTTTCCAGAATTTGCCACATATACGAATCGAACGTATTTTCTGTGACGTAACGGAAAATCTTCACTTTCTGGTTGCGGTTTCCCTGACGAAGAATCCGTCCTTCCTGCTGTTCCAGGTCAGAGGGTTTCCACGGGCAGTCCAGATGATGCAGGGCAATCAGCCTGTCCTGAATGTTTGTACCAGCACCAAGTTTTGGGGTCGAACCAAGCAGGATACGCACCTGACCGGAACGCACCTTTGCAAACAGTTCTGCCTTTTTGGTTTCGGTATTTGCCTCATGGATGAAAGCAATCTCCTCACGGGGGATTCCCTTTGCCACCAGTTTCTCCCGAACATCATCGTACACATTGAATGTTCCGTCTGCTTTCGGGGTCGATAAATCACAGAAAATTAACTGGGTGGATTTGTCGGGCGTGGATTCTTCCCATACCTGATAGGCATTCTCCACACAGAGGTTGACCTTGCTTTCCGGCTCATCCGGGAGCAGGTCATTGATAAGCCGCTGATCCAAGGCCAGCTTTCTGCCATCGTTCGTGATCTTGAGCATATTGTCAATTTTGGGATTGACATTGCCGTTTCGCACCTGCTCTGCGCGGTCGGCAAAGCTGCTCACCATTTCCTGCTGCGTTTCGCTGGGTTTCAGCACCTCATTGATGTACTCTGCTTCTGGCACAGGCAGATTCAGCATATCCGCCGTCTGTACGTCTGCGGACTCCTTGAACAGTGAGATCAATTCCGGGAGATTGAAAAAACGGGCGAACCGCGTCTTTGCACGGTAGCCCGTTCCCTCTGGGGACAATTCAATTGCCGTAACGGTTTCACCAAACGAAGCCGCCCAGCTATCAAAATGTCCAAGATGAAGTTTCTGCAAGGTGTCATACTGCAAGTAACGCATGATGGTATACAGCTCTACCATGCTGTTCGACACAGGCGTACCTGTTGCAAAGGTCACACCCTTGCCGCCAGTGATCTCATCAAGATACTGGCACTTTGCAAACATATCCGAGGATTTCTGCGCATCGGTCTGAGCAATACCAGCGATATTCCGCATTTTTGTATAGAGGAACATATTTTTATAGAAATGGCTCTCATCCACAAACAGGCGGTCAACACCAAGCTGCTCAAATGTAACCACATCGTCCTTGCGGCTCTGGTCGTTCAGCTTCTGGAGCTTTGCCTGTAAGGTTTTCTTTGTTTTCTCCATCTGCTTGACCGTGAAACTCTTACCATCGTCCTCTGCCTTTGCTTCTGCAATCGCAAAGGTAATGTCCTGAATCTGCCGCTCGATCATGGATTTCTGCCGTTCCGGGGAAAGCGGAATCCGCTCAAACTGCGAATGCCCGATAATAATGGCATCATAATCGCCCGTAGCAATCCGGGAACAGAACTTCTTTCGGTTGGCTGGCTCGAAATCTTTTTTCGTTGCCACCAGCACATTGGCATTCGGATACAGCCGCAGGAAATCCGCGCCCCACTGCTCCGTCAGGTGGTTCGGCACAACGTAGAGATTCTTCTGTGCCAGACCCAGACGGCGGCTTTCCATGCCGGCAGCGATCATCTGGAAGGTCTTGCCCGCACCCACACAATGCGCCAACAGCGTATTATTGCCATACAGAATATGCGCCACTGCATTTTTCTGGTGCGGCATCAGGCTGATTTCCGGGGTCATGCCCACAAACTTGATATGACTGCCATCGTATTCACGGGGGCGAATCGCATTGAACCGCTCATTGTAGACCTTGCAAAGTTCCTCTCTGCGGTCTAAATCCTTGAAAATCCACTGCTTGAACGCATCCCGAATTGCTTCCTGTGCCTGCTGCGCCAGCATGGTTTCTTTTTTGTTCAGCACTCTCCTTTCTTTTCCATCCTCATAGACGGTATCGTAAATTTTGGTATCCCGGAGATTCAGTGCATCTTCCAGCAGTCGATAGCCGTTGACACGCATTGTGCCGTAGGTGTTCGTCACGCGGGGATTACTCCGGTCAAGTGACTTGCCGCTGATGTTCCATGCGCCGCTGATTTCCGAATAGGTAGCCTTGATGGAACTTCCGATATAGTAACTCGGCGTTTTGAATACCTGCTCCATGAAGTCCGTAATGTACTCTGCCTTGATCCAGTTTGCACCCAGCCGCACTTCAATCTCCGAAGCCTTCAAATCTTTCGGCTGTACCCTCTTGAGATACTCAACATTGACCTGATACTCCGGGTGGTTTGCAGCAAAGGTTTCTGCCGTTGCCAGCTTTTCCCGGACGTTGCCGGACAGATATTCGTCTGCCGTCACCCACGTCTGTGTGACAGGATTGTGGAAGATAACACCTGCCAGTTCTTCGGTCACTTCCTGTTCGGTCTTTCCGCAAAGTTCTGCCATAAACGGCACATCGACCTTTGCTTTTTCTCCGATGGAGAGTGCCAGGGCTTCACTGGGAGTATCCACAGAGGTGACGGGTTCCGGCTTGCGAATAGTGCGTTTCGTGAAAATATCTGCCAGCCGCTTGAGGTTTTTATCCTCGTCCAGAATCTCAAGAGATGCCAGCAGACAATAGCTGCTATCCTGCCGGAATGCCCGTTTGTTGGCGGTGCTGTTGATAAGACCATACTGCGCTGTGAACCGCTTATACTGGTCTTTCAGCTTTCCTTGCAGCAGTTCCACTTCGGCATCCGTACCATCGTGCAACTGGCAGTCCAGCAATTTCTGTGTGGTTTCCCGCAGGGCAATCATCCCCAGCACACGCTCTGCCGTGACCGCAGGCAGGTCAACCTTGTTCATATAGGAATTTTCACGGTAATAGACCTGTCCGTCCACATTGGTGTAACTGAAATTCTTCACGTTCGGGTCTGCCGGAAGTGGTTCTGCGTTCTGGTCAAGTTCATCGTCCGTGATTTCCGGCTCAGTGATTTCCGCATGGATGTTCTCAACGGCTGCTTTCAACTGTTGTGCAAGGTCTGCGCCCTCGATGGGCTTGACCGTGGTTTCCCGTTTGCCGTACTGTGTACTTTCAGTCGTGATCTCGCCCAGCACCATTTCGGGATGCTGTGCAAAATACTGGTTGATGGAGTATCCCTCCGGCGTTGTGCCAAGGTCTACCCACTCTGCCCGCTCGACTGCCGCCCGGTCACGCTTTTGCAGGAACAAAATGTCAGCTACAACACTTGTGTTCGCATTGCGCTGGAACGCATTGTTTGGCAGGCGAATTGCACCGACCAGATCGGCACGGTTGGCAAGATACTCTCGGACAGAGGAATCCTTTTTATCCATCGTACCGCTGGAAGTGACTACCGCCACCACGCCGCCCGGACGAACAAGGTCAAGACTTTTTGCAATAAAGTAATCATGGATGAGGAAGTTGTGGCGGTCATACCGCTTATCCGGCACTTTGTAATTGCCGAACGGCACATTACCCACCACACAATCAAAGAAACTGTCCGGGAACTGCATTGTTTCAAAGCCCTGCACTGCAATTTTGTTCTTCTGATAAAGCTGCTGTGCAATGCGTCCTGATACGTTGTCCAGCTCCACACCATACATCTTGATGTTCTCCATGCTTTCAGGCACAAGACCCATGAAGTTACCGACACCGCAGGACGGTTCCAGTACATTGCCTTTGCTCAGACCCATGTTGGAAAGGGCTTCATACATTGCCTTGATTACCGTAGGCGAAGTGTAGAAAGCATTCAGCGTGGATGCCCGCGCTTCGCTGTACTCATCTGCCGGGAGCAGAGATTTCAGTTCCGCATACTCCTTTGCCCAGTCCGCATTCTTCTCGTCGAACGCCTGCGGAATGCCGCCCCAGCCGACATACCGGGAGAGAACTTCCTGTTCTTCTGCGGTTGCCTGCCGCTGTTCTGCATCCAGCGTTTGCAGCAGCCGGATGGCTTCGATGTTTGCTTTGAATTTTGTCTTGGCTCCTCCTGCGCCGAGATCATCGTCCGTAATACGGAAGTTCATAGGCTCCTGTTTGGGCTGTACAGGCTGTTCCGTTTCGGCTCCACTGTCCAGCGGAAGGTTGTGCTGCCGCCGTGCATGGTTGACCTCTTCCGGGGTCATAGGCTTGCTGGTAAGAGGCTTCACAGCATCATCTGCCGCTGAACGATGGATGGCATCTGTCCGGGTCTGCACATCCGCGATCAGCTGCATCTGTTCCGGCGAGAAGTCGGGATTCAGCAGTTCTTCTAACTCGCCGCCCGATTCTGCCACCGAATAGATCACATCCATCTGCTCCGGGGAAAAATCCTCGTAAGCCACACCAGCATTGTGTAGAGCAGTAAAGACTGTGGTTTCTATCGCTTCTTTCATCGGCACATCGGCCTGTTCGTACAGATGCCGAATGTACTCCAGCGGTTCCGTTCGGAAGATCGGATACCGGGCTTCTTTCGCAAGGGTCATGTCCTGCAAGCTGACCGTCCCCTGCTCAAAGTTGACCGAATCCACACGGAACTCTCTATCGTCCAGTTCAATGATGGTATTGACTGGCAGATATTCCTCTCTGCGGAAATACTTTGTCTGCGCATGGGTTCCATCTTCCTGCTGGCCGGACAGATAGACGCTCTCCCCCTGCTTCCAGAGCTTCATTGCCTGAGAAGCCCACTGTTCACGTGGAAAACCAGACACCTCAACCTTGCCGAGTGCGGTTTCCTTTTCCAACAGCTTGCTGCCAAGAAGTTCTGAAACGCGCTTTGCATCCTCGCCGTAGAACTCAAAGTTGCCGTACTGCTCATAGCCGACCAGAGCATCCGGGTAACGCTCTTTCAGCGCGTTATATTCGTTTACGGCATCCAGCGGCAGGGGCTGCAAGGTCGGCTCAACGGCCTTTTCTTCCGCTGCATACAGAACCATAATGCCGCGCACCCACTGCGGTGCGTCCTTGCTATCCTGATACAGTGCAACGGCATCCCGTCTGTCCGTAATAACGTCCTGATAGATGCGCTGGAAAATATCTTCTATCAACCAGTCTTTGAAGTTTTCCCAGTTCTGGCTTGCTTCCAGATACAGCGGAGCAGTTTTCGCATTCTGCTCTAACAGCTCGTCAATCTTGTTCCGAAGTTCCTTTTCCGCTTCGTCTGCATCCACATCGCGGTCGCGGAGATACGGATAGATTTCACTCTGCTGCACCGCATCCAGCATGGAATACAGACATTCTTTGTAAACACAGCGACTATCTTTCAATGCAGATTCCTGCCCTGCCAGAAGATAATCATTCAGCGGATTCTTTTCCAGTTCTGCATCATACTGGTTCGGTCGAAGCACCCGCGCCGCCCATGCAGGACGCTCCATATCTTTCAGATAGATTAGAGAATCCGTAACACGTTCGATTTTATAAAGGCGGTCATCTTCCAGATAGAGATAATCCCCGACATTTCTGCTGTACTTTGCCGCCTGCTTCTGGGGTTCTTCAACCACTGCGGTGGTTGAATGCTCTTTCGATTCCTGTTCCTGCGCCCAAATATCGAAAAGCGATATTTGTCCTGTCTCAGAAACAGAAATCTCAACAGCCTTTTTCTTTTCCGGGAAGATCGTGTACGTTCCCTCAACATACTGGTGCAGTTCAGCAAGCGTCTTTGATTTTTCCGCATATTCCGGGGAATCCAGCGGCACGGAAAGAAGTGCTGCATCCATCTTTTCCAGAAGCTCTACCGCCTGTTCCGGGTCAGCCAGCATGGTGGGCAGTTTCTTTCTGGCATCCTCATTCAGCAATTCCCGCTTAAATGGACGCTCTACTTCATCGGGCAGACGATGGTAGAAACCGATTACCCGATTTGCCATCTGCTCACGCTCGTAACTCGGCATCCGGCTGTAATCCGCAGGCTTCAGATACAAACTCTGGTCAATGAGCTTTGCAACTCGTTCAGCCGCCTGGTTCCAGTTCAGCTTTACCAGCGCATCCGGCTTTCCATAGATGCCCCGTGCCAGTTCAAGACCTCTGCCGTCATAGATGGCATGGGAATTATCTGCACGGGAAAGTGCATGACTGCTGCCGCCCACACCGTATCGGTCTTTCAGAAATGCCGCGCGTTCTGCTTTCTCTGTATGGGTAAGGAAGAAACTGTACGTTGCCAGCCTGCCATCCGAATACGGCCCGCCGCCTGCAAGGAAAGCATTGATCTCATCTTCCGTGATAAAGACTTCCTGCTCATTCCACTGAAAGCCCTCTCTTGCCTGATACGGCTGGAACGGGAGGGCAAACTTCTGAAACTGTTCGGATACTTTGTCCGGGCGATAGAACGGCATCCGCATCACGCTTTTATCTTCGGCGTAGGCTTCTGCCAGTCCCAAAAGACGTTCGTTCAGGTCAGCCAGAAATTCCGGCTGGTCAATCAACTTTGCAAGTCGTTCTGTAAGTTCCGGGTATCCGCCGGAGAAGATGGACGTATCGGCAAAGACCATCTCTGCCACGCCCTCTGCCATATCGCGTTCCATATAGCTTAGGGCTTCTGCGTGTTCATGCAGAGCATTGCCACGGGCTGCATCCAGGACAGACTTTGGTGCGTACTCTCCCTGCTGCAGAAGCTGATGGATTCTGCAGCTGACATCTTCCCAGGACAGAAATGCTTTGTTTTTGGGGTCGTTCCGAACCGTATCTCCAACGGCGATCTGCATACCCAACTCATCGAACCAGACTGCATATTTTGTGCCGCCGATCTCAAAGCCCTTGCCGCCCTCGCCATACTCTTTTTTGACGAAAGCAGTATACTCTTCCGGGGTCTGTTCGGTCATAAAGTTATAGATAAGGCGGAGCTGGCTTTTGCCTCGATTGCTTCCCGTCCGCAGGATTTCATCCACAACTTCTGCCGGAATCGTGATCTCATCGGCATACTGGGCCTGCATCGGGGCTTCGATTGCCCGAATCTGCTGTTCCACGGTCGGCAGACTGGGCAGAGAAAAAGCAGAGGCAATTTCTTCCTCTGCTTCGCTCAAATCCTGTTCGGTTGTGTCAGCGGTTAGTTGTACACCAATTCCTTCAGCACGATCTCTTCCGCCATCGCGGTCAGATTGTTCTGATGTGCCACCCATGCCATCTGTTCGGTTTCCTTGTTCGGAGCCGGATACTTCTCGTTCAGGCTCTCGATCAGTTCTTCCATCCGGTTCTCCGCCTGCTCGTCGATCTGCGCCAGATGCTGATTCAGCCTGCCGCTCATCAGCATACTCTGATACCAGTTCTTCTTGTTTTCCCTCAGATAAGTCCTGCGCAGCATCCCGTACTTCCCAATGCTCATCGGCTCGTCCTGTACGGTCAGGTTCGGAAACAGGTAGTCCCCCTTGCGGTGATAAGTCAGTTCCATACGGTTTTCCTCCTTCAGTGATGTTCGTTTCAGTTTCACGCTTTAATGTGTTAAAGTCCGTACTGGTATTATACAAGCTGTCGGCAGTTTTTGCAAGATGTTCTGTGACTTCTTTTCGGTAAATTTTCTGCATTTCCCGTCCGATGTCACGGAGAACCGCTTCACATTGTTCCGAAACAGCATTGCCCAGGAACGTCAAAACCGGAAGCTGGTTGAAATCCACAATACGGATAAAATCCTCATCTTCCAAAACTTCCAGCGGTTCCTGTTCGCAGCGTCGGGAAAGGGTATAGAAAATACTGTTGGTCATTAACTCCCGGAAACGGACACGGAGGTTATCTTCATCCAGTCCTTCCAGAAAAGTGTCTGCCACCTCATATTCCAGACCATCCATCGCTTCTTCCAGATTTTCAGCGGTCAACTGCTGTGCCAGTTCCATCAGCGCAGCATTCATGCTATCCGTCTGCGTCAGAGCATAAGTATCTGCCAGATGGTCGAGGATCATCTGCTGGTGTTCCGAATAATCAATGCGCCAGAGGATCGGCGTTCTGCCGCCCTGCACCAGATGCGTGTCCGCAATGTCGAACACATAGCGCAGCTTTGCCCGTGGGCTGGCATCGTCCAAAAGCGCAATGCCTTTTGCGCCACGGTTTACCCAGCGGTTCATTTTCTTGTTCCAGACTTCCAGCTCTGCACAGGCGGTCGCATCAGGACGCTGAGCATGGATCAGCAGAGTATCTTTGAACGAATAGCGGTACAGCCGTGCCGCCACATCCAGATAGTTCATCCAGTCTTTCGGAGAATTGCTTACCCACCGTGCGTTCTTCTGGGCAAGTTCCCGAATATCGTTAAATTTCGCCAATCGTTCCCTCCTTACTTCTTAGCTGGTGTTTTCGGAAATTCAAGACTGTACTGCGCCCTGCCATTTTCTATTGCCATAACAAGGTCTGCGGCAAAGGTCTTGTCCTTTTTGGCAGAGTAGAAGTCTTTTGCATAGGTACGTCCTTTCTTCAAAAGGTCAGTTGCCATCTTCTTTGTGAGCGTCTTTTTCATGCCGGAAAGGTATTTACTTTCTTTCCAGAGGGCAAATTTACAGTCCCGGTCAGAGCAATAGAAATTCAGCTTGCCTTCACAGACGGGCTTTCCACATACCGGGCAGTTCCCGATAGATACCTTATTATAAATAGGTGATTCCTGTACGGTCGGAATTTGCCGGAGGTCTGCCAGCATTCGTTCCAGCAATCCACCGATGCCCTGCATGAAGTCGGCGGGCTTTGTTTCGCCCCGTTCCATCCGCAGCAGTTCATTTTCCCACTCAGCGGTCATGCTTGCCGATTTCAGGTAATCCGGGATATTTGCGATTGCCGTAACCCCCTCTGCACTGGGAAGAATCTGCTTGCCTTTGCGTTCCACATAGCCGGAAGATACCAGCTTTTCCAGAATCGCTGCACGGGTCGCAGGTGTTCCCAGTCCTTTCTTTTCCGTGTCTTTTTCAAACTCCTTGTTGCCTGCGCTTTCCATTGCAGAAAGCAGGGTGTCTTCGGTAAATGCTTTCGGCGGAGATGTAAAGCCCTGCTTTTTCTCCGCGCTCACCACAGGAATCACCTCGCCCTGTTCCAGTTTCTTGGGGAATGCCATATCCTTGCTTTTTTCCTGTTCTGCAAACGGAACAGGCATTGCGGTATGTCCCGCCTGCAAGACATTTTTGTATTTTGCAGTGAATTTCCTGTCCTGACAGCATACTGTTACCAGAACATCTTCATAGATGTATGGCGGCTGTACTGCCTGTTGCATCTTCCAGACGATGAGAGCAAAGACCTTTTCCTTATCCCCGGACAGGCTGTTTGACCCACGCTTGCAGCTTTCCAGTGTCGGCAGAATCGCATGGTGGTCAGTGACCTTTTTGTTATTGACCACCTGCTTTACTCCATCTGCTTCGCCGCCATAGTGTTTGAGCAAATCTGCCATGGTCTGCTGCATATCTTCCGTGATGTACTGGCTGTCCGTTCGCGGGTATGTCACCAGCTTTTCTTCGTACAATTCCTGTACGATCTTCAAAGTCTGACTGGCGGTAAAACCATAATAGCGGTTAGCTTCTCGCTGCAAGGTCGTTAAGTCATACAGCTTCGGCGCAGACTGTTCTTTCCGTTTGCGCTCGATGCTGCCAACTACGGCACACTGTCCATCACAAGCTGCCTGCATGGTATCCGCATCCTGCTCCTGTGCCATCCGTTCCGATTCTGCCACGATGCCATTTCCTGTGATTTCTACTTTGTAATACGGCTCTTTCACAAAGTTCTGGATTTTGTCCTGCCGTTCCGTCAGCATTGCCAGTGTCGGAGTCTGCACCCGTCCAATGGTCTGCCGCCTGCCGTATTTTTTGGTAAAAGCCCGTGTGCCGTTCATGCCGATCAGCCAGTCTGCCTTTGCCCTGCACTCCGAAGCGGCAAACAGGTTGTCATATTCTGTGCCATCCTTTAAGGAATCAAAGCCCTGCTGGATAGCGGCATCTTCCATGCTGCTGATCCACAGCCGTTTGACCGGGAGTTTGCTGCCCGCCAGACCATACACGCGGCGGAAGATTGCTTCTCCCTCCCGCCCTGCGTCGCAGGCGTTTACCACATAAGCGAACTCTTTGCTTCGGAGGAGCTTCCGCAGAATATTGAAATGTGCTTTCTTATCTTCCGAAACCAGCAGCTTCCATTCTTCCGGGAGAATCGGAAGATCATCGAACCGCCAGCTTTTATAGCGTTCATCATAATACTCCGGGGCTGCATACTCTGCCAGATGCCCCAGACACCAGCTCACCACACAATCCCCACCCTCCAGATACCCGTCCTCATGTTTGTATGCACCGATCACTTTCGAGATGGAACGTGCTACACTCGGCTTTTCTGCTATCACAAGATATTTCATGTATCCTCCTGCTTGTTTGAAAAAAGCAGGGACAGTCCGAATCAGACCATCCCTGCACCACTAGATTATACGGGTTTTCTATTATTCTTCGGTTTCTGCGTCCTGCTCATCCTCGTTCTTTGTCGGCAGAGCTTCATATTCCAGATTTTCTTTCGATACTTCCGGCTCACTCTGCTTCGGCTTATAGATGTAGAAATAGAAGAATGCGCCTGCACCGCCCACACCCAGAACAAATACGATTGCCAGAATCTTGGTCAGCTTTCCATCGTCCTGTTCCGGCTCTTCGATCTCGACATCCGGTTCCGGCTCAGGTTTGGTTTCCGGCAACACGACTGCCGGCTCCTCTTCTTCCTTGCCGTTGCGTTCCTCATCGGTCAGAAACTCCTGCAAATCGTACTCGTCGATCATGGAGAGCATATACACATTCTCGCTGTTCCTTGCCCGGTCGATCACCAGAAAAAAGGTGTTGCCGCCCTTGGTCTTGACCGTGAAGAACTCTTTACTGGAATCGTCCGTGATGTTATCTTCCACCTCGCCGTTGCCCGCAATGGTGAACGGAATCTTCTCTTCCTCGGTGGGTTCCTCTTCCTCAATGACCTGCACAGGCTCTTCCTTGACTTCCGGCTCCACATAGGCAAATGCCGGAGTGGAAAAGCCGACTGCCATCAGCAGGGTCAGCACTACACTGGGAATCACAACACCCAGCTTTTTAAGCATCTTTCGCAATCACATCCTCCATTTCTGCTTCTTCCGAAGTCTTGTTCTCGTGGTTTACGGTTGTCTGGAACGTCACATTCCCCGCCTGGATATTTTCCAGCAGTGCCAGCAGGTCACGCCCACCCAGCTTTGTGCTGCGGATAGCCCGAACGATCTCATTGTCCTCTTCTTTTTTCTGTGCCGCCCGGACATTTCTCAGATACTCTTCCAGTTCCGCGATCTTGCTTTCGGTTTTCTCTGCATCATTCAAAAACTTCTTCAGCTTTTTGCTCATCTAGCTTCTCTCCTTTCCTTTACTTGATTCTGCCAAAACCAAGGAAGTGGTTCTGCCAGTAGGTCGAATTGATGCTGGTATAAGAAATCGGATCACCGCAGTGGATCATCATTCCGTTGCCGACATAGATGCCAACGTGCGACGCGCCGACAGTATTATAGGTTTTTTCAAAGAAGATCAAATCACCCGGCTGTGCATTTGCAGGAGAAACGTAGCTGCACTTGCCACGCAGTCCGTTTGCCGTCGTGCGTCCGACATTCCAGCCATTGCCACAGTTATTGATGACCCAGCAGACAAAGCCGGAGCAGTCAAAACTGGTGCTTGGAGAACTGCCGCCCCACACATACGGCATACCCAGATACTTTTCGGCTTCTGCAATCACCCTTGCAAACTTTTCATCCGACAGGGCTTCTTCTGGAATATCATATCGGAAACCACCGCCGGAACTGCCGCCTGTTCCACCCGAACCGCCAGAGCCAATGCTTCCTGTTGTGCCGCCGCTGTATGTAGGTGAGCCTGCGCCAAACAGTTCCGGGCGATTGCCATAGGTCAGATTGTAGGCATCATACCGCCCAGTCTGCTTCCGATCCATGTTCTTTCTGGCAATGGTGTCAAAGCCCTTGTTCTTCAGCAGGACGTTGAGGATTTTGTACTCATACTCCACTTCTTCCTGATAGGTATAGGTTTCCATGCTGACGTTTCCAAAAGCGTCAATCGTTGGCCGAATCCCTACTCTGGTTTCCATGCGTGTGCGAATCTCTATCGTTTCCCAGACTTTCAGGAGATACTGCTGCTCAAACAGCGACTTGATGACGTTTTTCACCTGTCCTCTGGTGAACTGCTCATATACGGCAGTCAGATGAGAGATCAGCTGATAGGGGTCATGCCCAATTTCATCCAACTGGTAACGGTATTCGTCATAGCCGGGATGTGTGGACTCCATCTGCCGTATCTGCTCATCCAGCTTCTTTTCCAGTTCCAGATAATCTTCTTCTGCACCTTTCATGTCGGCGTCCTTACTGGGATACGTCGTTCCGATAAAGGTGCTGCCCGTTCCCTGAATCGCTGCTGAACAGCTTGAGAATGCGCCCATAATCAGCATGAGCATCAGTGCTGCAATGCCAAGTCCCGCCCAGAGGGTCTTGTTCTGCACAACGATCTCCTGCACCGCCGCCTTTGCTTTTTCTGCAAGCGTGTTTGCTGCCGTTGCCGCCTGCTTGCTGGCAGCATTTCCGGCTTTCTGGCCCCGCTTGGCTGCTGCATAGGCATCCTTATACTGCTTTTTCTGGTAAAACTTTGAGCCGACTGTCTTTGTTGCTTCACCTCCTGCGGCAGTCGGTGGTGGCTGGGGCTGTTTCTTTTTCAGCGACGGTTCTGCTGCATTTTCTGCCGTGCCGCCCTCACTTTCGGAGAATTTCAGGCGGCTGGCCTTCTGATCCTCCCCACCTCTTTTCTCTGCTCTTGCAGATTTTTCTCTGGTCTTTTTCCGACCTTTGGAGAAGCGGTACAGTTCTTCCAGCGTTTCTTCGCTCTTGTGCGCCGACTCCACGCCGGAGTTTTCCTTTTCGACCTGATGTACCTTGTTGTGGGCAAAACCAGTGGCGGTATCCACTCCTTTCTTCGCCACTTTCTTAATGCCCAGCCCCGCGCCCCGGACGATGCCGCCCTGCTGCTCATCATCAAAGGATAAGCGGCCCTTTTTCTTAGGTGCAGGCTCTGCATCTTCGTCCACAGGCGGAGCATCTTTTTCTTTCGGTTTGCCATCCTCCTGATGGGCTTTATAATACTCTGTACTCTGCTTGGCGGTGCTGCGCCGGGGCTTTTCCTCCTCTCCATCCTCGGCATCCATGCACACATCTTCTTCTACAACAGGGGTTTCTTCTGCACTTTCCGCAGCGTCTTTTTCCGAATCTTCCTGCTTCGGTGGTTCTTCTGCAACTGCGGACTTGGTTTCCCCGGTGCGGAGATTCTCTTCCACCAGACCGTCTTTGGTCATTTTCTGGACGATTTTATCTCTGCCCCGGAATCGCTTGTCTGCCATCGGATTCACCTCCCGTCCGGCAGGAAACTCATGCAATCAGCGTTGCATGGGTTTCCCACTTATCGAGAATCCGCTCCAGCTCCCTGGCAAAAGCGATCAGCCGGGAATTGACCTCCGTGCGGTCGATGTAGCCCCGCTCTTCCATGTGGAATCCGTGGGTCAGTTCATCTGCCAGTGCGCCGACTGCGTAAAAGTCCTCCAGCACCGTATGCACCACCGATTCCTCATCGTGAAAGTTCAGCATTTCCACTTCCTGATAAGGCGGGCTGGAATCGCCATCGTATTTTGCCGCCTCAGCACGGTCATGCAGCTTCAGGATCATCTGGCTCAGTTTTTTCTCTTTCATCATGCGTCTTTCTTCTCCCTGTATTTTGCAATTTCATTCGGTTTCGTGGTCATAAGACCATAGAGTTTCAGCGAAGTATCAAACTTATCCTTGAACGGGATAATGGTGTTGCCGTAGAACAGCAGCCCCTCGCCCTCGTTGCTGTTCGTCACATAGGAAAGCTGGAACGGCGAAATGTTGAGCTGCTTTGCAAGAATCTGTCTATCGCCGGATGCCTGATTCAGCATATAAATGAAATCGCTATTCTCAAAGATATTCTCGATTTCCCGGCTTGCCAACAGGTCTTTGATGTTCTGCGTGATACCCGTGGGGATGCCGCCCCATTTTCGGAAACGCTTCCAGATTTCAACACTGTACGCGGCAGTCTGCTCTTCCTTTAAGAGCAAGTGGAACTCATCAATGTAGTATCGTGTGTTTTTCTTTGCATTGCGGTTGATGGTAACGCGATTCCACACCTGATCCTGCACGATGAGCATACCCAGCTTTTTAAGCTGCTTTCCCAACTCTTTAATGTCAAAGCAGATAAGGCGGTTATCCAGTTCCACATTCGTCTGATGGTTGAACACCCGCAGCGAACCATTGACATAGATTTCCAGTGCCGTGGCGATGCGCTGCGCCTGCCGTTCTTTCTGCTCCCGCAGGCAGTCGTACAGATCACCGAGAATCGGCATATTTTCCGGTTTCGGGTCATTCAGATATTTCTGATAGACCAGCGGCAGGCATCGGTCAATGACGGATTTTTCTTCCGGCTCCATGCCGTCCCGTGCACCCATGATAAGTTCACACAGGGAAAGGATGAAGTCCGACTTCATGCCCAGCGGGTTATCATCGTCCGCATAGTTCAGGTTAATGTCCATCGGGTTGATGTAGTCCCGGCTGGTGGATGAGATATGAATGACCTGCCCGCCCAGTGCTTCGACCAGCGGATAATACTCGCCTTCCGGGTCTGCGATGATAATATCGTCCGTTGTCGTGAAGAACACGTTTGTCATTTCACGCTTTGCGCTGAACGATTTACCAGAACCAGGCGTACCCAAAATCAGACCGTTCGGATTTTTGAGCTGTTTGCGGTCTGCCATAATCATGTTGTTAGACACTGCATTCAGACCGTAATAGAGGGAATCGCCCTCCATGAAAAGTTCTTGCGTGGTGAACGGCACGAAAATGGCGGTGGAAGTTGTAGTCAATGCCCGCTTGATGGGGACAAGGTTATTGGCCAGCGGCAGGCTGCTCATAAGTCCCTGCTCCTGCATATAGTCCAGTCGATTCAGGGTACAGTTGAACTTCTGAGCGATACCAGCCGTCTGAAATACCGCACTGTCCAAATCCTGTTTGGTTTTCGCAGCATTGAGGAACAGCACCGTAATAAGGAACATACGCTCATTGCGGCTCTGCAAATCATCCAGAATCTTCTTGGCTTCACCGCCATAAGTTGCAAGGTCACTCGGAATAATTTCCATATCATAGCCGGAACGCACCGCCTTTTTCTGTTCCTCAATCTTCATGCGGTCAAGGTCTGTGATCTTGCCCTTGATGAGTTTGATTGCCTTGAGCTGGTCTACCGACTGCACATGGATGCTGACCACCAGATTCTTGTCCATGTCCAGAAACTCTGCCAGAACCTTATCCGTCAGTTCCGGGGCAAGGATGTTCAGATAGGATACTGCGCCGATAGTATCTCCCATCTGGAAGTCCTTGCCGCTCTTGAACAGAAAACTGGTCGGAGCAATGAAGTCCTTGGTAGTCATGCCGCTTTGCAGGATGCGGTCATAGCTGAACTCAAACTTCCGTTCTTCCTCCTGATGGAACATCTCGTACATGATCTGTAAGCGTTCCACACCATTCAGCGGATATGCTTTTACGCCCAGCACCTTGAAATTGTTGAGAATATCGGTTTCGATACGCTCCAGCCGGGGCTTTGCTTCTTTCACGCTTTTGGCTTCAATGCTGAACGTGATGTACTTCGTCCGAACCAGACCGTTGTTGCCCTTGGCAAGCTGCTGTTTCAACATCTGCGCATATTCCATGCGTACATCATCGAACTGGTCATGCTGCGGCTCGATCTGAATGACCTTGTTGTATTCGCTCATATCACTTTTGTGGTTAATGAACGAAAGCTGAAAGCGGATGCTGGAATCAAAGTAGTTGAGGAAGTCACACCAGCTTTCAAAAATGGTGTTCTTATCTTCGTTTTGCGCGAGCTGATAGTTGATGTCATAGAAGCGGACGGTTTTGGAATACAGATGTTCCTCCACCCGGCAGATGCCGTCCCGTCCCATTTCCAGATACGGAATCGACCGCTGCACGGTCAAGTGATGCTCTTTCTTCTTTTTTGCTTCTGCCTTTGCAGACGGCTTGAAGAATTTCTGGAAGATGCCGCCGAACAGCGGCTTCTTATCCTTTTCTTTTCCCAATAATGCCTCCCTTCTTCACTTTTGGTGTTACAGGTTTCTCCGGCTCATATTCGTACAGATTTTCGATCTCGTAGCGGCGAACCGCCGGACGTTTGAAACGGACATTGATGAAGTTCGTCAGGATGGTTTCAAGGTGCATCCCGTTTTTCTCGAACAGCGCAAAGAAAAATTCCGGGAGCATCAGCAGCACCATGCCCGCCGCCGCGTTGCTTGTGCCAAGTGTTCCCCGTGTGAGAAAGTAGAACGGAACACCGATGGATGCCGCAAAGCCCATACAGATGAGCTGCCGCTTTGTCAGGTTGAGAAAGACCTTGTTTTTGACTTTAGACAGGTCTTTCGGGATCGTCACATAAGCCATTCTTCACCATGACAGCCAGACACGCCGCCGGGATACGGCTTTTGTCTGCTGTCTTTCCTTTCCTCGGATTTTCCCGGTTTTAGTGACTGCCGAAGATCTGTTTGGACAGACTTCCCGTTTTCATCAGGCTGAAGCACAGAATCACGGTATACGCTGCAACGCCGATCAGTGCGTAGTGCATATTACTGGAAATCCGCACCGAAGAAATCAGTGCTGCGTAAATCGCCACACAGACCATCATCAGGAATGCCTGAAATGCAAGGGCAAACAGTCCTCTGAAATAATTGGTTCCTACATGACCCCATTCACGGTTACTCATTGTTGCGAACGGGATCGGGGCAAGCGATGTATAGAGATAAATCTCTATCATGCGCCCATAGACAATGACAGTTATCACCACCGACATAATTTTCATGCAGAAGCTGACAAGGAAGGTTTCAAGAGCCAGCACCACCAGTTCACCGATCTCCATGGTTGCCATCGCCGCCTGCATCTGCATGGACAGCGAACTAACATCAATGGCAGTCTCGCCGTTGATGATACCGGAAGCCGAATTGACTACCGATTGTCCAACGTCAAAGACTGCCATTGTAATTGTGAACGTATTGCTGACCAGATAGATTGCGACCCATGCCTTGACAAAATACTTGAAGAACATCCATGTATCTACATCATGCAGGTTGTTTCGCTCGGTCAGCATCGAGATCAGCTCATAGCAGAGTACCAGAGTGATGATGATTCCGGCAATCGGAACCACCACCGACTCTGATAAGTTCTGAATCATACTGAAAACGCTGCTGTTCCAGTTTTGTGGAGTGCGTCCAACCTGAGCCGCGATCTCACTTGTCTTTTCATTGACATCCGTAAACATCGTACTCATGTTGGACTCCACCATTCCTGTCAGAAGTTCCCGCATCCATTTTTCGATGGCTGCAAAAATATTATCGAACAATGGCGGGAGTATCTCCTATCGCGGGTGCTTAGCCGAACAGACCAGAGAGCAGGGGGATCAGCTGCGTACCGATGAGAATGACGCCGCCACCGCTCATGAGCTG
>ERZ1673697.1856-NODE-1856-length-21602-cov-14.732260_pt1 | contig 21602 bp, 19 predicted proteins | sample MGYA00580227_ERZ1673697 | MGnify/ENA primary metagenome ERZ1673697 (study PRJEB41218, sample SAMN15661759) | gut metagenome | host: Homo sapiens | place: Canada: London | collected 2015-08-20/2019-03-30 | study: EMG produced TPA metagenomics assembly of...
TTTGCGGAGACCGACCGGCGCATCCGCAAGGCGTTTACGAAAATGGTGCTCAATAAAAAAACAAATCAAATTTCCGTGCGGGAAATTTGTGAGGCGACGGGCATCAACCGCTCATCGTTTTACCTGCACTATGCGGACATACCCGCGCTGATAACAGCGATCGTATGGGAGAAATGGACGGAGTCCGTAGAGCGGATACACGAAGAGATGCACGGCGACCCGAATATCTTCTCCGAAGCATATGTGGCGGCGACGCTGCGCGAGGCAAAGCGCGACAGGACGTTTTACCGGGCGTATTTTGAGAAATTCGGCACGGCAGAACTGGAAAAAGGCTATCAGACGCTGTTTGAAAACGTCTTCAAGCCTTTTTTTCGGCGGCTCGGCATCGAGAGCGAGCACTGCATGGAATATCATTTTGAATTTGTGAAAGCGGGGTACTTTGCCGTGACGCGCAAGTGGCTTTTGTACGGCTGCCCGGAAACGCCGGAAGAAATGGCGAAGATCATAAAAAGAAGTATGGCGGCGATACCCGATGACCTGCCGCCGGTCCCGGACGAATTATTTATTTGAAAAGCTCGGGGTGCATGCGCACATAGTGGAATAAGTACTGCTGCGCGATGCCGGCGTTTTCACCGAAATCTGCGGGGGAAAGCCTCGGCAAAAGCAATACGGCGCGCTTCATCCACACGTCCATCGGGAAGCACTCCGTGCGGTGCAGACCGTAGAGCAAAGCGCAGTCCGCGACTTTTGGGCCGACGCCTGAAATCGTCTGCAATTTCGCTTTGGCATCGGGAAGAGGCATTTTGCGCACGGCTTCTAAATCGATCTCGCCGGAAGCGATGCGCTTTGCGGCGTCGATGAGATATTTCGCGCGAAAGCCCGCGCGCAGCGGAGCGAGGTCTTCCGGCGTGCAGGAGGCCAATTTTTTCGGTGTCGGGAATGCGTAGCGGGTCTCGTTATGATAAAGAAACGGCTCGCCGAAATGCAGACACAAGCGCTCTATAATGCCCTTGATGCGCGGAATGTTGTTGTTCTGCGAGATGATGAACGAGCACAGCGCCTCAAACGGCTCCTGCTTTAAAATGCGGATGCCGCCCGCGAATTCGGCGGCTTCTTTCAGCGCGGGATGCAGGGCGGAAAGCACTTCGCGGGACTTTTTGTAATCTGTGTTAAAATCGAAATAATCAAACCAAATGTCACGAAATTCCTGCTCGGTGCAGTCTAAAACGAGGTCGTTATTTTCATCTTGATAGACGGTCAGCCCGCGGGAAAATGCCACACCGCGCCATGCGGGAATGTTGTTTTCAAGCGTGACGGGATAAAAGCGGAACGACTGCCCGCAGTCGAGCGTTTGGGCGAGGTTTAAAACGCCATCGGGCGGGGTGAAGCGCATCAACGGTTTTTGCCTTCCGTTTTGGTGGTGACGGTGGGCTCTCGGCTCGTCAGATACGTGATGGCGCGCTCAATGGCATCGCGGGAATTGCCCCAGTCGCCGCCCGCATTGCGGTAATCGAACATGCGGCAGAAATGGGTGGTATCGGCCTTGACGGTATCGAGATAGTTTTTCGCAAGGCGCTTGGTTTCTGCCGCAAACGGCTGAAAGTTTTTACGCGGCATTTTCTGCGCAGCAGCCAAAATGAAGCTGTAATGCGGCAGGCAGATATGCGTCTGCTCGCTGTACAGTGTGCGGAACTCCGGCTCACTCTGCCAGAGTTTGATAACCGTGGCGCTGAGATGTTGCATGTTTTTCTCAACGTTTTCGCAGACAAAGCAGCTGTGCGCACGGCGATCTGCGGCGGCGAGAATTTTTTTCGGCGCGAGCTTGTCGTCCTCGGGCAGGATCTCTTTGCCGGCTTCGTCTAAGAGGCTTTCGAGAATAAGGGCGACGGACAGGCGGCTGCCGCGCTGTAAGATCTGCTCAAAATGTTGGTGGCAGAAGCCGAGACGGTTCGTTTCCACGCGCACGTCGGGCTCCATCATGGCCGCGCCGGTAATGTAGGTGGCCATGCGGTCCTCGAGCATGTCGCGCATGCGGCAGAACGGGCAGCCGTCCTTCGGCTCGAAAATTTCACTGATCGGTATAGAGCAAATATCTTCACGCATTTTGGGTTCCTCTTTTCTGAATAGTTGTATACAGTGCATGTTTATCCGAAAAATGTCTTTTGTTTTAATTGCCATGGCTTACGGTTTGTGCGGCCCCGCTTTTTTGTGGGACACGTCTAAAAAGTGCGCAGCTTTCCGGTGTCTTTCTGCTCGCTATTTTCATTTTACACGATTTTAGGTGAAAAAACAACCGTGTAAAGCCTGCCGCCTTGCTTTTTTTCACAAAATGTGCTTAAACGGAAAATTCCGCCGCCCAGGATTTCGCCTAAATCGTTCTAATTTGGAATTAAAACGCTGTTTTTCGCAAAAACACCATATATAGGGACATTTTTTCGGGCAAACACAAGGCTTTTCACGCAAATTTTACACACGGTTTATAGTGAGTATTCTGTGAAAAAACGGTAAAAAGCGGCATTTTCGACGGAATAGTTTACATAATATTTTACATTGTGAAAAGCTGTGGAAAGTAAAAAGAGCACCGAAAGCGGGTTTTTAACACTTTCCACAGAGTTTTCCACAGCTTAAACGGAAAACGCTGTGGAAAGCTCGCTGTGTGTATACTTCTGCCGTGCATATTACAGATTGTATAAATGTAAAGGCCGGCTCATATACAGCAAGATGTGAGAAGATATGCAACCCGAATGAATAATTATGCCAAGCGAAATGAACACGCAAAAGCACCGTCAAAATGACGAAAAGAGCGCGGCGAAAAAACTGCCCAAAAACACGGCGGTTTTAGGCGCAAAAACCGCCTGCAAAAACCGCGCTAAATTGCGCGTTTCGGTTGCAATGGCAAATATAAGTATGCTATAATCTACTATATACTGCGATAGTATTGCGAATTTCGGCCGCAGACGTGTTCTGAAGCCGCGGAAAGGAATAGGTTTGTTCATGGAAAACGAGAGAGAAAGAGATGTCATAGCAGGGCGCAATGCCGTTACGGAGGCGCTTAAAGCGGGCAGACCCATTGACAGCATCCTTGTGCGGCGCGGGGAGAAAAACGGTTCGGTATCGTCCATTCTCCGCATGGCAAAGCAGGCGGGCATCCCGGTAAAGGAAGTGGATTCCCGTAAGCTGGACGGCATGTGCGGCGGCGAAAACCACCAGGGTGTCATCGCCATGGCGGCGGTGCACGCGTTCTCCGAGGTGGAGGATATTTTTGCGCTGGCGGAAAGCCGAAATGAGCCGCCGTTTATCCTTGTGTGCGACGAGATTGCGGACCCGCATAACCTCGGTGCGATTCTCAGAACGGCGGAATGTGCGGGCGCACACGGCGTTGTTATCCCGAAGCGCCGCAGCGTTGGCCTTACGGCGGCGGTCGGCAAGGCTTCTGCGGGCGCGGTGGAATACGTCCCCGTGGCGCGTGTGACGAATATTGCGGTATTTCTTGAGGAGATCAAAGCGCGCGGCGTTTGGGTATACGCCGCGGATATGGACGGCACGGATTGGTGCCAAACCGATTTCTCCGGCCCGGCAGCGCTTGTTGTCGGCTCCGAAGGCTTCGGCGTGTCCAGACTTGTGAAAGAAAAATCGGATTTTATCGTTTCTCTGCCGATGAAGGGCAGAATCAATTCGCTGAACGCTTCGGTGGCCTGCGGCGTGCTTTGCTATGAGATTGCGCGGCAGCGCGCGGGCATCAAGGCCAGGGGCTGAGGCGAAAAAGAAAGGACCCAAAACCATGAACGATGAGAGCAAATTCTCGGTGGACGAGATATTGGAAGCGGAGCGCAAGGCGAAAGCCAACGGCGCGCCGGAAGAGTCGGAAAAAACAACGCCCGGGGTGACGGAAGAACCCGACGCTGTGACGGAGCCTGAAACGGAGCAGCCCGTAGAGGAAGCCTCGGCAGAGGTAGCACAGCCCGCGCCGGAAGCGGAACCGCAGCCGGTGGAGGTGCAAGAAGACTCCCCGTGGGATACCTACGAGGAGGAAGAAGAGCCCGGGAAGAAAAAGAAGAACAAAAAAGAGAAGAAAGAGAAAAAAGGTTTTTGGGCGCGCCACCGCGAAAAGAAGCAGAAAGAGGTTTTTAACGAAGCCGAAGACATGTACTACGGCATCCAGTTAAAACCGATTGACGAATACACCCGCGGGTTTGATGCCACAGGGGAGATTTCCACGCAGGACGAGGGATACCGCAAGCTGTTTGACGAGAACACCGCGGAGCTTGACGACGAAGTGGCAAAGGACTTTGAGCGCCTGCAGAAAGAGCGTCGCCGTCGTGTGGCCGAGGCCGTAGAGACGGCCGGTGTGGATCTTTCCGCTGTGGAAGACGAGCTGGGCATTGTGGCCCCGGTGCCGGTCTCCGTTGCGATGAATGACCCGAACGCTGTGGTGCCGGAAAACAAAAAGACGAAGGACAAGGTGCAGAATTTCCAGACGGCGATGCTGCAGGACGCGCAGACGCACACGATGGAGATTAAGCTTGACCTTGAAAATGAGACGTTTGGTTTGCAGCAGGCAAAGGTGGTGCCGGAGGTGAGCGAGGATTCCGTGCGCCGCATTCTGGAATCTGTGCAGGCGGAAAACGCGGCAAAGCAGGCTGCACAGGTGCAAAATGCCGAGCAGCAGGCTGCGGCAGCGCCGAAAACGGAAGAAAGTGACGCGCCCGAGATGGCGTTTAAGGATATTTCAAGCAATGGCCCGGAGCCGGAGGAAGAGCCGCAGGCGGAAGAAGGCATGGACATTGCTTCCGGCGAGCAGCTGCCCGAAGCACAAGCGCCGAAAGCGGAAAATGTGCAGGCTGCGGAAAGCGCCGAGAACGCCGGTGAAGAAGCGGCAGAGCCTGCGCAGCAGAAGATCTCCGTGCCGGTAACGGACGTGACGCAGTACAGAAAGCGCGACTTGCCGGTGCACATCATCAATGCGGATGTTTTGCAGAGTGCACTGCTGAGCGAAGCACGCGTGTATTCCGACGACGAGAACGTCAGTGCGGCCGGTGCGCACCGCTTTAAAATTCGCTTTGCGGAAAAGCCGGACGAAGCGCCCGAAAACACGGAAGCCGCCGAAAACAGCGATGAGCTCATCGACGATTACACCGGCCCGGCAGACGCAAAGAGCGTGGCGCACGACCTGCGCACGACGATGCGTGAGCTGACAATTCGCATGCTTGCAACGGGCGTGAGCACGGCAGTGCTCATTTTGGCGTCGCTCATTGCGGAATCCGGCTTCAATGCCAATAACACGGAGACCGCCGGTGCAGTGGGCTACACCATCTTATCGCTTGTGCTGCTGCTAGTGGCCATCGGCTTCTGCGCGAAAACGATTTTAAACGGTCTGAAGGCACTGTTTGAGTTCCGCGCGAATTCGGATTCTGCTGCTGCGGTAGCTTGTGTGGCGGTTTTTGTGCAGACACTCTGCACGCTGTTTGCGCCGGCTGCGCTCAGCATGGGTAAAATCCACCTTTATGCCGGTATTGCGGCGGGTATTCTGTTCCTGAATACCGTCGGCAAACTGACGATGCTGCGCCGCATCCACTCGAATTTCCGCTTTGTGTCTTCCCGCGAGCAGAAATATGCGGTGCGCGTATTTGACGATTACAACACGTCTTTAAAAATGGCGGGTTCCTCCGTCATTTCGCAGCCTGCAATCGCGTATCAGCAGAAAGCGGGCTTCTTAAAGCGCTTCTTACAAATTTCCTATGAGCCGGACCCGGCAGAGACCTCTTCGCAGGTTTTGGCGCCGGTGGGCCTCATTTCCTCGCTGCTTCTGTGCGTGGTGGCGCTTGTCATCACGAAAGATGCGTCCCTTGCCATTACGGCTTTGGCGGCTTCCTGCTGCGTGTGTGTAGCGGTGATGAACATGCTGGCCGTAAACCTGCCGGTGAGCCGTCTTTCCCACCGTCTGCGCCGCCGCGGCGCGATGGTCTCCGGCTATGAAGGTATCAAGCGCATGAGCGCCGTAAATGCCGTTCTGGTTGATTCCACAGAGCTTTTCCCGCGCGGCACGGTCGTTTTGAACGGGGTGAAGCCGTTTAAGCAGGAGGGCCTTGAAGAAGCCGTTTTGGCTGCCGGCACGTTGGTGCAGCAGCTCGGCGGCCCGCTTTGCGGCGTGTTCGAGCAGGTGTTCAGCGAGCATGAGGGCGAGCTTCCGGAGGTCGAAAAGGCCGCGTTTGAGGCCGGAAACGGCGTTGTGGGCACGGTGGACGGCAAAGAGGTGCTCATCGGCTCCCGTACGCTTTTGACTGCGCACGGTGTGGAAGCGCCGGAGCAAAATGTGGAGAGTCAGTACACGACGGGCAGCCGACAGATCTTGTACATTGCAATGGGCGGCGAGCTTTACGCCATGTTCATCCTGACCTATAACGCAGACCGTAAGAAGAAAGCGGAGCTGCAGAACATGGAAATGAACGGCGTTTCGCTCATTCTGCGTTCGGCAGACCCGAACCTTACGCCGCAGTTCATTTCGCGCCTGTTCGGCATTGACGCCACGGCGGTGAATGTCATCGGCGCGGGCCAAGACGGCCCGGCAGATCACCTTGTGAACGACACTGCGGACCGCGTGGACGCCTATGCCGCCACAAAGGGTCGTGTGGAATCCATGATGAGCCTTGTTTCCACGTGCATTGATGAAAAGAAGAACATCAGCTTCATCGTCGCCATGCAGAACGCGGCGGTCGTCATCGGTTTTGTGCTTGTGGCGTTCCTCACGTTCGTTGCGGGCGTGGAGCAGATTTCCGCATTTGCGCTCGTCATCTACGAGCTGTTCTGGGTGCTCGCTACCGTGTTGGTACCGAAATTCAGAAATAAAGTAAAATAAGGTTCGAAATTGAAAATCTCTCTCGGCGCAGCCGAGAGAGATTTTTTACGTTATTTTGCAATTTTAATGCGGATACTGCCGCTGAGTGTGCTGACTTTGCATGTGCCTGTGCCGCTGTTGAACGGGACGTCTGTTTTGCCGGTGCTTAACGTGCCGGTTACATTACCGCTGAAGCTTTCGTTGCGGAAATGTAGGTCACGCGCCGTCTTCCTCGGAAGCGGTCTTTTGCAGGTAGTCTTTTTGCTCTATTTCCTTTACGGTACGGGTCACACCGGGGGCGGCCGGTTCAGCGTTTCACCAATGTCAGATCATAACTAACTTTGGTAATGATCAGAACGTAAAAAGAAAATGTCAAGGTTTCAAAGAAAAATCGGCACGGTGTACCTGCCTTTGGCGTAAACTGGTTTAAGATACACCTGCGGGTGTGCCTTGGAAACGGAAAGGGGGTGGTGGCATTCGTATCGTTTCGCCGCCCGTGCCGCTGACGTTTTGCTTTGAGACCGTGGGGCATTTGATGGATGCGGTGGAGCGTGCCGTGCACACGCTCCATGTTCTTTCTTCGGCGCTGGGGCGGATCGGCAGCCGGTTCTTCCTGTGCGTGACGGTGCGGTTTTCAGAGCGCATCGCGGCGCGCAGCCTGTTTACGGAGTATGGGGAGTACGTCGGCGCGGGTGCGCTGACGGCGGCTTATATAGCAGAGCGGGCGGAAACATTCATCCCGAACGCCGCTGCCCGCATGGCCATGTATTTTTAAAGGCTCGTCGGTTTTGCCGACGAGCCTTTAACGGTTAAAGTCCCAACGCTGTTACGACTTTATTTACAGTGTCCTTATCCGCGTCGGTGGCGAAAAGAATCGTGGTGCCGTTGCGGTAGAGTACCGTTGTGAGGTCGTCGCCTTTATACGTGTAGCGGTTGTATTCGCTGGAATCGACCGCCTTGCCCTCGGAGGTCCTGACGCTTGAAAGCATCTGCACGTAGTTCGTTTTAGCGCTGTCCGTGGAAGCGAATGTGAAAAAGCCTAAGGAGTAATCATCGCCCGAAACAGTCAGCGCTTTTGTGATGACGTTGCTGTCAAACTGGTCGGAAACGTCCGTTACTTCGCAGTCGGCAGCCTCGCAGGCGGACTTGAATTGCTCATCTGTGATGACGGTGCGGCCCGCGCAGCCGGAAAACACAATGCACGTGAGCAGAACGGACACGGTGACGAAGAGGGGAACCTTCTTTAAAATATGCTGTTTCATGGTATTTATCCTTTCCGGTTGCCGGTTACCCGGCTTTTTTACAGTGATTGATAAAAAGAAAGAGCAGAACGGTCAAAAAGAATCCGGTCGAAAAGCCGGCGGTGTCGATCCACACATCGGAAACAAGCGAACCGCGGCCGGAGAAAATTTGAATGGTCTCATCCGTAACAGCGCACAGCATGCCGATGAGCGGAAAGTCGAGAAGATTGCGCCCGTGCTGGAAATTTTTGCTGTTTTTATCGTGCTGCAGGCCGAGCAGAAGCGAAAATTCCACACCCAGAAGGCTGTATTCCGAAAAATGCGCCGCCTTGCGCAGTAAAAATTCACTGATTTCCGTGTGCAGAAGCTGCTCGAGCCACGTTTTTAAGGAGCCGCTCATGCCGCCGGAGACCGCGCGGCTCTGCATGGAGTTGCTCCAGATGAACGCAAGCGTGAGCGCAATGAGAATGCCGAGCACCCATCGCACGCGGGTATTGTGCATTGTTTGTTTCATGCGGAATCCTTTCGAGATATTTTCTCCATTTTACCACGCGCGCGCCGGTTTCTCAATGCTGTCACAGAAATTTAATTTTTATATGACGCCAAAGCGCCCCTGACTGCTTGCGGCGGTGCGGGGGATATGCTATACTTATATTGATATTATAAATTTGCGCAGGAGGTGACGGCGATGCGCGGAAAACTGAAAAAACTTTTTGCAGCGGTACTCGCCGTGCTTTTGGCGCTTTCTTTTTCGGGGTGCAGCGAGCTGACGGGTCTTGATGCGCAAGCGCTGATGTCTCCGCCAAAGACGACGGCAGACAGAGAAGCGATATATGCCCTGATGGGCGGCGGCGTGGGTGACGTAACGCTCGTTTACCCGAAATACGGCGATTACCGCTCGGCGATTATCTCGCGCGATTTAGACGGGTGCGGCACTTCGGAGGTCGTGAGCTTCTGTGCAAACGGCGACGCGGGCGGCACGCGGCTGGAATTTTTTAAGAAAAACACGGACGGTGTTTGGAGCTCTATGGCGCGGTTTACCTCGGCGGCAACGCAGGTGGACAAGGTGTTCTTCGGTGACTTGACGGGCGACGGTATGGACGAGATCATCGTGGGCTGGGGAGATCCGCTCACGGCGACGGCAAGCGTTTCAGTTTATTATGTGGACGGAGACACGATCCGCGAATTCTCCATGACGACGGTCTCTTACAGCGAAATGCTGTTGACGGATTTTGACAGCGACAATATAAAAGAGCTGTTCGTTTTGCAGGCGGCGCAGACGAGCGGAGAGGAGATTATGGCGCTTGGCGGGTTATACCGCTTTGACGGCGACCAGCCGTATGTCTCCAAAACCGTGCCACTCGATGCGGCGGTGACGCGTTACACCTCCGTAAGCTTTTCGCAGGTAAATTCCTGGCGGCGCGCAGCGGTGTTGGACGGCGTGAAAGCGGACGGGCGCATGCTGACGCAGGTCATTGGGTATGACGAAGCGTCGGACAGACTCATTTCGCCGCTATCAAACGAAGAAAACGCGACGGATCGGCCAACGGCGGCCGCAGCGGTCTCGCGAGATGTGAATAAGGACGGCATTTTGGAGATTCCAACGGCGGAGTTGACGATAAACGGCAGCGAAACGACGGCGGATTCCACCGGGTATGTCATCACGTGGAACACGTATAGCTTACAGGACAACACGTTGACGCCGGTGTGCACGAGTATTTTGAATACGGCGGAAAACTACAACCTGTTTTTGCCGAGCAGCGAGGATAACTACGGCTGCCAAAATGACACCGTGACCCGCACAGCGACATTCTTTACGTATACGCAGATCGGCTTTAACGGCAATTACCTCGGCCGGGAGGATAAGTTCTCCATTCGGGTATATACGGAGGAAGACTGGGCGGAAAAAGAACAGGATGACGAAGATATTCTGTTGAGCAGCTCCGCCGGGCGCGTGTATGTGCTGCGCATTTTGGACGATTCCATGGCGGAAAGCGACGAAAAAACGCTGCAAAGCGGATTTGAAGTGCTGGAATAAATATAGACTGAAAATGGGGGACAGAAAGGGGAAACGAACATGAAAAAGATATTGGTGGCAGAGGACGAGCAGAATATCCGCGAGTTTGTGGTCATCAATTTAAAGCGCGCGGGGTACGACTGCGTGGAAGCCGCAAGCGGTGAGGAAGCCTTGCGTGTGTACGAGCAGGCCGGCGGCGATTTTGACGTGGCCGTGCTGGACATCATGATGCCCGGCAGTCTGGACGGCCTTGCCGTATGTAAGGAATTAAGACAGAAAAACGCGACCATCGGCATCATCATGCTGACGGCGAAAACACAGGAAATGGACAAGGTGACGGGCCTGATGATGGGCGCGGACGATTATGTGACGAAGCCGTTCAGCCCCTCAGAACTCGTGGCGCGCGTGGACGCCGTTTACCGCCGTGTGGCACAGTTTACGAGAGCCGCAGAGCCGAATTTCTCCGAAGAGCTGCGTTCCGGCCGCTTCGTGCTGAACCTGCGCAACCGCTCATTCACAAAAGACGGCAACCCCGTGGAGTTGACACAGGTGGAGTTTCAGATCATGGAATACTTCATCTCAAATGCCGGTAAGGCGTTAAAACGCTCCGAAATTCTAAAGCACGTCTGGGGCAGCGGATATGTCGGTGAGGAAAAAATCGTAGACGTGAATATTCGCAGATTGAGAATGAAGATCGAAGACGAGCCCTCGAACCCGAGACATGTTGTCACCGTGTGGGGCATCGGCTATCGGTGGGATAAGTAATCAAAAGGTTGCGTGAAAGCAAACGAATGAAGTCTTTGATTAAACTTTCTTCAGAAAGTTTATGGGGTCTCAGGGCAAGGCCCTGAGGCGTCGTCCGCAGACGACGAAATCTTTTTGCCTAATAAAAAACTAGGAAAGTAGGTTCAACAGTCCGGTGGACTGTTGAACCGCAGAAAACCCAGTTGCATGGGTTTTCTGATGACTTGCAGGGCAAGTCATTTAAAAATACTGGTAACCACAAAAAGAAGCACAGAAAGGAGGAAAGCGCGTGTTCAAAAAAGGTATCGCAAGACGCTGGCTGTTTAACAGCCTCGGTGTGATGATTTTATTATTTACAGCCTGTATTGCGGCGCTTTCTTTCGTTGTGCAGAGCTATGCCTATAACGGCATACAAATGACGCTCATCGGTCGCAGCGACGAGCTGCCCACCGTGCTTTCCGGCAGCATGAAAACCGTAAGCGAGTTTAACGCTGCAGCCAGAAGCTACACCGAAAATTTCCCGGATAAAGACCTCATGGAGGTCATGGCGGTCTCGCGTTCGGGCAGCATTTTGTCTACCTCCTCCGGCTTTGCGCCGGACCAAAACCAGAGCAAGCCCGATTTTGAAAGTGCCTTGCACAGCGAAAACGGGTACGGCTATTGGATCGGCAAGCTCGCAAGCGGCGAGAAGGTCATGGCCGTCTCGCGCGTGGCACGCGGCGCAAACGGCGCGGTGCTCGGCGCGGTGCGGTACATCGTCTCTATGGAGCGCGCAGACCGGCAGATTACGTATGTCGTGCTGGTTTTGATCGGCATCGGTGTGCTCATTTTGGTGCTCGTCACGCTTTCGGGCATCTATTTTGTGCGGTCTATTATCACGCCCATTCGGGAACTCAATGCTACGGCGGAAAAAATTGCAAAGGGCGATTTTGACGTGCGCGTCAAGAAAGAGAAGGACGACGAGCTCGGCGCACTATGCGACTCCATCAACGACATGGCGGCAGAGCTTGGCACAGCGGAAAAAATGAAAAACGACTTCATTTCCTCTGTTTCGCATGAGTTGCGCACGCCGCTGACGGCCATTAAGGGTTGGGCGGAAACGCTGCAAACAGGCGGCATCGGCCGCGAAACGTATGATAAGGGCATGAACGTCATCGTGCGCGAGGCAGAACGCCTTTCCGGCATGGTGGAGGAGCTTCTGGATTTTTCCCGCATGCAAAGCGGCAGAATGCGGCTGATCCTCAAGAAAATCGATCTTTTGGCGGAGCTGGATGAGGCCGTGTATATGTTCACCGACCGCGCGCGAACGGAGCATAAAAACCTCATTTACGATGAGGAAGACACGATGCTTTCGCCGATTTTGGGCGATGTGAATCGCCTGCGGCAGGTGTTCATCAACGTCATCGACAACGCTTTGAAATACACGAATCCCGGTGGTACGGTACGCGTTTCCGCGTATGAGGACGACGGGTTTATCCGCGTCATCATTAAGGACAGTGGCTGCGGCATTCCGGCGGAGCATCTGCCAAACGTCAAAAAGAAGTTCTATAAAGCAAACCAAAATGTGCGCGGCAACGGCATCGGCCTCGCCGTCGCAAATGAGATCATGGAGCTGCACTCCGGCTCGCTTGATGTTGACAGCGAAGAAGGCATGGGCACCACGGTCATCATCACGATACCGACCATGAAAAAGCTTGAGATGAATCCCGAGCTCTCCAATACAACGCAGATTCCCACCGCCACCGCGCAGGTGCAGGTCGTGGAGAGAAAACAGGATTAAATATTGTTTATAAGCAAAAGGAGAAAGAATGGCAAAACGCGTAACATCTATCGGCGGGCAGGCCTTGCTTGAGGGCATTTTGATGGTTGGCCCGAAGAAAAACGTAGCGGCTTTTTGTGACGAAGCCGGAAATATTACAACGGAGGAGGTTTCCACGCCGTCGCTGCGCGAAAAATACCCCATTTTGAAAAAGCCGTTTATACGCGGCGTGTTCTCTATGGTGGATACCCTGCGCCTCGGTATGAAGGCGCTGACGCTTTCGGCGGATAAAGTGGGCGGCGAGGAAGAGGAAGAGCCCTCGAAATTTGAAAAGTGGCTCGAAAAGAAATTCGGAGACAAGGTGATGAATGCGGTCGTCGCCGTGGGCGGTGTGCTGGGCGTGGCGCTTGCGGTGCTGCTGTTCTTCTTTTTGCCGGCGGTGCTCTTTAACGGGCTGATGATGCTCACGGGTGACGGCATCAGTGGTTGGCGTTCGGTGTTTGAGGGCCTTTTACGTATCGTCATTTTTGTACTGTACATTGTTGTCATCTCTAAAATGCCGGAGATTGACCGCACATTCCGCTACCACGGCGCGGAGCACAAGACGATTTTCTGCTATGAAAACGACCTGCCGCTCACCGTGGAAAATGTGCGGAAGCAAAAGCGCTTCCACCCGCGCTGCGGCTCCAGCTTTATGATCTTAATGCTTTTGCTCGGCATCATCATCGGTTTTTTCATTCCGTTTTCCAATCCGTTTCTGCGCACATTCTGTAAGCTCTTGTGCCTGCCGATCGTTGTCAGCATCGGTTATGAGCTCATCAAGCTTTGCGGCAAGTACGATAACGTGCTGACGCGCATCATTGCGGCGCCGGGCCTGTGGTTTCAGCGTTTGACCGTAAAAGAGCCGACCGACAAGATGATGGAAGCCGCTATTGCGGCGATGAAAGCGGTTATCCCGGAAAACGGCGAGGATATTATCCGATGACGCTCAACGAGTTGTACCGCGCAGCGAAAACGGCGCTTGAACCCGTCACGGAAGACCCGACGTTTGAAGCCGCGTGCCTTTTGGAGCATTTCTGCGGCGCGAACCGCACAGAGTTATTGCTGCACGGCGATAAGCCGGCGGAGTCTGAAGCGGAGCAAGCGGTGCTTTCCGCGCTCGAAAAGCGCAAAACGGGCGAGCCGCTGCAATATCTGCTTGGCGAGTGGGACTTTATGAGCCTGACGCTTTCCTGCGGAGAGGGCGTGCTGATTCCGCGCGAGGACACCGCTGTTTTGGTGGAAGCAGTGTGCAAGCGTCTGTCGAAAACCGAGAATTTGCCGAAGGGGCTTGACCTTTGCGCCGGCACGGGTGCGGTGGGGCTTTCCATCGCGAAGGAAGCACACGCCGAAGTGACGGAAGTGGAGCTGTACGACGGCGCATTCAACTATCTAAACGAGAATTTGGCGCGTTACCCGGAGCTGCCGGTGACGGCGGTAAAGGGTGACATGTTAGATAAAGCTTTTGCGGAGATGCTGCCGGATGGATTCGATTTCATCGCGTCGAACCCGCCGTATATTGAGACAAGCGAGCTGCCGCTTTTGCAGCGCGAAGTGCAGAAAGAGCCGAAAACGGCGCTGGACGGCGGCGCGGACGGCCTCATCTTCTACCGTGCGATCTGCGATATTTGGGCGAAAAAATTGCACCCGAACGGCGTGCTTGCCGTGGAAATCGGTGAGACGCAGGGGCAGGCGGTAAAGGTGCTGTTTGAAGCCGCCGGTCTGCGCGATGTGCGGATTCACAAGGACTTGGGCGCGCTCGACAGGGCGGTTTCGGGGGTTAGATAGAATAAGTCGATTTTTTAAAGGCGGCTTTGGCCGCCTTTCGGGGAAGACTGGGTTTGATTTTTATGAACTTGTGTTACAAGTTCATAGGGAAACCCCTTAGTAGGGTTTCCCTCGGACGAAACGTCCACCGGAAGTTTCGTCCTCCCTTCTTGACTTTGCGAACGCAAAAAGATTTCGCTTTCTGCGGAAAGCGACGTAGGGCGCTGCCCTAAGAACCTGCAAGCTTTTGAAAAAGCTTGAGCAAAACTTTTAACCATGGTTTTCTTTAGCTATGCAATAATTTTATCCGAAAGGAAGTTTTTCAAATGGTAAAGCATGTTTTAATGATCAAGCTTAAGGACAATTCCAAGGAGCAGTGCGAAAAGCTGCGCGATCTTTTTATGACGATGAAGGGCCGCGTGCCGCAGGCACTTGACGTGGAAGCCGGTGCGGATTTCCTCCACTCCGAGCGCTCCTTTGACGTCTGCCTGATCGTTACGCTCGAGAGCCCCGAGGCGCTCGAAGAATACCAGAAAGACTCGTACCACTGCAACACGGTGAAGACCTATGTTGCGACAGTTCGCGAAAAGGCGGTTGCGGTCGATTACATCGTTTGATTGAACAAAATTCACGCGGCGCTGTGCGGCTTTTGCATGGCGCTGCTTTTTTACACGGCTTGTTGCTGAAGCCGGAATCGCGCCAAATTAGCCAAAAAAGAATAGGAAAATTCGGCGTTTATACCCCTCGAAAACGACATATGGGCATTGAATTGCAGCATTTTATCCGATATAATGGTAATTAAAGTGTCTTTTGAAGGGAGCAATTTTGTGGTTCGCAATATGACGAAGGGCAGCCCGGTAAAGCTTTTGTTGGCATTTGCACTGCCTTTGCTTGTTGCCAATGTGTTTCAGCAGTTATACTCTGTGGCGGATGCTATGGTGCTCGGCCGCGGTGTAGGCGTCAACGCGCTTGCGGCGGCGGGTTCCACGGGTTCGGTACATTTTTTTGTTTTGGGTTTCATCAACGGTTTGACGCACGGGTATTCCATTTTGATTTCGCAACGCTTCGGCGCAGGCGACGAAAGCGACATGCGCCGCACGGTGATGAACGCGGGCTACCTCGGTTTTATGAGCGCGGCGGTCATCACGGCGTTAAGTCTCATTTTCTCGCGCCCGCTCATGACACTGATGGGTACGCCGACCGATATTTTTGACGACGCGCTTTTGTACATCCGTATTATTTTCATCGGTATTTTCACGACGGTGTTTTACAATACGCTTTCGAGTATTCTTCGAGCGCTCGGCGACAGCATGTCGCCGCTCATTATCATTCTCATCAGCTCGGCAGTGAACATCGGGCTGGACATTCTGTTTGTCATGGCCTTTAAATGGGGTGTGGCCGGCGCTGCGTGGGCAACCGTTTTGGCACAGCTGCTTTCCGGCCTGATGTGTCTTTTCGTGTTGCGCCGTATGCCGGTTTTGCGGTTTAAAACCGGCGAAAAGCGCATGGATAAGTCTATTATTTTTGGCTTATTGAAGCTTGGTTTGCCGGTCGGAATTATGAATTCCATTACGGCGATCGGCGGTATGATCTTACAGGGCATTGTGAATGGTTTAGGTTCTACGATTGTGGCGGCATATACGGCGGGCTCGAAAATCTTCGGTCTTGCGGAACAGCCGTGCAACATTATCGGGTTATCCCTTGGCACGTATGTCGGGCAGAACCTCGGCGCGGGACGCGTTGACCGCATTAGAGTCGGCGTGCGCCGCGGCATTTTGATGGTGCTCATCGTCGATTTCTTCATCGGCGGCGCAATGATTCTGTTCGGCCGCCAACTGACGGCGGTGTTCGTCTCCGGCGTGGAGCAGGCGGTCATCGAAGCTTCGTATCCGTATTTGCTGTGTTGCGGTGCGATGATGTGGGTGCTGGGTTTGCTGTTCGTCTACCGCTTTTCCCTGCAAAGTCTCGGCGACACGGTGGTGCCGATGCTCTCCGGCGCGCTGGAGCTAATTCTGCGCATTTCCGTTGTGCTCGTGCTCTCTAAAGTGTTCAATCTGGGCTTTCTTTCCATCTGCATTGCAGAGGTCTCCGCGTGGTTCGGCGCGGCGGCACTGCTGTGCGTAACATATTACATTCGTATTCATAAATTGCCGGAAAAACTTTCGGCGAAATCATGAGGGGTTTATGGCAAAAACAGAACGTATTCAAAATATGACAAAAGGCAGCCCTGCGAAGCTGATCTTCACCTTTGCGATACCGCTGATGCTGGGCAACGTGTTTCAGCAGTTCTACACGGTGGTGGATACCGCCATTGTGGGGCAGGCGCTCGGCGTAAACGCGCTGGCGGCGCTCGGTGCGGCAGACTGGCTGAACTGGCTCGTGCTGGGGCTTATCCAAGGCTTTGCGCAGGGCTTTTCCATTTACATGGCGCAGCGTTTCGGCGCGGAAGACCACGAGGGTCTTAACCGTTCCATTGGCGCGACGATCTCGCTTTCGGCGGTCATTTCAATCTTGACCGTCATTCTGAGCCAAGTCGCCATGGCACCCGTGCTGCGCGCCATGAACACACCGGAGGAGATCATCGGAGGCGCGTTCACATACCTGCGCATCATGTTTGCGGGTATACCCATCATCATGGCGTATAACGTGCTTGCAAGCATCCTGCGTGCGCTCGGCGACAGCAAAACGCCGCTGTATGCCATGGTCATTGCATCTATTCTGAATATCGGGCTTGATCTGCTGTTTGTTATGGTGTTCCACTGGGGCATTGCGGGTGCGGTCGTCGCAACGGTCATCGCACAGCTTTTTGCAGCGCTTTACTGTTTGCGCGCTGTGCTGCACGTGAAGGTCATCCACCTGAAAAAAGAGTATTTCCGACTCAATCCGGAAATAGCAAAGCGTCTTTTGGGGCTCGGTACGCCGGTCGCCGCACAGAATGTTATCATCGCCGTGGGCGGCATGGTGGTGCAGTCGGTCGTCAACCGCTACGGCACGCTGTTCGTGGCGGGCTTTACGGCAACGAATAAGCTGTACGGTATTTTGGAGATTGCCGCCGTTTCGTTCGGCTACGCCGTGACGACGTATGTCGGGCAGAATCTTGGCGCGGGGCTTTTAGACCGCGTGAAAAAGGGTATGCACTCCGCAACGTGGATCGCTTTGCTGACCTCGGTCGTCATTACGGTTTTTGTGCTGATTTTCGGAAAATACGGCATCGCACTGTTTATTTCCGGCACGGCGGAGGAAGTGTCGATCTCGTCGCAGGTGGCAATACACTATCTTAATATCATGAGTATTTGTCTGTCTATCCTCTATATGCTGCACATTTACCGCTCCGCGCTGATGGGGCTTGGCGATACCATCATGCCGATGGCTTCGGGCATCATGGAATTTTTGATGCGTATTGGCGTGGCGTTGTTTCTGCCGCTTATTATCGGGCAGGAGGGTATTTTCTATGCGGAGATCACTGCTTGGGCCGGTGCGGCTATTCTGCTTGTCACGACGTATTTTTTGAGAATGCATAAGCTGACGAGAGAACTTGACACAAGCCAAAGTAAAGCGGGCGAATAAAAGAAGCCTTTCAGAAAAATATGAAGCTAAAAAGCGTGCAGAAAACAAAATCTGTGCGCTTTTCTTTATTACATGCGCATAAGAACGCGGCAAAGACTAAAGAATGAAGAATGTGAAACTCACTCTTGAAGTTTGTCCGTACAACCTGTATACTGGGTGTAGATTACGCGCGGGAAGTCGCGCTGACGGAGGTATTTTATTATGAGACCCCTTACACCGAAATTTCCGAAGCTGCTGCATGGCGGCGATTATAATCCCGAACAATGGCTGCGCTACCCCGAGATTCTCAAGCAGGATGTGGAGCTGATGAAGAAAGCGGATATCAACTGCGTGTCGGTCGGTATTTTCTCCTGGGCACATCTGGAGCCGAATGAGGGCGAATACGACTTCGACTGGCTGGAGAAGATCATCGACAATCTCTACAAAAACGGCATTTATACCGTGTTGGCCACACCGTCCGGTGCAAAGCCGCTTTGGATGAGCGAAAAGTATGAGGAGATTCGCCGTGTGCAGAATAACGGTGTGCGCGACCTTTCCGGCGCGCGCCATAACCACTGCTATACATCCCCCGTGTACAGAGAGAAGACCCGCGAGATGGATAAGCGTCTTGCAAAGCGCTTTGCAAACCACCCGGGCGTCATTTTGTGGCACCTTTCTAATGAGTACGGCGGCGAGTGCTACTGCCCGCTGTGCCAACAGGCGTTCCGCGATTGGCTGAAAAAGAAGTATAAGACGCTCGACGACCTGAACCACGCGTGGTGGACGGACTTCTGGAGCCACACGTATACGAGCTGGGACCAGATTCACGCGCCGCAGCCGAACGGCGAAATGAACGTGCACGGCCTGACGCTCGATTGGAAGCGCTTTGTCACGTACCAGACCGTCGATTTCATGAAAATGGAGCGCGACGCCGTGAAGGAAGTAAACCCGGATATCCCGGTGACGGCGAACCTGATGGGCTTCTACGACGGCCTCGATTACTTCAAGTTCGGCCCGGAGCTCGATGTTGTTTCCTGGGACAACTACCCGCAGTGGCATACGACCGACAACGTAGAGATTGCGGTCTCTTCCGCGATGACGCACGACGTGATGCGTTCGATCAAGCACGAAAACTTCCTTTTGATGGAAAGCACGCCGAGCATGACGAACTGGACGCCCATCAGTATGCTGAAGCGCCCGGGCATGCACCTGCTTTCCTCTATGCAGGCGGTTGCACACGGCTCAAATTCCGTGCAGTATTTCCAGTTCAGAAAAAGCCGCGGCTCCTGTGAAAAGTTCCACGGTGCGGTCGTCGACCATGTCAGCCATGGCGGCGTGTTCGACTCCGTCACGAACGAGAACACCCGTGTGTTTAAGGACGTGCAGTCCGTCGGCGCTGAGCTTAAGAGCATGAACGAGCGCGGTGACGTATACGGCACCGAAGTCAAGCCGCAGGTCGCCATCGTATACGACGTGGAAAACCGCTGGGCGCTGGATGCTGCCGCGGGCCCGCGCAACAAGGATAAAGACGAAAAATATGTGGAGACACTCTTGACGCACTACCGTCCGTTCTGGGATAAGGGCGTGCAGGTGGACATCGTCGATATGGACGGCGACATCTCGAAATATAAGCTTGTCATTGCGCCGATGCTCTATATGTACCGCGCAGGCTTTGAAAAGAAGATGCGCAAGTTCGTCGAAAACGGCGGCACGCTCGTCACAACGTACTGGAGCGGCATTGTGGACGATACCGACCTGTGCAAAATGGGCGGTCTTCCCGGCGACATGATGGACGTGTTCGGCGTGTGGAACGAAGAAATCGACAGCCTGCCGGACGGCATGAAGAACGGCATTGCGTTTAACGGCAGCCGTTACGATGCTATGGAGCTTTGTGCACGTATCCACCCGCTGACGGCGGAGGTACTCGGCACATATGAAAAAGATTTCTACGCAGGCGAAGCGGCGCTGACGAAAAACAAGTTCGGCAAGGGAGAGGCGTATTACATTGCGGCCCGTACCGGCAGCGATATGCTTTCTGTACTGTACGGCGAAATGATTGAGACGCTGCACATTGAAAAAGCGCTCGATTGCGCCCTGCCGCACGGCGTAACGGCACACATCCGCCACGGCGAAAAGGAGAATATCATTTTTGTAGAAAACTACACGGAAAGCGGAAAAACCTTGGAATTGCCGCGCGACTACAAGTTGTACGGTACAGATCAAACGGTAAATTCAATCAAACTCGCTCCGTTTGGCATTGCCCTCTTATCGGATTTAACAAAAGTTTAATATTTTGCGTATTTGCTGTGGAAATTCTCGCTATTTTGTGCTATATTGAAATAGACAAAAGCCGACATTGTTCGTGTAAAACGGACAGGCAAATAACGGAATATGCAGTTTGAAGGAGTAATCAAATGGCAATGGAATCACAGACGTTTTTCAGTGCAGAGAATCGCGTAGCACCGCTTGGCATCGTACCGCTTGCCGGTGCGCGTGAGCTTTCCGAAAAGGTTGAGGCCCATCTGGTGCGTTGGGCAAAGCGTGCCGGTATGGATGTGGACACGTTCATCATCGAAAACAGCTGCCCGCGTTTCTCTTCCGGCGACAGCAAGGGTCTTATCAAGTCGACCGTGCGCGGCTATGACCTGTTCTTTGTTGTAGACGTAGGCAATTACAGCCTGACCTACAACTACTTCGGCAACCAGAACCACATGTCCCCGGATGACCATTATCAGGATTTGAAGCGTCTCATTCAGGCGGCAAGTGGTAAGGCACACCGCGTTAACGTCGTGATGCCGCTGCTTTACGGCGGCCGTCAGCACCGCCGCAGCTACCGCGAGTCTTTGGACTGCGCATACATGCTGCAGGAGCTTCAGCAGATGGGCGTTTCCAACGTTTTGACTTTCGACGCACATGACCCGCGCGTGCAGAACGCTGTGCCGGTTATGGGCTTCGATAACCTGATGCCGACTTATCAGGTTTTAAAGAAGCTCTTCAAGGACTTCCCGGATCTTTCCACCGATAAGAAAGACTTCATGATCGTCAGCCCGGACGAAGGTGCGTTGAACCGCAACATGTACTATGCTTCCGTGCTCGGTGTGGACATGGGCATGTTCTACAAGCGCCGCGATTATTCCCGCATCGTAGACGGCCGTAACCCGATCGTCGCACATGAGTACCTCGGTACCCCGGTCGAGGGCAAGGACGTGTTCGTTGCCGATGACATCATCTCTTCCGGCGAGTCCGTGCTCGACATTGCAGAGAACGTCAAGGCCCGCAAGGCACGCCGCTTCTTCGCTTACGGCACGTATGCCATCTTCACGAACGGCCTCGCAAAGTTCGATAAAGCGTATGAAGAGGGCCTCATCGACGGCATCTTCGGCAGCAACCTGACGTACCTTAACCCGGAACTGAAGAACCGCCCGTGGTTCCATGAAGTCGACGTTTCGAAGTACATCGCTTACTTCATCTCCGCTTTGAACCACGACGCTTCCATCAGCTCCCTGCTTGACCCGCACGCCAAGATCGACGCACTGCTCCAGAAGCGTGCGCTCGAAAAGGCAAAGATCATCGACGAGCAGCTCTAATTTTTAAATCACAGCTAAAATAAACAGGGTATGCACTGTAAAAAAGTGCGTACCCTGTTTTTGTGTG
>ERZ1673697.1898-NODE-1898-length-21060-cov-7.915782_pt1 | contig 21060 bp, 20 predicted proteins | sample MGYA00580227_ERZ1673697 | MGnify/ENA primary metagenome ERZ1673697 (study PRJEB41218, sample SAMN15661759) | gut metagenome | host: Homo sapiens | place: Canada: London | collected 2015-08-20/2019-03-30 | study: EMG produced TPA metagenomics assembly of...
GGGTGAACCTTGTCGCGCGAAGCCTGACGGAGCGCGCCCATGCGGAGCATTAACAGAGGTTATGCCCGAAGGGTGAACCTTGTCGCGCGAAGCCTGACGGAGCGCGCCCATGCGGAGCATTAACACAGGTTATGCCCGAAAGCGGTATGAAATTCCCCAAAGCCCCTTGAAGTAAAAATCTTATTTATGTTATAATCAACAGGCTGTGAAAATACATAAAAATGTGAATATCACAGCATACGCATAAATAATAAACAGAAAGAGGATTGAGGAATGCAATTGAATGACATATTATCAAAGCTGAATGATGTTATGTATACGTATGTATTGATTATAATGCTGGTTGGCGTTGGAATTTATTTTACGATCCGAACACGGGGTGTTCAGCTTCGGTTGTTGAAGGATGGTCTGAAGACCCTGATCGAGAAGTCAGACAGGGTAGAAAATGAAGATGGAAAGAAACGGGTATCATCTTTTCAGGCCCTGATGATTTCTACGGCCTCCCGTGTGGGCACGGGAAATATTGCCGGGATTGCAACAGCGATTGCAGCCGGAGGCCCGGGAGCAGTTTTCTGGATGTGGTTGATGGCTGTCATCGGCGGAGCTTCTGCATTTGTGGAAAGTACCCTTGCTCAGATTTACAAGGTGAAGAAGGATGGGGAATTCCGCGGCGGTCCGTCCTATTATATGGAACGGGCCCTTGGAAAGCGGTCCGTCGGAATTTTGTTTTCAATTTTACTGATTATCTGTTTTGCCTATGGATTTAACGGTTTGCAGGCCTTTAATATGTCATCATCTCTGGAATATTACATTCCGAATTATTCAGATACCGCATATCCGATGATCGTTGGACTGGTTCTGGCCGTGGCGACTGCACTGGTTATCTGGGGCGGTGTCCATCGCATCGGATTTATTACTTCGGTGATTGTTCCGGTGATGGCTGTGGCATATATACTCATGGGGATTGTGACGATCGCTATGCACGTTACGGAGATTCCCCATGTGTTTGGAATGATTATGCAAAATGCCTTTGATTTCAGGGCGATGGCCGGCGGTATGGCGGGAAGTGCAGTGGTTATCGGTATTAAACGGGGCCTTTTTTCAAATGAGGCCGGAATGGGCAGTGCGCCGAATGCATCTGCATCTGCGGATGTCGATCATCCGGTGCAGCAGGGATTGGTTCAGGTGATCTCTGTATTCATTGATACCCTGCTCATCTGTTCCAGCACAGCGATGATGCTGCTGGTATCCGGTGTGGAAGGTCAGAGCGGTGTGCTGGACGGAATTCCTTATGTTCAGGCGGCAATCAGTTCCAATGTAGGGGAGTGGGGCATCCACTTTATTACATTTTCTATTTTTGCCTTTGCATTCAGCAGCCTGATTGGAAATTACTACTATGCAGAGTCGAATATCCTGTTTATAAAGGATAATAAAATATTATTAAATGTGTTTCGTGCAACGTGCGTTGTGGCGATTTTTCTCGGTGCTCAGGCAGATTTTTCAATGATGTGGAATATTGCGGATATTACCATGGGATTTATGGCCATTGTTAATATAATTTCTATTTTTCTTCTGGGTGGGACTGCGATTAAGGCCCTTCGGAACTATGAAGAACAGAAAGAAGAAGGACGGCCGCTGCAATTTAAGGCAAGAGATATTGGTATTGATTATACAGATATCTGGAAATAACAGAGACAGACCTTCGTGGGTCAGAAAGTATGGAGCGAACGTTATGATAAAAGCGATTGTAAGAGATGTATTTTTTCTGTCTCAGAAATCAGAACCGGCGACAAAGGAAGATGCTTTTGTGATTCAGGATTTGCTGGATACTCTTGAAGCGAACAGGGATCGGTGTGTCGGTATGGCCGCCAATATGATTGGTGTGAAGAAAAATATCATTGTCATAAATATAGGAATGATAAATATGGCGATGGTAAATGCCAGAATTATAAAAAAAAGCCAGCCCTACGAAACCGAAGAGGGATGTCTGTCTTTGGACGGTGTGCGAAAGACGACCAGATACCGGAATATTGAAGTGGAATATTTGGACCGGAACTTTAAAAAGCAGAAACAAATGTATTCGGGCTGGATTGCCCAGATTATCCAGCATGAGCTGGACCACGTTGCCGGGGTGATTATTTAGGAGATACAGGAGGTCGATTCAGTGTCAGATTACATTACAACTTATAGTGGAACGCATTTTTTCCCGACAGAACCGGACATGAAGGATTTTCATATACGGGATGTGGCGCATGCGCTGTCCTTCATCTGTCGGGGGAATGGTCATGTGAAGCAGTTCTTTTCTGTCGGCCAGCATTGCATTAACTGCAGTTTGGAGGCAGAAGCCCGCGGCTATTCGGAGCGAGTTGTTCTGGCATGTTTGCTGCATGATGCCAGTGAGGCCTATATGTCGGATGTGCCCCGTCCTTTTAAGAAATACTTAAAGGATTATAAAAAACTTGAAGACCGTCTGTTGTCACTGGTTTATGAAAAATACCTTGGTTCCGATATAACGGAAGCGGAGGCCCGTCTGGTGAAACAGATTGATAATGATATTCTGGCCTATGATTTATTTTATCTGCTCGATGAAGGCTGCAAAGAGGATTTGCCGGAAATGAAGCGGCCATTTTCTTATGAAGTCCGTTCCTTCGAATCTGTGGCACAGGAATATCTGGAATTATTCCAAAAATGGATGAATAAATAAAAAGTTTCCCGGAATGGGAAGCCTCAATTCAAAGACCTTACGGATTTCCAAAGAAAAGGGATTTTTTCCCGTTATTGGAAAATTGTAAGGCCTTTTTTATTGTATAGGAAGTTCCTATACAATAAAGAACGCTCCGTGAGGATCGCACTACGGCGGAAGAGAATTGTGTCGCTGAAGCGCCCCGCCGCAGGCGGAGAATCCCACGAAGCAGGATTCTTTTTTATGAAAAATTTGATACAACGGCTGTTCAAAGTCGTTAAACCTCCAATGTAGCATTATAAAAATTTAAAATCCATAGACATAATATAAGAAATCAATGATGAAATCTTGTGATTCCTGCGGATATTTTCTTTTGACGGGATGGGATATACTGTAAAAAAAGGAGGAAGCAGCATGGCAAAAGATAAAGAGGGATTCGAGGCGTTAATACCGTTTTTTATGCCGGAAAAAGCCAATATGGCCATCCGCATGCGTGTGAGTGCAAATGGTGAAGTTTATATCAGTAAGAAAATTATTGATTCTGTCCGTAAAGAAAATGAAAACATGTGGGTGGATTTCAGACATTCCGAGGATTACAGGACGCTGGCAATCAGACCGGGGGTTCAATCAGGTTTTCGTCTGCCGAAAACAGGAACGATGAAATTTCACGCATTAAGGGACATTTTACAGAATTTTGGTTATGCAATGCCGGCATGGTATTTTTTCGAGTGGGATCCGGAGCAAAAAGCGTGGATGGGCAAGCTGCAGGAAGTATCGGAAGCGCCTTTGAAGTAGGAAAGAGAAAATGGGGAAAAAATAGAGAGAGATGTCTGAATACGAGTATTCGCAGGCGGATAAATTTATCCGTCATTTGTATTTCAGATATGGAAAGGGCTTGGATTACGAAGAATGTCGGGGAATTGCTTTTCTGGAATATGCGGAAGTGAGGAAGGACATCTGTGAAATATATAATCAGGAACTTTTATGGGTGTGGGCCGGGGAACGCATCATTGAAGCCTTCCGAAGCGTCCGTAAAAACCGGAATGAAAGATGTCGTCTGGAAGCAAAATTTTCGATGAATCAGACCATTGGCGAATCTGTCGAGCCGGTATACACTTACTTTTTTCCGGCGAAAGGAAATTTTGTCAATACGGTTTGTTTATGGTATGACATGAAAGCATTGGGAACACAAAGATACGGAATACTTTTAGGACTGTATTTAGGGCATGAGGACTGGGAAGTCATGCAGTTTCTCGAACTTTCAGCGGATGAATACTTTAATTTAAAGGAAAGCCTGCGGACAGAACTGAGAGAATATATGAGTGACAGCAGGGGAGGAAAAGGGGATGGATTATTTTCCACCGGAAAAATATTATGAGGCCTGCGTGACGTACCACATTGTCAGGTATTATGAGGAAAATTTTGACGAGCGGATATTTCCCTTCAGCATCAGTCAGATTCAGGAGAAAAGGGAAGGTTACGATTTTGGTTATCTGAGGAACCCGGAACAGGTATTTTATATTCAGTATAAGCGGCCGGACGTTTCCGGGCTGAGTTATGACGGATATGTGTGGAGGGTGGATATTGAACAGTTGGAAACGATTATCCGGAGGCATATCGGTCACTGTACCTATTATGCATTTCCGGGATTCTGCCATATATCGGAGTGGTATCAGGGATTGGAGAAAACATGGTTTCTGAGTGCGGATGATTTATTTACACAACTGCGGCTGAGAAAGAAGCTGACGCAGAAAAGTGTTGTTGTCCGGGCGAAAAACTGGAGACTAAAAAGCTTTGAGGCTTATTTCAGCCGGAATCCTTCGTATGACAACGTTATGGTCTGTGAATCCTGTCCGGATGGATCCTTACAGGACATGCCGGAACTTATGGACGGAGCCTTCTGGGGATATGCGGTACAGAAACGGTGAGAGGAATTTGAAATGGAAAAAATAACGGGAAGTTATAATCCCTTTGAAGGGCGGGTGACGAATCCGATTTCGAATATGAAAGCATCGGACGTCCGGATAGATTATAGTACCTTTATTCATGAAATTCAGCATTTGCATTTTAATCTGTTTTCCGTGATCGGTAAAATCATTGAGGTGCTTCGAATCGAACGAAAGTGGACCCCGGAGACGGACGGGTCCCACAGGATACAGATTGAAGATACAATGAATATTTTGTGTGAGAGCTTTCGGGGATTACAGGAAATTTATGCCAACAGTATGGAACTGCTGTGGCTGGCGGATTACCTTGGCAGTGAAACGGCGGCCCTGGTTTATGAAAAAAAGTCCGGAAAATACAAAGACTACAGCCGTAAATTTTATGGGCTCATAAAAGAAAATACCGATTTGGAAGAAAAGCGGCAGCTTATTCACAGGCTGTGCGTTCAGGCTGCACAGCCGGATATGACGGAGATAGAGCTGGCGGAGCTTCTGACCGATGATGGGCGGTTGAAAGAATATTTTAAAGGCGCAGGAAATATGGAAAAACGGCTGGAACGAATAATTGCGGAATATTCAGAAAATTCTATGGCTGATGCAGAGGACAGAGTGGCAGATTTTGAAAAGCTGTGTGCATGCATGATTAAAAACAGGATACTTGTGTATTCAAAATGGCTGACAGATATTGGTCACCGTATGGCAGATGCGGTGGATGAGACGATGCTTGTCCGGATGATGGAGGAATATTATCAGGAATTTCTCACGGAAAAGACAGAGGTCTTTGACTTTGAGCTTGCCGGAAAAAGCATGGACATCTATCATGTGGCGTGGGAGGAAGCTTACGGATGTATTTTGAAAAAACACTCCCGGCTGCTGTACCCGGAGGAAAATTATCTGCTTATGGGGTGTTCCGATGACGGAAAATATATCGGGCAGGAAGTATCGGAAGCGCTTCTGAGTGCGTCGGTAGGAAAGCTGAAAGCAGTGGCCGTGGACTTTAGGGAATTTGATATTCGAAAGAATTGTCCGATGTATTTTTCTGCGCCGGAGATTCCGGTATTTGTTTTAATTACGAATTATGCACAGTGTGAATCCTGGCTGGAATATATTGTGGATGAGGACTTATATTTTGTGACCTTTTTTCCCGAAACGGTAAAAAATTTTTATACCGTATTTTTCTTCCGGCGGCGAAGAGAACCAAAGGTAATGTTTGTTTATCCCGCATTAAAAGTTTTGGCGCGCCGGCTCATAGACAGCTTCGGATTGAAAGAGAAAGTGATTTTTTCCACAGATGTGGAAGCTTTAAAATTTTTTGCAGGGCTTGGGACGGAAGTGGAGATGCTCCATACACTGAAATGGTTGTTTGAATTTGTGTCAGGAACAGCGTGGGATGGATATCATTTACAGAATCCGGCGTCGATGCTGTGTTCGGGATTCATACGGCCGATATTGGATTCGGCATTAAGTATACGGAAAGCAGACTACTGGAAAATGCAGTCTGCGCTGCCGACGATGGAAACGGTTTCGGATGGATTATATACATTGATGGAATTTAAGGACGGGAAGAATACCGGATGTATCTGCGCACAGGCATCCGGAGGAAAGATGTATCCGATGTTTTTCAGAAATAAATCTTCAGCCGTGAATTATCAGCGGAAAAATAGCCGGTATGGTGCATACCGTGTGGTGGCGGTGGATGACTATTACTGGAAAACACTTTATGAAGCGTTAAGTCCGGATATCCGCCAATGGTGTTTATACATGAATGAACAGCAGGGAATTTTATTGGATGCGGACGTTTATTCCGCAAATTTCTTCGATAAATTGTAGACGAATTTCCAGATGTAAGATATATTAGAAAGGTGAAAACATTTCGAGGATGAAAAAATTAAATGGATAAAATATTTTACAAGAGAGGTTATACGTATGATAGTAGTTCGGGAATATAAAGGACATATCCGGAATTGGGAAGCGCTTTGCAATGAACTTGGAATTGACAGATCTCTGTCGAGAGAAGCGCGTGAAGCGGAGATTTTAGTGAAGGCCTATGAGACCTGGGGATATAAAATGGCAGACCATATGTATGGAATGTTTGCCTTTGCTCTCTGGGACGAAGAGGCGAAGAAACTGTTTTGTTTAAGAGACCAGTTTGGTACAAAGCCTTTTTATTATTATGAAACGGAAGAAGGAAATCTTCTTTACGGGACAAGCATCCGAAAAATTATGGAGCAGCCGGGATTTGTAAAAAAACTCAATGAAGAAATGCTGCAGTTATATTTAAGCCTGACCTATGTTGCCGGGGAAAATACCTTTTTCAAAGGTCTTAAGAAGCTGCTGCCGGGCCGTTATTTAATCTGGCAGGACGGAAGACTGACGGTGGAACGTTACTGGAAGCCGGAATTTCATGCGGATGAAAGCAAATCTCTGGAAGACTGGGCGGACGAAATCCACACAACGCTGCAGACGATTATGAAAGAAGTAAAAACTGAGGATGAGACTGCGGAATCCTTCTTATCCGGCGGTGTGGACTCCTCTTATGTATTAGCCATGTCTGATGCACAGGTGGCAGATTCCTGCGGTTATGAAGAAGAACGTTTTGATGAGTCCGGAATGGCTGCCCAGACAGCACAACTGCTGGGACGAGAGTTTTCCAGACGGGTGATTACGCCGAAAGAATATTTTGAAATCGTTCCTTATGTGATGTATAACATGGAACAGCCGCTGGGAGATGCTTCGGCCATTGCATTTACGATCGGATGTCAGGCCACAGCCGGGCATACAAAGCTCTGCTATTCGGGCGAAGGCGCGGATGAATTTTTCGGTGGTTATAATATGTACCGCAATGCCGAACGTTATGGTGAAAATTTAAAGACATTCTATGTGGGAAATACCAACATTATGAAGGAAGACGAAAAACAGCGGATTTTGAAAAAGTATGATCCGGATGTACTTCCGATCGAAGTGGCTCAGAGTATATACGAAGAGACGGAGGGACTGGATCCGCTGACCAAGATGTCCAATGTAGATATTCAGATCTGGCTGGAAGGGGACATTTATTTAAATGTTGACAAAATGAGTACCGCAGCAGGCCTGGAAATCCGGATGCCGCTGACAGACATGCGAATTTTTGATATCGCCTCGCGGATGCCTTCAAAATATAAAGTAAATGATGAACAGAATAAAGTGGCTCTTCGTACAGCGGCTGCAAAAGTTCTTCCGGAAGAAATCGCATTTCGGAAAAAACTGGGCTTTATTGTGCCGATTCGTATCTGGATGGCGGATGCACGTTACAATCAGGATGTTCAGGCAAAATTCCACAGTGAAATGGCAGAAAAATTCTTTAATGTCGGAGAGATTCAGGCGATTTTTGATGACTATATCGGCGGTAATTCGGATAACTGGCGAAAAGTATGGACCATTTATACGTTCTTGGTATGGTACGAAGAATATTTTGTGAAACGTTAAATAACAGCACCGGGAAACTCTGTGAAAAAGGGATTTCCGGTGCTGTTTGCTGCCTGACGGGAGATTCTACGGCTGGTTTACCTTGAAAATAGCGGATTCTACCTGCTGTCGATTGCGGTTCCAATGGGCTGTGGGTAAACTGAAATGGAATCAGAGAGAGCAGGAGGGTATAGATATGTTTGAAATTGACAAGACCCAGTTTGGGGAATTTTTGGCCAGTCAGAGAAAGCGGAAGGGATATACACAAAAAGAGCTTGCACAGAAATTATTTATTTCGGATAAAGCGGTCAGTAAATGGGAGCGCGGTTTAAGTATGCCGGATATTTCACTGCTGATGCCATTGGCGGATGTTCTGGAGGTTACTGTGACTGAATTGCTGGAAGGCCGTCGGATGGAAAATGCCGGAGGGATAGATACAGACCAGGTAGAAAATCTGGTGAAAAAGGTCCTGTCATTTTCATCGGAAACGCCTGAAAAAGTAAAAGAGAAGAAAATGAAACATGGTCTGATCTTCGGTGGATGTTTGGCAGTGGTTCTTCTGGAGGCTGTGATATTTTATCTTTCAGGGTACCGTTTCAGTCAGATCTGGTCGAATCATATTTTTATTGTCGAACTTTTATGTCTGATTTTTGGCATTTATTTCTGGTTTTTTATTAAAGAAAAACTTCCGTCATATTATGATGAGAATAAAATCAGTGCATACAGTGACGGAATGTTCCGGATAAATATGGTCGGAATCCATTTTAATAACAGCAATTGGCCCCACATTGTGCGTGTCGGCCGGTTGTGGACAGCAATGACAGCCGTCATTTTTCCGGTCATTTATCTGGTGATCGATAAACTTCTGCCTGATTTATGGAATACAGCGGGATTATATATTACTTTAGCGCTGGTTCTGGGCGGTCTGTTTGTTCCTGTGTATATTGTCGGGAAAAGATATGAATAATTTACACTTGAAAAAAAGCTTTTAGACAGGTTAAAATAGGATTAATAAAAGTAAATTTGCAAAAATCGAAGATTCTTGGTGATTTTTGGAAGAACAGGCGTTATAATGATAATACATCTATTTTAAGAATGTCAAAGGAGAACTTAGAATGAAACAAGATATGATCGTAATTCTGGATTTGGGAAGCACACAGAACACTGTTGTAGCCCGGGAAATCCGTGACCTCGGTGTTTACAGTGAGATCCACCCGCATGATATTACTGTAGAAGAACTGAAGGCATTAGAGAATGTCAAAGGTATTATTTTAAATGGTGGTGAAAACAGAGTTGTTGACGGTGCTGAAGTCGAAATCCGGCCGGAACTTTATGATTTGGGCTATCCGATGATTTCTGTAGATTATCCGTCTTCAAAATGCGAGAAGCAGCTGAAAGCGCTTCCGGATCAGGAAACCTTAAAAAATTTCGTTTTTCAGGAATGTAAGGCCGAAGCAAACTGGAATATGAAAAACTTTATTGAAGACCAGATTGAACTTATCCGTAAGCAGGTCGGTGATAAAAAAGTATTGCTGGCTTTATCCGGCGGTGTGGATTCTTCGGTTGTTGCAGCCATGCTCATTAAAGCCATTGGACAGCAGCTTGTATGTGTGCATGTGAATCATGGATTAATGCGTAAAAATGAATCCGAGAGCGTTGTTAAGGTATTCCGCGATGAGCTTCATGCAAACCTGATCTATGTAGATGCTACCGAAAGATTCCTTGGAAAACTGGAAAATGTGGCAGATCCTGAAGAAAAACGGAAAATCATCGGCGGAGAATTCATCCGTGTATTTGAAGAAGAAGCGAGAAAACTGGAAGGTATTGATTTCCTCGGACAGGGAACGATTTACCCGGATATCATCGAGAGTGGAACAAAAACAGCAAAGATGGTAAAATCCCATCATAATGTTGGAGGTCTTCCGGAAGATTTACAGTTCCAGCTTGTAGAACCGTTAAAACAGTTATTTAAAGATGAAGTTCGTGCCTGTGGCGTGGAATTAGGTCTTCCGCACGATATGGTGTATCGTCAGCCATTCCCGGGTCCGGGTCTTGGCGTGCGCTGTCTGGGTGCGATTACAAGAGACCGCCTGGAAGCGGTCAGAGAATCTGATGCGATCCTCAGAGAAGAGTTTGCAAAGGCCGGACTGGATAAAAAAGTATGGCAGTATTTTACGGTTGTGCCTGATTTTAAATCCGTTGGTGTTAAAAATAATGCAAGAACCTTTGATTATATGGTTATTGTCAGAGCAATCAACACCATCGATGCCATGAGCGCAACGATTGAAACGGTGGATTGGTCGGTTCTTCAGAAAATTACAGAGAGAATTCTGGCCGAAGTGGACAATGTGAACAGAGTCTGCTATGACATGTCTCCAAAGCCGCCGGCAACCATTGAATTCGAATAAACTGAGAGGTCGTAAAAAGCCAGTATTTATGCGAGTTTGCGGCGCTTCAAGAAGTCTTTTGATAACAAATTGATAACAGTTATATGAGAGCGATTATTCTTATAATCCACTGGTTTGTGGGTAAGAGAAGGATAAGAAACGGCTTTTAGATATAATAATCCATATTCGAAGGGGCTGTCGGGAAATAGATAGCCTATAACAGAGGAGGATGTGACCGTCACAGGTCGCATCCTCCTCTTAAAAATTTTACTCAAAAAAGAAAAAAAGATGGCTAACGACAACCATCTTTCCTTCCGTTCCATGCTGCTATAATGGAACTATGCTTAAACAAGATTATTATGACGAATTTTTTGAATTAGGGCAGCAGAAAACTGCTTAAATATATCATTATGCTATAAATGCATCAGATGCCAAAAATTCAGTCTATCCGCAAATACAGTTCATAACCACACTTATCATCATTTCTTTTTCATCCGGTTGAGATTCTGCAATCATAATGGTCAGTGCAACAAGCGTATGATCGTCAATCAGCTTAACTCCATTGTCAAAGAGTATTCCGTTTTTATCAAGAAAATATAGAAACATTGTTGCTGCGATTCGTTTATTGCCATCGGAAAAACTGTGATTCTTTGTTACGAAATATAAAAGATTGGCAGCCTTTTCCTCCAGTGTCGGATAGATATCCTGACCTGCAAAGCTCTGGTAGATATTACCAATACTGCCCTTAAAGGAATCATCTTTTTCATTTCCGAACAAATCGGAATCCGATGAAAATTTCATACTATCAATGACTTGTCTACATTCTTCATAGGATAAAATATAGACTGCTTTGTTGCCATCCGGACGTTTCATTGTCTGGTGGTCATAATCATCCAGCAACTCTAAGGCAAGACTGTATTTTTCGATTACTGAAAGTACCTGCTTTGCATCCAGGCTGTTTTCTGTCCGTTTCATAATCCGTATCACCTCGCCAAGTTGTTTCATACGGTTATCATTTACAGCATATCCCTGGATTATGTATTGCTTCAAGATGGAGTTTGCCCACTTCCGAAACTGGACACCTCGTGTGGATTTCACACGGTAGCCAACGGAGATAATCATATCGAGATTATAGTGCTCGATATTTCGTTCCACCTCACGTTCGCCTTCTTTTTGAACTGTCGCAAAATTTGCGACAGTTGAATGATCCAGTTCCTCTTTCAAGGCATTGTTGATATGTTTACCGATGGTTTTTACATCACGGTCAAAAAGCTCCGCCATTTGATTGCGGGTAAGCCATACGGTTTCCTGTTCCCACGAAACGGGTACATTTAACTCTAATGTTCCATCTTTAAATGTAATCAGTTCATTTTTCATTTGGTCATCTCCATTTCATTTATGGTAGTCAAATTAAGAAACTGTTTATTCCTCATCCTTCTTCGCCCGACGTTTATATACGTTATACTGATTTTTGCATTGCGGCGAGCAGAACTGCACACTAGAGCGGCTGGCTACAAATATTTTTCCGCAGTGCTTGCGCCTCCTTTTTATAGAAGAGATTTTATCAAAAGGGAAGAAGAGAGCAAGGTAATCTTCTGTAGAAAGTGTTCCCTGCTTAATGAAATGATTTTTGGGAAAATATACCGCATCATAGGTGATAAATTCCGGTGTGGTTGGAAGTGCGGTCATCAGTCCCAGAAGACCAAAACATTCTGCAAAACTCTGAATCCTCTGTTTCAATTCTTCCATATATCCATCATATCATCTGTCCTTCTGTGCTACAATGTCTTTCTAAAAAATCCCGCTCTTTCATCGTCATTGACACACTATTTTCATGCTTATACTGCAAAACGGGAATTAGTTTTTTATGAATCTTTTTGATTATAAAAAATATGTAAAATTGCTGGATAATCAATGAAGCTATGATAGAATGGGATTGATGAAACGATATTATAAAAAATAAAAAGTGGTGGCTTATATTCCTTTAAGGAGTATAATAGCAGATATGTGGAGGGACATCTCATGGCTGTTAAGATATATTTATTCGTACTGGCATTTCTATTTTCTGTATTTGGACTGTATCAGCTTTTAACAGGTAAACAAACTGTTTTATCGAAAAAAATACTACAAAAATATAATCTTTCCCATGATTTTATAAAAAAACATGGAATGCTATGTGTGTTGATTGGTTGTATTACTTTCGGAATCATGCTTTTTTATAGTATATCGGATAATATTTATATTTTGTATGTAGGAATCATCATTTTAGAAATTTCGTATTGTATTGAATCATTTTTAGTTATAAAAAATCAAAAAAATATAGATGGTATTCGGTACAGAGCAGTTGGGAAAGCGTGTTTACTGATATTATTTACAACTGTTTTTGTTGCATATTTTAGACCTGTTTCTTTGTCTGATTTGCTGAAACAGGCTGAAACAATTCAAGTATCTGTGCAGGAATTAGGGGTTAATAGCAGTGGTACAGCTTATATCGACGAATCTGATCGTGCTGTATTATCTTCTCAAGAAAAAGAGGATGTTATTACAGCTGCAAGGCAGTATAGTTATTACAGAAACTTATCTTCGCTGCTCAAATACGATGGCAGTAAGAATGGCTCTCCCGATAAAGTAGTGATGTTGTATGTAGAAGAAAATTCACAAATAAAAACAATTTGTATTACTTCTATGCAGGAAATTATTATAGATAATCATTGTTATACGATGGCAGATTCAAGGGAGTTTATAGAGGATTTGAAAAGCATTCGGGGTTATATTGCTGAAGATAACGCGGAGTATGCAGCAAAGCCATAAAGGAGATTTATGGTAAATTCGAAAATCTTCAGATGTTTCCGGGAATGGGTTCAGATCTTTCCAAACGGGTCAGCTTTCGGACAGACTATAAATAGGCGATATGGGAAGATTATGTGATTATTTACAAATAAAGAGAGCCATCATTTGCTTTTTTAGAAATAGTGTGTTATACTTTAACTATCACAATTAAATAAGATAAAAGAACCGTCGTAAAGAAGGGCTTTTGGTATTTCGCTTAGCAGCGTTGTATGAAGAGCTCTTCTTTTTTCATTATACGGGAATGTTTTTGCACTGTTTTGGGGCAATGAAACATATATTATATAATTTTACAGGGAGGAAACAAAAAATGGAAAACATTAAGGTTCAAAAACGTGATTTTACGGTAAAAGCAAAGAAGCTGCGGCGTCTCGGCGTAGTTCCGGGAAGTGTCTTCGGCAAATCTCTGCCGGAATCTATTTCGATACAGATGGAAGAAGGCATTGCACGCAGGCTGGTTCGCGAAAAACGTGAAGGAAGCAAGCTTCCGTTAAGTGTGGATGGGCAGATTATTCCGGTACAGATTAAGGAAAAATCATTAAATACGTTAAACGGCGAAATTCTGCACATCAGCTTTCAGGCGTTGACAACGGATGAAAAGGTTAACAGTGTCATTCATATTTTACTTGCCAATGAAAAGAAATTCGGCGGCCAGCTTGAGAAGATGCTTATGGAAATACCGTATGCATCATTTCCGGAGGATATGATCGACACGCTGACGATCGATGTGGACGGCCTTAAGACCGGAGATGTTCTGACTGTAAAAGATATTCCGGAGCTGATGCAGGAGAAGATAGAATTGCAGGTGGACACGGATGAAATTGTCCTCCGTATCGTTGGAAGAAGGCAGCAGGAGGTATCCGAAGAATAAGAGGAAGGATTTGGAGAAGATGAAGAATCTATTGGGGCAGGCAGTAAAGCATAAAAGATTTGGAAAAGGTGTAATAACGGCGCTTTCGGAAAATAAGATCACCGTTTGTTTTGCGGAGAGCCGGAAATTATTTTTATTTCCGGATGCATTTTCCGGGTATTTGACTCTGAAAAATGATTCCATTCAAAAAAAGTTGAACGGATGAATGAAGAACGTCTGCGGGAGCTCGAGGTGGAACGGGAAAAACTGGAAATAGAAACCCGGCATCGCCGGCGCATGTATACCGCTAAACGTTCCCTCAAATCCCAGGTGGCCTACAATATTCCGGAAGATAAAGCCGAAGGACTGGAATATGTCGAAACCGGATGTGTTTTGAGTGGTCCGATGAAAGGAAAACCCAGAGTTCCGTCAAATGTGCAGCCGAATTCCGCCGTAGTTCTGACGGACTGCGGCAATGGCGGTGAAGATGATCGATGTATTATCGGAATCGGGATGGCCGGGGAACATTTTTGGGGGAAAGAATGTGAGGACGGAAGGATTTTAATGCATGACCGATATCAATTAATTTTGTCGGATGAAAATCGAATTTCTTTTTGGAAATATTTCAAACGGGAGGCATTTCCTGCCCGGTGGGGGAAAATTCCATTTAAATATTTTCAAAACCAGACCATGCAGAAAATCATAAGAGATATTTGTATTCAGGCGGAGGGTACAGAGCAGGAAGAAGAAATCCGGAACTTATACCGGTATTTCTGTAAAGTCAACCGTATGGAAGAAGACGGCGAATTCGCATAAAAAGAGCCCGGAAATCCGATAGCACGCGCAGGGATTTCCGGGTTTTTGTCCGGGCGGAAGAAGCTTTTTATTTTGCACCTTTATTCGGAACAAAAAATATAAATATCAGCGAGCTGATGAGCAGCATGAAGGGATAGTAGAGGTTAGGCATAATATCAAAAGCGGAAACCTCGCTGCCAAGCTCCGTGGCGGCGGAGATGGCCACCAGCATCTGAGCGCCGTAGGGGATGATTCCCTGAAAAATACAGGAAAAGGTATCCAGAAGGGATGCGGCATTTCGTGGAGAAATGTTGTATTCTTCGGACATTTCTTTGGCGATGGGATTGGCCATAACGATTGCCACGGTGTTATTGGCAGTGGCGATATCCATGGCGCCGACCAGAAGGCCCATACCCAGTTTGCCGCCGTTACGGCTTTTGAAAACCCGCTTGATAAAATCGATCAGGGCGACAAAACCGCCGTATTCGTGAATCAGAGCGCAGATTGCGGAAACCAGAATCGCCACCATGGTCGTTTCATACATTCCGGCAGCGCCGGAGCCCATATTTGCGAGCAGGGAGGTAGGTTCAATAGCGCCTGTAAACAGCATAATCAGAGAACCGGAAAGAATGCCGATAAGGAGTACAACAAATACATTGATGCCGATAATTCCGCCGATCAGTACAAAAAGATAGGGAATGATCTGAATCAGGTTATAATCCTGAATAATGGCGGTGCCTGCTTCATTTCCGGAAGTCCGGATAAAAATAATAATCAGAGTGACAATGGCTGCCGGCAGCGCAATACCGAAGTTGGCGCGGAATTTATCTTTCATGGCGCAGCCCTGACCGTTACACGCTGCAATAGTCGTATCCGAAATAAATGAAAGATTATCGCCGAACATAGCGCCGCTCATTACGGCGCCGATGCAGAGCGGAACGCTGAAGCTGGAGCCGCCGGATACGGCAATAGCAATGGGGGTAATCAGGGTGATAGTTCCCACCGAAGTTCCCATGGCAAGAGAGATAAAACAACTGACGAGAAATAAGACAATGACAGCATAGCGGGCGGGAATAATGGAAAGCAGAAAGTAGGCCACACTTTCCGCGCTGCTCCGTCCGACAACACCGACAAAAATCCCGGCGGTCATAAAAATCAGAATCATCGTAATGATATTTTTATCCGCGACACCCTGTGCCATAATTTTAAGTTTGTCGTCAAAATTTAATTTTGGATTCTGCAGACAGGCAACGAGCAGGGCTGCAAGAAATGAAACAACAATCGGGATATTATAAAATCCCATCGGGATATCCAGAATATATTCAAACAGAATTCCGAGTCCCAGATACATGGCCAGAAAAACACCGATAGGCAGTAAAGCCATCCAGTTTCCTTTTCTCATGTGAAATTTCCTCCGTATACAAATTTTTTCTATTATAGCATAGAAACGATGTCCATGGAAAGAAATTTACAGCATTCGGCAGAAACAATAATTGGACAATCATTTTCATCTATGGTATTATGGATAAGATATGGCAGAGTTGGTGCTGTATCTTATTTTTTAGTTACGGGGTTATATTATGTTAGAAAAAATTGAAATGTTAAACAGCCTGGTCAATAATTTTGTCTGGGGCGTCCCGGCGATGGTATGTATTATCGGCGTCGGATTATTACTGAGTTTTCGGACAGGATTTTTGCAGATCCGAAAATTTCCTTATGCGATTAAAACAACGGTCGGACGGATGTTCCGAAAGAAAGAGGCTTCGGACGGGGCGATGACACCTTTTCAGGCAGTCTGCACAGCCCTGGCGGCAACGGTGGGAACCGGAAATATTGCCGGAGTCGCGGGAGCGATTGCCATCGGCGGCCCGGGCGCCGTCTTCTGGATGTGGGTTTCCGCCCTTCTCGGTATGTGTACGAAATTTACCGAGGTAACGCTGGCCGTGCATTTCCGGGAGACAAATAAATACGGCGATCTGGTCGGCGGTCCGATGTATTATATTAAAAACGGTCTTGCCAGACACTGGCACTGGCTGGCCTATGCATTTTCGGCCTTTGGGGTGCTGACCGTTTTCGGTACGGGAAATGCGACTCAGGTCAACACGATCACGACGGCCATTAATTCGGCTCTTCTGAATTACCGGGTGATTTCAGAGGACTCGGTGGGAACGCTGAACCTGATTATGGGCATTGTCATTGCCCTGCTCGTAGGTATGGTGCTTTTAGGCGGTGTCAAACGAATCGGCAGGGTGTCGGAACGGCTTGTGCCGTTTATGGCGCTGATCTATATCCTCCTTGGTTTGGGGGTCGTTATCCTTAATATTGAAAGGGTTCCGGGTGTTTTTTATTCGATTGTTTACGGCGCCTTTAATCCGGGGGCAGTGACCGGCGGGGTTGTCGGCAGCCTTTTTCTGAGCCTTCAGAAAGGGGTATCCCGGGGAATCTTTTCAAATGAAGCGGGCCTTGGTACCGGTTCTATTGCCCATGCCTGTGCAGATACACAGAAACCGGTAAAACAGGGACTTTTCGGAATCTTTGAAGTGTTTGCGGATACGATCGTTATCTGTACGCTGACGGCGCTGGTCATTTTATGCAGCGGCGTTCCGGTAAACTATGGAAGTGCGGCCGGTGCGGAGCTGACGATCCTCGGTTTTACATCGACCTATGGAAACTGGGTATCCATTTTTACGGCGGTGGCTATGTGCTGCTTCGCTTTTTCAACGATTATCGGCTGGGGGCTTTATGGCGCCCGGTGTGTGGAATTTCTTTTTTCTGAAAAGACGATCAAACCGTTTATGGTGATTTATTCACTGGTGGCCATCATCGGCGCCACCGCCAATCTCGGACTTTTATGGAGTATTGCGGAAACCTTTAATGGTCTGATGTCGATACCGAACCTTATCGCACTGTTCCTGCTTTCAGGGACACTGGTTCGTCTGGTCCGGGAATATTTCAGCAAAGAGGATCAGTAAAAAACAGATGAAAAACTCTTCGGAGACGACAGGGAATATTCCCTCTCAGGCAGACAGTTAAAAGAATAGAGCGGTCTGCCCGGGAGGGATTTTTTACTTTTATCTGTGTTTGGATTGACTTGAGTTTACAAAATATATTACAATAAATAAAAATATTTATACATTCACGGAGGACGGAAAAATGTTGGCATATACATATGTTGAAAAAGGCAGATTCGAATTGCTGGAAAAGGAAAAACCGGAATTACAGGATGACCGGGATGCGATTGTAAAGGTAACCCTTTCGAGTATATGTACGAGCGACCTGCATATTAAACATGGATCTGTTCCGAGAGCCGTGCCGGGAATTACGGTGGGACACGAGATGGTCGGAATCGTGGAAAGTGTTGGAAGTTCCGTAAAAAAAGTGAAGCCGGGAGACCGGGTTACGGTCAATGTGGAGACATTTTGCGGACAGTGCTTCTTCTGCCGGCAGGGCTATGTGAATAACTGCACGGATCCGAACGGCGGATGGGCGCTGGGATGCCGCATTGACGGCGGCCAGGCCGAGTATGTCCGCGTGCCTTATGCGGATCAGGGACTGAACCGGATTCCCGAAAATGTTACGGATGAACAGGCGTTGTTTGTCGGCGATGTGCTGGCGACCGGATTTTGGGCAGCACGGATTTCGGAGATTAAGGAAACGGATACGGTACTGATTATCGGCGGTGGACCGACCGGAATATGCACGTTAATGTGTGCGGCGTTAAAGCGTCCGAAGACAATTATTTTGTGTGAAAAGGATAAAGACCGGAGGGAATTTGTCCGGACCCATTATCCGGAAGTCGTGACGGCTGCACCGGAAAATCTGCCGGAGATGATCGAAAGATACGGTGAACACGGCGGGGCAGATGTGGTTCTGGAGGTGGCAGGCGCAGCGGATACCTTCCGTATGGCCTGGAAATATGCGAGACCGAATGGAATCGTTACGGTGGTCGCGTTGTATGATGAAGCCCAGGAGCTGCCGTTACCGGAGATGTATGGAAAGAATCTGACCTTTAAGACCGGCGGTGTGGACGGATGTGACTGTGAAGAAATTTTAACGCAGATTTCGGAAGGAAAGCTGGATACCCTTCCGCTGATTACCCACAGCTATCCGTTGGAACGGATTGAAGAAGCTTATGACTTATTTGAAAACAGGAAAGATCATGTGATTAAAGTGGCCATTACATCGGTTTAAAAGAATTACGGAGTGAAGATTGAAAGCAGGGGCAGAAATTATATTTTACGGTCCAGAAATAAAAACAGTCTGCTGACGAATAATAATTTTTACGAAGATATGGCGCAGGCAAATACGACGGTACCGGTGGAAGATATTCAGGCCGCTATAGAAAACCGGGAGGTTATCCAGACCAAGATCCATAAAGGCGACGATATCCGCTATGTGCATTTTGCGCCGATGGATATTAATAACTGGTATGTTATTACGGTACTGACACGGAACTCGATCGATGAACAGATTGGTTATTCCAGAAATGTTATGATTACGCTGGTTGTAAAAATACTGGTAACCCTCCTTATTTTCGGCGGGTATTTTTACTGGATACTCGGAAGAGAAAAGCGGAAGGTTGAAAATCTGAATCAGGAAATGGCCTTTCGGGATAAGGCCTTTAAAATAGCGGCATCAGAGACCGGAAAGTTTGTGTTCATTTATGATCCGGATGAAGAAATTCTCGAGTTTATGAATTATGATCCGGACAAGATATGGATACCGCAGATTATTGAAAATTTCCCGAAAGAATTTACAAAGTATTTTAAAGAGGGCGGAAGGGCCTGCCGGGAAATCCGGCGTATGCTTGCGGCGGTTGAAGGCGATGCGAAGGAAATCGAAGGTGAAATCATTGCCCATGACCAGAAAGAAACGATCATATACCATGTACAGATGACAAATATCCGGAGTGATGACCAGAAAAAGCTTTGGATGCTGGGAATGTTGGAAGATATTACGGAAGAAAAACACAAAGATATCCGGTTGAAGAAGGAGGAGCAGATCCGTTCGGCCATGCTTTCCGATGCCATTGGATTCTTTGAGGTCAATCTGAGCCGGGATTGTGTGATGCATGACGGGACACTCATTGAATCTTCCCATAGCTTCACAGAGATTGTCGATGCCTTTGTGGAGCGGAAGGTCCATAAGGATTACCGGCAGAAGGTCCGGGAAGCCTTTGATGTCGGAAATATGCTTCATAAATATGCGGTGGGCATTCAGGAAGTGGTGCTGGAATATATCCGGATCGGGGACAACGGTGAAGATTTCTGGGTTCGGTGTGAAACCTATCTGGAGAAGGATGTGGTGACCGACGATATTATCGCCCTGACGGTGATTCGGAACATTCATGATAGAAAGCTCAGTGAACTTCAGCTGAAAAAAGAGGCGGTCTTAGATCCGCTGACCAGGGCTTATAACCGGCGCAGCGGCGTGGAAAAAATTGAAGAAATTTTAAGCCGGTATCCGAATCAGACCCATGCTTTCGTATTTGTCGATCTGGATAATTTTAAAAAATCAATGATATGCTGGGGCATCTGGTCGGCGATACGCTGCTCATTGATGTTGTGCAGATTATGAAGCAGCATGTGCGGCCGCAGGATATTGTTTTACGTATGGGCGGGGATGAATTTGTAATCTTCCTCGTAGATATCCCGAAGGAAGCAATCGGGCGCAGCGTCGGCAAGCTTGTGGAAAAGTTGAATCTTACATATAATAGAAATGAAATTTCGGAAACGGTTTCCGCTTCGATGGGAATCGCAGTGGCGCCGGATCAGGGAAAAGATTTCAAGAGCTTATATGAAAAAGCAGATGCGGCTTTATATGATGTGAAGAAACATTCCAAAAATAATTTTAAATTCTACGAAGAAAACGCAGCAGAGGATTAGACAATTAGACAAAGGCCTGTAAAAGCGGCGATGCACATGCTTTTACAGGCTTTTTTTACGGGCCGCTGCGATGAATGAGCTATACCATGGGGATGTGAAACCTGTATAAAATTTGAAATTGTTTCGCCCCGGGTCTTATGATAAAATAAATATGCCTGTACAGGCATTTTACTTTTTGTATAAGGAAAACCACGCGATAGTCGCGTGGTTCTATAGAAGCTTTAGC
>ERZ1673697.1905-NODE-1905-length-20982-cov-14.785588_pt1 | contig 20982 bp, 23 predicted proteins | sample MGYA00580227_ERZ1673697 | MGnify/ENA primary metagenome ERZ1673697 (study PRJEB41218, sample SAMN15661759) | gut metagenome | host: Homo sapiens | place: Canada: London | collected 2015-08-20/2019-03-30 | study: EMG produced TPA metagenomics assembly of...
TAGTTCACTTGCGCGTATTAACATAACATATCCACAGGGTTTTCGGACTGACCCTGAAAAACTCTTCCAGATTCCGGAAGTGGATGCCCACCTTGTCCAAACCTAAACTCGCGAAATACTCTTCGGTGAAAGTGCACTCCAGGGTTACGATGTTAATCTCCCAAAGAGCAATCTGATGAGCGGCCAAAACGGATTTGACCTTCAGGAAATTCTCTTTTATTTGTTCTAAACTTTCGTTCTCTCCAACGGTTGCAGAGAGCGATTCATGCATTTTTATTTTGTCTTGCGCCATACTAACAATGTGTATTATATGAAGGCCACGGAAAATTGAGCAAATGTAATAAAAAAGAGTAAGTTATATACAAACGTGCTCATTTTTTTACCCGAAAAAGTCTATCTTTGCAATCCAAATAACGAAAATATATGATGAACCAGGATACTATCTGTGCTATAGCCACGGCTCAAGGGGGAGCAATCGGGAGCATACGTGTCTCAGGACCGGATGCCATCAGCATAACCAGCCGCATCTTTACTCCGGCAAAATCGGGTAAGACCCTAACCGAAAGCAAACCTTACACACTGACTTTCGGACGGATATATGATGGCGGGGAAATTATTGACGAAGTACTTGTCAGCCTCTTTCGCGCCCCGCACTCTTATACGGGAGAAGATTGCACGGAAATCACCTGCCACGGCTCCAGCTATATCTTGCAACGGGTGATGCAACTACTCATCCATCAGGGTTGCCGCATGGCCCAGCCGGGCGAATACACCCAGCGCGCCTTCCTGAACGGGAAGATGGACCTGAGTCAGGCGGAGGCCGTGGCGGACCTGATAGCCTCGTCGTCCGTCGCCACCCACCGCCTTGCCATGAGCCAGATGCGTGGAGGGTTCAGCAAAGAGTTGGCGGACCTGCGCAACCAGTTACTTCATTTCACATCGCTTATTGAGTTGGAGCTGGACTTCAGCGACCATGAAGAGTTGGAGTTTGCCGACAGGACCGAGCTTTGCCAATTGGCGGATAACATTGAGGCGGTCATCTCCCGCCTTGTACACTCGTTCAGCGTAGGAAATGTAATAAAGAATGGAGTTCCCGTAGCCATTATCGGTGAGACAAATGCCGGGAAATCTACCCTGCTCAATGCGTTGTTGAACGAAGACAAGGCCATTGTGAGCGACATTCACGGCACCACGCGAGATGTCATTGAGGACACCGTAAACATGGGTGGAGTCACGTTTCGTTTTATTGACACGGCGGGCATCCGGGAGACGAATGACACTATTGAAAGTCTGGGCATAGAACGCACGTTCCAGAAGTTGGAACAAGCCGAAATTGTGCTCTGGATGGTAGATGCAACGGATGCCGCTTCGCAAATCAACCAATTGTCCAAGCAGATACTTCCGCGTTGCGAAGGGAAACACTTGATTCTTGTATTCAATAAGGCAGATTTAATGACCGATGCTTCAAGCGTCGTCCCTGCCGGTTTTCCGGACAATGTGCAATCTATTGCTCTATCTGCCAAACGGAGGACAAACATTGATGAATTACAACAAATATTGGTAAGTGCCGCCAATCTTCCATCGGTGACACAGAACGATGTAATCGTTACAAACGTTCGTCATTACGAGGCTCTTACGCATGCTTTGGAAGCGATAAAGCGTGTACAAGAGGGGTTAAGAAGCAATCTATCCGGGGATTTCGTGTCTCAGGACATCAGGGAGTGCATTTTCCATTTAAATGACATTGCGGGAGAGGTGACGAATGACATGGTATTGAGAAATATATTTGAACACTTTTGCATCGGGAAATAATATTTTAGATGTGCAAAATGCGAAACAAAAGAAAACATTGCACTCTTCGCCACACGCGTCAACCTATCATATAATATGCAAAAGAATACACTTTTGTTTATTATATGATAGGTTGAAAGAAGTTTTATCACCTCACGTTTATCCATATCGCCTCATCCCTTCCTCGTGCCTCCGTGATGGCCTTCACGAGCCGGTGCGTCCAGATATTTGAGTTGAGCACCATGCCCGGTTTGAGATTCTGCCCCACGAGGATGCAACCTTCGGTATCGTTCGCCGTGTTGCCCGCATGGATGCGAATGCCCGTGAACAGGGGCACGTGAATGAGTAGCGGAAGCCACTTCTGGAATTTCGGCGAAAACGTGACGACTACCGGATAACGCCCCTCGGGGATGGCGGTGCGACCGGCCACCTTCCGGCCTTTCCGCCCCCACCCGATATCGCGCCACGTAGGTTCCAGAGTGTCACAAAAGGGGTTATCATCTATGGCCAAATGACCTATTGTATAAGTCTTACGCTTGGCGATGCGTGTCAATGTCAGTTCCATAAGCTTGATTTAAATTGAATTAATTTGTTTTCCATTCTTTCATTTTTTAATTCTCTTGTATTTGTCATTTGTCACAATTGTCACGTAACGGCGGTGCACCCATTGGCGTAGCATCGCCCCCGTGCCTTCCGCATTCATACCCTCGGCTTGGCGCACGCGCACGGCATCGGCCAGGGTGAACTCCTCAGGAAGCAATTCCAACAAACTCCGGCGTCCCGGTGTGCGACGCCCCGTCTCCGCACCCATCGTCTGCGCCTCCTCGATGGCCGAGCCGAAGAATTCCATCTTACACCACAGGTCGTACTGGAGGCTCCAGCGAACGAATTCCTCCATCGTCTTGTCCCACCGGTAACCATTCGCCACGTAGAGCACGCACGCCTTGAGGTAAGCGATGACGTTGGCACGGAAACTCAGATTTTCGTACACCCGGCTTTGCGAGAGACGGGCAAACTCCGCATTCTCTTCCTTCAACTTCACCGCCAATTTATAGGCTTGCGGACAATCCACCAGCCCCGTGGCACGCGTCAGGTTCTCGATGTAGGGACGAAGTTCCTCGTTGAAATTGGCATCGTACGAACCATAGACGGGCATCTCGGCTCCAATCTCACGTTCGGGAATGGTACAGAAGTTGATGCGCGAGATAGGCCCGTCGGTCAGCACGTGCGAGAAGTAGCGCTTCCCCTTCTGGATGGTGGTGGCGGCGTTCCAGTTGAAGCGGATGGTTACTTTCTCGGTCACGCTCATCGCCCCTACGCGGGTTTGTCCATAGCGGTTTCCGGGGTCGAAGGCAAGGCACATGATTTGAAATTGTTGTCCGCCGTGGCCCGAACCGCGCAAAGCATCGAACTGGTCTATTTCGTTCAGCTTTGTGTAGAGGAAGTGGCCGTCCGCCTCGGCGGTGCGCATCACGAAAGCGGGGTTGGTCATGTCGGCGTCAATCTCTTGGATGACCAGCCCTTCGGGACGCGCACGCTTATCCTTGTTGGCACCTTTTGAGTTCACCTCGTTCTTCCACTCGCGCTCGCGTTGCAGGTTGTCTTCGTCGCGGCGGCGCACGTCGGCCATGATGCGGTTGATGGGTTCGGAGATGCAATCCTTGCCCGCGCCGGTGCCTGCCATGAGCACGTTCATCAGGGTGGCTTCGTGCTCCACATTGTCGATGTAGCGGAAGCGTACCCTCCACAGATGGGCGGCAAGCGCGGGAAAGACGGCGTGCGCCACGGCAGGGCGATAGAGGTCGGGGGTGCGGCTCAGGAGGAGTTTGACGAGGGCGGGCAGGCGCTTGGGGAGAGCTGGGGGGAGGGAAGCGGCTACGAGTGAATCAGCTACGAGCGACGAGCTACCAACCCTCCTCACCGCCTCTTGCATCACCTTCGGCATGGAGTAGAACTTGGCGGTGCAGGCGGAATGAATCAGTCCCCGCATCTCTTCTTCCGACAATCCGTAGCGGGGCATCGTGCTGAGCATCAGCACTTCGTCATTGTCGGCAATGTAGCGCAGATGAGACGCCAGACGGTGGAGTTTGTCGTTGCGCTCGCCCTGCACCGGTTCGCCACCCGAGAGGCGGAACCACTCGGAGATGATGTCCGCATAAGGGATGCCTTTGAAGTTCAGTCCGGAATTTGTCTGCCCGGAGTCGGCGTTTAAAATATCTGTCACCTTCAAGTCTTCATCTGCCGTCTTCGTAGCTTCCCCTATCTTTTTCAGAGCCTCCGCGGCTTTCGGAGTACATTTTGTAGTAGTAACTTGATTCTCCTCCTCCGGGGAGGAGTAGCCGGAGGGGGAGGTGGTAGCGATTTCCCTTTTCTTGAACAACCCCTCCTCGTCCATATACAGAATATAATTTTCCGGCACGGCAAACGAGCTACGGGCATAATCCTTCACGCTCTGGTCATACTCCTTGTCGCCCAATTGCCCGGACATCCACTTCTGCGCTTCCGCCAACGAGGCCCCTTCGGGCATCACGAAAAACAGGCGCAACCCTTCGGTGCTGGGCGTGACGTGTGCCAGCACCACGCCCCACTCCGCGACGTGTGCCGCTATGCGTTCTTCAAACAATCCGCGCGGATTGTCAATGTGGTCTATGTCGTACATGCTCAGTCCGCTGGGAATGGCTTCGGCGTTCAGGCGTCGTCCGTTCCTGAAAGTGGCGTGGGGCGTAAAGATGGGGAGTTGTTTCTTCAACTCCGCCTTGGAAACCTCGAAATCTTCTTTCGACATTTCGCCCCGACGCACTTTTTCCAGTGCATCTTCTATTTCGGCACAGATACGCGCCACCCGTTCGCTCCGCACCACCCGGCGGAACAAGTCGGGGGTACACTCACGCACCTCCCGACTTTTTACGCTATTTGATATTCCAAACATAATTTTTTAAATGATGAATGAAGAATTGCCATGCGGTATAATTGCGCAGCCCCATTTTTCATTCTTAATTCTTAATTCTTAATTTAACTCACCACCCGAAGCATTCCCGAAAGTCCTCCACGAAGTTCGCCGCCCTTCCGGCCTCTTCCTTCATCACTTTGGCGGGCAGAATGTTTGCCTCGTCAAGGTCGATGGTGAGCGTGAGTCGCGCTTTTTTCTCGTCGACGCTGGCCCGGCCGTGAGCCAGACGGATGTATTCGGTCGAGGCCGTCGCGGCGCGGCGCATGTGCTCATTGAAGTTTCCCTCTTGGGGGTTCACCAGCCCGATGGTGCCTTGTACGCGGCCACCATGAGCCATCATGCGCTGATATGCGCCGTCTGAAATCTGCAATCTAATTTCCATTTCGTTCTGTTTTTTATAGGGGTTATGAATTAAATAAACTATCTCAATTCCCCTCCTCCAGTTGGAGGAGGGGTGCCCGAAGGGCGGGGTGGTAGGTGAGAAAAGAAATCCTTAATTTTGCGATTCATAAGTATTTATTATTTTACCTACCACCTCCCCCCTACGGGTACTCCTCCTCCCAGGAGGAGGAGAATTAGGATAGTACTATTTAATCACTTTAGTTCGTTTCTGCACGGAAAGGCACTCGTAGCCTGTAGCTGATTTTACACCAGCTTCGTGATGTAGATTTGGTTCTCGAACCTCTCCGTCCCGTTCTTGTCGGTGAAGCGGCGTTGGCGGATATTGCCCTGAAAGCAATGCAATGAACTCTTGTCGTACTCGGGGCATTGCAGAGCCTGGTCGCCCGTCATTTCGGCATAAAACTCGTCGATGCCTGTGCTGAGCACGAATCCGCGCGAGTGGAAGGTGCGCGGCTGTCCTTGATTGTCCTGATACTGGCGGCTTTGGAGGCCGCGTTGCTCGATGATGGTTACAAATGTTTCCATAATGTGTTACTTTTTTTGAGATTGAAGGCATACAATAGAATACCCCCGCAACCGCGCTTGTTTCGCGATTACAGGGGCAAAGATAAAGGGGGTGTGTCGGCACTGTGCCGACACAAAAAAAACGTCCCGCCTGCTTTTCAACACGAAAATCAGGCGGGACGAAAAATAAATAGTATCTTGCTTTTTATAATTCTTCTATGTCTTTGATAGACAGCCCCGTCACTTGGTGGATGACCTCGGAGGGGATATTCAGGGATTTCATCGTTCGGGCATTCTCTATTTTCTCTTCTTGTCTGCCTTCTGCCAGCCCTTTTTGTCTGCCTTCTGCCAAACCTTCCTGTCTGCCCTCCGCCAAACCTTCCTGTCTGCCTTCTGCCAAACCTTCCTGTCTGCCTTCTTGTCTTCCTTCCTCTCTTCCTTCATCCGCCGCCGTACTCAGCACATCATTCTGAATCATCACGGCATTGATATGTTCGTCATACGCCAGTTGTTCCGCCCTGTCCATATTGTAATAAATCAGTTTGCGGCGTGCCTCTTCCAGTCCGGGAGCTTTCGTATCGGGGCGGATGATGCCGGTCTTCAGATACTCTATCCACTCCTCAAGCGGGGTGACGGCCACCTTGTTGAACTCATTCACTCGAATCAGGAAATATTCGGGGAAGATTTCGGCAGGCAACTTGCGCACGATGGCGTCCTTCTCCTTGGTGGTGACCTCCAGAAAATCGCCCGTATGCACTCCCACAAAGGAGTTCTGACCGTGGTACAAGTAATCGTTGCCCTTGCCAATGTCGAAATAGAGAATGCTGATGGAGTACACCTTCTTCACTTCCGAGTAAAGTTCTCCCAGCTCGATATGCTCCGTGATGGCCTTGGCAACGCCGAAGAGGATGCGCTCCAGATAGTATATCTCGCGCGTGTTCTGCACCTCGACGATGATGATTTCGTCCTTACTATTGCGCGCCTTGATGTCCACACGGTTGAACTTATCGTTTTCACGTTGCTGGTTGCCCTCGCTTTCCAGTATCTCGACAATGCGGATAGGCTCGCCCAGCAACACGGTGAGGAAACCTTCGAGCACGCCGAAGTTGGCTTTGTTGCGTAGCAAACGCTTCACCGCCCAATCAAAACGTATATATCTGTCTTTCTGTACCATAACTTCTCTATTTTGAGTCTTCTGCTTCCTACAAAGGTAAGCATAATTTCTGTTTCCGAAAAACTATTCTCTCACATTATTCCGTATCTTTTCCGCCAGTTCGGGTTTTATTCCGTCCAGGAGTGCGGCAATCCGTTCAGCATCCTGCCGGGTCTGCTTCGCGTCATAATCCACCCCTTTCGCTATTTTGGGCCTTACCGTGTTCTCGGCGTAGCCGGACACTTGCGCTATGAGCTTGGCCAATGCACTTTGGTTGATGCCGGAAGCATCCAGCGTGACGTCCAGCATCTCCATAAAAAGGATGATGAGTTGCTTCACGGAGAGCACACCCCTCCCACCTGCCACATCATCGCCCTTATCACCCACCACATTATCACCCTTATCCACCGGCTTGTCGAGGTGTATTTCCTGTTTCTCCACGTTCCCGTTCACCGGACCGAAGTTGAAAGCTATCTGCGCAGAGGCTTGTTCCTCGTTCATAGTCTCAATCTATATTGCCGAAAGTTTTGCAAAGCCGGGTTACGCTTCTCTGTGAAACATTAAAACAGCAATTGGGTGAATTTCCAAACCGTTTAATTCGGAAGCCTGCACTAACCATGGCAAGAATCAATGTACCATTGCTCACATAATTAATCCGGTTATTCGTATTTCGGGCAAGCACCCTTTCTACCACATGCTTCAAACCATAAGAAAATACTTTCTCGTTGAATGATTTTATGGGCTGGCCGAGATGGCACACAATTACATCGCGCGCGGCATTCAATTCCAAAACATTAAAATCTTTGATGTTCATCGGATGCTCGCCACCCAAACCACCACCATGCAATCCGAACAATTCTTCGTCACCCTCGTAAACGGAAAAATCATAATCAAGTTTCTTGTAAAAATCGTAAAGGTCTGTCATAATCAATTTTGTATAGTTATAGTTATTAATCATTTCCATCATCTCATCCACATTTCGCTTCAATTTGCTTTCCGCTCATTCCGTTCCCCATCAAGAACCGTTGCTCCTTCACATCACCGTTCACCGGGCCCTGATTGTTTTCTATATGGTTGATGGTTCCGTTGTTCTCCACAATCCGCGCTGAGTTTTGCTCTTCCACCATGCGGTCGATGGCCTCGTGCAGGCGGTCGATGTGCGCCTGATATCGATGCCCGTGCTTCCTGTTGTATCCCGTAAGCACATGCATCACCGACGTGCAGACCTGTGGCGAATGACTCCCGACGGCCTCCTGCACCAGCTCGCCCACCTGCATCCACTCCCCTTCCTGCACGGCGACGAGGGTATCCGCCACCGCCGCCGTGCACTTGGTGTAGTCCGTTGGCGGAACAAAATGCCCGTCGGCCTCCTCCTCGCTCTCACCCCGGCGTATGTCGCGGCACAAGTCCTGATAGAGCGGTTCTTCCCTCAGCCTCCTTACGATAAATACACACAAACGTGCATACGGGTTATCATCGACGGACGAAGTGGCGGCGAGCATATAGAGCAGTGTAGTGAACACCGCACACCTCGTGGCACCGGCCTGTGCATCATTCCGGTGCGTCTCCACTCCCCCACCCGCAACGAAGGTCCGGTATCGGGACACCAGACGGGCATAATCGTGCTTGATGGAAAAGTCGGGACGAGGCGATTGCCCCAGCCTCTGAGCCATGCGCAAAGCCTCGCTCCACACTTCTTCGGGCGCCAGCCCCGTGCGGTCCTCGCAAGCGGCCAGTGCTTCGTAGAGATTGCAAAACAGGGAGTGTGAGAGGCATACGTTCAGAAGCCCGTCGCGCACGCCCGTGGGGAGTAAATGAAAAGCATCTTCAAGCATCGTACACCAATTTTATGTTCTTCAGGAATTCAAGTATCAACGTAAATTTCGAGTCGAACAAATCCGGACGGTTCAAATCCTCGAAAAGAGCGTCCGGCGCTTCCTCACTCACTTGTTTCAGTACATTCACCTGCGCCTGTCTTCCCGCGCGGGGAGTGATGAGGATGGGTTTTCCGCTTGCCGCACAAGCCTCGATGGCGCGGATAATGAACAGGTTGTCGGGCGAAAGCAACAGGTTCTCCCGGTGCTGCCCTTTCAGAATCAGTTCCGGCTCGCTATTCGTCTCGCGGGCTATCTCTTCGAAGTGGCGGATACGGTCGCTAATCTCCGGCATGTTGGGATAGGGGAAGCTGAAATTCACCTTCACGATGCCGCCGGGATGCTTGTCCACGGTCTGCCAAAAGCTCTGTGTGGAGTATTTAGCATTGACGCCCACCCTGAGCCTGAACTTCAAGAGGAACTTGTTCAGGGCCTCTTCGAGGATGGTGGCGGCGACCTGGGGGGTGCCAAAAGCGGGACGTCGCTCGATGCACACCGTCTGCCCTCCTCGGGGGCGATTGTCCAGAACGAGGAGGCACGAGGGTTCGTCGGGGTCGTCCAGCATCTCGAAGTGGTATTCGCGCCGTTTTTTCTTGTTGTTGGCCAGCCGCATCACTATCACGCCGTCCCTTTCGAGCAGCATCTTGCACGAGTATGCCTGGCGTGCCGTTTCTATGTGGAAAAGATTTTCTTTTCCCTCGAAGAATTCGTCTAAAGCCTTGTGCCTCATTTCGTAGCGGCTCCGGAGGTCGGCCTCGTCCGGAAAGAAAGTTACACCCTCCGCCTCCGTTACGGGGGAAAAAAGGTAGGTGTATACTGAAAATGTCACCATTGATGTATCGTCTATTTTTCTGATTATCGGGATTAGGATAAAAAACCGTATTCTATTTTCTTATGTATAGCTATCCTTTTTGCGGGAGGGCATATATATTTTTTGCAAAGATAATGCTTTTCAGGGAAAAACTCATGGAAAGTCAAAAAAAATACAAGAGGGAGAAGAACGACAAAAGCTTTGCTCCCCGTGACGTGTGACGGTTGTGACAAATGACAATTCGGGAAAAGCTGAGTAAAACGTCTTACTAAACTTTATATTATATATAAATATATAATATAAGATATTTCTGTTCGTACTCTTCCTGATTGTCATCTGTCACAATCGTCACACGTCACGGGGAGGGAAGGGAAGCTACAAGAGTCTTTCACCACAGAGCTATGCTTTGCGTTGTATAAAACATAGTTTTGAAAGAAACATCTCTATGCGTTGCCAAGGCAACCGCATCAAAAACTCTTGTTCGTATCTGCAGGGATTTGAACAGAGCAGGCATTCATTGCGCAGCTCAAGGCTGAAAGCCTTTTATCTTATAGCCCAGGGCAACGCCCTGGGAATTGAGTAATGTTTATCCCTGCGCCCTGTAAGGGCATAACAGCACACATCAGCTTTTGCCCTTACAGGGCGTAAGACTGTGGGGAACGATTCATTCTCCCCTCCTCCAGTTGGAGGAGGGGTGCCCTTTAGGGCGGGGTGGTAGGTGGGAAAGAATTCCTTAGCCTTGTAATTTATAGGTATTTTATTGTTTCACCTACCACCTCCCCCCCGTTGGGGTACTCCTCCTCCCGGGAGGAGGAGAATTGAGATAGTACTGTTTATCATTTGCCTCATTCCTGTACTGTTAACAGTTTTTCACACCTTATCCCCCACCGTTTTTTGGCAACCAGATGTGAGTGGCGTATCTTTGCATTGTTCTCAGAAACAAAAACAAATTAATCACTAAAACACTAAAAGAAACATGGCAACAACTATCGGAACTTTAAAGTATCGCATGGCTCAGGTGAAGAACCCGCAGAAGCCCTCCGAGGCACAGAAGTGGTACGCACGCGCCGTGCAGGACCGTACGGTGGCATTCGAAGACTTCGTCACCCACATGGCCGAGCACAACTCGCCCTACTCGCGAGGCGTCATCCACGGCGTACTCATCGACATGCTCGCCTGCCTGCAGGAATTGGTGCTGGACGGAAAGTCGGTACGCCTGGGCGAACTGGGTCTGTTCTCCCTGGGCATTTCGGGACGGGGCACGGAGAAACGCGAGGACTGGAACACCGCACTCGTGGACAGCGTTCACCTGAATGTGCGCAACACCAAGACGTGGAGTAATCAGGAATTACGCAAGAAGTGCCGCCTATCGGAACTGGCAGGATATGAGGCTACTAAATCGGGCGGAGGAAGCTCAAGCGGCGGAGATGGCGGCATAGAAGAAAATCCTTTGGGATAAAACTTGATAAGAAAGGAAGAAGAGAAAACACAACTTCAAAACACGAATCTCATTATGGAAACTGACAAGAAACTGAATGTATGGAAATTGGTGATACAGGCACTCGTCACCATCCTCACCGCCATCGGCACTACGCTGGGCGTCACGAGTTGCATGGCGTGTCTGTAAAAAGAAGATGGTCGGGATTAAGTTCCGGCCATCTTTTTTTCGTTTTCCGGCACACGAAGTTGCCAAAACGCTACCGCCGCCGCGGCCGCCACATTGAGCGAATCAATCCCGTGCGACATCGGAATACGGACTACGTAGTCGGCCTCGGCAATCGTTTCGTGCGGAAGCCCGTCGCCTTCGGTGCCCATCACGATGGCCAGTCGGGATTCGGTGGCTAAGACGGGGTTATCAATAGAGATGGAATCGTCCGTGAGCGCCATGGCGGCGGTGCGGAAGCCGTAGCGCGACAAAGTGGTGAGAGGGCCATCCAGCCAAGTCCACGGCACAAAGAAAACCGAACCCATGGACACCCGGACCGCACGGCGGTTCAAAGGGTCGCAAGAGTTACGTGTCAGCAATACGGCGTCCATCCCCAGTGCCGCCGCCGAGCGGAAGATGGCGCCAATGTTGGTGGAATCTACCACGCCGTCGATGACCACGATGCGCCGGGCATCCCGGCAGATTTCTTCTACGCTCCGAAGCACGGGGCGGCGCATGGCACAGAGCACGCCGCGCGTCAGAACGTAGCCGGTGAGCGTGGCAAGCAGTTCCCTGTCGCCCGTATAGACGGGCACGTTGCCGCAACGCCTGATTATATCGGCCGCATCACCGGTGATGTGTTTCTGCTCGCACAAGAGGGCCAGAGGTTCATATCCGGCATTCAAAGCTACGTTGATGACCTTCGGGCTTTCGGCTATAAAGAGTCCCTTGTCGGGCTCAAGGCGGTTGCGCAACTGGGCTTCGGTGAGGGTGCTGAACACTTCTACTCCGGGATGCGTCAAAGAGGATATTTCAATAATAGACATTCTTTTTAAATTTCAAATATTAATTATTAAACATTAATTACCATGCGGCATAATAGCTGAGCCTGTAAGACTTAAATGCCCCCACACCGCACGGCAATTAATATTTAATAATTAACAATTAATAATTATCTTTCCCACTCCCTCCAGCTTGTTTTCAAAGATGCGGTAGGCCTCTTCTATTTCATTCAACGGGAATCGGTGCGTGATGAGCGGGGTGGTATCAATCTTTCCCTCTTCAATGAGGCGAAGGATTTCGGCGCAATCGCAACCATCCACTCCGCCGGTCTTGAATGTCAGGTTCTTTCCGTACATGTCGGGCAGGGGAAATATCTGAGGACGGTCGTAAAGGGCCACGATAGTAACAATGGCATTGGGGCGGGCGCACTCCCATGCCAGACGAAAAGTATCTTCGGTTCCGGCCACTTCCAGCACCACGTCCGCTCCGCCGTGGTCGCTATTTCTACGGACAAACTCTCGGCAATCTTCCGGGGCGGTCACCAGCACGTGCGGATAGTGTTGGCGGACAAAACGAATCCGTTCAGGGGATTTTTCGCAGATAATCAAGCGTTTGGGGTGTTTCAAGAGGGCGCAGAGCAAGGTGCAGATTCCCGTAGGCCCGGCGCCGATGATGAGCACCGTGTCTTCTTCGGTAATCTCCGAGATACGGGTAGCCCAAAAGCCCGTGGCAAGCACATCGCCTACAAACAAGGCCTGTTCGTCGCTCACCGTGTCCGGTATGCGGTTCAGGCCTTGGTTGGCATAGGGCACGCGCACGTATTCCGCCTGACCGCCGTCGATGCGGCATCCCAATGCCCAGCCACCGTGGGGGTCGGTGCAATTGTTCACATAGCCGTGCCGGCAAAAGAAGCACTTGCCGCAAAAGGTCTCCACGTTCACCGTGACCCTGTCGCCGGGGCGGACGGAGGTGACGTCGGGGCCTACTTGCTCTACAATGCCCACCATTTCGTGGCCAACCGTTGTTCCGGGCACGGCGCGAGGCACGCTACCGTGCTTGATGTGCAGGTCGCTGGTGCAGATGCTACCGAGCGTCACGCGGACGATGGCGTCACGAGTGTCTTTCAGCTCGGGTTTCGGCTTCTCTATAAGTTCAAATTTTCCGTGTTCAATATAAGTATATGCTAACATAGTTTTATTCTTAATGCGAATAAGGGTTTAATTCAACTCATTACTACGCGGTTATGAATTAATTCACCACAGATTAACACAGATTTCCACAGAATTTTATTTCTCTGATTTTAAATTGATTAAACTCTGTGAGAATCTGTGTTAATCTGTGGTGGGTAAATTCATTTCTATACAGTTATGAATTATTCGTTTCAATATTTTTCCTTCCTTTCAAACTCCCCTTCTTCCGTATAATATTTCCATGTCCCTTTAGGTTGGTTTTTGGAATACTTGCCGCGGAGTTTCAATTTACCATTCTCATAATATTCGCGATAGCGCCCGTGACGCTTCCCTTCCTTCACTTCTGCTTCACTCTTCAACGCGCCCTCCGGATAGAATTCCCTCAGGACATTGCCTTCAAACTTCTCGACATAGAAACGCTCCAGTTCGCTCATCATTTCCTTCTCGGTATCAGCTTCTTCATTCAGTATGGAGTCTTCCCCCGTTGCTTCATCTTCTTCATCGGCATCAACCGCCGTAACCGCTTGGGGGGTGTACGGACTATAATCCATCACATATCGCAGGGAGGCTGACCGGCCCTCTCCCGTAATCTGCATGGTCCAATAAGGAAACGAATACAAAATCTCCTTATCAGCCTGCATTTGCTTCCAAGTGAGCGCATTCACCATCGGCTTCAACTGAGAGTAAAACTTCTGCACATCCGTATACAAGAAAACCGTGGAACTTGAATTCAAATACGAAAACGCTTTCTTAAATCCCGGATTGTCCTTCAACAAATTCTTCTGCTCATAATCTTCCACAAACGAGAGCAGGGATGAAGCCTTATTGCTAAACACCACATAATCGTCCACATACGTATAGTATGGCTTCTCGAATTTATCAAACAACCCGCCGAAGAACAAACGGAAGAAGCCTTTCATCTCTACATAATTGATATCGAAGCCTTTATAATCAACCGTTTTAATCCGGAGCGGGGTGCGGCGCCTGATTTTCTTTTCAATAAACTCCATGTTTTCACGGGCATCTTTCATGTTCTTAGCCCCAATAGCCAGGATAAGTTCGGGGTCATGCCCCAGCAAGCCGGGCTCGGATTGCGTGATGGCAAACTCTCCCGACATCCAACTCAGGAAATTCTCTTCCAGAGATATGCCGAACAGCCCTTCAATCTTCTTCCGTGAGCTTTCATAAGAATCATACAATTGCTTGTCATGGAGGGAAAGTGCATTTTCCAGTTCCTTCATGAAAGTCACCGGATTACTAAAGCCGATATTGGTGTAAAGGGCGGTTCGTGCGGAAAGAATTTCGTGCGCTTTCATTTTATGTTTACCGGAATTCAACAAAGCCGCCACATACGGGTCGGCGGTGTCCTTGCACAAGGTGTAGCCTTTCACCTCCATCCGGTGTCTGTCCGTATCGAAATAAAGTCCGCCAAAGCTCATGGACTTACTAAACAGATCCAAATATTCGTTCCCGGCTCCCAGATAAATAGTCATGAACTGGGGCAGATATTCGTAGTTGACAAATACCTGGACAAGTCCTTTGCCGGAAACCAACTTCCGGGCTTCCATAAAAGAATGGTCGAGCCCTATTTTAGGCGTATTGCGCGAATTGATGGCAGACTCCACCAACCAAGAGGTATAGGAACCTATAAAGTGATTGTCCACAAAAGCACAATAAAAAATATCCTGCGTATCGGGATTATGCATCTCAAGGATATTTATGCCACTATGCATGCGGTTCGTCACCTGATTGCCAGCCATCACCAGCACCGTTTCAAGCTGGCTTTTCAATAAATCCAACTTGGAGGCTTTCTGCATATCCAGCACAATCAGGAAATCCCAGTCGGTGGCACGCACCTTATGGATTGAAATCAGCATATCCCGCTTACCAACCAACGACAATAACATTTTATTACTACGGACCACCTCGTCAAGCGTCTCGACGTTCTTTGCAACCTCTTCAAAGGCTTTCGCATTCTTCAAGCATTGCCACGTGGCGCTCCTGCTGAACTTTCCCCAATCATCAATCGGAGCCGACGATTGAATGATGAATGCCGCATCTTCGGGCACCAGGTAGATTTGCTGAATGTTGCGGTCGGGCAAGATGAACACACAAAACATGGAGTACACAAAGTAGACCGCCAAGGCCAAGCCAGCCCCTACGAAAGTTCTTTTTACTATTTTCCCAGTGCTTTTCTTCTTCCCGGTCTGGCCGCCAATTTCGTTCTTCCCGGGTTCAGGTGGTAGCTCCTGAAATTGCTCTTGTTGCCCATTGACTAATTCGTCCATCCCTATCCTTTTTTCAATATGCTATTCACCACGCGCACCGAAGACACCAGTTTAGCCGTCGAAGTGAACACATCTACATTCCAGACGTGTGAGGAACGGCCTTTATGCACGATAGTCGCCACCGCTCTTACCGTGTCTCCTTCGTGAGCCGAGGAAATATGGTTTCCGCTGACTTGCATGCCGACCACTATTTCGTCCGGCTTGCAAAGTATCATCGAGCCCAGTCCGGCAACCGTCTCCGCCAGTGCCAGACTGGCTCCTCCGTGCAGAATGCCGAAAGGTTGGCGGGTACGTTCGTCCACGGGCATGGTGGCCTCTACCCTATCTTCGGAAGCGTAAGTATATTGTATGCCCAGATTTCCCATCAGAGCATGGCGTGCACGCTGGTTGAGTTGTTCCAGGGGTACGTCGGCGGGGCGGATTTCGGCAAGGATGGCCTTTTCTACCGCCTCCGCCACTCCGTCTTCGTCATTGGATGCAGTAATCCGGTCGGCACAAACCTTTACAGAGTCTTGTGCGTTTCCCATGGCAATGCCCAGCCCGGCAGATTGTATCATGGAGACATCGCAAACTCCGTCGCCAATGGCGATGACTTCTTCCGAACTGACATCCAGTTTCTCAAGCAAAGCGCCCAGCGTATTGGATTTATCAATGGAGCAGGGCACCACTTCGAGGAAATAGGGTTCTGAGCGAAACACATCGAGCGCTCCGTTCAATCTCCGGCGCCAGTGGTTTTCCAAGCCCACCAGCGCTTCTTCGTCATCGCTGACCAGCATGCACTTGCATGGGGCAAAGTCCACCGCTATCGAGAACTCCGTTTCCGTCACAATCTTCAGTCCATTCAGTTCTGCTTCGCGGCGTATGTGCTCATTTTCGGGTGTATCGGTGATAAGGGTGTCTTCGTGATAAGTAAAGATGGCAAATCCGTTTTTGCGGGATTTCTTTTCAAGATAAGGCAACATTTCGGGGTTTATCCGGCGCTCAAACAGGAGTTCGCCGTTTTGGGCATTGATAATCTGCCCGCCGTTATAGGAGAGGATGAAGCCTCCGTAGTTGCCCAGTTCCAGGGTTTTGGCAATAGGCATAAGGCCATACGTCGGTCTGCCGGAAGCCAGCACGATACGCACGCCCATCTGTTGCACCTTCAACAAGGCGGCCAACGTGCGCTTACTGATTTTCTTTTCACTATCGAGCAGGGTTCCGTCCACATCAAGAACTAATAATTTGTATTTCATGACTTACCGGTTTTGAGTTAATGAAACAAAGGTAAAGTTATTCGAGAGAAAACACAATAAGTGACGGGGTTTTTCTCGTGCATTTTTATTCATTAGTTACACAGGGGGGGACTTTAGTATAATTACTCAGGTATCTAAAGAGTATATGATGCGGAGTGAATTTCATTGCTTTTGCTTCTCATTTTGTTGAATTAAAAATAGCCAGTCCCTTTACCGTCAATAAATATTTTTGTTTAGGATGTTTGGGCTTATTAGGGTAGAGAAGTATAACAAAACCACTTTGAATAGCAGGTGTCAAATAGTTGGCAATAAAAGTGGGGCGATGCTTTAGTTCCATTCTCTCCATTATTACTTTCAATGAACATTGTTCGGTTCTAATAGCTTTTACTATTGCTGAAAGTGGTGCACTGAGTTGTTCGGTCAGCATGTTCGGTACTTGTTCGGTACTTGTTCGGTCAGCTTGTTCGGTTAATAGTTGTGGAGAATTGATAACCATAGTTCTATTCTTTAACTCATGATTTTCTCCCATCATAAGATTTCTGAAAAACAAAATCAAGAAACTCATATCCGGCTCAACGCCTTTTCGCACATTCCTATAATTTGCACGAACCAACGCATTGCGGAAGTACCAAGAGTTATCGGCAAACAGATCATTGTTCACATCAAAACCAATGCTACGTAAATATTTTATAGTAAAAACAGCCGTAGTACGAGTGTTCCTCTCGCCAAATGGATGAATTTGCCAGACGCCTGATACAAACTTGGCTATATGAGCCACAACATCATCCATAGACAACCCCTTGTAAGAAAAGTTCTTTTCCTGTTCCAAGTCATATTCCAATGCCCTACGTAAATCTTCGGAATTTACATAAAGCACCGTATCACCACGAAGTACCCATTCGTTTTTCGTGATGTCATAGTCACGAATTTTTCCGGCAAATTTGAAGATGCCTTCAAATAATCTGCGATGAATGGATGTAAAACCCGCCAACGAAAAAGCAAACGATTGTTCATTCAAGATTCGGGCAATGTTGGTAGATACCTTATCCGCTTCTTCCGTTTCTTCATCTTTAGGAGTTCGCGCAGTTTTTGATTGATTATATCCATTGATGAGTTTCTTCACTTCATCAATGCTTATATCGCCTTCGATATGCTTTACAGCTGTATCTTTCAGGTAATCGGATGTTTGTAAACCATCTACAGCCTGCAATCCGATAGCTGTTTTCCAAGCTGAAGCCTTTTCTTTTTTTTTAGGCTCACGACCACGTATGTATGATTCAAAATCTATGTTCATTAATCTTAATTATTTGTATTTATTAATATAGAACTTAATCTCATGGCTACACAATGATTTACACAACTTCGAAGGACAAATATATAATAAAAAAATAGAGTGCATATATATATCCGTAAAAGTAAAGGGAAGTGCCTGAATTCCGACACTTCCCTTTCTCTTAGTTTAACTCGGCCTTTACGTCCTCGTCATCATTTCATCGCACCGCCTCCCAGTGCTCCCAGTGCGACCGAAACAATAGCCATCACCACTTTCAGGATTTTCTTCCAAACAGACTTCTTCATAAATACACTCGTTTAAATTTTAATTCTTTAATTATTAATTTCCAACGCCTTTGACTTTAAACCCTATCCCAGTGGATTTTCTTCTATTCCTCCGTCACCTGACGACGAACCGCCTTCTTCAGTCGGAAGTTCATCATTGATGCGGTCCACATCTTTGAGGCTAAGTCCTTCGGAACGTGTACTTCCACTAGCCGTAATACGGATTTCCTTATTGGCACGAAAGCAAACGCGCAAACCTGTGATATCATTCGCCGTAAACGCCTCCACCGTTTCTGTGCCCTTGCTATGGGCGGCAAGATAAAAATATCCCAGTCCGTCAATGTTTACCGACCGCCCCAGAAGCAGTTCTTCTTTCAACTCCGTGCGGAAATCTTTCAACACAGAGTTCACCACACCTTCACTCACACCGGAAAGTCGGCTGATCTTTTTCGCAATCTGCTTCAGATCCATCGCCACACCATACTTATAGGTGATTACCGGATATACCTTCTTTATCGACTTCTTGTCCAGCGGATTCAGGAATCGCCAAACCTTCTTGTACAAAATACTCATAGTTTTTCCTCTTTTTAAATTAAATAAATCATGTTCAAAATCTCTTTGCTAACGTTAACGTTGCAAAGATGCGGTAACTTCTATAAAGCTCAAATGAACACTTACTATGACATTTTCATACTTATATTTTTCTCGTATAACAGGCTACACACCTTGCAGGAATGAATCATCATTTACCCATATACACCATATCGTAAATTTACCCACAAAAAAAGGAAGAAAACACAGTAGTATATCCGGAGAATTCGGAGTATAAAATGACGAGGACGACAAAAGAGGCAATTCGTAATGTGGGACGTATCTCTCTGTCGGGTGTACAACCCCAATTTGCTATAGTGGTAGATACGGAGAGTTTATATTTGCGCTTTGTTTTTTCAAGAATGATGAAGCAACTTACATTACTCGCCATTTTGACTTTATCACTCCCAATGGCGATGCTCATCTAAAGAATTTTTCGCTGATTGATAGAAATGAGGAATATCGTCTTTCGCCAGCTTACAATTTGAAAAACATTTCCTTACATTTAGTAGAGCCCCGCATTTTTGCCCTTGACAAAGATTCGTTCCGCAAAGGCATGAAACTTTTGGATAAGTATCAAGTGAGTAGAACCGATTTCGAAGAATTCGGTTGCCGTATTGGACTTCCAGAGCGGGTTGTAAAACGAGAATTAGATGCATTTGCAAAAGAAAATCAGATGATAAAGGTATTGATTGAGCATTCTTTCTTGTCGGATATATTAAAACATCAATATTGCCTGTCCATGGATTATAGACGGAAGATGTTAGTGTGGTGATTTCAAAAAACGGTATTTACTCATCAAGGCGTTTCTTTAACGCAACACACCGGAAATTCCATGTACTCTCCATGAAGTACCATTGGTGCAAAATACTTCCGTGAAGTACTTAAGAAATATTACAATGTAAGCCCAAGCAAATTTAATAAATTTGCCAGAAGATTGATGGATAATAAAAATCCCACTAACCTACCCCCAGTGCCTTGACCAGTTCATTCCTCCTCAGTTCTAATCTTTCCGGTTTTCCTGGCTGGAACGATGTACAAGACATACCGGGATTTTTTTTAAGGAGTAGTCTAGCCAAGACACATAGGGATAATTCAGATAAGACTATAAGAGATATTCTGCCTAATTCTTTCCAATTATCAGATATCGACTCTTTCCTGTGTTTTTCTGCTACCATAAGCACCAGTGGCGCAACACAATACAGCCCCGAACAAAATAGCGAAGAATGAAATCAGGGCAGACCGCGCGGCTGCGTCCGTTACTTTATCAGCAGCCACCAGCGCTTTATGTTTGATCTCTTTCCATTCTTGTACGGCTTTCTGCAAATTTGCTTCCAAGTTGTCCATCTGTTTTCCTGCTTCTATACGTGCATTATCTATCAGATTCATATACTGTTCGACTGTCTTATCCGCTTCCGCCTTAGACATATTAGTATTGTTAGCTATAGCCTTAGCCAAATCATTCCGGTCTATATTTTGGCTAAGATTTTCCGCACGTTGTTTCAAACGTTCCAAAAAATCATTAACCGCCTCGTCCGTATCCTGAGGAGAAGCAACAATTGTCTTGACGGATTTGCTTAAGTCATCTTTTACCTCCTCCAATTGCTTCTTGAGATAGTCCGGGTGTAATTCTTTCACATTGCTCTTGACAAGTGCAGCACGTATATTCTGTGGTATGTTTTCTTCTTTCAGAGTTGCATTGAAATCAATCTTTCCAAATACTTCTTCCGCTTCTTCAGACAATGCAGAAATACCACTTCCGACAGCGTTACCTGTTCCGGACAAGACACTGCCCGTAACTGATGAAACAGCCCCAAGTGCATTTGCAGTCATTTTTACCGCACCAGCTGCCAAAAAAACACCTAATACGACGGCAACAATCAGTGTGGTAGCCCAAACTAAAAATCCATGTATCATTCCATCCATACCGGCCAGTTTTCCAGCAACAAAACCACCTGCAGCCATGCCAGTAATCAGAATGACGGCGGAACCAATCCCTACAGCAGTACCTATGCCTGAAGCCGGATGTCCAGACAAAGGATCAAACATAAACAATCCGATACTTGAATTTAGAATAGACAACAACACGGATATTGCCAATACAGTCATGACACCGCCAAAAACACTGCCCCAGGACACTCTGCCCTTCAGTTCTGCGAAACTTAATTTTTTCATAATTGTCAGGTTTTTAATTAATACTATGATTTG
>ERZ1673697.1919-NODE-1919-length-20867-cov-4.543581_pt1 | contig 20867 bp, 10 predicted proteins | sample MGYA00580227_ERZ1673697 | MGnify/ENA primary metagenome ERZ1673697 (study PRJEB41218, sample SAMN15661759) | gut metagenome | host: Homo sapiens | place: Canada: London | collected 2015-08-20/2019-03-30 | study: EMG produced TPA metagenomics assembly of...
CGTACTGGTAGGTTACCTCCGGTTTGTTCTTAAAACACTCTCTGAGCAGATTTCCATTGGCGTCGTAGGTGAAGGTATACTCCTTTGTCAGATTGCCTTCCCGCTTCTTCGCTGCCGTCATCTGATTGTCGTCATTGTAGGTATAGCGGATCTGCCAGGATTCCAGATAGCTGTAAAGCTTTTCCTTCTTCGCAAAGGTGCGGTTGCCTGCCTTGTCGTATTCGTAGGTATACGTCGTCTTGTCGAAGGCTCCCTTGCTCTCCTGGCAGGTCAGCAGCTGCCCATTTTCGTCGTATGTAAACCTCCGCTCCGTAGTTTCCCACTCTGGATTCTGATTCTGCCATGGATTTGTGGAAGCATGGATACATGGATCCAGCTCTCCGCCCTGATGGCCGTAGTCCTTATTGGACGTAAACAGACACTCCTTTGCCGTTTCTTCGATAATCAGGCCGCCATCGTCGTAGGTATACTGGTAATCAGAGATGAGAAAACCGCAGACGCAGGTATTCTTCGCCTCCAGAACCTGATTTCTGGCGTTGTAGGTATAGGAGCTTACCGTTCCGTCAGGCCTCCTCACCTGAGTCAGGCGGTTCAGCGGATCATACTCGTAGCTGGTTTCCCGTCCATCCCGGTCTGTCAGCCTGGTAATATTGTCATTCTTATCATACTCATAGGACACTCGTTTTCCGTCTGGATAGATGACAGCTCCCAGGTTGTCGGCCTCGTCGTATTCGTAGGAAACGGTCTTTCCGGAACCGTTGACAGCTGTTTTTAACCGTCCCAGGCTGTCGTAGGTATAGCTGCTGCCTCCTGTGATGTCCTCCATGGAAATGCGCTGTCCCATAGAGTTATATCCCATCTGTACCGGATGATCGCTCTCCTCCCCTCGGGCGTCCTCGTATTTCTTATCCGCCAGTGCGTTCAGAGTATCATAGTCGTACCGGATTCGGCTGCCGCCTGGGTTCAGCTTCTGGATCTGCCGTCCGCCTGCATCATACTCATACATTTCTTTTCTGCCCATAGGGCTGGTGAGGGATGTCAGATTTCCCTCCAGATCGTAGGTATAACTGGTTACGCGGTCCTTTGGATCTGTCATAGTCAGGATATTTCCCATCACATCATAAGTATAGCTTGTTTTCCGATTCATCGGATCGGTAACAGACGTCAGATTGTCCAGAATATCATACTGGAACCGTGTATGCAGTCCCTTCGTATCTGTCCTCTGAATGATATTTCCGTGGGGATCGTACTCATACTGTTCCGTCAGCCCCATTTTATCTGTCACAGCCGTGACACGGCTGCCCGGATCATAAGCAGTTTTCACGCTCTGTTCCAGCGGATCTTTTCCCTCTGTCTGCCGGTTATCCTTATCATAGGTATAGCTGTAAACATATCCCTTGGGATCTGTCAGACTGATCACATTATAATTTTTATCGTAGGTTACTGTGGCAGTTCTCTCCCCTGGTTTTGTTCTGGAAAGAAGACGGCCTGCCAGGTTGTAGGTATATTTCGTGGCCTTTCCTTCTGGATCTGTCTGCCCGATCAGCTGATTGGCCAGATCATAAGAGCTGATCCAGGTGTAACCGGACGGATCCGTCACAGAAGTCTGATTGCCCCGCTCATCATATGCAAACTGAGTAACACCGCCTTTGGCGTTCGTAGAGGAGGTCATCCTGTGCATACTGTCGTACTCGTAGGAAACGGTGCGGCCCAGGTTGTCTGTTTCCTCTGTCACATTGTCGGCCAAATCGTAGGAAAACGCCTGATTCAGCCCCAGCGGCGTGGTCATTCCAGTCAGGCGGTGCACCAGATCATACTCATATGTATAGATTCCGCCATTTTTCTGAGTAAGCTTTGTCACCTGACGGTTTAAATCTACCTGGTAGAGGATCGTATTTCCCGCCGGATCTGTTTCGCTGGTAAGCTCGTCATGCTTGTCATAGGTGTAAGCAGTTTTTGCCCCCTTAGGCGAGATTGTCTCTGTAAGATTTCCCAGCGCGTCGTAGCGGTTCTCTGTAACCAGGCCGTTCGGTTCTTTTTCCTTTGTCATCCGTCCCAGAGCGTCGTAGCGGTATTCGCTTCTGCTTCCCTCTGGAGTCGTCTGGCTCAGCAGACGCGACAATTCGTCATACTCATAGGAAGAAAGGTTTCCCCTTCCGTCTGTGAGAGCAGTCAGGCGGTTCAAAGCGTCGTAGGCGTAGGAGGTTTCTGCCCCTTCTCCGTCTCTGGAAAGAAGCAGATTTCCCACTGGATCATAAACGTATTCCTCTGCCGCACCGATTGGATTTACCTGGCGGATCACCCGGTTCAGCTGATCGTATTCGTAGGTGTAGACAGCCTCTCCCGGCTCTGTATTTTTAATCAGATTTCCTGCTCCGTCATACTCATAAGTCCATACGGTTCCGTCTGGCAGAATCATTTTTGTAATCCGGTCAAGAACATCGTATTCATACCGAGTCTCTGCCTGTCCAAAATCCTTGCGGCTGATCAAACGCCCAAATCTGTCGTACTCATAGAAAGCAGTCCGTCCTATGGTATCGCTCTGCCAGATCAGATTTCCCATTTCATCATACCCGTAGAGCATCGTATTTCTGGCTGTGTCCTTTGTCTTCGTGACGCGGCCCATCTCATCATAGGTGTAGAAAGTAACGACTCCCGCCTCGTCTGTGCTCTTCACTAACTGGTTATTGGCATCGTACTCCATGAAAACCCGATCCCCGTCAGGCATGAGGACTTCTGTCATATTTCCATTTTCATCGTAGACAGTCTCATACTGGTAATCCAGGGCGTCTGTAACGGATATCGGCTGATTCAGCTCATCGTAAACCAGCTTTGTTTCTCCTTTTAAAGCGTCTGTTATCTGAGTAACATTGCCCACTGCATCGTATTGATAGGCAGTGACAGAGCCCATAGCGTCGGTCTGGGCCTTCAATTCTCCAATCGCGTCATAATAGCAGCTGAAGCTGTGGCCGTTAGCGTCCGTCGTCTTCTTTGCATGTCCGTTTAAATCGTACTCTGTGGCTGTAACTCCATCCAAAGCGTCCGTCATCTTCGTCAATCTGGCTGCCCCGTCATAGCTATAGGAAGTTTCGTTCCCCAAAGCGTTTATCTCTGAAATCTGATTTCCCGCTCCATCGTAGGTATATTTCGTCTCATTTCCCAGCGGATCCACGGTCTTTACCAGCTGGTTGTTACGGTTATAGGCAAACGTATACTCCCTTGTCTCATCGTCCCAGAGGCGGATCATGTTTCCGTTTCCGTCATAGCGAAGCTCTGTAACAAGACCATTTTCTGCTGTCATGCGGATCAGGCGTCCGTTTAAATCGTACTGGAAGGTCTTTGTGCTTCCATCCGGATTCTTCTTAGAGAGAATACGTCCGTTTTTGTCATACTGGCAGCTGGTCTGATATCCCAGTGCGTCAGTGGAGGAAACTGGAAGGCCCGTCACTTTGTCGTACTCTGTCTGAACGGCATTTCCCCTGCGGTCTGCTGTCGCTATCTGATTTCCTCTAGCGTCCAGCGTATAGGAAACGGACTGCCCCTTTGCGTCTGTCATCCGAATCAGACGATTTCTGCTGTCGTAGGCATAGGAGGTGGTACGTCCCAGCGCGTCCGTTTCTGAAATTTTATTGTAGCTGCCGTCATAGGCATAGGTCAGCGTGTTTCCCAGCGCATCCGTTCCGCTGAGAATATTGTGCATGGGATCATAGGTAAAGCTGGTTTTTGCTCCCATCGGATCAGTGATAGACAAAACCTCTCCTGCCGGGCTGTACTCGTAGACTGTGGTTCCTCCGTCTCCTGCTGTTTCCTCCACATTCCAGCCATTTTCATTGTAGCTGCGGCTTACAGTGTATCCGGCTCCGTCTGTCTGAGTTAAAAGACGGTTCATGGCATCGTAGGTAAAACGGAAGGTAAATCCTTCCGGATCTGTCTTTTCAATCACAACTGCTCCGTCATAGACAAAGGACTCTGTTCCTCCATTGGGATCTGTAACAGAAACCAGGCGGCTCTGCTCATCATAGGCATAGGCAGTCACATTTCCCATGGGATCTGTCTTTGTCAGGCAGTTTCCTTTTTCATCATAGGTGTAAACAGTGATATTTCCTTCCCAGTCGGATGCAGTCAGAGGCTGATTCTGTTCATTGTAGGTGTAGGTGCGGACTGCTCCGTCCTCTCTGGTCTCTGTCAGGAGATTTCCAGCCGTGTCATAGGTATAGGAGATTACAGCGCCTGCTTCGTCTGTCTCTGAAGAGCGGTATCCATCCTCTCCATAGGTATAGGAAACCTGGCTTCCATCTGGGTATTCAATCCGGACAGTGCGGTACTGGGCGTCATAGTAATAGTTTGTCTCATGGCCATTATTGTCCGTTACAGACGTACATCCTTCTATGTAAGAAAGCTCTGCCTGATTACCGTTTCCGTCGGTCTGTCGGATCACACGATTCTCACTGTCGTAGACGTTCTGCGTTACGCAGGTTCCGTTTTCATCGTACCAGGCAGTCATCCGATGATTTTCATCGTACTCATATCGGCGGGTATCTCCAGCCTGGTTCGTGTACTGAACCAGGTTTCCGTCCTCGTCGTATTCATAGCTTACTCCGGTATGATCCGGCAGTTCAATTGCTGTAATTCTTCCTTTTTCGTCCATGGAAATGTCCAGCAGCTTTCCAGTTGGGGATTTGATCTGGAGCAGATCGTAATCTTCGCTGTAGACGAAAGATGTTCTCCGTCCCTGCCTATCTTCCCGGTACTGGAGAAAGCCCTGAGAATCAAAAACGCTGGCGGTTCCATCCGTCTCTGTTACCTTCCATCCGGCACAGGCAGGAGGAGCGGCGTCTCCCTTTTTCTCCCACACATCTGCGTCCAGCTCCTGATTCTGTTCAGGTTCTTTTTCCTCTGCATCAGAATCGCTGGCTCTTGGAAGTCCTGTTACCAGAGTTTTGGCTATAAACTGGCTGGCTTCCAGCTTTCTTGACACAGCTTCTTTCTCCAGATCTTCTGCTGTGACAATCTCCTCTGCGTCTGAATCTGTGGCTGTATCCAGCTCTATCGAATCCATCGGTTCCAGTGTCTGCCCATATCCCTCCGGCGCCTCGTAGACGTCTCCATTCTTATAAAATGGAATCCCTTTTCCGTCGTCTCTCTTGTACAGAATCGTGCCGTCCGGCAGAATCGACAGATGACCACCAAGTTCTGAACTCCAGCCATAACCAAATTCATTGTGATACTCAGGAAGAGCAGAATTATAGCTTCTGGTCACACCGAACGCGCCGTTCAGCTCCGGGATAGAAAAATCCTCCTGAGTCATATAAAAGCTGCCTGTATTAAAATTAATAGGCTCTAATCCCAGTTCACAGTTAATATTCGCGCCTGCTAACAGATTCTTCAGCAAAAGTTCCTCCAACGGAGTCAAATTGTCCTGATAAGAATACGGCTCTGCTGTCTCTGGATTTCGAATAAACAGGATGCTCTCTGCCTCCGCCAGCTGATTTCTGTACAGATGGTTGTCTTTTGCAATCGTATTGGGATTCACTCCGTAATGTCTGGCAATCCGGTTCACCAGATCGTGCTGCTGTACCTCATAGAGCAGGAATTCATCGCTGGGCTCCGGAGTCACCGTAATAGAATCCGCTTCTTTATCTATCGTTCCATCCTCTTTTAATGGATATCCTTCTGCTGTTCCTTCCACATAGTAAATGGTATCAAGCTCCAGATCCTCCAGAAGCCAGCCCTCTTCTGCCTGCCAGTTGGAAACCTTCCCTGCCTCATAGTCATGTTCCAGTCCCGCCAAAGTGAAGTCTGGGTAGATAAAGCTTCCTTCTGCTGTGCAGATTCCCTCAGAAACAGAATTTTCTCCTTCCTTTTCCACTAATTCCCATGAAATTTCTGCTTCTTCCTGAGTTCTCCCGTGAGTAAGGACGCCGGAAGATGTCACGCCTCCTATCTCTGTCTCTCCAATAGACGGAGATACGTCAATCGTGGTATTGTTCAGATCCATGGATTCCTGCTGAAGCTCTCCCTCCCAGACCAGGGTGATTTTCGGTCCCTGAGAAGAATTATAGGTGTTGGAGAACGTCTCTGCCTTCATTCGGTACTCAGGAGGCGTGCTCCCATCCGCTTCCACTTGGGCCTTTAACATGAAACCGCCCTGCGGCTCTGTTTTGGCAATCCAGGCATTCATCACCTCAGTAAAATCAAAGGATACCGTGTTTCCCGCCCCTGCGCTGTTTGCAAAGATCTGTCTTCCTGGCTCAGTACTGACAGCTGGCTTTGAATTCCAAGTGACAGTATAGGCGTTCCACCCTTCCACCGGAAATCCCAGCTCCAGCACAGTATTTCCCTGACTGTTATCCGTCTCCTGGTGAAGTTCCAGCACTGCTTCTGTACAGACTGCGCCAGAATTTAAAATATCCTGCATATTAGCGTCGTCAAACATATTGACAGCCAGATACTGGCGGCAGTTCTTCATGGAACTGTCCACATATCCCACGTAAGAGGGACTTCCCCAGTCATAATGAGCCGACGGTCTGCCCTCAGATACCGTGCATAGAATCAGCTCATTTGATGGAACGAGGGAGCTGGGATCAATGCGCACCGGATATTCTCTGTCCTCGTCCTGAAGCCACTTTTTATCGGCTTCCACCGTTACGGTTACCCGATCCTTCTTTCCCGATATGCGAAGTTCCAGGTCATCGCTTCTCTCTCCGTCGTCATCTTCCATAAAAGGAGCGTCCAGCATAAAAGCAGGCGTTTCCTCGTTCTTCTGGTAAACAGCAACCGCATTTCCCTCTTTTTTCGCTGTCATGCCGGGTATTTCCAACTCATAGACAAAGGTAGTCCGCTCTGACGGTTCCATCAAAATGATATCTTCCTTCAGCGTATTGCCGATAATCGTATACTGATAATCGACGTTTTCATACACCTCATTGAAACGGATGGCATTTCCTTCCACCGCACTTTTTCGGAAGTTTCCTCCCTTGGGGAGCAGCTCCATCTCTGCCTCCCCGTTTTTCAGTCGAATGCCTCTGGATGAGGAGGGCCGGCTTGGAATCTGAATTTCCAGCTCTCCTGCAGTGTTGGCCAAATCGGAGGATGATATCATGTAATCCATAAAACCTTCTTCTGCCGCCGAATCTTCCTCTATGTCAGAATCCTGCTTTCCGGCATCTGAACCTGTCGCTTTCCTGTATTCCTCTGTATCTGTCCCAGGTTCCGCGTCTGTCTCATCCATTTTTTCAGACTCCTTCTCAAGGCGTCTTTTTTCCTTCACGGTAATCAAAGTATCGTCTGTCTGGCCGATGGTTCCGTCCTCTTTTTCATAGAGACCTGAATAACCGCCGATAACTGTAGTGTACTCCTTGTCTCCCGTCCGATAAGTGCGCATAAAATCAGAAAACTGAACCAGTTCCCCGTCTGGCTCCTCGCTTTCTAAGGCGTCGTAAAACTCTTCCGGTACGCGCAGCTCCTCTTCTACAGGAAGTTCCTCCTCCAGAGGAATTTCTTCTAACGGCTCTGCCGGTTTCTCCTCTAGCTCTTCTTCTGGAAATTCTTCCTCTTCTGGAGCCTCAGATTCTTCTGAGTCCTCTTCGCTTCCTTTGGAAGGCTCTTCCGGCTGCTCCAATGTTTCGTCCTCTTGTCCCTCTGAGGAATCCTCTGATTCTTCCGGCAGTTCCGGCTTTCCCCCCTCCTGTTCTTCCGAAGAATTCTCTGATTCTTCTGGTTTCTCCTCAGACTCTTCTTTATCTGCCGAGGGTTTATCCGATTCTTCTGGCTTCTCCTCAGACTCTTCTTTATCTGCTGAAGGTTCCTTATCCTGTCCCCCTGAAGAATCCGGTTTCTCCTCTGGTTCTGTTTTTTCCGAATCAGAACCCGGTTCTTGCTTTTCTTCCTCTTTTTCTTCCGTTTTTCCTGTTCCGGAGTCCTCTTTTTGATTCAGGCTGGAAATCCCTGCCTCCTGAAGGCTCAACGGAGCAGGGCGTGAAAAATCTACATAGCGCGGCGCATTTTCCACCTGTTCTGCTGCCTCAGCTGCCAGAACCGACGTGCTGGGCGCTGTCAAAGAAGCCACTAATATCCAGCTTAACATTTGTTTCACTGTCTGTCGTTTTCGTCTTTTTCCCATACCATTTCCTCCCATGTGTTTTCTTTCAGCCAGGCTGAACTCTGCTGAATTTCAGCTGTTCCCAGTTGTTCTTATAAGCTCTATTCTAGGTTCGCTTATTTCTTTTTCAACACATTGGACAAAATTATACGGTTTTAGTTCCTATTTTTTGCATATATTTACTAAATTCGGATAGTGTTCTTCTGGCACAAGTATATCACACAGAAAATCTGGCTCGGAAAAATTTTTCCTTTTTTTCCTGAAAAAGCTTTGATTTACTTCTTGCTATCTGAAATTCTCCTACTGTTTCCTCCAGCTTCAGGCTCTTAGACGTACATCTCATCAAATATTCAAAATTAATAATATAGCTGTCATGAGGGCAGGCGAAGCCGTATGGTTCCAGACGGCTGCAGATATGTTCCAGACGTTCAGGGCAGCGCACGTCCGGATATTGACCATCTATCCCGCGTTTCAGTCCATAGAGACGACATGCTTCCTCCGTCATATGAATCCTGGTGCTTTTTTTGTATTTTTCAATATAAATAATATGGCTGGCCCGAACAATCAGCTGCTCTCTGTGAACGCTGGCTATCAGAGACGGAATTCTGCCATTCGCTGCCATCTGAATCAGAGCTGCCCGAATATATTCGTCTGCTTTTACAAGCGAAAGATGCTTTGTCATACAACGAAACGGCTGCAGCTCAAAGATTTCAAAAGGAGGCCGTTCCAGGCGCGTATAAATAACAAGAGGAATATTGGGATCCCTGCGTCTAAGCTTCTCAGCTGCCTCTACTCCACTCATTCCAGGAAGTTCGATATCTAAAAAGATAAGCGAAAATACAATCCCTCTCATACCCTCTAATAGCTCTTCTCCTGAATTATATTCATAAATGCAGAGTTCTAGTTCTGATTTCCTCTCCCATATCCGCTCAATTAATTTGTCTCGTTCCTGTTTCCCACCGCCGCACACTGCTATTTCATACATAATCTTACTCCCCCCTGGCTGATCAATCGTTCTATCTACCTTATACACGTATCATGAGGGGAAAATAATTCAAAAACTGAAATTTTTGATTTCATATCACACTAGCGTCAGTGTACAAGAGACAACACGCCCTTTGTACACTGACGCTATTCTCTGCACAACCAAAAAGCCCCATTACCTGCTGGCTGCAGATAATAGGGCTGGCTCACCATATCTTATATCTATATTTTATATATCCCTCTATCCTTATCTCATAAAACTCATGGCCGGTCCCAGCCGTTTCGCAGCCATACTGGCCAGAAAGCAGAGGAACAGGTCTCCGGCAGCCGTCAAAAGGAAGCAGTTTACAAATACCACGCCTGCGGAAACCGGCATATGAATCACATAATTGCTGAGAAAATAAAAATAAAACATACCGCACAGGTACATAACCGTGAAGCCGCAGAGAGACGCCGCAAACAGCCATCTCATCTTAAAGCCCCTGGATCGGAGACGGGCGTACACAGTCCCCGTCACCCAGGCGGCCGCTGCAAATCCCAGAAGGAAGCCGAAGGTAGGGCGCAGCAGATAGGCCGGTCCTCCTCCCGCCGCGAATACCGGAACCCCAGCCAGACCTACCGCCAGGTAGGTGAGGACGCAGAAAAACGCCTGTTTTCCTCCCAGCAGAAGCCCCGCCAGAAGGACGAAGAAAAACTGCAGGGTAAAATTCATGGGAAAGGGCTGTACTGGAATGCTGATTTTTATAAACGCTCCCACCGCAATCAGGGCGGTAAACAGACCGTTCACCGCAAGTTCGTAGACGCCCGGCCTTACGGCGGCCTCTCTCTGCTTTTTTATCATAGGTGCTCCTTTCTGGCGTATTCCAGCTTCGAGAAATCCCTAGCTGGAAGTAAGGTGAAAATCTGCTGTTTCCTTGGACTGGATATCAATGGAAATCCGGCAGCTGGACATTTTCTCATAATTAATGTCAAGAGTATAATCCACCACTGCGGCAATCCGATCTGGATTTTCCTCCACCTCGATGGTATTGGTGCTTACGCCCACCATCATCTGGCCAAACGGAGTGGCGTAGCAGCTGACATTGGTCTTATTCTCCTCAAATACCATGTGCGCCTTCGCCGGGCCGTTTTTAATCACGTCCACGGTTCCGTCCCCAATCCTGATTGTGCTGCGGATGGACTTGTCATATCCCTCCACCAGCTCGTCGTAAATAACATAGTGTTTATTATTTTTATAATAATAGGTCCCGGCTGTGATTACCTCCACATTGCCGTTCTCCCCGTCTGCCTCCGCTGTATGAATGCCCCGGACGCTGACCAGAACATCTTTCGTCATAGCTGTGTCTCCTCTGTTTTTCTCCCGCTCATTCTTCTAATGGGCGTCTGTCTTGTTTTATGCTGATCTCTGAGTCTGTTTCTAATACTCTTCAATGTTGATCTTTTTTGTCTCTCTGACCTCCCCCGGCAGAATGGATGTGGCGAAATCCTTAAAGCGCTCCGCCATATCGCTGACATAAAACTGGTATTTTTCCCCTTCTCCCGTTCCGGTGCAGTCCAGCCCCTTTTCCTTCAGCAGGGCGCGAAGCTCCATTGCCGTCTCGTAGGCAGGATTAATGAGAGTCACGTCCTCTCCCATCAGCCTTCCAAGCGTGGAGCGGAGCAGAGGGTAATGGGTGCAGCCCATCACCAGGGTGTCAATGTATTTCTCTTTCAGGGCGGCCAGATATCTTCCTGCAATCTCATCTGTCACAGAGTCGTGGATCAGCCCCTCCTCCACCAGAGGGACAAACAGGGGACACGGTTTTCCCGTCACCTCAATGTCAGGGTTCATCTGCTTCATCAGCTCTGTGTACACGCCGCTGCGAATCGTAGCTTCTGTTCCAATAATTCCAATTTTCCCGTTTTTTGTGGCTTCTACTGCCGCCTTAGCCCCCGCGTGAATCACGCCGATAATCGGTATATCCAGATCCTGTTCCACAGTTTCCAGGGCGCAGGCTGTAGCCGTGTTGCAGGCAATGACAATGGCCTTGACTTCCTTCGTCCGCAGGAAGCGGATAATCTGCCTGGAGTAGCGGATCACCGTATCCTGGGATTTCGTTCCATAGGGCACTCTCGCCGTGTCTCCAAAGTACACCAGCCGCTCCATCGGCATCTGGCGCATAATTTCCCTGGCAACTGTGAGCCCTCCCACTCCGGAGTCAAAAACTCCAATCGGTGCATTTCTATCCATCTCTCTCTCCTCCCTGAGGGCCGCCGCCCCCTAGGCCTCGTACCGGGCCAGACCGTTTTCAATCAGGCGTGTGATAAGCTCTGTCTTTTCAATGCCCTCCGCCTCGAACAGCATGGGATACATGCTGATGGCCGTGAAGCCTGGAAGGGTATTGATCTCATTAAATACGGCCTCTCCCTCTTCTGTCACGAAAAAGTCCACTCTGGAAAGTCCATAGCCGTCCACGGCCCGGAAAATCTTCTTCGCCGCCTCTCTGACCTTCTCTGCGGCTCCGTTTGGCAGCACGGGATTTACCACGGTTCTGGATTCTTCATTATAATATTTCGCCTCAAAATCATAGAAATCTGCGGCCGCCAGGATCTCTCCCACGCCGGAGGCAATGACTTCTCCATTTCCTCCGCCGAACACAGCGCACTCGATTTCATGGCCCACAATCATCTCCTCCACCAGAATCTTCCTGTCGTGTCTGGCGGCCTCTTTCAGGCCCTTCTCAAGCTCCTCTCTGCTGGAGGCCTTGGATACGCCTCTGGAAGATCCGGCATTGGACGGTTTAATAAATACAGGATAGGAGAACTTTTCCTCCACCCGTTTTACCACCTCTTCCATGGAGGACAATTCCCGGCGCATCACCGGCACATAGTCCGCCTGGCGGACGCCCAGATCGTCCACAATGATTTTTGTATACAGTTTATCCATAGAAACAGCGGAAGCCAGCACGCCGCAGCCCACATAGGGGATCCGCGCCAGCTCGAAGAGGCCCTGAACGGTTCCGTCCTCCCCGTACAGTCCGTGAAGGACCGGGAACACTACGTCCACTTTGCGCTTCTCCACTCCCCCTTCCTTTAAAAGGAGCACGCACTGCTCTGTCGCGTCCGGAGAAAGCACGGCCTGCACTGTTCCCTGCCGCCAGCTCTCATTCTGAATCGCCTCTGCGCTCTCTGTGTAAAGCCATTTTCCCTCTTCTGTAATGCCGATAATCAGCACCTCGTATCTGTTTCTGTCTATGTGGTTAATTACATTGACGGCTGACATACAGGACAAAATGTGTTCTGAGGACTGGCCGCCGAATAGAACGAGCACCTTTGTCTTCATCTATTTTTTCCTCTTTTCTGATCCTTCCTGAATTGGCAGTTCCCAAATTATTTCTTCTGTGGAAACTGTTTAAATTATATCACGCCTGTCAATACTTAGAACATCAAAACAGCAGCTGCCAGACATTTTGGGAGGTAATCATGAAAATTTTTTCCACTGTAGCAAAAATCCGTTCCCGCTGTTCCTTTAAAGAACAGCTGTTTCTCACCCTTTCAGCGTCCTGCCTGGCGCTCTCCCTCATCTGCTTCACCGCCTGGACCAGAGAGAAAGAAGAGCAGACGGCAGAGGCTCTGGCTCCTCAGGTTCTGCGTTTTCATGTGCTGGCTGACAGTGATTCCTCAGAAGATCAGGCCCTGAAGCTGCAGGTGCGGGATCTCCTTCTGGAGGAAATCCGGCGCGGCGTCCCTAGCTGTTCAGAAAAATCGCAGATCCAGCGCTACATAGAAGGCCATGAAAGCGAACTGGAGCAGGCTGCCAATACGTTTATAAAAGAACAGGGATTTTCCTGCACAGCGGATATCCGCCTGGAACAGGCTTATTTTCCTACCCGTGTCTACGGGGACCTGACCTTCCCCTGCGGCGTTTACGATGCGGTCCGTGTCGTTCTAGGGAGCGGAAAAGGCCATAACTGGTGGTGCGTTCTCTACCCGTCCCTCTGCTTTACCTCCGAATCCTTCGCTGTCATGCCGCCCGAATCAGAAGAAGAGCTGTCCGGCCTGCTGGATGAAAGCCTGTTTGAGGAACTCCACAAGGAGAGAAACCTGGTCTTTGACGAATCCATTGGAACGCCCCTCGCAGAATCACAGGTGAAAATCAAGCCTGATTTTTACTTTTTGAGGTGGATAAGAGAATAGGGGGGATACGGGAAGAAAGGAAGATTTCCTTGTTCCACTGAAAGTCACCGGAAATCTTCCTTTCTTCCCTAGCCAGCCGTAAATTTACTGGAAATCTTCCTTTCTCCCCTATCCAACCGTAAATTTACTGAAAATCTTCCTTTCTTCCCTATCCAACCGTAAATTTACTGAAAATCTTCCTTTCTTCCCTATCCAACCGTAAATTTACTGAAAATCTTCCTTTCTTCCCCAGCCAGCTGCAAATCTGCTGGAAGCCTTCCTTTTTTCCCCAGCCAGCGTAGGAGCACTGGAATTCGGCCTTTTTTAGACAAAAACTGCAGGCTGGGCGATCACAGCGAGGCTTTTACAGGGAGGTTCGTGCTAATTTCCGCCACCGAGCGAAGTGTCTGAGCCGTAAGGCGAGTTTTCGCGAATGGCGGATTATGAATGCACGAACCGAGCAGAAAACGCAGCCAATCGCAGGGCCTGCAGTTTTAGGAGAGCAGGAACACGTCTTTCCTGCAACTACACCAGAACACCGCAAAAAAGGAAGAGAAATGTTTTTTAGCGGCTTTCTGCACAAATAAAAGAGGAAGAAAGAGGTTTTCCCGCGACTAAGCTTTTGGTGGAGCTGGGAAAACCTCTTTTCTTCCTCTTAATTTTTTTCTTTTTATTTCTGGCTCAGATAGCCGTTCACTGCCCAGTTATAGGTCTCAACTGCCTGGAACAGGGCCATGTTTGCGGTCCTCTCCGCAATCTGCTTTCCAAGGAAGGAAGACTGGGCCTGGAGATATTCCAGGTCGCTGACCATTCCAAGACCTCGTTTTGTCTCAACTGCGGACATGGACTGCTGCTCTGTAGCCAGTTCCGCCTGAGCTAACTGCCATGCAATCTTCTTCTGCTGGATATCGTTGTACAGGTTTGTCATGGAAGCGCTGATGCTCTGCTCCAGATTCTTCACAGTCCGCTCCTGGTTTTTCTTATCCGTAGAATTCTCCTGCATGTTGTTTAAAGCTCTCTTGCTGTACTGAAGATCGTAGTTGTTCTCCAGGGCCTTCTGACGGTCGCCTTCCAGATTAATCTGGTCAATAGCCGCCAGATCTGCCTGCGGAACTTCCTTGATTTCCGGCTGTGCGTTGTAGCTCCAGCCTGTCATCATACACAGGTTCTGCCGCAGAGTCTCAAGGCTTGACAGAGTCTCTGTCTGAGTTGATTTAATAGACTGCAGATTCTTCTGCGCCTTTAAAACGTCCGCCTGGGTAGCCATTCCAATGGAAGCCTGAGTCTGGGCAGCGTTTGCCGCCGCCTCCATTACCTCCACATTCTTCTGAATCAAATCTGCATTAATCCTCAGCTGATTGTAAGAATTGAACAGGTTCTGAGTTGATACCACAATGCCCTTCTGATTTTTAATATGCTTAATCTTGCGCATATCGCTGTCTACATAGGAGCTGTCTGCAGAGATATCAGACTTTAAGGCACTGTTCTGCGTCATGGCCGCCGCTGACATTAAAGGCGCATAGCCGGCCATATAGCTGGCTGCCCCTGCCTGGAGCTGGGCTGCCAAAGCCACATTTCCAGCCTCTCTGGCCGCCTCAGCCTGATCGCTCAAATCATCGGCCTGGTCACTTAAATCCTCTGCCTGATCTCTCAGATCCTCCGCAGAGTCGTACATGTCGTCAGCGCTGTTTTTCGCATCCTTACGGATCTCAGCTGCATCATCGTCATTCTTTGTATCATTGTAGGACGCCTGTTCATTCTGGTAGTTAGGGTTATACTCCTCCACCAGAAGACTCAGCTCATCGTACTCCATGGTATTGTCCTGAAGTCTTGCCCAGGTAGCCTCATCGTGGGCAAACTGGGGGTTTTCGGCCAGCGCCTGCATAGGAGAAAAAGAGGCGAGGGCTGCTACTGTCAGAAACGGTAAAACCTGTCTATACTGTCTTTTCATGTTTTTCCCTCCATTTTAACTCTGTGAAACTGTCATTCCCTTTAACGCCCAATCATAATTCTGTATGCTGGAAAATAAATCTGCCTTGGCATCGTCCCTCTCGGACTTGGCAGTTAAATAAGCGGCCTGAGCACTCAGATAATCAATTTTGCTCATCATCCCCATAGCATTCTTCTGATCTGCGGCCTGCATATCGAGGGAAGCTGCCTGGAAATTGGCCTCGGCCCCCTCGTAAGCCTGGCGGGCCGCCACTGTCTTTGCATAAAGGCCTTCCATATTGACTGCAATACTCTGGCGGGTCTGGGATACGTTCCTCTTCAGAGCGTTTCTTCCTACTGAACCGCTGGCTCCGTTCTGGCGCATGCTGATCAGGTTATAGTTAGCCTGGACAGCCGTCTCTATATCAGCAGACGGATTCATGCTGTCAAGTTTTGCAAAGTCCACTTCAGGCAGAGGCGCAACCTCCGGATCGCTGTCAGCGTTCCAGCCGCAGGTAATTAACAGATTCTGTTTCAGGCTGTTGACTGCAGAGTCCATCTGAACCGCCGCGCTCTGAGCCTGAAGCCAGCTCTGGTTCGCAGAAAGCACTTCCTCAGAGGAAGCCATTCCAAGGCCTGCTCTGGCCGCCGCCGCGTCGTAGCCGGCTTTGGCTAACTCCTCCTGCTTGGCTAACAGGTCTTTCTTGGAAGCCGCCTTCTGATACTGGATCATCAGGTTCTGGGCCAGCATGGTCTGCTGGTTTTTCAGCATTTTCAGCGAGCGCTCCGCTGTGCCTGACAAGTCTTCGTCAGACAGCTCGGCGGCCTGCTTTCTCATGGCCTTGGCGGCCTCCTTATAAGATTCATAGAGCGCTCTGGTGGATTCGTCCATATCGTCCTCTTTCAGATCCAGCGCGCTTTCCATGGCCTCGTCGGCGTCCTTTCCCAGCTGTCTGGCTGCTTCCAGGCTCTGGCTCTGTCCGGCAATCTGCGCATATGTATTTTTATAGGTTACATTATACCGCTCCACTAATCCGGGCAGCTCGCTGTACTGGAGAGTCCCGTCGTTAAGCTCGGCCAGATACGCCTCGCCCGCTCCTCCGTCTGCCCCAGACGGCCCCGCCAGGGCCGGGAGGGGAGAGGAGAGAGCCAGGAGAACGGCGGCCGCTGCGGCTGCTGTCTGTTTTCGTTTCATGGTTCTGTCACCTCCAGGTGTTCTATGATATGTAATCATCTGCTTTTTAATCAACGTCCAGTTCCTGCTTCGGCTTCCTGTTCATCAGAGTATAGTAAATAGGAAGCATTAACAGCGACAGGATGGTGGAGGCAATCAGGCCTCCTACGTTTACAAGGGCCAGACCCTGCATGGTTTCTCCGCTTTCTCCGTAAGCCAGGGCCATAGGAATCATAGATACTACGGTTGTCAGCGTTGTCATAAGGATTGGACGCAGACGTGTTGCTCCCGCCTCCACCAAAGCTGTATCGCGATCCATTTCCGCCCTGTACTGGTTTGCCGTGTCTACATAAAGAATACCGGAGTTTACAACAGTTCCGAACAGCATCAGGAATCCTAACAGGGAGGCCATACTGATGCTGGCGTCTGCCAGGAATAAAAGTCCAAAGGAGCCAATAAGGCTGAACGGGATGGTTGTCATAACCATGATGGAGAACTTGGGAGACTCAAACTGAGCTGCCATTACTACAAAAATCAGGAAAATAGACATTGCAATGGCTTTTCCCAGGGAAGCAAACTCCTCTGCCATACTTTCATCCTGTGCATTCTGCGCTCTGGTTACATTCTCTGTCAGTCTCGGAGCAACTGTCTCATCATAAATCTTTGTCTCCAGAGCATCCATCTCGTCCTCGTTTGTACCATTGACAAAATCACCTGTGATGGTTACCTGATATTCCTTATCTTTTCTCGTAATACTCTGTGGGCTGTCTTTAAAGTAGATATCTGCAATGTCAGCCAGAGCGATAGAATTGCCCTGTGAACCAGTAATGGTGATTCCCTTTACCTGATCTACTGTCTCATACCAGCCGTCCGGGTACTCGATTTTAATGCTGATTTCCTCTCCGTTCTGCTCCAGGTCAGCTGCTTCATTTCCGCTGATCATCATGTATACACTCTGAGCCACCTGAGCAGGAACCATACCTTCCGCTGATGCTTTTACCGGATCAATGTCAATCTGAATAACCGGAGCTGAGTTCTCCAGAGAGGAGTGAATCTTGGTCAGCTCTGGTCTTTCCTTTAAATCGTTAACAATCTGATCGGAAATATTTTTCAGCTCATCGTACTGAGTTCCCTTAAGAAGGTATTCCACCCCATCTGTGCTGCCGGAAGACATAGAGCTGGAGCTTGCGGAATCAACCGTTACATTCATCTCCTGATAGGAGGTGAGAACCGGCTTCCACTCCTTGATAACCTCGTCGGTGGAACGCTTTCTGTCATCCTTTAAGTAGGCGGTCAGAGTAGCAGAACCTCCGCCTGAGATACTCAGTCCGCTGGCTCCGTACGACAGAATGTAATCCTCTACATCCTCGTCTGCAGATACGTATGCCTCTGCGTCTCTTACCAGCTGATCCACCTTGTCAATGGTGATACCTGGACGAAGCTCCATAGTAACCTGAATTGTACCGTCGTCTGTCTCCGGCATCAGCTCCATCTTGATATGGCCTGCCAGCAGGAAGGAAACAATCAGAAGAGCCACGCTGGTGAACATAACGGTTTTCTTCTTCGGAAGCAGGAACCGGATCAGAGAGCGGTACTGATCCTGCATCACCTTTACTACGCCTGACAGCGGAGCTTTCTCCCTCTCTGCCGGCCGGTACATGGTGTAGCACAGCGGCACAATAGAGATAGCGGAGATAAAGGAGGCGATCATACAGAATACGATCGTAAATCCAAGCGGTTTAAACATCTGTCCGGACAGGCCCTGAATCAGAGCCAGAGGAAGGAATACAACGCAGGTGGTCGCCGTACCGCCCAGGATAGAGGCGATCATGATTCTTGTTCCCTCTAAGGCTGCATCCCGGAAGGATGTAGCTGTATTTCCTATCTTTTCTTTCGCTCTGAAACAGCTCTCCAGCACGTTAATCGAGTTGTCGACCATCATTCCGACGCCCAGAACAAGGCTGCCCAGGGTGATAACGTTCAGGGAGAAGCCCATGGCTCTCATCAGGATTAACGCCGCCAGAATGGAAATCGGGATGGACGTTCCTACAATCAGGGACGCCTTGATGTCTCCGAAGAACAGCCACAGGATGATCATGGAAATGATAACCGCCATTACCATGGTCTCCATTACGCTCTTTAAAGAAGCGTTAATACTGTCGCTGCTGTCATCAACTACAACGATGTCCAGGTTCGGATTACTTCGTTCCAGACGCTCAATGGTCTTATTTACTGCTTTTGATACCTCTCCGGCTGAAGACTCCTGCTGCTTTTTAATAGCCAGCGTCATGGTGTCTCTGCCGTTGTAACGTCCGATACCAATGGGATCCTCCAGGTTTGTGTGTACGTCTGCGATGTCCTCCAGATGAATGATATCGCCGCTTCCCACGGTAATCGGAATGGTTTTTAAGCTCTCCATCGTATCATAGCTGACGCCTGCTGATACGGATAATTTCTGGCTTCCTACAATCGCGCTTCCAGCCGGAAGAGAGAAGTCTGCGCTTCCCACTGCCTGAGCCACCTGGCTCATGGATAAGTGATACTGGTCAAGCTTCTCAGGAATCAGCTCAACCTTGATGTACTGCTCCTGGCCTCCGCTGACGTCTACGCTGGCAACGGAAGAAATCTTCTCAAACTCCGGGGCAATGGTCTCGTCCACGTAGTTGTAAAGGTTCTCCGCCGTGTCGTCGTTGACCGCCAGAGTCATGGTGGCCATATCGTTGATGTTCATCTCCACAATGGCCGGATCGTCTGCATCCTCCGGCAGTGTGGAGCCCATTAAATCCATCTTTTTCTTTAAATCGTCATAAGCCTCGTCAATATCTGTTCCGTACTGGTACTCCAGAATAATCATGGAGATGTTCTCCTGGGAATAGCTGTTGACAGACTTTACGCCGTTCAAGGTTCCTATCTCGTCCTCTATCGGCTTCGTTACCAGTTCGCTGACGTCCTCCGGGCTGGCTCCCACATAGGTGGTGGCCACAATCAGCATGGGCATATCCATCTCCGGAATCAGCTCCAGCTTGGAGGAGAGAACGGAGGATAAGCCAAATACGATCAGACAGATAACTGACAGGATCGTAGTGACAGGACGCTTCAGGACAAATTTAGTTAAACCCATATGTACGCCTCCTTACTCTGCTGCCTGCTCTGTCTGGGTAGTCTCTTCTTCCTGCTCTCCTGTCTGAGCCTCTCCGCCTTCAGAAGCGGCCTCAGAAGGAAGTTGTACCTGAGCGCCTTCATAAAGCTCTGAGCTCCATGTCGTGATAACCATGTCGTTCTCTGTAAGACCGGATATTACCTCTGTTTTCTCTGAATCAAAGATGCCTGTCTCGATGGGAACCTCATGAACCGTTCCGTTATCGTAGGTGTAAACCTTCGGCTTATTCTGGGAGTAATAAACTGCGTCCGTCGGGATTGTCAGCACGTTCTCTGCCTTCTCAGACACAACCGTAAGCTTTACTCTGGAGCTTGTGGCTAACGCGTCTGCGCCTGCCAGGGAAGCCTTTACGTTAAACAGGCCTGTGGCGTCGTCAATCTTTGTGCTGACCTCAGAAATCGTTCCCTCGTAATCGGTGCCGTTTTTGTTGATAATCACTGTGTCGCCCACATGAAGTCCTGCAACCACACGCTCTGTTACAGAAAAGTTTACCTGCTTTGCTCCCTCTCCGGAAATCACGCAGATAATGTTCTGGGTGCCTACGTTGTCGTGAACCTCCACGCTGACGCTTTCCACCTTGCCGGAAATCGGCGCTGTGATGGAACTGAACTCTACCTGGTTGTCATAGGCGATCTTAGCGGAATCATACTGGAGCTGAGCCATCCTGGCGCTGCTCTGAACCTGCTCAAAGGCCTGCTGGGACATATTTCCGCTCTCAAAGAGAACTCTGGATCTCTCCAGCTCCTTGTTGGCGTTCTCCATGTTGACAGCGGCTGTCTCCATGCTGTTCTTCGCTGTGTCTACCATCTTGGTATCAATGTGGCAGATAGGCTGTCCCTCTGTGACCATGTCGCCGGCCTTTACATAGACCTCTGTGACCTCTCCTCCGGCCTTCGGAATAATGGAAGCCATCTCTGACGGCTCGATGCTGCCTGACAGGTCTGTATAAATCTCAATGGTTCCTATCTGGGGCTGCTCTGCTGAAACGACAGGGGCTGCTGCTGAGTTAACCGAATCCTTTGGTTTCAGGAAACGCGGCAGAACAAGAGCCGCTACTACAGCTACAGCGGCAACTGTGATGATTATGTTTTTTTTCTTCATGTTGTTCTTCTCCCTTACTTACTTTCTGTCTTCATTATATGCCATGTTTATGCCAGCTTCTCTCTAGGGGCCGCTGCCATGGAAGGCTCCGTATTTCAGAAGCCCGATTCTCTCTGCAAATAACTTCCTAACCTCATCCTCCGAGGTTCCCTCGTAAAACTCCCGGATGGCGATTCCTACGCTGGACATTCCCAATGTGAACAGGCAATGGAATTCTTCAAAGCTCTTTGTCTTTAAATTTTTATCATCCATGTGTTCATATA